>Ga0209737_10002259_pt1 | contig 13482 bp, 9 predicted proteins | sample TergutCu122P3_FD_187284 | JGI IMG/M metagenome (GOLD analysis project Ga0209737, IMG submission 187284) | Cubitermes ugandensis P3 segment gut microbial communities from Kakamega Forest, Kenya - Cu122 P3 (SPAdes) (version 2) | ecosystem: Host-associated > Arthropoda: Insects > Digestive system >... | reverse complement strand
AGCAAGCAAGCATCCTCATAATTCCTCATCTAGTTGTTGCAGGGCTACTCACTACTTAAAGCACCTTGATGCCAGCTTCAGTGAATCCAGACCCCACTATCAACTTTGAAAGTGTCATGGTTGTTTTCTTAGGCTGAGGCTGAGGTTCATCAGCTTTCCAGCTTCTTCTGTGGCACTTTGCTTCCACATTTCAAGAGAATGAGTGTGAGGTCTTGATCATGATAGATCAACAACTCAAATACATCTTCACTGTCACACATATGAATTTGCTCACTTTGCATGATGTATTGTGTCTGGGGGCAAATGATGTGTGGAACCATGTAAGTTGTGGGATGACTGTATACCAAATATTTATGGACTATGACGGTATGTTAATTGCAGTTACGGAATATTGAAGATGAAGTGTATTCCAGATTACATTAAATTTTTGCTAGAAGGAAAATGGTGATGGCTGAAGGTAGGCATTTTACTTTCCTTGTATTGCTGCTGATAATGACTTGTAGTAACCATAACATTTGGTGTGCAATGTGGACTTCCAGACAGCACGTCTTCATCTTTGAAATTTTCCTACTGTATCTAAACATTATGATAGTCATAGTTATATAACATGTCACTCCACTGAGAGATAGACTAGCCCATGTAGTATTATTGAAACCTATCATATCTATATTGTTAAGCAGAGTACCTACACTCATCTTCCGACTTGACAGTACAGGTCATGTTCCAAGACTGGGTAGCAGGGGTGTCAAACTTTTTTATGGTTTTAATAATGAGGATTGTGGAGCAACAGGGGAAATTAAGTGGCTATTCACATATCTTCATTCAAAAACTTATTACCATTTTAGTTTCTCAGGTAGCAGCTGTGAGTCAGGCCCATAATTCTGTGAAGTAGTGGGGTGCCAACATCTGTGTCTTACAGATCTTTATACAGGCATTCAGGAGCATCTATGGTGCGGTGAAAAGGAAGGCCTAAACTTATGTTTTTAGAGACAAGCATGTCACTCGCTTTTGCAACATTTGGTGCGTGAATAATATTGTTGTGCTATACCTCATGTGATTCCTATTCCTGGAATGACATGTACGCATGTTAGAAATAATAGTAGAATGACAACACAGAAATTAAGGGAAGTGGTATATGATCTTTTGGGAGGATGTGTGGGATGAGAATGTTTGTTGAATCTTAGAAGAGCAATTCAGTTAGCTGGCAATTAAGGTGAAAGCAGGAATGTGCCTTTTGACATAGCCTTTAATACATGTCTAAGAACATGTGAGATAACACTTGCTCCATGCAGGATTTGTCAACATTTCTGGAAGTAGTGCATGTACCGTAGCTGAATATTTTATGCTTCAGATAATACCGTTTTTGCTTCTTCGTATCTGTGATGATGTGGTTTAAGTATCTGGCAAATGTCTCTCTCCTAGTTAATGCTTTCCCTGTGGCCCTGTAGGAGAGGTCTGGGATAGTAACTTTTGTTGAGGGTTTCAACATTACCATGTTCTTCCACACTCACTACAGGGTGTTTCATAATGTTCTCCTTGATAACAAACATTTATAACAAGAAAACCAAAGGACCTACCTTAATGTAATTGTTTACAGCCACAGGAAAACTGGAAAAGTTTTCCTGTGGCTGTGAACAATTACATTAAGGTAGGTCCTTTGGTTTTCTTGTTATAAATGTTTGTAATCACGGAGAACATTATGAAACGCCCTGTACTTATAATCATCCCCACACCCTATTTGTTTCTACATATTCCCTGCAATTAATACGAGAGATGTGTTATTTTGCCCAAGTAACATTTTTTCGGTCCTTTCAGTTGCTGACATTTTTACAGCCAGGATTCTGATTTACAAATTCAGTTAATGTTGTTAGTATGGAACACAAAAATTCTAAATAAGTATTATGTAACAGGTGAGAAAGATTGTTGGTCCATGAAAATGTGTTGCACAAAACATTCATCCCTTGCTGTACTAGAATGTAGAAATTAAATACAGTTCTCCAACACATTTTATGGGCTGTGTGTGATGAAATGTAATATATGTGTTTGATGTGATTGGTCTTAGATAATGGTATTATAAAAAATAACATAATAATTGGAAAAATAATTTTGTGTTAGGATGTGTAGTAAAATGGACACTGTGAATTGCAGAGGTACAATCCAAACAGACAGACAATGATATATACACATGCAGCACATGCTAGAGCAAAGTGAAAATAAATGTTAAGTTCATTACAGTGTGTATGCCTTAGTATTTAATATAAAGCCTAGTAATAAAAGGCCTACAGTACTGAACCTAAATACTGAACTGTGTTCTTAAAACAAAAGTTAATGTATACAGAAGTTGGCACCTCTGCCACTGTGTTCACACTTTCTATATGTGGTGTTTGCATTTTATGACTTTATGTTATTGAAAGTGGCAGATGTGCTCAGGACTTGGTGTGGTGACATGTGATATAAAGAACGACAAACGCGAAGGTCACACACCGAGTGTGGTATTCCGTTGAATAAGTGTGATATATAAATGTGAGGTATTTTTACTTAACTGTAATTTTAATGTGAAGAAATGGAAGATTATATTTTAGAATAAGGTAAATATGTTTGTATTATAAGAATTTTAACTGGAGGCATGCCTGTCTCAAGTCACAGTTTGTGGCTAATCCATTCCCTTCAGTCAGTGTGTAGGCCAGGCTGGAAATTTAAAAGATATGTAGTTCAGGGTGTGGGCTACAATTGGCCCTTGGACTATGTTTGACACCCCTTGCATTAACTTTGTAGTTTATGTATATATGTATACACAAATGCCCTTACTATTCTGGAGGGTAGTAGAAGTTTCAGCTTGATATGAATCTATGACTGAGCTCCCATTAGTGCTGTGTTTTGACCTTACGAAGTAGACTGGAGAATTCTGCCTTGTCTTTCATAGAGCAGGATCTAATTGTAAAGCCAATAGATTCACCTGCAAGTATTCATGAACTGATGACACTTATAGACCTCTTAGGACAGTATTCAGCTAATCCTAACATTGTGTATGATTGAATGTGTTTTCTCCTTTTTCCTGACAGAGTACATGTAGAATTGCTGTAGGTATCCAGTTATTCAAACTGACTAAACAGATGCAGAAGTACTTTGTGGCATTGCCACTTTTTAACAGTGATTGTTGTGACGTTTTACCCAAAGTTGTTTAAATCTTAGCTGTTTAGTGTAGTGTTCGGAAACTCACCCACACAAGAGTAATATTTTTCGGCTTGGTCATTCAAGAGAATTTCTTGCCATCTCTGTTATGCAGTACAGAATTTTTGTTTGGCTCATTACAGAGCATTTTGTCATGTTCACAAGTATGTTGCACAAATAGGGTGGTATTGTTGTGGCTCCATCATGATCCCCATAAGTCCTTGGAGTTCTTATAAAGTTGTTGAAATCGTAAGTAAATCACTGTGCGACGTATTGATGTTCAGGATAATTTGGGATGGTTTGTGGGAGGGGAGTCTTTCATCATAACTGCAAGTTGGGTATTGCTCAAATTGGCCGTCACTGATGTTTGTGGTTACGTAGCATGAGGTTTACTTTGAAATTTTTTCCTTAAGTGACACATATTGAACTGGTTCTGCAAAATGGATAGATTACATTTGCATTTTATCCTTTGATATTTTTCACTGTATTGAAGCTCTTTTTAAAATGAAAGTTTTACTTTGTTTCTCATATGTAAAGCTGTACTGTATGGTAATATATGTATTCATGACTGTACTATAACTGTGTGTTCAATCTTCCACCTCTGGCAGTGTGTGGTTGTTATGATGCACTGCAGAGAATACTGCTGCAATATGAAACGGGACAAAGGCGCCAAGAGCAATGAGTATGTGCAGTTGTTGAATTTTCTTTCCTTTACCAATTTGTCATTCCAGATGTAACCATGTACTGTAGTTTTTATATTACAACATATATATCAGTACATTCAGAACCCATTAATGCGTGGGTTCTAGTTCTAGATTCAGGCCACAATGTGCTTTCATTGATTTGATTTCAAATAGGCAAAATCTTGATTATCAGTCCTGTGAAATGTAAACTCAGGTGTCACATTTTTATATTGACTCCAAGACACTTGCCTAGCTAGTACTGCCTTCATGCCACATAAGTATTGAGACTGAATTATAAAACGTCTGGTACATTTCCAATTCCTGTACCTTATTCCAGTCTTTGTTCCATTATATCCAATAAACATACTGGTGTAGTGGCAACACTGAATCTATTCCATTCTTGGCTTGGTCACCAGTTCTCCTGATTGAGGGTTCTCTCAGTTATCTGCTGTACTAGGCCTTCCAAGTTCCTGTCACGATTCTTGATCATCATCTTATTTTATGCTATATCACATCCACAACTGAAACACCTTTCTCCCATATTATGTCTAAGAGTACTGTAGTTATTTCAGGGGCTTTTTATCATTCTTTCTGTTTGTCCATACCATTGAGTGTATCTTTTATATTATTAAAATATCTTCTTTTTTCCCATTAGATCTGCCACCAGCTTTATAGGTGTCAACTTTGTTCCTTGTGCAGTTCTTTTCACAGCTTCTCTCAGATTTCGTCACTAGCCATAGGAACTACGTCACTAGCCATAGGAACTAAGTCTTCATTGTACTGCACTCCAATTGGGTCTTCTCAACCCCAGCCAGTTCTGTCATGTGGCAGCTTGAATTTAGGTTTCGACTTTGCAGTGATTAATGTGTTCATTTTCTGTATGCTTCATGGAGTAGGTCTGTGATTGGTTTTAACTACCCGTCTCTGTCTTAACTAAGTATATGATGCAGGTTTTTTCTTAAAAAATTGATTGTTAGTCAGAATGTACCTGCAGTTTTATGGAACTGAAAGGTTCTCTACTGTGTTCATGACAGTCACCATTACATGTTATTCTGAGTAACATTCCTTGTAATCATTGCCAGTGGAATCCAGTATATATTCTTCAAATTGTCGATCAGGTTATAGTAAGGGGAAATGAAAATCAGTTATTATGTAATGTTGCAGTTACTTTGATCATTACCATCGTATACTTTCAACTTTTCCACTGTGTTGAATATAGTCAAATGCACTAGTATGGTGTACTTTGATTCACTTGAAACTGGTGCATGGTTTGAAAATGAACTACCGCAAAGTACATTGCAGTTGGAAAGTAAATACATAATACTAAGTGGCTCCATTTCTTAAGTGGAATGCTATATTGCTACTATTCTTGCACCATGTTACGGCCCATATACTTCCATTTAGTGTCAGATGTCACCATAGGCTCCAGCATGTTGCACACTTCTGCACCATGGAAGGTACAGACTCTCATAATGCTTTTTTTTAAGAAGTCAGTAAGAACATCAGTAGATGTTTCTTGGATTTGTTGCTCCAGTTCATGAAGTATGGTTTTGGATCAGTATACTTCCATTGTTGCTTAGGCCCACACACAGAAATCACACACGACACATTCTGTTGGTCCCTCACGCTACATCCACTGACCAGGAGAATGGTTGTCAAGCCTCACATGAGTGGGAAATGCAAAATCTTGCATGAAATGCAGTTTGTCATAATTGTCCCACTCAGTAACAGTGGGCAACACACAACTATGAAACATATTCAGGCAGTATTCGCCATTCATTTTATTTTGTGTTTGGTTTACAGTTACCCTATAATACATTCTGTTTTGACTTTAATCCCTTTCCATTTTCCAGAAATTTATGTAAATTTGCCTTTGAACATGCCATGATGGTGTAGCTTCACATATTCTTAACCTCAACATGCTATGGAGATTATATGGGTGACCAGTATTTAGACTGTGTCTATGAGGAATACGCTGTAAAGATGGCAGTTCGATTGAACTGCTTTAGAATACAGTCTAGTTGCAGGCTTTCATGATGTGTATAATGGTGGTGGTATGATAGTGATGATTACTTTGTTAATGTTAAGACCTTTACATGTACACTGCATGTCTTGTCTCACTGTAGAAGTAAAGGACAGACCGCACAGTACAAGTTGTTTTACATGCTGTATGTAAAATTGAAGTCAAGACTAACCTGAAAGTCTTCACTAATATTTATTTAATGCTGTGTAGCAGGGCTGGCCAACATGTGGCCCTAAAGTAAAGTATTTGTGGGCCTCAGTCACTTGAATAGTTTCATTAGTGTGAATAGTTTCAGTAATACAGTTTAACAAATTATAATATGTGTACAGAACATAATTTGATGACTTTATTAGCAGAGAAAATGTTTACAACCTGTAATTCATCACTTTTGAGACAGCACACAGTAAACCACTCATTCTTTGCATTTTACCAAGATCAGTAAGGCCTACTACCTTCCTTTACATATATGCAGCCCTCAGGCATGTTTGTATGAATTATGTTGCCCTCCTGTTTGTTGAAGTTGGCCAGCCCTGCTATATAACATGAGCCATTTACAGTATCGTTAAAGTATGAAGCAAGCTCACAAGCAGTGGCAACCGATAGTTGTCAGATAAAGTAATGACCCTATATGTACAAACATATAATATGAGTAACAAGTAACGTTATTGGTAGTAGATACATGAAGTTTTATCAAAACTGTTGTTTGCTGGGATGTGATGCCATGTAGTCTGGTACAAGGTTAACATTTTAGAGGAAAGTGCTGTCTATATCTTCAGGGTAGGAGAAGATGGTGGCAGTCTGTTGCTTCAGAATGTTGGTAACCTTGTAACAGACTACATGTTTCACATTCCAGAAGGCTCCACTCTATATTTTCAGTGACATAAGAGCTTCAAATCTCATAATGTTTTGTTATTTAACACATTTGCTGGAATGTTTTGATATAATTAGCCTCATTTTTGTTCTTTAGGCTGTAACATATTTTGGCATTAAAATGTGGGGAAAATGTTATTGGACATTCAATATTTCCTTTATATCAATTCACATATACAGATAATAAATGGGACATATAATGATGTTACCTTATGGGAACATATATAGGGGACTGCAATGAAATTTATTGTAACCAAAGTAGGAGCTGGGATATTTCAGTCATTATAGTGACTAGGATACAGGGTGGATGACTGAGGAATCGGGGTTAAATTTGTGGTAGGACAAGAAATTTTATCTGTGCTTAAAAACATCAGACCAACTCTGGGGCCCACCCAGCCTTCTATGTTTTGGGTACTGGTGGCAGTTGACTTCTCACTTTTATTTGGTGCCAAGGTTAAGAATGTGTGGAGCTGTACCTCAAATTTATATGCCTTCGTGGCATAATGCTTATGTCAGCACAGGGACAATGTAACCTTTTTCAATTGTAACCAAACTTCTCTGCTAACTCTGTATCTCTTTAAGGTAAGAGTCAGCAAGTGAACAGAGCTGTTGGTGCTTATTGCTGGTTATACTGCTTAATCTATAGTGATCCTGAGGGGCCTCTGATTGTGTATCTCACACCCACATACCTGATGTAATTGAATACTTGTCTCCAAAATCTGTTTATAAAGGTCTTGTTGACAGTATGTTCCAGTTGCAGCATGTTTTCTGCAATGCATTACAAGGCACTAAGCTGTAACTGTGTTACCTGTCAGATGCATGGTCTCAGTAATATAACAGTACCCCAAGAGCACAGGGCTGAAGACGAGTGTATTTTATGAAATCAAAATGTTACGAAGTGTTGGAAGTAAATATGCTACTGCAGAATCTTAGTTTGTATACTACAGGAGTATTACTGTGTGTGAAATAAACCCTTCTTAAAACAGAAGGTCATGATAAATATGTAAGTTTGCATTGTGTATTCATTGTGTGCATTTTCTTATGATATTACAGGCTGTGGTAATTTACTCTGTCATTGTTGATTTACAAGTGCAAAATAAGGTGTCTCATTGACAAGCATAATTGTTGAACAACATTTATTTAATTAATCTTTATCTGACAATGGTGTGTGGTCATGGTCATTGACCAAAATTATCATCGCAGGCACAGGGATTGAGACAATACATTCTAATGCTTGAAGTTGGAGGTCCATCCAGCCTTCAAAATGTATAAGGTTTTTTTAAGTTGAAGTGATGAACAGTACCAACTTTCAGTCATGACTAGCACCTTACTATGTGGGAATAGAGTGTTTTCTCCCAGTAGTGTGGGCTGGTGGCAAGATTTGAACTTTGAGGAGGGTCTCAGTTTTATCTTGGGGTAAACAGTATTATTGCTGTTGAAATGCTGCAACACTCAACCAGCTGGACTGCACACATTGCAGTAATGCAGAGCATTGTTATGTTAGTAAAGGGTAGTGTAGTGAAAAGAAATAGGTTCTGCAAATCAACTTGAAATCCCTGTTTAATGGTTTCATTAGGAATTAATGTCATGACAGTTACGGTAACTTTGCCAATTCCGTAAGACATTTTAATATCTTAGGAACACTGTATAATTCAAGTCATTATAAATTAAAGGAAGAATTCTGTACTAATTAATTTGGGGGAAAGAAGCCCACCGAATTCTTGAGAAATGTATCCTGTCTTTTAGTCTTCGCCATTGCAGGTGTAAATATAGAGTACAAAGCGTAATGTTTCATCTAACCTTGCAGACAGGCACAAGATTGTTACTCCTTTGGCATGGCTTCTGTCAAGAAGCATTTCTCTGCTGAGGAGAATTTCAAGAGGTTCTTGTGTGTACTGAACAGTTTTGGATTGTTTCTACACTGTTTTTTCGATGTTGCATGTCTTAAGATATGGTTTGGAATTATTAGACATTTGACAGTGTTATCATTCATCCTAGGATGTTGCATATGATGGAGGGATATCTTGTCATTGTGACATAGTTCTGTTTGCCGTAAATACGAATAAAATAAATAGTTAAAACAGAATTACATGTGGGTTTTTTAGGTTATGATGTTTAGTCATTAAAATTTATAGCATTAGACCTTCAGGTTCTAGATTGACTGAGAACCCTGCATGCTGAATTGGTTGATGATGCTATGGCTTCTAATGTGAGAAGTTGTCTGAACGTGAGAATGTTTTGTTTACATTTATTTAACACTAACTGTTTTAACAAGTTTTATTTTGTCCTGAATTTAATATTTCAGTTTGTGATCTCTAAAGGTTATGCTTGCATTTACATAATTTATATGTGCCATTAAGATGGAATGTAACTTTACAAGAGAACTGAGATTATTGTACCTGGTGAGAAACCTGTCATTTTAGTAAGGGGAGAGCAGAGGCATCCAATATATTGCAACAACAGGCCTAATATACAGGAGTTGATGCTACAGCAGTATTGAATATTGTGATTTCAACATTCTGTATTTCTTGTGACTTTTGTTATGGACATTTATAAGGACAAAATATGCATTGACTGTCCACCTTATATAAGAATCAAGAAGGATTCTCCAATATATTACACAAAAATATACCTGTTGCATAAAGGTGTAACGGGTGGCTTGTTATATACCATATTCCAAAAGACTCTGGTCTTTGGACACTAACATGTCAAACAAGTGATCTCATTAGAGCCCATCTTATTCGTATACTAGGGCAGTTAATTCTGTACTACATCAAAATTAATTATCTATGAAATGTTTAATCCACTGCGGAACTTTCATAAAAAAAAAAGAAGCTGTGACTTTATAGGCTGTATCCTTATGTTGGTTCAAATTCCTTTATAATTTCTGTGGTACACAACAATTTTTAAACATTTTTGCATAATGTTATAAATTTGTGACATTCAGTGACAACTGTAGGAGATCATGTGTATTTGTCCTGCATGTATTGATAATATACATGTTGAAGGTGACTTTTCCTGTTTCATGATGTCCTGTTATTGGGAAACAATATTGACCCAAACAACATGATTTAACCCTGCATCATATGGAATCAACTGTTTGTCTGCAGTTACACCACTGTTGTGTACACACAGCGTAGAATTGCAGGCTGTGTTGTACTTGTCAACCTTAAGAACTGGCCCTCTGTAGCACTGCCTCTAGTTCACATGCAAAATGTAATCCCTGAAGCGACCACAACTCCCTTCTTCTCTCCTTTAACCATTTTTACCCCTTTTTGTTATGTACAGCATTAAAGTTTTGTTATAGCTGGCCAAATTATTTGGGTGCCTCTGGTGTAGAAAGTGAAAGAGTTTGATATGATTGATGTCACAGTATTAAAAGATGATCTGATGTAAAGGAACTTGTCCTGTTGTTATTGTTATGTATTGTATATTGCTATGTGTTATTTGTAAAGGCATAGTAACAAGTGGTATGGCTTGTCTAGTCAGTTTATGGTTATGCATTGGAATGAAGGTACAAGAAACTGTTATGTTCTGAGGTAGGTTTATATTACTACAGTAAAGCTGTGATATCCGGCCCTCTCCAAGACCAGAAGGTTGCTGGGTGTCATTTTTTTTAGATATTACAATGTAATGTGGTAATGTGCATCTTGGTAATGTGCATCCTGGTGTATCAAGCAATCTTACGGATGGACCTAGCCATTTAATTTGTCACTTGATATCCTGTCATGTTTTCCCTACCACAATTTCTATTCCTTTTTCATCACTATGTACATAACGTTGTGTATGTATATAATCTAAGGAAAACCAGCAGGACGCCAGTAATTAGCAGCTGAACTATGGGAATTCGTACTAGTTGCCACTGGTTGATAAAATAACATGTAATGATCCTCTTAGTTATTTTCAATTCAACAGAGCTTTCCTGTGCCTGAATTTACATCTTAAAGTTAGTATTGTGAATACCTTCTTCTTCCTCAGGCACTGCAACTTCATTGTTTGAAAGTTTTGGCCTCCTCAACTACTTCCTTCCATTTAACCCAATCCTGGATGCATTTTGTCCAATTATTTATTTTCATAATCCTTAAATCTTCTTTTATATCGTTTTCCCATTTAATTTTGGGTCCTGCCAATCTTGTAGCTATCGGTCTCCACTTGTATTTTTTTTTACCATCCTATAATTTGTCATTTGGTGTGCATGGCCAAACCAGCCAAATCTTTGGACCTTAATGTAGTTTGTTATATTCTTATTTCTTATTAGGTTATTTAATTCATCATTTGTTTTAATTCCCCATGTGCCATCTCTGTCCTTTGTAGGTCCGAATATTCTTCTTAATATCTTTCTTGCAGTTATTAATAATTTACATTTCATAGATTCTTTTAGTACCCATGTTTCACTGGCATATGTTGTCACATGTCTTATTGTAGTCCAGTATAACTTTTGATTTGGCTTTCATTGATACTAATTTGCTTTTAAATATTTTTTTATTAACATAATAAGCTTTATTGCCCAGAGCAATTCTGTCTTTCATTTACTTTTCAATGGAATTATTTCCATTTGCAATTGCTGCAGAATATTTATAGGACTTTACTTGTTCTAAATATTTTTAATCGATATCTGTGTTATTCCGACTAACTTTTTTTCTTTGAACATCTTAAATATTCAGTTTTTAGCTCATTTACAATTAATAAAAAATGTTTTGATTGATTTTTAAATTTTTGAAATGCGTCAGTTAATTATTGTTTTGTTCTTGTAGTTACCAGTATATCAACTGCATAGGCAGCACACTGTTTTACACATGTAGATATATTTCCTCTGAAATCTAATTGCTTTAATATTACATCTACAACTACACTAAATAAAGTTACAGATATAGAATCTCCTTGTTTTACCCCAGATTCTACTTTAAACTCTTCTGTATGTGCATTGTTTATCTTAACTCTTACTATAATACTGATTAGAGTTGGCTCGGTTTTGTTACACTATATTGTGCTATACATTCAATTATCTTATACCTATATACATAGTCAAAAGCCTGTGTTACCATCAACAGATACATTATGCAGATCTATATTATGTTCATAGCGCTTTTCAAAAAGTTGTCTAATTATGATTGTATTGTCCATTGGAGGGGTATTTGTACAAATCCCATTTGACATTCTTCCATTTTTTCTCAACTATGTAAGATAATCTCTTATTTTATAATATAGCAGTTATTTTATGTGCAATATTAAGTAGTGTAATTGGTCTGTAGTTGTTACATTTAATCTGTCTCCTTTTTTGTATATTGAGCATAAAATTCCTTAATTTCATTGTGTTGGAAGTTTTTCTTTTTGCCATATTTTTAAAGTTAATTTATGTGGTTTCTGTATCAAATTTCTTCCTCCATTTTTATCAATTCTGGGCATGTATTATTTCTATCAGCCGCTGTGTTAGACTGTAGTTAATGAATTATTGTATATATTTCATTTTACTTTGGTGTTGAAACCTCATAGTTGTCACTTAAGCTCTCTTTTATAGAGACAGATGTACTTAATGCCTCTTTTGGATTAAGAATATTATAAACATATTCTTTCTATTTTTTCAGTACTTGTTCTGTTTGTAATTTAACATTATTCTCAGAATCTTTACAATTTGTAGGTAATGTTGACTGCTGCTGGTTAAAATATTTTACTTCTTCAATAAATTTCTTTGTTTTGTTTCTTTTATTAGCTTAATCTAATTTGCAGTATTTTGTTGTTAAGCCATAGGTCCCCCCCCCCCTCCTTACTTTAGTTGCATCTGTTCACTCTTCTTTATAATGTTCTTCATTTGCTCTTGTCTTTTGTTGAAGGCAATTCATTCTTGCTACATTCTTTTGTTTAGTGGCTTGTCTGCCCTCCTTATCCCACCATTCATTCTTTCGAGACTTCTTGTAATTGATTTTTTTTTGGCATATTTTGCTATTGCTGTGTTTATATTTTCCCATTCTTCATTAATTTCTGATGATCTGGTATATTTTTCAAACTGTTATATGATATTTTTTGATCGTATGACCATGCATCATAACAGATTCCTTGTGCATCTGCTGGTTTTATTCACAAGAAATGTTATATGATAGTACTGTATGAGTTTTGTACAGTTACTTTAGTCCATTTTTTAATTGTATTTTTTTTTGTATATTGTTAATAATTTTTGTTTAATTATCTCTTTGTGAAGCAGATGATCTGAATCCATATTAGGGCCTCTCGTGGATCTTATATTTTGAATTACTTCTTTTTTATTAGCATGATCGATTTAGTTTTTGGTAGTTTGATCCGGAGATGTCCAGGTTGTTGTATTTGTTTATGTTGGAATCAAGTACTTATTGTTATATTATTTGCAAAAGCAAATGCACATAAGATTTTGCCATTTCTGTTTGTTTCTTCATGTAAACTGTATTTACCCATTACATTACTATATACTTGTTCTTTTCCTAATTTTGCATTTAGGTGACCAAGTATATAAAACTACTATATCACTTTTTGGAACTTTATCAACTACAGTTTGTAAATCTTCCTAAAATTGTTCTTTATCTTCTGTCAGTGCATACACATTAAGGAGTGTTATTATATTTACCTTTGAGCCTTTATTAATTTACATAATTGTTAATTAAAAGGTTAAATTCCTAAAATATACTTCAGTGCTCTCTTCATAATTACTAGGCCAGTATCAGCCTGGCCTGTTTTATTAGATCCACTGTAGTATAATTAATAATT
>Ga0209737_10002258_pt1 | contig 13484 bp, 12 predicted proteins | sample TergutCu122P3_FD_187284 | JGI IMG/M metagenome (GOLD analysis project Ga0209737, IMG submission 187284) | Cubitermes ugandensis P3 segment gut microbial communities from Kakamega Forest, Kenya - Cu122 P3 (SPAdes) (version 2) | ecosystem: Host-associated > Arthropoda: Insects > Digestive system... | reverse complement strand
CCTCCGGACTCAAAAACCGGTGTACGTTGGACACAGACAAACTTGCTTCCTTCGGATCCCATTCGTGCCGAATACATATTCCAAGGCTGGTTCACCGCCGCTTCTGGCGGAACCAAAGTGACAGCCGATAATGCATACAGCAGTTTGGTAGCGAACGATACCGTTAAGTCTGTTACACTGTACGCGCAGTGGAAGATAGTGACATACACTGTAAGTTACGACGTAACCACCGGTAAAGGTGCGGTAGCACAGGATATCGTTGATTCGGGCTCGACATGTATACTTAAAGACCGCAACAGTATTAATATTACACACGATCCGGTTAACGGAAAAGACGTTGTGTTCTACGGCTGGAGCCTGACAAAGGATGACCACATCTATAGTGTGGCCGAAGAGTGCGACACACTGATCGATAGAATCACAAATGTGAGAGCGAATACCAAGGTGTTCGCGGTGTGGGCTTATGACACAACCGGAGATGGCGAACCTGATCCGTGGAAGACTCCTTATACGCTGGTGTACGATGTAAACGGCGGTATAGAGGGCAGCGGACCGGATGATGAAGTCTTGGCAGAAAATGCCGTTCACAAACTTTCTACTGTTGTTCCTGAGCACGACGATGCAGACGACGGAATGGCTATACTGTTTGTAGGATGGACGTTTGAAGAGCCGAACAAGCATGCAAGAAAGATATTTAGTTATAATGACTTTGCAGTACTGCCGGATATGTTAGGTGATGATGTACTTGTCAAGAATGATATGACTGTGTATGCTTTGTGGGGTTACGATGAAGACGGAAACGGTATACCGGATGTGTTAGAAGGCAAACATCTTATAACAATTTATTGCTCAAGCAGATCAGATGAAATGATAAGCACGACCCTGAGAGTATTGGTATTGAATGGAGATACCTACGCTCCGGTAGTCCCGACGGTCGACGGTCATGTATTCGTTGGCTGGTACGAAGTGGGTGCCAGTGTCAGAGCCGTACCGGACAAAGTGTTCCGTGACGGTGAACCGAGGGTACATGAGTTGAGTGAAGACGTCGATGTCTATCTGGTATTCGGCAGAGACTCCGGCAAAACAGGTGACAAGCCGGACGAAGGCGAGCCAGACGGAATTGAAGACTTTGACCTCACTCGCAGTTGGCAGATGGACAACGGGAAGAAGTTAAGAGCTGACGAAGTTGTAATATGGAACAGCGGTGACGAGTTTGACATTTCCTATAAAGAAGGATTCAAGCTTCCTGAGGGAGTGCAGTATGTGGGTTACCGCATAAGCACTGCATCCGGCACGGTCGAAGGCTATATGGGTACAGTCCCGGTAGTAATAGACGTGAGCCGCTTTAGCACGGTATCAACAGCTAATAAGTTAGCAACCACGTTGATGTACAAAGGTGTACCTACATATGTGGTCAACCCGCAAGATGGGGATGTAGTAATAACATATGTGTTCAGGAATATCGAGAATCCACAGACAAGCGATACTTCGAATATCACACTCTTCTTAAGCGCTTTGATGATCTCTGCAATTTCTCTGGCGGGCGTCGTGGTATTCAAAAAGAAAAAGAGATATGCGGCATAGAATAACATTTCTAAATTAACCGCTGAGTTTTTCCTAATTAAATCTTTCTTCTTACGAGGAGAGATGAAAGGCAACCCGAAAGGGTTGCCTTTTTTTATCGCTTCCTTGCCGTGCATTGACATTTGTTATCACATCCGAAAAATCACGTCAAAATAAATTTTACATCTCATTACTCGAGCAGCCGCTTTAAGGTAAGCGGCTGTTTGTTTTTGTCGTGTGCATACTAAACGGCCGCATATTTTCTTGAGTGTATCTGATCCTTTATACAGCCTTCTTTCTCTTGCTACAGCGTCCATTCTCGACATAACCAGAAATTTTTCTACACTAGAGAAAGAAAACAAAGAATAGCTTTATATCGCAAATTGTAACTCGATTTTCATCAAATTAAAAAAACTGAAAAATCTTTTATAAATGATTATAAAGTCATTGTAATAAAACGCCGAGCGTTCAATCAGTATCAAAAAAAATGAACAATATATCGAATTTTCTGGCTTTAAACGTGTTTACCCAAATTTTCTTTAAAACATATTGAAAATATTCCAAAAATAGAATGAAAAAGCATTCCAATTTCAATTATTAAATATTATATTTTATTCATAGAAATATTTATATATTGGGGGTTACAATTTAATATGGAAGGAATTTGCTATTATGAGCAAAAAGGTAAGAACAATTGCGGCAATTGTTTTAGCCGTAATTTTGATGCTTTCGCAAAGCATCAGCGTCTTCGCCGTATCGGTAGAAGATTTTGTCGTGAACGACGTCGACTTTGATCCGGTCACAGGTTCGGTATCGTATCTGGCCTGGGACGAGCATTTTCGTTCGGGAATTGACTCTGCCTTCACTCAGGCAAGGAGTAACGCCTTCAGTGACGGCTCGGCAGATCACATTGTCTTTATCGGCAACGAGGTAAGATTCTTCGGATACTATACAGGTAACATTCTTGATTATCTGGATTACGATGCTCCGGCGCCTACTTCAATTGACAATGTGGATGATGAATTCAGTTTCTCTATTCAGCCCGATGGGAGAAACCTGGCAGCTTCTATGTACCACAGTCTACTCAGTTATGGATTTTTGATTAACTGTACCAAAAACAGCGACGGTACGGTAAGCGGCTATTGCTTCTCGTTCGATCAAACCAGATTTGCCATAAAAAAGATCGATCATGTGAATCTCGAAGCTTTGTCTAAGGTTTCAACCAGCACTTCGGGAACAGGCTCGTATGTTCTTCATAACTGTCCGGTAGTCTGGTCAATGCCAGCAACTAATGATGTAGCATCGGGAGCTGTAGGCACTAAAAGTGATTTCGTTCTGAAATCAACGTATACAGGTTTTACTGTTATCAGAAACGGCGTTGAGCTTGTTACGATAGATATCGCGACAACAGCTGCTGTCAATGTACCTTCTGGCTATACTGGAGGCAACGATTTTGGACTCTATGCTGCTTATAACGGAGTTGGCCATACCTGCAGTTCGCTTTCTGCTGCAGTTATGAGCAATATCGGTATCTATACAGAAATGACGGCGGCGAAAGTGAATCTGGGTATCGACATAATTGAAGTGGATGAACCCAGCATAGAAGAGGAGCCCGTGCTCTTTGCCGCTTTTGCAGCCGTGGAAGAAGGTCCGGTTGCTCTGACGTTTACGATGGAAGGTTATGTCGGACAGGGATATACTATTACGCCACCGGAAAAGATAGACAAGTTATCGTACATCGGTGACGAAGAAACGATCAGCGGCAGGTATGGCCTTGACGGAGCTTCAGAAACGCTGGATTATGTAAACGCGAGATATATAGTTAACGCATATGATGAAAAGAGCGGTGAATTGATTGCTACAACGACCTATGACGGCCTGGATATTGGTAAAATATATACCGTAAACGCCGAGGAGTTGTCCGGTTATCAGATAGTCGGGTCGAGCACAACCAGCTTTGCCTTGACGAAAGATGATTGGGTTAAGACAGTTGACTTTACATACAAGTTCTCGCCCACCGCCGGTAATAGCAACTCTCCGACAACCGGAGATGCGAACGGCGTAATGCTGTGGATAGCAATTGCTGGCGCATCGCTGTTAGTGATAATTGTTGGAGCGGCCACGACGAAAAAGACTAAAAAAACATACAAATTAAAATAGCGAAAACCAATTAAAAAACCGTCCGGTTTGGGCGGTTTTTTTTGATGCGCACACGGCACAATGCGATTGCCGTGCATTGACAACATATACACCGTATAGTAGACTTTTTACAACACGGGGCTACCCTATCATGACGGAGCGTAATTAATGAAAAAACTTAGAATTCTTGTTGATGTTGATGAGGTGCTGAATAACCTGCTTGATTGTTGGGTGGATTACCTTAACAAACAATACGGCGCCAACGCCAGCGCGCAGGATTTAAAGGTGTGGAACCTTCAGGGGATATTCCCTGGACTGACCGAACAAGAGGTGAACAGGCCTTTATATGACGACGCTTTATGGGAATCGCTGTTGCCGAGACCGGGCAGCGCCGAGTATCTAAAAAGAATGATAGACGACGGGCACGATGTACTGATAGTTACCGCGTCCGTTTATCAAACGCTTCCCGCCAAGATGGATTGGCTGTTTATTCACTACCCATACTTGTCGTGGAACAACGTGATCCTCACCAGAAGAAAGCAGTTGATCCAGGCCGACGTCTTGATCGACGACGGCATACATAATCTTGAGGACGGAAACTATTTTAAGATATTGTTTGATTGTCCCAATAACCGCCATTACGACGCTGAAAAGAACGGGATGATCAGGGTATACTCACTGAAGGAAGCATACGAAGCGATAAACAAGCATTTGCTAGCTTGAAACGACAGGGGTAACTTTTATGGCTAAACTGTATTTTCGTTACGGCGCTATGAACAGCGCGAAGACCGCCAATTTGCTCATGGTTGCCCATAACTACATCCATCAGGGTAAAGACGTGATTATTCTGAAACCCGAAAAGGATACCCGGTGGAGCCTGCGTGGCGAGGTGCGGTCGCGCGCTATCGTTGATTCGCTGCCGGCGGTTTTGGTCAATGACGAGCAGGATCTGGGCGAACTTGTAGCGGAGTTGCTGTCAAAACAGGTGATATCCGCGATACTTGTTGAAGAGGCGCAGTTCTTAACCAAAGAACAGGTGCGTCAACTTGCTCTGATAGTGGACACCCACAACATACCTGTTTTATGCTATGGTTTGCGGTGCTCTTACATAGACGGCGAACTGTTTGACGGCAGCGCGGCGCTTATGTATTGGGCCGACACGATCGAAGAAGTTAAGAACGTGTGCCAATACTGTACAAGCAAAGCGACGAAAAATCTGCTGAGGATAAACGGTGTGCCGCAGTATAGCGGGAACAACGTGGTTATGGGGGACATAGTCGGCACCAAAATTCTCTATACGCCAGTTTGCCGAAAGCATTATCTGAACCCGCCAAAACTCGACGGCACCGAGCAATAAAAAACTGCATATCGCGGGCATACCCCGAATAAACATTAAACAAATGCGATGTTTAGGGGAATGGCCGTATGAAAGAGACAACCGAGCGCGCGGTTATGCTGGCGAGATATATTGTTGAGACGGGCGATACGGTTAGGGGCGCGGCGCGCGAATTCGGCGTGAGCAAATCCACCGTGCACAGCGACGTGGCCAAACGTCTGCGCAAAATCAATCCTGTTTTATGGAAAAGATGCAACAGAGTGTTGCAGCACAACAAAGACGAGCGCCACCTGCGCGGCGGGAAAGCCACGAAAGAGAAGTACATAAAGCTTAAGCAGATACCATAGAAAAAACCGGCGAAAGCCGGTTTTTTAAATAATTTGATTATATCAAGTGCGGGTAAGAGCATATATTAGCTCACTCAGGCGGAAGGGCCATTTTGAGCGGCATGGCGATCAGCGTACGCAAATTGTTACTTTTGGCGTCAAAAGCAACAAACACGCCGCTCGTCGTCGCAAAGTCCGCTTTGCTTCGTTTTGCCCAAGGACGGCAAAACATCCACCCGCTCCCTTGCTCCTCCGCTCCGCAAAAAGGCACGATTGCATCGGCTAACGGCTTGTAAACGCGCCGTCTTTACGCCTCATCGCAATCTAACACCTTTTTGCGGTTTTGTGCTTCGCACATCCTTGTATGTGCCGAATCTTCATAATGATTGGAATTAATCTCATCTTCAATTACACCACGCTCTGCTTCGTGCTGTTTGATCTTTATGCCGCGAAGCGGCATTTAAAATCGCACCACCGTATGCGATGTGCCGTCCGCATGTGGAATTGACGTATGTCACTCTTATTGTTAGGCAATTTCCATGCGAAGGGGCGCGGAGCATAGGCGGGGCGTTCGTAATAAAAAAGCGTCGGGTGTGGGGGCATCGCAAGCCCCCACGTTTTTGGTTACTTTTGACACCAAAAGTAACAACAACAAACTCCTGAAGCATCAGTTAAAATCATTGCTTGGTGTTTGATAAAAAACGATGCCTTTTTACGCCGATCTTTTTTACAAATACTACATTTGAATTAAACCTGCCTACTATTTTAAAGATATAAGGCGAAGGAGTTTATCTATTAGACTACTTTTACCTTTATATCGAATTATGACCTGTGTCATTTGATTGCATTCTTCGCAAATATATAAGTCTTTTGAGATTATTACATCTTCCTTGCGTAGGTTAAGGTGACTTATTTTATTCCAACATTCCAAGCAAAATTCGGCCATTTCAACTTCCTTTATGCAACCAATTGGTAGCATATTCACTTGTATTATGCCACAAAATAGTAGCATAATCAAGGGGTGGCGAAATTGTTTTTTCAAAGACTGGAAGATTTAAGAATAGATAATGATAAAACGCAACAAGAGATAGCAGACGTTCTAAACTGTAAGCGTGAAGTCTATAGAAGATACGAAAAAGGAATACGAGCGATACCGGCTTGGGCAGTTATAAAGTTAGCAAATTACTATAAAACGAGCGCAGATTATATTTTAGGACGAACAGACAATCCAAATCCATACTAAAAAAAACCGGCGCCGAAAGGCGCCGGTTTTTTTATCAACACTGTTTCTTTTTGCGGTGTGAAGCTACAACTTCCCGCGCCAGGCTCAAACAGCGTTTAAACTCCGAACGGTACGCTATAAGATAGTATACGATCAATCCCGCGGCACACAGCGCGATCACGGCAATATTTTCGGTAAAGAGATAATCTATTACACAAAGAACCGCCATTAACGCTATCGACACCACTGTTTTTACAGGGTAGTCGATCGTTCTGTAAAAAATCTGGGCCATAATCGTCCTGAAAATAAACATCGCGAGCCCTGCAATCGCGATCGCCGCCGCCGCGCCCGCCATTCCGTATGCGGGAATCAACAGCACGCACAACACTATATTCAGACCCACGTTTATCGCAATAGCGATCGAGTTGAACACCGTTTTTTTCGCGATTTCTATGCCGTAAACGGTGCTCTCGGATAATATCAAAAGCATGGGCGCAAACATCATAAGCCCGAATATCCTTGCGCCGGGACGATACGTCTCGCCGAAAATCCCGAAAATTACGGGCTGTGCCAAAATCAAAAGCGCCATCATCGACAGCATAACGAACATGAGATAATCATGCACGCGTCTGATCTTGCGCTGCTCGGTTTTAAAATTCCCGAAGATAAACGCCGACCAAAAGACCGAAAAACCCGCCTGAACAACGGCGAGCGCCAGACTGACGTTCGACACAAAAGAGAATATCCCAAGCTGCTGTTCGCCCATCACTGCGTTTACATATATACTGCCGAACAGCGTGTTTATATATTGTATAAACGCCGCCGGCACAAGCGGCAGGCCGTATCTGAAAAGCGGCTTGTACGACTTGAAGTTAAAATCGACCTTCCGGGGAAGCATTGTGCGCCGCTGAAGCATAAAGAACACCAGTGTAAAAGCGCCCAGACCCGCGATGTTAAACCATATCACGTTATCGAGCGTCGGGCCGAAAATCGCGCCGACGATAAAGAACATGCGCGAAAAAAACTGATACAGTATCGTATGGATGGTATACATCCTTGCGTTTTGCTGCATGCGGTAGGTTATGTTGAAATACCTCGTGACAAGCAGGAAAAGCGCGTTGACGCACAGCAAAACGATAAACCGCGACATCGTCTCGTCGCCCTCAAAAAACAGCGCGCTTATCTGTCCCGGCAGCGCGAGACATATCACAAGTGAAATCGTGAACAGCGACGTGATCGACATCCCCATACACGCCGTAGCGAGTTGTCGGCTGTTCTTTATTCCGGCGGGCGGTTTTTTGTAATATCGAATATAAGCAAAGTCGAGCCCAAGCATGGCGACGCTCGTCACTGTCGACGACCCCAAAAAGAAGAGGTTGTAGAGCCCGTATACGCCGCTGTCGCCGAATACGTAGCTTGCGATAATAAGCGTGGCAAGATAGATCACCGCGTTGATCCACGTCGCGATCGAAAACTTGAATACCGACCCGACAAATGTCATGGGTTTAAGTTGGTCGCTTTTGTGTTCCACTAACTGATATACCTCTTCAGCTCTTCGACTTTTTTGCGGATGTCTTTTTTTGAAACGTATGCTTTTCGGTAATAGTCCATAAGCCGCTCGACCCGGGCGGTGAATTTCCTGCCGAGGAAACCAAACCAGCGCGGATTGATGCGCAGGCCGATCATGATGTGCAGTCCTATAAGGACGATAAATTTCAGGAAATTAAATCTCGGCCTATATCCCTCGGAAAACGGAAAATCGCGCGGCGGGTTGTTGTGGGTCCATTCAAGCAGGTCGCAGATACGCATATAGGCGGGATAATTGTAATCGACGTCGTAATGTTTTTTTATCTGCAGTTCGTCTATCGGGAAGGGATGGTATTTCCGGTTCAGCGCCGCTGTTAGCTTTTCATAGCTGTCTACGGCGTCGACGTTTTGGTATATTGCGAGGTCATAGTCGTCGACAAGCGGTTCGGGTCTCAGCACGATACAACTCTTTTTTGCAAAGTAAATTTCCACTATCGAGGTGCTTATCCACGTAAGTATAACGTCGCTCTCCTTTATCCACTGTTTTACCGAACAATCGCGTATCACGTGAAAGTTCTTGTGCTTTGCTTCCATCTCGGCGAGCGGCGGGCTGTTCCACTCGCTGGGGTGCGGACGGTAGATAAGCTCGACGCCGCTTTCGCCGGACAACAGTGTGTCGAACCATCCGAGAGTCGTATGCATCGAGCGTGCGCTGATCTCTTTAAAACTTTTAAAGTCGAGGTTTGTTATCGCATTCATTTCCTCGATCTCTTTGCCGTCCATAAACGCGCACGAAAACGAGCTAATATAACACAGCCATCTTTTATCGGTATCGAGCGAGAAATCGCGCGCCAACTCTTCGCGTGATTTATAGTAACCGTCAAATTGCGGATACAAAAAATCAAGCTGCACCGCGCCCGTGACAACGGCGTTATTTTCGGGCACGCCGTTTGTCACAATACGCTCTTTTGCCGCGTCGCCCCAGCAGATATGGGCGCACTTGGCGGCGTTTTCGTTCAGGTTATAAAATTCGCTCTCTTCCCATGCCCGCAACAACACCTCTTCCCAGTGCAGGTTGACGACCTTGTTGAGCCGGCCAACGTTGTTATATACAAAACTGTTGAGCGTCTCGTTGTTATACATCGCCGACGTGACGATCACCTTTGGCTTTTTATACGTGAAGTATCTGAGCTTTTTGCGGTCCATCAACTGAAAAAGCTCTGCTTTATATCCGCGGCGCTCGAGCTCGGCCATGATTAGGCAGTTGTTGTCAAACTCGCGGACTATATGTTCATATAAAATCAAAAAATCTAATGCCAAAACGAAGGATACCTTTCTGGTAAGTCAAGTAATAGTTAATAATTAAGGAACGCGCTTCGCGCGATTAAAAAGATAGTTTTTGTTGACAGTCTTTTGGGATACTATACCATAAGAAACTGGCCGATATTTCTAAGCAGGGTGTTTTTATAAAATTTGTATTTTATTATTGTTGAAAGCTTGCCGAGTTTATTTTTGTGTTCCATAGAGGCATAGGCGTTGCACATGTCAAGCTGCTCGGGCGAAAGCCTGTCCTTAAACGTCGCGGCAAAACACCGTGCCTGGCGGTACATAGATGCATATATCTCCTTGATGCGCTGTCTTTTTGAAAGCTTGCGGAAGGCGGCGCCGAGGTCGGACGCGTTGTATGCGCCCACATCGTTTGCGCCGTGCTGGCGGTAGAACATCGTCGGCTCGTCCAGTGCCGAAATCTCACCAAAAGCCGAAGCGATGAGCGCCAGCCACCAGTCGTGCATGACCGAGTACTTGGGCGGGGAGGGACACAACTCGTGCAACGCCCGGTTGACCATAACGGTGCAGCCCGTGACGTTGTTTTGCGCGACGAGTTCGCCCAGCCGCTTTCGTCCGGGAGAGATCTTTTCATAGCGGAAGAGCGATGGAGAGATCACGTTTAAATTTCTGTCCGCGACTATGAGGTCGGTGTGCACCAGTATCGGGCAGCTATCGCCGTGTTTTTGCTCAAGCTCTTTCATGCGGGCAAGAGTTTTTTCAACTTTGTCGGGCAGCCACACGTCGTCGGCGTCGCAGAACATGATATAGTCGCTGTCGCACACAGAAAAAAGCGCGAAAAAATTGTTTTGCGCGCTTCCGCTGGGTTTTTCGTTCGGAACAATTTTTATCCGGTCGTCTTTAAGCGCGGCGATTATTTCAAGCGTGTTGTCGCGGGAACAGTCGTCCCTGATGTAAAGCGTGAAATCGCCGCAACTCTGTGACAGCACCGAGGCTATGAGTTCCCCTATATATTCACCGTTGTTGCGCGTCGCCAAAAGGATTGAAAGAGACATTTAGGCACCTCTGAGAATTGCATGATAATATCAGAGAGCGATCGCAGACTCCAACACGGCCCTTATGTCGTTTTCGTCCGCGGCTCCCTCATGTTTTTTTGCGCCGTCCACGTAATATGTGGGGACATAGAAATAGTCGTGTTTACGGGCTATATCGGGGTGAACGGTTTCGTCAATCACTTCGATTTTCAGGTCTTTATACCGCTCGTGTTTCAGGAGCTGATTCTGGGTTTTTATAGCCTTTTGACAGTATGGGCAGCTTTCCATAATAAAGAGAGTGATATTCTTCATGCAAACCCCTTAAATGCGTTGAAAAACATTATATATGTATATATATGGGCAAAGCTATAATTGTGTGCATTAGAAAAAGTGCCCAACAGGGCACTTTTAGTTTAAGCGAACGCTTTGTCCACTATTTCACGTGCCTTGTCAAAGTCTGCGGCCGCGACATATACAACATATTTGCCGCTTTGCTTTATGACGGTGTTGCTTATCAGCGGCAGCGCTTCTGTTGCATAGGAGGCGTAGAGCTCGTATTGGTCGTCGCGGCGCTGTTCAAGCTGGGTCACCAGCGTCTTTGCGTCGTTCGCCGAGTTGCACTCAAAAAGCCCGAATTCTTCGCCTGAAGCATACCCCGAACCGATATAGAAGTCGCCGCGGCCTTCGGAAAAGAGCGTGACGTCGAGATTTATTACGCTCTCTATGCGCGCTGCGGATATGGGAACAAGCTCGTCGACAAAAACTTCGGCGTTTTCGAGTTCCGTTTTTATTTCATCGAGATCGATGACTGCTTCTTTAGCGCAGGCCGAAATAGAAAAAACAAGCAAAACCGCTATGATAAGGGTTATTATTCTTTTCAATTTTACATCTCTCCTTAGATAATTCAGTCTATTAAAATTCTATCTCAAATGCAATTGTAAGTCAATATTGCCGCCGCTTAATCACAATTTAATTTGTTTGCAATTTTGAAATAATTTGTTACAATAAAAGCTAAGGCTAAAAGAGTTAATACCGGACGGATTTCCGTTCGTGCCGGGTGAAGAGGTAGAGACTATGAAAAGCAAAAAACAAATTTCGATACAGACAATCGCCATTATGGGCGTGATGACGGCGCTTGTATTCGCGAGCAATTATATTCAGATAACGATACCCGTGGCAATGGGCCCGATAACCCGCATCCACGTAGCGAACGGGATATGCCTGCTTGCCGCGCTTCTTTTTGGGGGATTTAAGGGCGGCATCGCGGCGGGCGTGGGTTCTTTTCTTTACGACTTGACGTCGCCTGTTTTTGCGCCTATAAGCTGGATCACTCTGATCACGAAATTTCTGCTGGCGTTTATCTGCGGTGTGATCGTATACTTGGGCACAAACCGCGACAGTGCACCGCCTCCTGTATGGCGCAAACTGATCGGCGCCGTTGTCGGGGCGCTAAGTTATGTGGCGATGTACTGCGTTCAGATGTATTATCTTATAAATTTGAACTTCTTTAAAAAAGATGATTTTGAAGTGCTGACGGCTAAAGAGGTGTGGGCCGGGATTTTTGCAACGAATCTGCCTGCTTCTTTGTTCAACGCGGCGATCGGGATAACGATTGCGGTGTTGCTGCACAGCGCGCTGCGTCCCGCGCTTGAAAGAGCAAAACTGCGCGAAAAATTCGACGTGAGATAAAATGCTGAATATAGTTTTGGTCGAGCCGCAGATCCCTCAGAATACCGGCAACATCGCGCGGACATGCGCCGCCACCGGAGCCAGACTGCATATTGTAGAACCTATGGGATTCACGGTCGACGACGCCAAACTTAAGCGCGCGGGGCTCGATTACTGGTATCTGCTGGACATAACCTATTACAAAGATATCGATGAGTTTTTTAAAAAGAACAGCGGCGAATTTTATTTTTTTACCACTAAGGCGAAAAAAATATATACCGATGTTGATTACGGGCCCGACAGCTATCTTTTTTTTGGAAGAGAGGACGCGGGCCTCGACGAAAAGTTGCTGCACCGAAATTACGACAGGTGTGTGCGGTTGCCGATGAAGGAGGGGGCGCGAAGTCTTAATCTGTCCAACGCTGTCGCCGTCGCAGCTTTTGAAGCGCTTAGACAGGACGGATTCGGCGATCTTAAGAAGGACGGCAATCTTACAAAGTACGACTGACATTTAACTAATAACTAACAACTAAAACAACTAATCAGGGGTTATCTTATGAAGTCTAACATCGATTATAAAAAAATGATGAGCAAGATAAAGAATTCCCGGCTGCTTAACGCGTGTCTGGCGGCGTTTGCGATTGTGTTGGCGGCAGTTGGGGCTGTGCTTGTTATAGATACGGCGTACGCGCTGTTTGCGGTTCTTTGTGTGGTCATATCGATCACTGTTTTTTCAGGTTTGATTCATAAGAATATCTCGGAAGCGCAGGCGGCAAAGGTTATAGCCGAATCGGCGATATACGCGGCGCTGTTGTCGCCGGCCCAAAAACAAAAGATAAAAACACATCAAATCAGACGCGGACAGATGTTTTATTTCAGTGTTCTCATAGCCGCGGTCATGCCGGCGGCGATCGTTTTGACCGCGATGTATATATTTTTGGACAGCACGGTATATACGCTCTATCTGGGAGTATATGCTTTGATAAGCGCCGTGTTTATCTCTATGTCGATACTGTATCACGGGGTCCGGCTTACGTCGGGCGACAATATAATCCTGTTGTCAAAAAACGGCATCATATTGGGTAAAGATGTGCTGCCGTTTGACGCCGATAATAAAGATGCGCTGGAATTGCTGAAGTTTAAGGATTACTATTATCTCAAGTTTGTGAAACCGGTCTTTTTTGGGATAAAATATGTGTCCGATATAATTATTCCTGTGAACGGCGTGTTGAGAAAAGGAAAGACCGGCACGCCCGACGACGAGATCGTGATGGCTCTCGGGTTCGACGACATATATATAACAGAGGATGAATTCTACGAGTCGAAAGATTATTTTGAGGAAACGGACGAAGACTGCGAAGACGAGGCGCAACAGCCCAAAA
>Ga0209737_10002257_pt1 | contig 13485 bp, 17 predicted proteins | sample TergutCu122P3_FD_187284 | JGI IMG/M metagenome (GOLD analysis project Ga0209737, IMG submission 187284) | Cubitermes ugandensis P3 segment gut microbial communities from Kakamega Forest, Kenya - Cu122 P3 (SPAdes) (version 2) | ecosystem: Host-associated > Arthropoda: Insects > Digestive system... | reverse complement strand
TTGCGCAAGCTCGCCATTCATGGCGAGGCTTTTGCAAGACCCGTGGTCAAATTCCGGCAAAACCGTAGTTGCGCGGAGCGCTGTTTTTTCCCGTGCGATTGAAGCCAGAGCTTCACGCAGCAGATCAAGGCCTAAGCCTTCACGCGCACTCAATTTAACGCGGCGAATTTTATCATAATTGTCACGCTCGATAGATGGGGAAACACCGGTCAGATCGACCTTGTTCCAGACCATTATTTGCGGGATATCCGCCGCGCCGATTTCCTGCAACACCTCTTCGACTTCCGCAATCTGCTCATCGCGGGCGGGGCTGGCGCTATCCACCACATGCAAAATAAGATCGGCATCCGCCGTTGCTTCCAGCGTGGCCTTGAACGCTTCTACCAGCGAATGCGGCAAATCACGGATGAAGCCTACGGTGTCGGAAAGCACGACATGGGTATTGGCTTCGGAAAGCCAGAGGCGGCGCGTCGTTGCTTCCAGAGTGGCGAACAATTGATTGGCTACATAGACATCGGCGCGGGTCAAGGCATTGAACAGAGTCGATTTTCCTGCGTTGGTGTAGCCAGCGAGAGAGACGTTCAAGGTCTCGCCTTTTTGCCGCGCCTTTCGCTGGGTTCCGCGCTGGCGGGAGAGGCGTTCCAGGCGTTCTTTTAAAAAGCGCACTCTTTTTCCGAGGAGGCGACGGTCGGTTTCCAACTGTTTTTCTCCGGGGCCGCGCAGGCCGATACCGCCTTGTTGCCGCTCCAGATGGGTCCAGCCGCGCACGAGGCGGGTCGAAATATATTCGAGTTGCGCCAGTTCCACTTGCAGCTTGCCTTCCGCGCTCTGGGCGCGCAGGGCGAAAATATCCAGAATCAGGCGGGTGCGATCAACTATCCGGCATTGCAGCAGGCGTTCCAGATTGCGTTCCTGGGCGGGAGAAAGCGAGTGATTGAAAATGACGAGTTCAGCGCCCGTGGCTCTACAGACGGCGGCGATTTCTTCGGTTTTGCCTTTCCCGGCAAAAGTCCGGGCATCGGGGCTTTGCCGCTTGCCAGTAATTTCGGCAGCGACGCTGCCGCCCGCCGACTCGGTCAGGAGACGCAGTTCCTCCAGCCGTTCTTGCAGATCAGGCTCGCCAAAATCGAGCTGCACCAATACCGCCCGCTCGCCGCCGAGAGGCGCTCGGGCTGAAAAATCAAACATGCGAGAAAGAGGCGTGAGCCGGAGACTTAAGCGGCTTCGTTAGAGGAATCGCCGGAATCATGGCTAAAGGTGACGGGTCTGGAAGGCACGACCGTGGAAATAGCGTGTTTGTAGACTATCTGGGTCACGGTATTGCGCAAGAGCACGACATACTGATCGAAGGATTCGATTTGCCCTTGCAGCTTGATGCCGTTTACCAGATAGATGGAAACCGGCACATGCTCCCGGCGCAGGGCATTGAGGAATGGATCTTGTAGCAACTGTCCCTTGTTACTCATGGCGGAAACTCCGTTTGTTATTATTGGGTAAAAGTATCGCGAAGCGATGGGCGCACATTTTAAGCTGTTTCTTTTCCCAAAAGCCAGCTTATTGAGGAAAACATCTCCCTGCGAGGAAAGCCAATGCAAACGAAAGAAAGCAGTACCGTGAAGCGAACTCTTGACCTGACAAAACCCCCGATTCTGACTGCTGAACAGCAGGCGCGGCTCGATGCGGTGGCAGCCATGCCGGATGAGCAGATCGACTACAAGGACGCGCAGTATCTCCCCAGTGCTGTCTGGGCCAAGGCCTCGGATCAGGCAACATCGCGCCAGACTGAGGTCTTGCAAACGTGCGCTACGCACAGCAAGTAGCCAATCCATGTAGGGGCGTAGCGTGCTACGCCCCTGTGTTCAGGTCGGGTCGGGCGGCCTTAGGGCGCGTTCCTTACTTTTTACCCTCCGCCTTTGCTGGCGGCAGACGCAGTTCAGGCGGCGGCAGTCCTTTTTCCCCGTGTTCGATTCGATAGAGCCAGGCGAGCAGTTCGGCGACGGCGAGGTAGAGCTGGCTGGGGATGTGTTCATCGATGTCGACCTGAACGAGAAGGGAGAGCAGTTCCGGCGATTCGTGCACATAGACGCCGTGTTCCTTGGCGCGGGAGATGATTTCCTCGGCGATCAGGCCGCGTCCCTTGGCGACGACGCGCGGGGCGCTGTCGCTCTGGCGGTAGGCGAGGGCGACAGCTTCGAGCTGGCGCGCCTGTTGTTCCTTATTGCTCTCGGACATGACGGCTGACGTCGAGGAATTCCAGGGTAAGCCCGGAACTCTCGAAACGGCGACGCAAATCGGGATTGGCGGCAAGAAGGCGAACGCGAGCCGCCTCGCTTTCGGTAGAGAGGGAGATTTTGATCTTTCGTCCTTCAGTAAGGCGCAGGGTCGCTTGCAATTCTCCCAAAATCGGCAGTTTCAGGTTCAGGCGGGTCGTCCAGTTGGGGGCGGTGTTTTCCTCCCGCTGCCGTTGTTCGTTGTCTTCCTCGATGATTTCCCAGTTCAGCGTCTGCCCCGGCCAGATCTGCCCTTGCCAGACATAGGTGTTGCTTGCCAGGCCCTCCAGTTGCTGACGAACCAGCGGCGCGAGATCGGGGGCGATGGCATGTCCCATCCCTACCCGCACCGCGCCACTCTCCGCCATGGCGCTGCTGGCGGCAGGCGCTGATGCGACAGGATGATTTTGCAGGGGGGTGGGTGAAGCAGGGGCGGCGGCGGATGCGGCGGGTAAAGCGCCGCGGGCGGTGGACTGCGCGGCAATTCCGCTTTGCGCGAGACTTTGTGGCTGGGGGGCTGCGCCGGGTCGCGCCGCGCTCGTAGATTCGCCAGCAGTCAATGCGTGCGCGGCGGGAGAGAGTCTGCCCTGTGGTTCGGAGAGCAGCGAGCTTACGCTAGTCTGTCCCTGTACCCAACGAGCCTGATGCGCTTCGTAGAACATGCCGCTTCTGCCGATAGCAGCTCTGAGCGCCGAGGCGATGTCGCTGGTCTGAGCGGGGAGGCGCTCGAAAATCGGTTGAGCGTTGTTGAGGATGGCTGGTTGCGGGCGTTTGCCGCCTTCCTTGTCGATCCCGGCGAGCAATTCCGCAATCAATCTCCCGGTGGGGGTCAAGCGGGTGGCGACGGAAGTATTGATTTTGCCTTTGCCGCTTCCTGCCGCTTCTTCCCTGCCCCGATTGCTGACGACGGCCAGCGTGGTTTTGCCGTCTTTTTCCACGACTTCCAGCTCCAGCGAGTCTCCTGCCTGGGCGGCGAAGGGAAGGGCGAGGGTCAGGGCGCGTCCGGCCACACTGGCGCGATAGGCGCCATCAGGCTGTTGTGCCTGAATCAACGCGGTGAACCGCTGCCCCGGAGTCAAGTCGCGCAATGCTTCCGGGGTTTTGGGAGTGGCGCTTATCGGCTGGGGCTTGCCGACCAGATCCTGAATCAGTTTTAGCTGGGTAGCGGCAAGATCGGTGGGAGTAATGACCATGCCTGGTTCTCCCCTCAGACGCCGGGTTTGTCAGTGCCGCCAAAGGCCTTGAGCAGGGTTGCCATGTCCGTGTGCAGGGAGATGGCGCGCTCGGCAAGAGAATCGAGATGCTCTTTGGCGCGTTGCAGGGCGGCAAGGTCAGCAGCCGTGGCTTTGGGGATAGTGCCGCTCTCTATCTGGGCGTGCAGTTGATTGAAGGCTTCGCCGGCGCTCACCCAATCTCCTTCTTCCGCAAGACGGCGGATCTCGGCGAGGATGAATGCGATGGTTTCAAAAGGGGTGAGGCTCATTCTGCGTCCTGTTGTTGCTTGTCCGGGTCGATTTGGCGCCAGGCGCTGTGGATTTCTTCCAGCAAACTCTGTACCTCATCCATGGTGCGGATGTCGTTTTTCATGTTTGCCCAGAGCAGGCGGGAGACCATGTAGTCGTAGAGCGCCGCCAGACGTTCGGCCAGCTCGCCGCCGGACTCGATATCGAGACTGACTTTGAGGCCGTTGGCGATGATGTCGATCGCCTTGGAAATATGACTGCCGCGCTCGGCGGGATTATCATTTTCGGCGTGCAGCCGCGCTACGGAAATGGCGCTCTGCGCCCCTTCGAAAAGGAGAATGATCAGCCGATGCGGACTGGCGGTACGAATATCAGACTCACGCCCCAGAGTGGCGTAGGTGCTGGCAGGATTTAAGCGATTACCGAACATGGAAACAAATACTCCAGAGAATATCCTCTAACTTTGTTCCCAAGCGCCGCAGAAGTCAAGATCTTGCAGATGGATCTTGCAGATGGCAATTGAAGAACCAACTCGAAGATAGACGCCTGTAGGGGCGGCATTCTGCCGCCCGCGACCGGAATGAAATCGCATGGCTCATAATGACGCATTCCTGATACCTGATTTCTGTCCTCTGCCTACTGCTCCAGCGCCTTCAATGCCTGAAACAGGGCGCGGAATTGGCGGGGGGGTTTGGCTTCCGCAATTTCCTTCAAGGCGGCGCGGCGAAGTTGGCGCAGGTGGGTGATGTCGGCCTCGGGGTAAGTTTCGGCGATATGGGCAAGGGCTGCGGCTTCATCGTCCAGGAGGCGTTGGCGCAGGTCTTCCAGACGGTGCAGACGGGCAGTCACTGCGGCGGATTCGCCGCGTACATCCAGAAGCTCTGCGGAAATTGACTCGGCGTCTTCGTCGCGCATCAGCCGCCCGATATATTGCATCTGGCGGCGACGGGCGGAGTGATGGCCGATTCGCTGATATTCGCGGATGGCATCGACCAGCTTTTCGGGGAGGGTCATTCGTTTCAGTTGCTCTGCGGAAAGACGAGTAAGCTCCTCGCCCAGAGCCTGTAATTCGAGCATCTCTGCCTTGATGCGGGTCTTGGAAGGGCGCTCTGGCGCTTCCGGCTGAAAATGATCTTGGGACATGGGTGCGCTGTATTGGAAAGAGACTGCTATGATAGCCACTCTCTACACTTTTCCGGCTGCTTGATGCCGGTTTTTTTCATGACTGAACAAGGTTTTTTGCTGGATTACGCCACCTTGCAACAACTGGCGGAGGATGTTCTGTACCATGCCAGGAAGCAAGGGGCAACGGCTGCGGAAGTGAATGTGCACGAAGGCTTCGGCCTCTCGGTAACAGCGCGGCAGCGGGATGTGGAAAGCATCGAATACAACCGGGGCAAGGATCTGGGAGTAAGCGTCTATCTAGGACAGCGGATAGGCCATGCCAGCACTTCCGATTTCTCCCGCCGCGCCCTCGAAGAAACGGTGGCATCAGCTCTGGCCATCGCCCGCTTCACCGCCGAAGACGATTGCGCAGGCTTGCCGGAAGAAGCCCTGCTCGCCAAGAAAATTCCTGATCTGGATCTGTATCACCCTTGGCGAGTGACTACGGAAGAGGCGATCGACCTTGCCATCCGCTGTGAAAATTCCGCCCTCTCGCTGGATGCGAGAATCAGCAATTCCGAGGGGGCTTCCGTCTCCACCCACGAGGCGCAATTCGTCACCGCCAACTCGCTGGGCTTCATGGGAGGCTATCCGGCCTCCCGCCATTCGCTTTCCTGTTCGGTGATCGCCGAACAGGACGATGCCATGCAGCGCGATTACTGGTATGAAAGTAAGCGCAATGCCACAACCCTGCTCACCCCGGAATCCATAGGCGAAATGGCAGCCAGACGCACCCTGGCAAGGCTGGGAGCGAAAAAAATCAATACCGGGGTTTTCCCGGTGATATTCGAAGCGCCGATAGCAGCTAGCCTGCTCGGGCATTTTATTCAGGCCGTCTCCGGCGGCGCCTTGTTTCGCAAGGCGAGCTTTCTTCTCGATCATCTGGGCAAAAGCGTTTTTCCCCCATTCTTCAACCTCGCCGAGCGCCCTCACCTGCCATCCGGGCTGGCGAGCGCCCCTTTCGATCGGGAAGGGGTTGCGACTTCGGCGCGCAGCGTCGTCAGGGACGGCGTTCTCGAAGGGTATTTCCTGAGCGTTTATTCTGGGAGAAAGCTTGGTATGCCAACCACGGCGAACGCTGGCGGTTGCCACAATCTTCAACTTTCGCCGGGTGAGCATGATCTTCCCGGCTTGCTGCGCCTGATGGGGCGGGGCCTCCTGGTCACCGAGTTGCTGGGCTATGGCGTCAATACGGTGACCGGCGACTATTCGCGCGGCGCTGCCGGATTCTGGGTCGAGAACGGAGAAATTGCCCACCCGGTGGAGGAGATCACCATCGCGGGCAATCAGGCGACGATGTTTCGCAATATCGCCGCCATCGGCAACGATCTCTGGATCAGCGGCGCGAAGGAGACCGGCTCCATTCTGGTCGAGGGGATGACCGTCGCGGCGTAAATGTGGCGGGAAACGCCCTCTCCGAAGGCCGGGAACGGGGGTTCTGGCGAGTTTTGGGGAGCGTCTTCATCCTTGATTCATTAGGGATTTTTCGCGGACGTAAAAAAAAGTAAATTTTTTGTTTGACGCAGGACTATAAAAGCCGTAAATTGTGAAAATCTTCACATGCAGGGCGCTGACGTAGCTAGAATTCATTATGCTGAATGCGGTCAAATGGCAGTTCGTCGCCGCATTGGTGGCAGTGTGTATCGGCTTGTTGCTGGCAGGTGTTCAGGGCGCGCTTTCTGCGGCTGCGGCATCCGTGGCTGCCTTTGTGCCCTCTTGCTGGTTTGCGTTACACTTGACGATGCTGGCGCGGCATGGAAAGGTTTCGCCGGTTGGCTTTTTGCTTGGCGAATTTATCAAGGTTGTTGCGACCATCCTGTTGTTGATAGTCGCAGCGAGACTTTTGTCAGACATTTATTGGCCCGCCTTCATGTTGGGCGTGGTTATGGTTCTGCAAGCGAGTTTGTTGGCTTTTTGGAAGAAGATCTGAAATGGAAGAAGCTGTCACAACGCATGGCCCCACTGCCAGCGAGTACATTATTCACCATCTAACTCACTTCAATAACATTGGTGAAGCGCAGAAGTCGGTTTTTGACCTGTCGGTCATTAATTTCGACACCTTGTTTTTCTCCCTGTTCTTGGGGTTGCTGGGAGTTTTCCTCCTTGCCCGGGCAGCGCGACGGGCGACTTCCGGCGTACCTGGACGCTATCAGGCGGCGGTCGAAATTCTGGTGGAAATGGTTGCCGATCAGGCAAAGGGCATAGTCCATAGCGAGCAATCGCGTCGTTTCGTAGCTCCCCTGGCTCTTACCGTGTTCGTCTGGATCTTCCTGATGAACGCGATGGATCTCTTGCCGGTCGATTTGCTGCCCAGGATTTGGGAGGGCGTTTACGGCGCGGCGGGCGGCGACCCGCATCACGCTTATCTGCGCGTATTGCCGACTGCCGATCTGAATGGCACGATGGGTCTTTCCGTCAGCGTGTTGCTTCTTTGTCTGTGGTACAACATCAAGATCAAGGGCTTTGGCGGTTGGGTGCATGAGCTTATCTCCGCGCCTTTCGGCGCGCACTGGTCGCTGATCCCGTTCAACCTTGCCATGCAGATTATTGAGTTTACCGCCAAGACTGTTTCCCACGGGATGCGTTTGTTTGGCAATATGTATGCTGGTGAACTGATTTTCATGCTGATTGCCCTGATGGGCGGCGCATGGGCGTTGTCCGGCACTGGCATAATGCTTGCCATCGGGCATATCGTCGCTGGTACTGCATGGGCAATTTTCCACGTCTTGATTATCACCCTGCAGGCTTTTGTGTTCATGATGCTGACCCTGGTGTATATCGGGCAGGCGCATGAAAGCCATTGATTAAAGGTTTTCCCCCACTTTGTTTTTTTTCTAAGGAGTCAAATCATGGAAGTCATTAGTTATGTCGCGTTGGCCGCTGGCTTTATCATCGGTCTGGGTGCTATCGGCGCCTGTATCGGCATTGCCCTGATGGGAGGCAAGTTCATTGAAGCCTCTGCGCGTCAGCCGGAGCTGATGAACGTATTGCAGGTCAAGATGTTTGTTCTGGTGGGTCTGATTGATGCGGCCTTCATTATCGGGACGGGTGTTGCGCTGTGGTTTGCTACCGCCAATCCTTTCCTGGGTCAGATCGCCAATATTCCCAAATAATCTGACGCCATTGTTTTTTTGAAGAAGGGGCAACACCGTGAATCTGAACGCAACATTGATCGCGCAGATGGCCGTGTTCTTCATTTTGGCGTGGTTCTCGATGAAGTTTATCTGGCCACCCATAGTGAAGGCGCTTGACGAACGCGCGAAAAAGATCGCGGACGGTCTGGCTGCCGCTGAACGTGGCAAGCATGACCTCGAACTGGCAACCAAGCGTTCCGTGGATGCCTTGCGTGAAGGCAAGGAAAAATACGCAGAACTGGTCGCCCAGGCCGAGAAGCAGGCTGCCCAGATTATCGAAGAAGCCAAGGAGCAAGCCAAGACTGAAGCAGACCGCATCATTGCGGGTGGTCGTGCTGCCGCCAAGCAGGAGATGACGCAGGCAAAAGAGATTTTGCGCGATCATCTGGCGGTTCTGGCGGTCGCCGGCGCGGAAAGAATTCTGCGCCGCGAAATAGACGCCAAGGCACATGCTCAGTTGCTTGCCGCTATCCAGCAGGAACTGTAAATCATGGCTGAATCTGTCACCGTCGCCCGCCCTTATGCGGAAGCTGCATTCCGCGCCGCAAAGGATGCGGGAACACTGGATGCCTGGGACAGGAATCTTCAATGTCTGGCGCTGGCCGCAGAAAACCCTGAGGTTGCTGCGGTTATCGGCAACCCCAAGGTTGTCGTCGATCAGCTTGTAGATTTTTTTCTTGGTCTGGTCAAACAGGAGAGCGGCGACCAGGTTTTCTGTAATTTCATCAAGATGTTGGCGGAAAACGAGCGTTTATCCGTACTGCCTGAAATTGCCACTCTATTCGCAGCACAAAAGGCTGCGGAAGAGGGGGTCAAGGATGCAGTGGTAATGAGCGCTTTTCCGCTCAGCGAAGGTGATATGAAAACCTTGCTGCCGCAACTTGAGGCGCATTTCAAATCGAAACTCGCGCCGGTCGTAAATGTGGATGCCGACCTGATCGGCGGCGTTCGGGTGACAGTTGGCGATCAGATGCTGGATGCGTCCGTGCGCGGCAAACTCGACGCCATGGCCATCGCGTTAAGGAACTAGGAGACTTACATGCAGTTGAATCCGTCCGAGATCAGCGAGCTGATCAAAAGCAAGATTCAAAACCTCTCTGTGGGCGCGGAAACCCGCACCCAGGGAACTATCGTATCCGTGACCGACGGTATTTGCCGTATTCATGGTCTTCAGGATGTCATGCAGGGTGAAATGCTGGAGTTTCCCGGCAATACCTTCGGCATGGCGCTGAACCTGGAGCGTGATTCTGTCGGCGCGGTCGTGCTTGGCGAATATGGTCACGTCTCAGAAGGCGACACAGTCAAATGTACGGGGCGCATTCTGGAAGTGCCGGTAGGTCCCGAGCTTTTGGGACGCGTTGTGAATTCGCTGGGTCAGCCTATCGATGGCAAGGGGCCGTTGAATCACAAGCTCACCGACAAAATCGAAAAGGTAGCGCCGGGGGTGCTCTGGCGTAAATCCGTATCGCAACCCGTGCAGACCGGTTTGAAATCCATCGACTCGATGGTGCCTGTCGGGCGCGGTCAGCGGGAGCTCATCATTGGCGACCGTCAGACCGGCAAGACTGCGGTGGCGGTCGATACCATCATCAACCAGAAGAACACCGGCGTGAAGTGTATTTACGTGGCGGTGGGGCAGAAGGCCTCTACCATTGCCAACGTGGTGCGCAAGCTCGAAGAGCATGGCGCGCTGGAATACACCATCATCGTTGCCGCCTCTGCTTCCGAAACGGCTGCCTTGCAGTACATCGCCCCCTATTCGGGCTGTACCATGGGCGAGTATTTCCGTGACCGGGGCGAAGATGCGCTCATCATCTATGATGACTTGACCAAGCAGGCCTGGGCGTATCGTCAGGTTTCCCTGTTGCTGCGTCGTCCGCCGGGGCGTGAAGCCTATCCGGGCGATGTGTTCTATCTCCATTCCCGTTTGCTGGAGCGCGCCGCGCGTGTTTCCGAGGAGTGGGTGGAACGGTTCACCAACGGCGAAGTCAAGGGCAAGACCGGTTCGCTTACAGCTCTGCCGGTTATTGAAACCCAGGCAGGCGACGTTTCCGCCTTCGTTCCGACCAACGTCATTTCGATTACCGACGGCCAGATCTTTCTCGAAACCGATCTGTTCAACGCGGGTATCCGTCCGGCCATCAATGCCGGTGTTTCGGTATCGCGGGTTGGCGGCGCGGCGCAGACCAAGGTCATCAAGAAGCTGGGCGGCGGGGTGCGTCTGGCGCTGGCTCAATATCGTGAGCTTGCCGCCTTTGCGCAGTTTGCTTCCGATCTGGACGAAGCGACCAGAAAGCAGCTTGAGCACGGCCGGATGGTGACGGAACTCATGAAGCAGCCGCAGTACGCGCCAATGAGCGTCTCCGAGATGGCGGTTACGCTGTTTGCGGCAGAAAAAGGCTTCTACGAAGACGTGGATGTCAAGCGGGCGCTGGAGTTTGAGAAGTCCTTGATGACTTATCTGCGCCAGAATGCGTCTGATCTGCTTGCCAAGATCGAAAACAGCAAAGAACTCGACGCCGACGGTGAGAAGGCGCTTTCTGCTGCCATCACTGCCTTCAAGGCATCCTGGGTCTAAGCCAAGGGAGAAAACCCATGCCCAGCGGCAAGGAAATTCGCACCAAGATCAAGAGCGTGGAAAACACGCGCAAGATCACCAAGGCCATGGAGATGGTGGCCGCATCCAAAATGCGCAAGGCGCAGGAGAGGATGCGAGCTGCCCGTCCCTATGGGGAAAAAATACGGCGTGTGGCGGCTAATCTCTCCCATGCCCTGACTGATTATTCGCATCCGTTTCTCGTTACCCGCGAAGTCAAAACCGTGGGTATGATTCTGGTGACTTCCGACAAGGGTCTGTGCGGCGGTCTGAACAGCAACCTGTTCAGACAGGTGGTAGCGCGGATGAAGGAATGGGACAAGGCTGGTCTGAAGATCGTCGTTACCTGCATAGGCAATAAGGGATTTGGCTTCATGCAGCGCGCGGGGGTCAACATCGCCTCGCATGTCGAAGGATTGGGCGATACGCCCCGTCTGGAGAGGCTGATTGGGCCGGTCAAGGTTCTGCTGGATAAATTCGTCAATGGCGAGTTGGACGCGGTTTATGTTGCCAATACCCGCTTCGTCAATACGATGAAGCAGGAGCCAGTGGTCGAGCAATTGCTGCCGCTATCCGGTGATGAAATTGGTTCCGGCAAGTTTGCCTGGGACTACATTTATGAGCCGGATGCCAAGGTAGTCATTGACGAACTTCTGGTGCGCTATGTCGAAGCCTTGATTTATCAGGCTGTTGCGGAAAACATGGCCTCTGAGCAGTCCGCGCGGATGGTAGCGATGAAATCGGCTTCGGATAATGCCAAGAAAGTCATCGGTGACCTGAAGCTGGTTTACAACAAAGCCCGTCAGGCTGCCATTACCAAGGAGCTGTCCGAGATCGTCGGCGGCGCGGCAGCGGTTTGAGATTTTTGATGAAATTGGGGATTTAACATGAGTCAAGGTTCTATCGTGCAATGTATCGGCGCCGTGGTGGACATTCAGTTCCCGCGTGATGCCATGCCCAAGGTTTATGACGCGTTGCTGCTGGATGAAACAGACAGCGCAAATGACCGCGTTGAGCAAGGGCTGACTTTCGAGGTGCAGCAGCAGTTGGGCGATGGCATCGTCCGCACTATTGCGCTTGGTTCTTCGGATGGCTTGAAGCGCGGCATGAGCGTCACCAACACCAAAGCGCCCATTTCCGTGCCGGTAGGACACGGCACTCTGGGACGCATCATGGATGTGCTGGGGCGTCCCATCGACGAGGCAGGCCCGATCGAGAGCGATGAAAAGCGCTCCATTCACGCGGTTGCGCCCAGGTTTGATGAGCTTTCGCCTTCGGTTGAGCTTTTGGAGACCGGGATCAAGGTTATCGACCTTATCTGCCCGTTTGCCAAGGGCGGCAAGGTAGGCTTGTTCGGCGGCGCTGGCGTTGGCAAGACCGTCAACATGATGGAGCTTATCAACAACATCGCCAAGCAGCATTCCGGCCTTTCCGTTTTTGCGGGGGTGGGCGAGCGTACCCGGGAAGGGAACGACTTCTATCACGAGATGAAGGACTCCAACGTTCTCGACAAGGTCTCGATGGTTTTCGGTCAGATGAACGAGCCTCCGGGCAACCGTCTTCGGGTAGCGCTGACTGGTCTTACCATGGCCGAGCGTTTCCGTGACGAAGGGCGTGACATTCTGTTCTTTGTCGATAACATTTACCGTTACACTCTGGCCGGGGTGGAAGTATCCGCTCTCCTGGGTCGGATGCCGTCTGCGGTGGGTTATCAGCCGACATTGGCGGAAGAAATGGGACGCTTGCAGGAGCGTATCACTTCGACCAAGGTAGGTTCGATTACCTCGATTCAGGCGGTGTATGTTCCTGCGGATGACTTGACTGATCCTTCGCCGGCTACCACCTTCTTGCACCTTGATTCGACCGTGGTGTTGTCGCGTGATATTGCTTCGCTCGGTATTTATCCTGCGGTTGATCCGCTGGATTCCACCAGCCGCCAGCTCGATCCGTTGGTTGTTGGCGAGGAGCATTATCGGGTGGCGCGTTCGGTGCAGATGACCTTGCAGCGTTACAAGGAACTGCGCGACATCATTGCCATTCTGGGGATGGACGAGCTTTCGCCGGAAGACAAACTGGCGGTTTCCCGGGCGCGGAAGATTCAGCGTTTCCTGTCGCAGCCTTTCCATGTGGCGGAAGTCTTTACCGGTTCTCCCGGCAAGTACGTGCCGCTGAAGGAAACCATCAACGGTTTCCGGGGAATTGTCGAGGGCGAGTATGACCATTTGCCTGAACAGGCTTTCTACATGGTCGGCTCGATCGAGGAAGCTCTTGAAAAAGCCAAGACTCTGTAATTACCCACCGCAAACGAGGAAGCTGACATGGTCATGACCGTCCGCGTAGATATAGTGAGCGCCGAAGAAGAAATTTTCTCCGGCCATGTGGAGCTTGCGGTTTTTCCCGGTGAGTCGGGTGAGTTGGGGATTCTGCCTCGGCATACGCCTCTTCTGACTCGGGTTAAGGCAGGCACGGTGCGTCTCAAGATGCCTGATGAAAACCGTTTCGAGTTGATTTATGTCTCGGGCGGGATGCTGGAGGTGCAGCCGCATCTGGTAACGGTGCTGGCTGACACGGCGGCGCGTGCCGCTGACCTGGACGAGGCCAAGGCGCTGGAAGCCAAGCGCCGCGCCGAGGATGCGCTGGCCAAGCACGCCAGCGAAATGGATCTTGCCACGGCGGAAGCCGAGTTGGTACAGGCCATTGCCCAGTTGCAGGCGATCAACAAGATGAGAAACGTGGTTGTGCATTGAGCGTCTCACGTTCAGACAAAAAAGGCAGCCTTCGGGCTGCCTTTTTTTTTCAGGTGCGCCCGGCAGGGCGCACCGACTTGGAGGTGTAAGTCCTCTACTCGCCCGGCAAGG
>Ga0209737_10002256_pt1 | contig 13492 bp, 6 predicted proteins | sample TergutCu122P3_FD_187284 | JGI IMG/M metagenome (GOLD analysis project Ga0209737, IMG submission 187284) | Cubitermes ugandensis P3 segment gut microbial communities from Kakamega Forest, Kenya - Cu122 P3 (SPAdes) (version 2) | ecosystem: Host-associated > Arthropoda: Insects > Digestive system >... | reverse complement strand
CCGTCTCGGCCAAGCTCAGTTGCTTCATCAATTTCATCCAATCAATCGAAACAATGACAAGGACGTTATTTTATCAGGCCGTGCCGTGCGACGGGTGCTTGTGCAGAGTTTCCTTAGCATTTCGAACTCTCTTAAAAATTGAGAAACGGCTTCCTTGGCTTCATCGAGGATCACACCTTCTTTTGTCATCTCAATCAGCCGAGTAGCGCAAGCTGTAGTATCAAAATAGCTTTCCAACCATGCCGGATTAAGACGAGGCTGGATACGTACAGCCCAATTACTCATGGCATGGTTGTGCCGGAGAAACTTCGGCAATAACTTCAAAAGCCCGTCATCGGTTGCAATGACACGGTTGCACCACGTTCGTACATCTGACCCGTTACCCCATTTTTGCCAATAGGCGAGTAGTCGAGACAGTTCTGGGTGATTCATGAAGCTGGCTTCGCCTGAAAACGAGTGCAATCGACTCAGCCAAGTTGCCTTCAGTCGCTCCACTTCAGTAGGTAATAGCAGCGCTGTGTTGTGCGCTGCCTTCTCTTTAGTGACTTCCTCCTCCAAAGCACTCAAGAGCCATACCTGAACCGCCAAAGCACTACCGGATGTAATCGCCGCCTCTAGCATGTCGGCTCGACGATCTGCGGAAACTCTTTTCAGCAAGTGATAGACCGGGCGTGATGCACGCGAAATGTTGCCGAAGCCGAACATGCTTTGCTTATCGGCAGGATCAATCAATGAATCTCCGATGTTGAGGAGAGTTTGAATAACTGTCGAGATATGTTCATCAGGTATGTCCTTCTCAACGTGATCCATCAGGCGCTCTAGCAGGCTGCCAACTTTCGATAGACCATCGGGGCGTTTTTCGGCTCTGGCTTGAACGAGTGCGGCACCAAAATCAACAGGAAATGCGGCGAGAGACAACAAGGCCATTATTTCACTTCGATGAATAGCGCCTTGAGGAACGGTCAAACGAAAATAAATCGGGAAAATGTCAGGGTGGCGTGCGAGTAGGTTTCTGCGCCATTGACCCAGCCAATCAGAGCCGTACCCCGTTTTTCCAACCTTCGGAAAAATTCGCTCTAGCAACGCCGCAACAGGACTTTGTAATTTTTCCGGGAGTTCGTTCAGCCATTGTTTGTGAAAAGATTGATTAGCTTCCTGAGTGCTGTGAAGTCCACCTTCATAAGTGTGGCCAGCAAATCGATCTGGGTTGGCTCGAATGAGATCATATGAATCCGGCAAAAAAACACGGATTGCTTCGAGAGCAATGAAGTCCACGGGGTTGACTTCGCCGCGCACGGCTGGATAGGTCACTGAGAGCGTATTCGTAAAACGCACAACATCGCGTGGCACCTGAATCAACGGGTCGATGCCATCGTAAAAAACATTTGTCCAATAAGACTGATCGAACAGTCCATCAGGTACATCACCAAGAAGCTCATCAAGGCGCTTGAACAACTCTGCGCGCAGAGCGGCACGATCCACTGGTGGCAACACGAAAGGAACCTGAATGATTTTTTCCAGATACCGTTCACCTGGTATGCCATTCGACTCCTCAATAGCCTTGACAGCAACTTCGCGATCGAACGCCAGCAGATAGACGACGTTCGGAAAATCTGCCAGCGCTTTGATAACGGTAAACAACTGCCGTGTTTCGTCTGGTGTCAGACGGTCAATGTCGTCGATGAGAACCAAGATACGTTGCTTGGCTTCCTGCAATATCTTGCTGATTTCGGACTTGAGCGCAGGAACGTCTTTCGGCTTGCGCTTGGTAAGCGACCCCACAAATTTTCCGATTTTGCTCCCTGCGCCGCCAGTCACGCCCGACAGATCAATCAAACCACCCACGCCTTCAGCGAAGTCACCGAGAAGATTGCCCAGTTTTTTGAATTTCTCGCTTTTTCTTGGCAGCACGGCTTGAAGTTGGCCGAGAAAAGCGCGTGCAAGGTTTTCCTGCCCCGAAAACCACCACGGGTTGAACGGCACGACGATAGGTCGATTATCTTCGGGCTGTTGCTCTATGTAGTGGGTGACATAGCCAAGAACCGTAGACTTACCCGAACCCCACGGGCCGTACAGGGCGAGAACTAGACCATCGCTTCCCGGATAACGAACAATGCTGTCGGCCAGATTTTTGGCGAAGGGCGCATGGCCGAAGAGGTCATCTTTTGGATCGAGGCTGGGACGATCGGCAGAAAGGGCTGTCATTTGGTGTCCCCTGAAAAACGATACCGTGCGCCACGCTTTTCACCTTGGCGCTCAACCCTGCCGCCCGCTATCAGTTCAGCGATGGCGGCATTCCACTGACCGTCTGTAATGCCGATGGCGGCGAGGATGTCGCCCTTGGCGTGCCAGCCGGGATGGGTTTTCAGGTGTTCGACGATGGCTTGGGCTGGATCTGCGTGATAGTCGGCGCGGGGTTCGGTGGCGTTGAGGTGATGGTCTTCGTTGGCGGGAGTGGTGTCAAAATCAAGCGAGGGCTGAGCCGCTGCGATGTTGGTGGTACGGCTGGCGCGTGGAGTGCGAGTCGTGGAGCGTGGCGTGGTGTTGCCATGCAGACCTTGGGCGACATCTTCTTCGTATCGCTGGCGGTTCAACTCGGATAGCCGTCGCAGCACCTCGACGCGAGCGGTTTCCGAGATGGTGAAGCGGATGCGGTCGTTTTCCGGCAGGTACGGGACTTCGTGGAAGCCGTGTTCGAGGTTGAGGTCATCCCAGCCGTAAGCGTGTGCAACGGCGGTATCCATTTCACGCTGTAATGCGCGCAGCCCGTCGATGCAAGGATTGCGCTCGGTGTCGGTATGGAAGCGGTTGTAGAGCTGTGTTGGCCCAATGGAGAGATCGTCAAATGCAGCTTGACGCGCTTCGGAATACTTCGCTCCTGCCTCATCAAGCACATTGTTGCCTTCCAATTCTGGTAACGGGAATGTTGAAAGCGCCTTTGACGTCGAATAGGCAATACTCCCCGCACCTCGGGAGCCAGACCGCCACCTTGCCCAAACGTCGTGAATGGCCGACTGAAGAATCGCAAACGTCGAATATTGTTCAGTGAAGATGATCTTCGTCTTCTGATTGAAGATGATGTGACCAGATTGGAAGCGGAATACAAGGTACTTCGAGTTGCTTGCGGTGACCAGATATCGCACCAGACTTGATTGAGCAGATCGAAGCCCCGGGCGCATATCCCAATACTTCCAGAAACAATCCTGATGAATCTGGCCTGACTGTGAATCCCTGAACGGCTTTACAAGTTCTTCAATTCTTGAGAATGCCCCATTCCACCTGCGAGACTCAACCTCGCTTCGATCCTCAAAGTCAATGGCCCAACGATCAGGTGAGAAGTTGATCGAATCAGTGACATCGTCTCCACCAAAGTACGGGTGAACAATCTCCATCACTGTGGGGTCGTTCAAAGCAAGCGATTCGCGCTCTTGTTCCGACAACACGAATCCTTCCCCCATCAACTTGTAGCCGTCTGACCTTTGCCCTTCATAGGATTTCAGGTCATGAATTTCGACCTCCCTGTTCGAGTCCAGCCCTCCAGAAATGAATGGGACGATGTTCCGGTCTAGGGTTCGGACAGCATCCCATGCCCCATTGCGCAAAACGATGATGCTTACATCTAGCGCCGCCGTTCCGGGCCACGGCATCTGAGAAATGGCCCAGATGATCTTTGCATCCTGCCGTACAAGATGATCCAACCCCACAGATCGGTTCCCTGTGTCCTTGATCGTTGCGGTTACCACCATTCCAACGGCTCCCGCATTTGCCAGCAAAGAAAAGGCTCTCAGCAAGAAAAACACGCACAGATCTGGCGATCCCTTTCGACCTTCTCGAATCGAATCCAAATAGCTGTAGTACGAGCGCCCAAGATTTCCCGTTATCAGACGGCCCCCGATGTATGGCGGATTCGCAGCAATGGCATCAAAGCCGTTTCGTTCCCCAACGAACACCTCCGGAAACTCCAACGGCCAATGGAAAGGCCGACGGGTAGGCTTGTCGCCGGGCAAATCGGCCGAAAGCGTGGCGGCTGATCTCCGGCGCATCAGGGTAAGCGCGTCCCTGTCACCATCAATGATCCGTCCAGCTTGCACGGCCAACGATGACAGCGCGTTTTCCAACCCCGTACCACTGCCACCCGCCGCAAACACCTCCCCAATAAACGCATCCGCAATACTCTCCGGCACTTCCAGCCTGCGCCGCGCATCGGCATCCAGATGCGCCATCGCCTCCACATCGCGGATGTCACGAACCGGCATCTCGCGCAGTTGCTGCCGCAGTTCGATGGCCTCGCGTACCGCCTGTTCGATGTTCTGACCAAACAGGCGCAACTGGCCTTTGTCCGAGGGATTCATCGAAAGCTGGGTCAGTTGCTCCAGCCGATGGATACCGAGCAGGCTGTCGCCGCAGCGCAGGTTGTGGTCGAGAAAACCGAAGGGTCTCCCTTTGGCGAGCGTCACCAGCCAGATGGAGAGCTTGGCGAGTTCGACCGCCAGTGGGTTCAGATCGACGCCATACAGACAACGTTCCGCGATGAGGCGGCGGGCAATGATGGTGCGTGTCTCGGTGTCGCGCGGTAACGCTTCGGCGCTGGCATCGGCATCCACCACCCGCCCACCGACGCCGACCGTGTGGCCTCGATCCTCGGCCTGTGCCCAGGCTTCCACCAAGCGATCCGCCAGCCAGCGGCAGGCTTGCACGAGGAAAGCACCTGAACCCATCGCCGGGTCGCATATCTTGAGGTCAAGCAATTCAGCGGGCGATTTCAGTACCCAATCTGCACGCGGCGTGCCCTGTGCCGGGCCAACGTAGGCGATGGGCGTGAGCGTCTCGGTGACGATGGCTTCGGTGAGCGACTTCGGCGTGTAGTGTGTGCCGGTCTCGCGCCGGTCGGAGCCGGTGGTGACGATGAAAGCGCCGGCGGGATAGATCAACGGATAGCCCCACGGGTCGGTGCGTACCAGATGGCCGAAGGGTTTGATGCGATTGCGCAATTCGGTGTTGCCGTTGCAGGCGGTCAACAGGCGCTCGGCGAGCGCATCGTCCACGGGCCGCTTCAGGTCATTGCGCACACGGCTCTCACTACTGCCGGAACGCTCTTTCAGCAATTCGACCAAACGATCAGCGCCATCCAGACGCGCGGATTCGAGTTCAGCCAGCGTGATCCACGGTGTCTTGGCGTTCTTGGTGGCGTCGAGTTCCAGCGTGACATCGGCGGTACGTTTGACGGTGCGTTCCAGCAGACCCTCATAGACGTAGCCGATTTGCTCTACATCCAGCGCACGATACGACAGCGTGCGCCCTTGGAATTGCTGGATGGCTTCGAGCAGCAGCAAGACAGTGCGATTGTCGATCGGCAGTGGCTTGGCGAGGTCGGTGCGCCAGTCGGAATCACGGGCGCGGCCTTCGAGGAAGGGGAAACGATCCGGGTCGAACAGGGAACCGCCCAGTGCAGGCAGGCGCAGGTTTTCGTGTTCGATGCCGCCATACACAGCACGGAAAACCGCCAGCAACCGTGACCAGGCATCCCAGCGGCGCTCCAGAATTTCGTCCGATTCGGCGCGTAACTGCATGCGAAGGGTGGAGAGTGCGTAGTTGGTTTCATAGCGTTCGTCACCCAAGAGCAGCAAGCCACGTTCTTCGGCGGAAAGCAGAAAGACCAGCCGCATCATCACCGTCAGCGCGGCTTCGTAGAGTTCGGCTTCTTTCACACCGCGCAGCAGCTCGCGGTTGCGGTCTTGGTCGGCCTTGTCGAGCGATTGGATGAGCACTTCGACCGCGCGGCGTACTTGCTCGCCCAAGGCGTCGGTCACTTCATCCTGAAACTTCAGCGAACGATCGAATAGCGCGGGGAGCCGCTCAGACTCATCGACGAAGAAGCGCCGGATGCCCAAGAGGTGGACAAAGGCTTGCAGGGTAACGGGTTCCTGCGCCCAGATGCGCGCATACCAACTGGCGAAAGTGGTGACCGCACCCACCGGCGCATCGATCAGCATCCAGCGTTCGCCGTTGGTCACCAAGCCAAGGCGGCAACCCGTGGCACGGCAGAGCGTCACCATGCGTTCCGCCGAGGTGCTGGCCCAGCCATCCAGCTTTGAGGTGGCATCGAGATCAATGTCTGGAGCATGGGCATGGACGAGCATCAGCGGCTTGCCGCCATTGCCGCCATTGCCGACGATGGCGAAGTCCGGCGACAGGCTTACACCGTGTTCGGGTAACGAAATGGCCAGATTCGCGGCGCACCAGTCTTGGCGCTTGAGCACATCGCCGCGACCGTTTTCGTCCAGTTCCAGACCCCGCGACAAGACCTCGTCGATCCATGCCGCGTGCAGGTCAGCAAGGTGGGGATCGTTGGTTTCCAGCGCCTCACGCCATTCGTCGTAGGCTTGACGAAGCCGCTTGCGCTTTGCCGCATCGAGTTCTTCCAGCCCTTGCGGAAAGGCTTCCTTCAAAACGGGAACGGCGAGAAACGGGCCGGAAATCTCGATGAGCGAAAGCCAGTCGTGGTGAAATCCGTCGCGGCTCATGCAGTACCTCCAGCGGATTCTGGAACGACGAAGATCACCGCTACCGGAAAGATGCGGTCGTCGAGCTTGGCATAGCGGGACTCGATGGCCTGCGTTTCCATTTCGCGCTCATCTGGAATGCGTGCGAGACGTGCTTCCAGCGCGGCGATGTCGCGTCGAAGCTGTGTGCGTTCGTCTTCGGTGAAAAGCTTGAGCTGTTCGGGTTCTCGTTCTTTTTCCAACTCGGACTGGATTGCTTTCTCCAGTTCATCGAGCACCGTGCCGATGTCGTCGACTTCCTGTTGCTTACGGATCTGGAGCGTGTTGGTCAGATAGCGGAGACGCTCCTTGGAACGGGCATCCACCGCTTTCAGGATGGCTTCCTGCTGACGGTCGAAGCGGATACGAAGCGCATCGAACAAAGACGGGGCAGCCGTGATCGGCTTCGATTCATCCAGCCACTGCTGGACACGGGTGACGCCTTCCTCACGGCGGAAGGATTGGTCGCGCAGATAGCCACCCGATACCGTCAGTTCCTCATGCAATCGATGGTGGTTGCCGCCAGTGACGACCAGACGCGAGACGACCACCACGGCAGGGCCATCGATTTGCGCGTCAGGCACGGTGCGGACAGTGACGCGATGCAGTTTCTTGACGTCGTCCTGCGCCCAGATTTCGGCGCGCAACAGGCGCAGGCACATCTGCACCAAACGATGGTTCAAGTGGACGAGCACAACATCATCGCGGCCCGTGACGACGGCATGGTCGAAGGTGATGGGGCGTATCTGTTGCGTGTGCGGGTGGCGCAGCCCTTCCAGACAGCGCGCCCATGAGCCGGATAGTGCGGGCATCCGGAAAACGCTGCCTGAAGGCGCGCCCGACAGTTCGATGGGTTCCAGTGGGGGACGACTCGCCAACGCAAGGCCGGTTTTCACGGCCATCGAAATGTGATCGGGAGTGAGGTGAAAATCGTTCTTGGTGGTAAGCAGGCGTTCATGCAGCTTGGCAACGCGCTCTTTCAACTCCCGTTCGGCGCGAACGAAGTTTTTGGCGCGGGCGATTCGCGCTTCGGCAAGGCCGGTGTCCAACTCTTTTCGGGAGCCTTCGATGAGGCCGGACATTTGCGGCGCGATGACGGGATTGACGCTGCCCATGTCAGCACGCATCGAATCCAGCTTTCGCAAAGCGCGCAGGATGTCTTCACCGTGGCCGCCGACCGATGCGCCACTCGCACCGCCGCCATCGACCGGATGCCAGATCAGCACTTCTTTCTCGCGCTGCCCGTGGCGGTCGATACGCCCGTTGCGCTGCTCCATCACGTTGGGGTTGTAGGGAATCTCCAAGTGGATGAGCCGATTGCAGTGGTTCTGCAAGTCGATGCCTTCGGATGCGGCATCGGTGGCGAGCAGGATGCGCATCGGTGAATCCTGCGGCGAGGCCTGGAACGCGGCCTTGATGGGTTCGCGCTCTTCTTGCGACAAGCCGCCGTGTAGCAGGCCGAGACGTTCGCCACCGAAGCCGTGGCTGGCAAGGATTTGATGCAGCCACTGGTGTGTGGTGCGGTATTCGGTGAACAGGATCACCCGGCGATCGTTCCACTGACCGTCTGGCTTGAGGGTAGTTGCAAGCCAGTCAAGGATGGTTTTGGCCTTGGAATCGGTTTGATTTCTGGCTTTTTGCGCCCACGCCCTCAAGTCATTCAACATCGCATGCTGCTCCGCCGTCAATGGAGACGAGCGGCGCGTGGCTTCTTCGATGGCTTCGGCTTGGGCGTTCTCGACTTCCCGATCGTCGGCGTAGTCCTCTTCGACTTTCAGGATGGCCTTGTGCAGGATACGCTCAGCCATCGTGTCCGGCTTTACGGGCCGTGCTTCTGTCAGCGACGCAGCGTGTTTTTCGAGCGTGGATGCGAACGCCGCGGGTGACGAAAGCAATCGCTTTTTGAGGAGGCGATTGACGAAGGTCGTGCCAAAGCCATTGCCCGCTTTCTCAGCGTCTTTTTCGCGGCTGGCGCAGTAATCGTCCAACTTGCGATGAATTTCGCGCTCTTCCGCCGTGTATGGCACTTCGAGCGCCTGCAAGGTGCGGCGGGCGTATAAAGGATTGCCATCCGTATCGACCAGGTCGCTTTTCAGGCGGCGGATCATCACCTGACTCAAGCGTTTTTCGTTCGGCAGGATGTTGCGCGCAAAACGCTGATCGTCGAGCAGTTCCAGCAGCGAGGTGAATGATTCGGTGTAACCGTTGTGCGGCGTCGCGGTCAGGAACAAGCGATGCTGGAAATGCGGACTGATGGTACGGATGAAGCGAGTGCGCTGGCTTTCCAGCGCGTAGTGCGCGCCCGCAGCGGGGGCAACGTTGTGCGCTTCGTCCACGACCAGCAAATCGAACTTGCGCGGATGCCCGACATGCGTGGGAATCACATCGCGCATGGCGCGCAAACCTTCGCCTCCCTTGGCCCAATCCATCGACGCGATGAGACGGGGATGAGATGTCCACGGATTGGCATGAATGCCGCGCTCACGCCGCAGTTGCTTGATGTAGTCGGTATCCACGATGCGGAAATCGAGACCGAACTTTTCGAGCATCTCGACGCGCCATTTCTCCTGAAGCGAGGCAGGGCAGACGATCAACACGGTACGGGCGCGGTGCCGCAGCAGCAGTTCCTGAATGACCAGCCCGGCTTCGATGGTCTTGCCCAAACCGACGTCATCGGCAATGAGTAGGTTGACGCGGGCCATGTCGATAGCCCGTACCAGAGGATCAAGTTGGAAATCTTCGATGCTGACGCCGCTGCGGAAGGGAGCCTGAAGAAATCCCCGATCGGCATTGGTCGCCGCGCCCCAACGAACGGCATCAAGGAAGGCTTCGAGCACGTCCGAATCGTCCTGCCCCGTGACCGAAGGCAACCCCGCCCGCTCGATGACCTGCGCACCCGGCTCGATTTCCCAGACGACTTCCAGTTCCTCGCCGAGACCATCCTCGTCGATCGACGAGAGCTTCACGCAATGCTGCGGACGGCTGGTTTCCAATCCAGCGGCATCGATGTCGGCCACCACCCACTGCCGACGGCGCACTTCGACGAGCTGCCCCGGCTCGGGGCGAGCGCAGTAGGTCTGGGTTTGTTGTTCGTTCTGGATGCCCATGTGGAGGCTATCTTCCTTTCCGGTTCTTCACGCCGGAACCGACTTTGGCGACCGTGTGCGCAATGGCTCGAGCAGCGTCGATCGGTGATTCGTGCGACCAGAACCGAAGCACCGTCCAGCCAATCGATCGCAGACGGTCATTCGTATCCGCATCCCGCTGCCGATTCGCTTCGATCTTTTCCCGCCAAAATGCAGCGTTCTGCTTCGGCCATGTGGCATGTTCGGGGCAGCCGTGCCAGAAACAACCATCGACGAAAACCGCGATCTTCCGACCGGGGAACGCAACATCGGCGACACGACGAGGTTTCTGTAGAACCCCATAGCCGACCCTGTAACGCAGACCGATGCGGTGCATTTCCCGTCGTAATGCCAGTTCGGCGTCCGTGCCGGTTTGCCGTACCTTCGCCATACGGCGACTGGCATCGGACGACGAAGACACGAGTCTTGGCATCGGGTAGTCCTCATCGAGGCGTCACTGCGCCGCGACCGACGCGAGGTGTTGATCGATACTGCGCGCAATGGCGCGACCGAGATCGACGGGAACCGCGTTGCCGATGAGCCGCCCGAGCACTTTGAAGCTGACTTCGCCTCCCTTTGGGATGAACGCATACTTGCGTGGAAAGCTTTGCAAGATTGCTGCTTCGCGCAGGGAAATGGCGCGGTCTTGTTCGGGATGGCCGAAGCGACCATTGCCGAACCCATAGCATTGAGTCGTCAACGTCGGCGCTGGTTTGTCCCATTCCATGCGGCCATAGACGCCCGGATAGGTGCGCCCGCTCTCGGCGCGATGGCATTCGGCGACCAAGTGCTTGGGCCAGTCGCGCCACGTGCCACCGGGTCTGGATACCTTGATCCGTTCGAGGTTCGTTTCGGAAAGCGTCGAGGTGACATGCAGTTTGTCTCTCGGGGCTGCCTCACCGGCGCTGAGGCGACGCAAGCGACCGATGGCTTGCTTCACCGTTTTCGGCTTTTCGTGTGTCGCATCGATCATTTCGATACTGCCGTGTCGGGACGCCAGCAGCACCATCCGACGCCGCATTTGTGGGACGCCATAACGGGAGCTGTCGACGACCTCAGCCCAGACCTCGTAGCCGAGCTTTTCGAGTGATGCCTTGAAGTCGTGAAAGACCTTGTGTTTTTCGACCGTCGGCACGTTTTCCATCGTGATGACATCCGGCATCACGCCCTCGGCGAGGCGAGCGAAATGGTAGAGAAGCCCCCATCTCCCTTCTTCGCCATCCGACTCATAACGCTGGGCATAGGTAGAGAAGGGCTGGCAAGGCGCACATCCCGCCAATATCTTCAGATCGGCATCACCAAAAAGACTCTTGATTTCGTCGATCGTCACCTCAATGATGTCACGTTGAAGGAAGCGGGCCTGGCCGTTATTCGCCTCATAGGGAAAGCGGCAAGCGGGATCGAGATCGATGCCTGCGACGACGGGAAGACCTTCCAGCATGAAGCCATGCGTCAGCCCACCCGCGCCGCAAAACAAATCGACACAAGCAGTTTTTCTCCTCACGTCAATTCCCCTGTTGTGTTTTCGAGCATCGCATGAGGCAATCGAAACCCGCAGAAGCTAAGCCCTTCATTCCTTGTCCCGCCCTTCGTTTTCCGCGGCACCACCCGAACGCACCCATGCATCCACTGCCTCGGATTTGAATTTCCAGAGTCGTCCGATTCGATGGGCTGGCATGTTTCGTTTGTTGATCCACGCATAAACGGTGTCCTTGCTCACACCGAGGTATTCGGCGATCTCTTCGACCGACAGCCAGCGATCAGTCATTTTTCGGTTTCCATCCAAAGAGGTCAGACTTCTAGTGACTCTCGCATCATTGCACGAAATGATGCCCGGTGTAGTCCGGTTTGATGTGATTTGGTCGGTTTGCACCTGATTTCTCCCGGTCAGCGTCTTGCTGCTGGCTTTGTGCTGCTATGTGGCGGCGCGACCGTTACATCCTTCTTCCGAATCTACTCTTGCAACGCCCTCAGTTGCTCGGCGTTCTCGTGGCAGATTCGGGTATCAGCGCATCCAAAAGGCACCGCCCGAAAACCCAGATGAGATGCGGGGAGCATCCAACAAAAACCCCAACCGGGATCGGTTGGGGTTTCTGAATGTGGTGGGCCCGCAGGGACTCGAACCCTGGACCAAAGGATTATGAGTCCTCTGCTCTAACCGACTGAGCTACAGGCCCGGAAAGCTTAGCTTCCGCTGGTGTCGACGAAGCTGCGCAGCTTGTCGGAGCGGCTGGGGTGACGCAGTTTGCGCAGGGCCTTGGCTTCGATCTGGCGGATGCGCTCGCGGGTGACGTCGAACTGTTTGCCGACTTCTTCCAGGGTGTGGTCGGTGTTCATCTCGATGCCGAAGCGCATGCGCAGCACCTTGGCTTCGCGGGTGGTCAGGGTGTCGAGAATTTCCTTGGTGACGCCGCGCAGGCTGGAGTACATGGCGGCGTCGGCCGGGGCCAGGGTGGCCTGATCCTCGATGAAATCGCCGAGATGAGAGTCGTCGTCGTCGCCGATGGGGGTTTCCATGGAGATGGGCTCCTTGGAAATTTTCATGATTTTGCGAATCTTGTCCTCGGGCATGTCCATCTTTTTGGCCAGCGTCGCCGGATCGGGCTCGGCGCCGGTTTCTTGCAAGATTTGCCGGCTGATGCGGTTCATCTTGTTGATGGTTTCGATCATATGCACCGGGATGCGGATGGTGCGGGCCTGGTCGGCAATCGACCGGGTGATGGCTTGGCGAATCCACCAGGTCGCGTAGGTGGAGAACTTGTAGCCGCGACGGTATTCAAACTTGTCCACGGCCTTCATCAGGCCGATGTTGCCTTCCTGGATCAGGTCGAGGAATTGCAGGCCGCGATTGGTGTATTTCTTGGCGATGGAAATCACGAGGCGCAGGTTGGCCTCGGTCATTTCACGCTTGGCGCGGCGGGCCTTGGCTTCGCCGGTGGACATCTGCTTGTTGATGTCCTTGAGTTCCTTCAAGGGGATGCCGATGCGGTCCTGGAGGGCGAGTAGTTTCTTTTGCTCTTCCTTGATGTCCGGCGCGCTGCGGGTCAGGATGGCGACATAGGTTTTGGGCGCGCTGGCGATTTCGGCGTCGACCCAGTCGAGATTGATTTCATTGCCGGGGAAGGACTGGATGAAATGCGGCCTCGGCATTTTGACGCGATCCACGCAGAGCTGCTGAATCTTGCGCTCGCAGGCGCGAACCTGCTCGACCATGCCGCGCACGCTGTCGCACAGGCGCTCGATGGAGCGCGTGGTGAAGCGGATATTCATCAGCTCGTCGGAAATCTGCTGTTGCAGCTTGAGGTAGGCCTTGTCCTGCGACCCCTTGCTGGCCAGCGCCTTTTGCATTTTGGCGTGCAAGGCGCGAATGGCGTGGAAGCGCTCCAGCGCGTCGGTCTTCAGTTGCAGCAGCGAGGCCGAAACCGCGCCGCCGCCGCCTTCATCCTCGTCGGATTCTTCTTCCTCGCTGGCCTCTTCTTCTTCCGGCATGTCGGAAGCCGGCTCGGCGGCGACCACGGCATTGGGGTCGATCAGGCCATCGACCAGTTCGTCGATGCGCATTTCGTCGGCCTCGACCTTGGCGGCAGAGTCGAGAATGTCGGCAATGGTGGTGGGGCAGGCGGAAATGGCCTGCACCATGTGCTTCAAGCCTTCCTCGATGCGCTTGGCGATTTCGATTTCGCCTTCGCGGGTCAGGAGTTCGACCGAGCCCATTTCGCGCATATACATGCGCACCGGGTCGGTGGTGCGGCCAAATTCGGAATCGACGGTCGAGAGCGCCTGCTCGGCCTGCTCTTCGACTTCCTCGTCGTCGGTGGCGGCGGT
>Ga0209737_10002254_pt1 | contig 13495 bp, 16 predicted proteins | sample TergutCu122P3_FD_187284 | JGI IMG/M metagenome (GOLD analysis project Ga0209737, IMG submission 187284) | Cubitermes ugandensis P3 segment gut microbial communities from Kakamega Forest, Kenya - Cu122 P3 (SPAdes) (version 2) | ecosystem: Host-associated > Arthropoda: Insects > Digestive system... | reverse complement strand
TTCCCTGCTTTGTGAGTAAATCCGCACGGTCGAAAATAATCAAATCCGAACCGTCGCGCATTGCGATAGCGACTTGCAGTGTCGCCCTTACGCGATATTGCTCACTTTCGGAAAGCAGCACGAAAGCCCGACCGTCAAAACTCGCGCAAAAATCCGAATCAAGTTTTACAAGTCCCCATTTTGCCGCAATGCAGATTTCCTCCAACTCCGCATTGAACGCGGCGATTTTCTCCTCCGCCTTGGTTTTGCGCAGTCCGTCCGGTGCTAAAATTCTTGCTGCTTCTATTCGCCACATAACTTCTGCGTTTTCGGATTGCGCCTCGTGAAATGCGTTGAATGCCGCAAGTTTTTCCTGCGCTTGCGTATATTCGGCTTGTGCCTGCGCTGTCGGAATGCCCGTGCTTTCCACGAGAGCAGAAAGTTTTTTCGCTGCATCTTCGGCAACACCCAAACTTGCGCGGAATTTTGAACTTTCCATCATTTTATGCTGGTATTCCATATCCGCCTTGTTGTATGCTTCTTTGAGCGGAGTAAGGTCAATTTTCTTTCCGGTATGCTCAACGAGAACGCCGTTTTGAAGTTTGAGCAACCTTTCACAGCAGGGACAAGTCAATGTAGTTGAGGCATATTCTGCATCACGATACGCTTTGAGTGCCGTGTCTTTCGCTTTCAACAATAGTTTTTCGGCTTCATACCCCTCTTTGACTTTGGCAGTAAGTTCTTCAACTTGCGCCGCCTGCTCTTGAAGTTGCTTTTTGTGGTCGTCTGCAATCGCGGTATGTTTCAGCGATTCCTCATAAGCGGTCTTTGTTGCTTCGAGTTCTTTATGCAAACTCGGAAGTGTAAACTCAAAACTAAATTTATCAGGTTTCCAACTTTCCGCTTTTGCCGTGCCGTATCGTTCGCCGGTTACTTTTTCCCAGCGACCTTTATGCTTTGCGCCATCCTCTTTGATTTGCTTTTCCGCGCCGTCCCAGCCGCGAGTTTTAACTAACTGCAAAACCTGCTCGGCGTTTTTGTTTTCGGAAAGAGCGGCTTTCAAATCGTCAAGTGTCGGTTCGGCAGATAGGAGCGCAATCCAACACTCCGCGGCATCGCTCCTCTTCATATCTAATGGCGACACCGTGCCTGCCGCATAGACAGATGAGCGCGGCGGCTTGCCTTTGGTGTAGCCCTTGCCGTCAGGGTAAGACATCATCGCTGCCCCGCAATCGCTCGCCACTTCCGCATTTGCCGTTTCCGCGCCGAGTTTTACCAAATTCGCAAAATCCGACTTCTTCAATCCGTCAATCGGACATTCTCCCGTTACCGCCGATGATATTGCCTGTCCGACACTCGACTTCCCTGCGCCGTTGTCTCCGCCGATAATCGTAATGTCTCCGAGTTCAAATTCGGCGTTTTCAATTCCTCTAAAATTACTTATGCTAACTTGCATTATTCCTCCTTAAAATGGGTCTGCGCCGGCGGGTGCATTTAATTTTTTCGCTGCTGCCGGTGGATTTTCTTGTTTTTGCTTGTAAATCGGCTCTTGCGGAACTTCGGTAATTTCACCCGTTTCTTGATTTACGACTTCCGCCATTGGTATTTCTTCTTTCGGTGCTTCGATTTGTGTCGGTGTTTCAGGCGTTGCAAGTCTCGGATATGTCTCGTTAGGCATCGACGGACTTGCCGGAATGTTGTCTGCGTCATATTCCGAATCAATGTTTATATTGATATTTTTCGCAAGATGACGAATTACCGTCTTTTTTGACATTTCGTCAAACCAATTATTCCAATAATTACCGTCTTTGCCTTTTCCTGCTGCGCGGTGTCGGTTAATGTCTTGCATATTCATAACTGCACGCATAACCTCGCCGTCTTTCATTTTGAAAATCGCATAAACTCCGATTTGTTCGCCTCTGTTTGAAAAATTCGGCTTGTGCTTGATAAATTCGTTGTCTCCGAGTTCAAAATCGAATTCGTCGTTTTCATAAACGCAATGCGAAATCACTTTTACTACATCGCCGTATTGATAAAGCCGCTTTTTTATCCCCTTAACCATCGGCAAATACGAAACGGATTTAATCCATTTGTCGGGCTGTCCCTTTTTCGCAACATTCGTGTTGTAAATTACAAAAGCCGCCTCTTGCCCGTCAGGCACAAGTCCGTCTTTCGCGCACTTCAAACACGAGGAAAAAAGCGTCTTTGGGTCAGCGGCTAAAAGTTCGGGATTCTCCTGAATCGCTGTCATAGTTACCCGCTTAAATTTTTCAAGCGATACCTCTTTGGGGAGCAGCGTTTGAATTTCGCCTCCCATACTGTTTAGTTGGTTGCGAAATACTGCAACCGGATTGTCATTCATTGTTGCTGGCGTTTGCAAATTAGCCATAAATCCTCCTTGCCCGTTTGGGCGGTTTTTATTGTTTATTTTTTTATAGGGCGGCGGCACACTACTTCCGCCGCCCCTTCCGTGATTAAGCACACTACTTCTTAATCACACACACACACATACTTACACACACACACAGTCAGAGGTGCGGCGAAACGAAACTTAATTCGTCTGCCGCACCTCTGATACCCTTTCTTTGTTCATTAAACATAGATTTCTCCTTGTTATGTGTTTGTTTTCTGTGAAATCTCATCTTAAATCCTTTTGTTTCTCTATATGCTCCTCTAACTCACACAAGGCGACTCGCAAATACCCGACTGCCTCACTCTTTGTGTAGTTTTTTGACTTTAATCTTACGAAAATTCCGTTACTTTCCCTTGTTAAAGTTAAACTTATTATCCGCTCATTCATAAATCCCCTTTCTTACAAAAAAGGCGTTTCGGCGGACACTGCACAATTGTGGTAAGACCGCCTACTCCGCCCGAATCATTTTTCAGTTATTCCCTTTGTTATCGGGCAAAATTCAGTTCCGAACGCTATGCAGTATGTTTTGTTGCAAAGCATACTCATTGAGTTCTCCGCGAAACCGAACGGGTTGTTTGTTTCCTTAAATTTCTCGAAATCGGTCTTAATTCTCTGAATCGTGTAATATGCCGTTTTCTCGCAAAGAGATATATCGTAATCGGTAGTAACTACTCCCTCTTGTGGATTGCGTTTTGGTGTCCGCTTGACAAAATCAATCGAAGCCGCCGATACATTGCTTGGGAGTCCTTCGGGAGTATCACTGCGGAGTAACAAACTATAAGCCCCAAGTTGCGAATGGTGGCTTCGAGAAATCGCGCCTGTTTTTATGTCCCGCAGATGTATTCCGCCGTCTTTCGCCTCTGCGGCAAGGTCAATTTGTCCGGATAAAATCCAACCTTCCGAAATTTCGGCTTCTATTCTTATTTCAACTGCAAGCGGGATTGTATTCTTTCCGACCGATTCAATGTAAGCGTTTGCCATTCGCTTAATTTGAACACGGGCAGTATCTATGCTCGGCGTTGTGTCGTCCCAAATGCAGCCGCTTTTCGTTTTTTCTTGCAATTCGGATATTGCGGACTCAACGGCTGTGTCTTGCGAAAACTCCCGCGCTTCCATTTTTGCTCGGAAATATTCTTCCGCAACCGCGTGTGTCGCCGTGCCTACCGCAGCACCGATTGACGGCAATTCGTCATTCAGTTTGTAGCCTGCTTTTTCTATTTCTCGGCGAAATTGTCGAGCAGCGGCACGACGCGGGCAATCGTTATACGCCGGTAACATTGACGCCCGAATTCTATTCATAGTTCCCGTTGATTCCATAACTCGCCTTTCAAGTCAATAAACTTTCCCTGTTTTTCCCGAAAATACCATTCTCAGGTATAAATCGGGAGAAAACGGGAAGAAAAAGGAACGCCAATTCTTTATTTATCGTAAGGGAACACCTACATTTGAAAAAAGCATTTCGTATTTTACTTTTATGATAGAACTATACGATTATCAGCGTGCCGCAGTCGAGGCAATTTTAGCGAAATATCAAAGAGGATTTCGCGCTCCTTTGCTGTGCAGTCCCACAGGCAGCGGAAAAACGGTAATGTTTGCACACATTGCAGCAAGGGCGAGGGCAAAAGGAAATTCCGTAATTGTATGCGTTCATCGGCAGGAATTATTGCGCCAAGTTTGCAATACTCTTGCGCGTTTTGAGGTCTCTTGCGGAGTTATCGCCGCGGGTTTCCCCGAAAGTCCGAATGAACTAATTCAAGTCGCAAGCGTTTTGACCCTTGCGAATAGATTAGACAAGATAAAAGAGCCGCGTCTGTTAGTTCTTGACGAATGCCACCACTATGTTGCAAGAACATTTTTGAGAGTAATCAGACATTTTCAAAACGCGCAAATTCTCGGCGTGAGTGCCACGCCTTGCAGAACGGACGGCAGAGGGCTAAATGAGATTTTTGACACAATGATAATCGGAGCAACCGCGCTTGATTTGATAAACCGAGGACGGCTTGCAAAACCGATTTATTACGCGCCTCCGCAAATGGCGGATTTTGATGATGTAAAAATTACTGCCGGAGATTATCAAAAAGACGAAATCGCAGAAAGAATGGATAAACCGCACATCACGGGCGATGCAATCGAACACTACAAACGGATATGCCCTAATGCCAAAGCGGTCGCATTTTGCACATCGGTAAAACACGCGGAAAATGTCGCTTCGGACTTCCGAACTTTTGGAATCCCTTCCCGTTCAATTGACGGAAGTTTGAGCGACATTGAACGCAAACAACGGATTGACGATTTGGAAAGCGGTAAAATTCAGGTTTTAACTTCCTGCGATTTAATTTCAGAAGGTTTTGATTTACCCAGCATTGAGGCAGCGATAATGCTGCGCCCGACAATGTCTCTATCGGTTTGGGTTCAGCAAGCAGGAAGAGCGTTGCGGATTGCGCTGAATAAAACGCACGCTTATATCATTGACAATGTAGGAAATTCGCTGCGCCACGGACCTATCGAATACATTAACGAGTGGTCGCTTGACGGAATCCCAAAGAAAAACAAAAAAGAGGAAGCCGAGAAAATCCCTGCGTTCTCACGCTGCAAATTATGCTTTGTCGTATTCCCGAGCAATAAACCGAGATGTCCCGAATGTGGAGGAGAACGCGAAGTTTCAAAAAAAGAACTCGCGGTCAAAGCAGGAGAATTAAAGCAGATTGAGGCAGAAAAATTGCAACTTGCGAAGAAATCGGCACGGCAAGAGCAGGTAAAAGCGCAATCGCTCGAAGCGTTAATCGCAATCGGCAGAGAGCGCGGATATAAATATCCCGAATTTTGGGCAAAAAAAGTTTTCAGCGGGCGGAAAAAGCAAGCAAGCCCGTATCCGCATATTATTTCGAGAGTTTGAAAAATAGAAATATAACAAGGAGGAGTTATGAGTTTTAAGTTGTTTGTCAGTAAGGGAGAATTCTACAGATGTAATGCAGTAACCTGCAAGGATTATCTCGATTGCGAATTCAGTAATATTACTGAAGGAAGTTTAGGAGATATTTGCAAATTCGCCAAAGTGTATAAGGAGCAAGGAGAGGAGCAGCCTGAAATTATCACTATTTGCTCAAACTTAATAGCCGTTTCGGAGTATAGCAAGCGTCGCGAGGCAAAAAAAGATGTCTGTATGGTTTGCAAAGAAGAATTTCCAATTGAAGATTTAACCGAAAGCATACAAAAAGGATATAAGTGCCGAAAGTGTCTCAATAATGAATTGCAGGAATTTCGAGACAATAGGACTATTGAGGAAGCAAGAATTGTTCCAGAAATTGATATGACCCCAATAATAAAGGAAATTCGCGAAGAGTATGAGTGTTTGTTATTGAGAATAGTAAGAACATTGGCTGAGGTATTCGCGAATGAACGAAAAACAAATCCAAACGGAAATCCTGAATAATCTCGGCAGCCGCTCCGATGTTCGCCTGTTCCGCAACAATGTGGGCGTGATGGTCGATTCCAACCGTCCGCTTCGCTTTGGTCTCTGCAACGGCTCTTCCGACCTTATCGGTATTCAAAAAATTGTGATAACGCCCGATATGGTCGGTCATACAATCGGGCGTTTCGTGTCGATTGAATGCAAATCCGCAAAAGGCAGAGCAAGCAAAGAGCAAAAACGCTGGATTGATATGGTGAACCGATTCGGCGGGAAAGCGTTCATTGCCCGCTCGGTGGAAGAGGCAAATTCTCTGATTGAACAAAGCGGGCATAAACCATCGCAAGCCCCGTAGCCAAAGTTCCCTGAATAAAGCCGCGCACAATCGCGCTCATAAACTCCGTTTTGTCCTCAAAAACGAAACCCGCAAGGATTCCGAAAAACCAAAGCACAACAATAATATGCCAAGGTTTGATTTTTGGAATTTGTCTCAAAATCATTGCGGACACCAAAAGAGTAATTGGAATAATCGCCATTGATTCGGCTAAACCGCTTTTCAGATACTCCATTGAAAACACCCCTTGACCGATTCGCTAAAATCCGCTACAAGAAAGTCCGCGCAACATATCAGGAGTTACCCAAATGTCAATGTCCGTTGATGATGAAGTTGATGAGGTTGATGTCGAGCGACTTATGACCGATGTCCCTGTCCGCGGTGCAAAAACGATAGTATCAACCCTGCGCCGAACGCTTAATGCCGCAAAAAACAGGCGCGACAAAGCCGATTTGCAGGTAAAACAGTTAGAAAAAGTAATAAGCCACTTTATGAAAGGCGGCGAATAATTGACGACTCCGCACGGGCTATAAGTTCTTGCCTGCGCTTGATGTCGGCAATAGCGTATATGCCCGTTGCGGAAATTTCCCTGTGTCCGAGTAAAATTCCGATGTCGTGCGGTGCAAGCCCATCGTTGAGCGCGGCACTTGCGAATGTCCGCCGTAAATCGTGAATAGTAAAATGTGCGAGATTTGCCCTGCTTCGGACAACGGCAAGCGGGCGTGTCGCTTCGGTAATTTTGCCTACACCTCCGCGCCCGAAAAATATGTAATCTGAAAATCTCGGCAAGTTGCGAAGTATCTCAAACGCCGAATGTCCGAGTTCGATTCGTTTGACGCCCAAACTATCCGTTTTGTGCTTGTGCAGAATTATCGCCGGATTCTCAAAATCTACCATATCCCATTTTGCAGAAACCAACTCACCCACCCTTGCGCCCGTGTACAACAGCAAAGTGATTAGTTCACAATGCAGCAGTTCAAAACGCACATTCCGCAACGCTTCCCCGACTTTTTGAAGTTCCGAATCCGTGAGGTATCTTGTGCGCGGTTTGTATGGATATGCCTTAACTTTCGCGGCAGGATTTACACGCTCTTCGGGAAACATATTCAGAATTTTTGCGAGTTCAAAAGCCCCGTGCAGGTGTCGCTTTACCGCCGTTCCCGTCCGCGGTTTGTTTGATAGTGAGCGCACAAGTGTATCAATCTGCAACGATTTAATTTCTTCGACCGCAAGCCCTGAAAACGCGGGCAAGACATAGAGCCGTCCGATGCCCTCGCGGTTTCTGCGCTCGCCTCCCTCCGCCCGCTCTACATACCGCGCCCACAGTTCGCATACGGTGGTTTGTGGAGGCGTTTCGTCTGCTTGCGGGGCAATCCCCAGCGCGGCACGGGCAAGGGCACTATGCGCGGCTCTGCGGGCTTGCGCGGCATTGACTGCGGGGTATGTGCCAAGCGACAGATACCCGCCATTCCATTTCGCAAGCCACGACTTGCGTCCCGATGGGCGAACACGCAGCCCGAATCCGGTCAAATCGCTATCCCAATAATCCGTGCGGTCGGTCGGACTTTCAAGTGCGGACACGGCGCGGTCTGTAAGTTTCAAGCGCGGAATAACCTTACTCCCCAAGATTTACCGCGTGGGTTTTATATGGGGAGCGGAGTTTCGGGAAGAGACGAGATGTTACGGGTTGTATAAGGTTGTGGAAAGCAAGGATTATCAGATATTTAGGCATTTCAGGGAGTTTCGAGGAAAGCGAGGGAGCGCGTTTTAACTGCTTCCCAAGCTGAATACGGGGGTTCGATTCCCCTCACCCGCTCCAATCTTTTCAATGAGTTACGGATTCTCCACTCCCCAAAGAAAGGGCGCGGGGAGCGTATGGGGAGTTATATCGCGGCATTCCTCGTACGCTCTTCCAAAATGGTAAAAATCTTTTCGCAGGTTTTATCTATCGTATGAATATCATCTTTTAGCGAACTAATAATATTTTGCAGTTTATCGTCTTTGATTTTATGTTCTTCCAAGTGTTTTTCAAACTTCTTATCGAACTCGTACGCTACTAACTTGTCTATCCTGTTATTCAATCCGGCGATTTGTCCGTCTCTTTCGGTTTTCCGGTGTTCTGTTCTTTCGCGCTCCAACTCTTCCGATTTGGCGACTAATTTTTTGCAAGCCGAATCGTTGTGCTTAATCCAAACGCCAAACACTCCGATAATGAGCAATTCAATAACTTGCCACCCATATTTGATTTCCGGTAAGGTCTCCATATTTCCCCCGCGTTTTCTAACAAAATAAGCATTTATTTCGGGAATTTGCGGGAAAACTCAAAATAAAATAAAGAAAATTACAAAAAAATACATTTTTCCCTTGACAAAATGTATTGAAATATAGTATATTATATGTAGAAATTGAGCGTAATGTTCGATTTCGAGCAAACTACCAAATTAAAACGCCCACAGGGCAAAGGAGATTTTATGGCATTTTTAAGAGTTTTGAGAGATTTTGCAATAGGAATTGCAAGCGGAATTGTAGTTTTGCTTATGGCAAAATGGTTCGAGTAGAAAGATTAACAGCCCTCTTCGGAGGGCTTACTTTTGAAATGGGGAGGAAATATGGATTTATTAAGTTCGGATATCGGGGTTCTAATTGCGATAATAGTAACTCCGATAGTTTTTATGTTTTCGATAAACAAAGGCGTTTCCGAGTGGATTAAGTTTGTTCCGAAAACAACATTTGCTCAGTCATATTGGTGTTGCTTAATATTGATATTACTAACAATCGTGATTAAGAGAATTTAACGCCCACCGCACTCGCACTCCTTTGTCGAAGATGTGGTAGTTTGCGATAATTCTTTTGCGGGTGTGGGTGGGCTTTTTTGAACGGGAGGAAAGTATGATAAAAATTATACAAACGGCGGTTCGAGTGGTCTTTGAGGCTGTGGTGGCTTTAATTGTTTGGCTTTTGGGGTGAGGAGGGAGAATGTCATATCAATTTGGAGGTCCAAGAAGCGAGATGGAACGTATTTTTCGAGAATCATATAATACCCAAAAGCGAGAACGAGATATTGCGTTGTTAAAAAATCAACAGAGGGGAAATATGTCATATCAACTAAAGGGAAGCGAACTAACTATCAAATGTCTTGATAATGGTTTGTGCAACGAAGAAGAAAAAAACGGATTTCCTTCTTGCATTTGGAATAATAACGGTCTTTGTAAAAATGACAAGGTGTTGGAAAACTACGCGAAAAATATCTGCCAAAAAATAAATGCGATGTTTCACCGATTGCGGCAACTTGAAGACGATATAGTTATTTGCGATAAAATAGCGATTCACCCGAACATTGCCGTGAATAGCGCAATCGAACAATCGGCGGCTTGGCGGGATAATTTAGAAAAGATGGGGCATACAAGAAGCCGGAAGTGTTAGCCGAAAGCAAAAGCATTGTTCCTAAATGCAGGTATGGGCTTTTATGCCACCTCTAATTCAACCGAAAACCCTGAACAAACCGAGAACCAAAAGTCGATTCTCGGCGACCTAAGCGGCGGTTGAGCCTATTACCACCCGCTAAGGTCGCCTAATCGGTCGTTTATCCGCAGACAAATCGTATCGAATCTGCCCAAATTCTCGCCCACGTCTGACGATGGGGCTTTCCGGGACGCCAGTTGCGAATGTAGTAGTCCCACGCCGCCTGCTCGTTTGCCAAGGTCGGTTCGGGCAACGCTCGCGGGTCGCTCCATAGCAGCAGACGCGCAAAGACCACCGCCAGCGTGTCCTCCCACTCCAAACTTGCCCAAATTGCGTGATTGTTCGTTGAACCGACGTGCCGCCGGACGAAATGCAGGACGCGGTCTTTTGTCGCGTTGTGGGTCATAACTCCCGCTACACCCCCGCCTGCCTCAAACTGCCAAAAGCCCCGTGCGGGTCCCTTGCGGTTTGTCGCGCCCGCTAATGGGAGTTGAAAGCGATGAACGAGACGGCTTTCCTGCAAGCCGATTGCCATAAGCATTACCCGTGCTCGGTCGTTTACCGGTATTCCGTGCGGGACTAATTCCTCCAACGCGGGATTGATAGTTCTTTCTAAAAATTCTCTGCTCATAACTCACTCCTACGCTACAATGGAATTTGTATTTACATTTCCGGTGCTTGTACCCGGCATCGCACTTACATTTGCGCCGATTATTGCGCTATAAACCGTTGCGGTATGCCTGATTGACGGACTATTTCCACTCCAAGTCGGGTTTGCAAATGTGATATGGCTTTGATTGTTCATATTTATTATTCCTAATCCTGCCGCCATTGTGGCATTTATCACTAAATTAGCGTTTGTCAGCAGCATTGTAGATTGCAAATTAGCGTTCAAAACACCTCTTAGTGTTCCGTTTGCCGTGATACGCACTCCGTCGGAAATTATTTTCGACCCGCAGAAAGCGTGTATTCCGCGTGTGTTGCCCGTTGGATTTCCGCCTAATGTTATGTCTCCGGAAATAACTATGAGTGAGCCGGTGTTCGCTTCAATATGTTGCTCCGATGTGCCGTCAAAACTCAAATTTGACAGATGTATTATTGTCGGCGAAATTGAATGAACAAATTTGATGTTTGTTCCCGCAACTCCGCCAATAAACAATTCTCTCAGCCCGTAAATGGTCTTGTCGAAAGCAACGCCCTCGAAACTTCCCGCACCGAGCGAAATCGTCAATCTGCCCACGCACTTGAAATCCAAATTCGCAATCGCCCAGTTAATCGCCGCCTGCGGTTGTCTAAAAGGCGAATCCAACCCGCCCGTTGCATCGTCTCCCGTCGCCGAAACTTCGAGCGTTAAATTCGCTGAAACCGGTATTCTGCTGTCCTTCAGCATTTGATGTGAAACTCTCGTGTGTCCCATATTCCTCCCTTGTTAAACTATTCTTTGAAATGATAAAGTCGGAATGTTGCTAATCCGCATCATATCTGTAACCATCAATGCAAGTATTCTGTTTGCCGTAAGCGGATGTGTTTCGACCGATTCAGGTAAAGACCCCATCGGAGCATATTCCATTGTTATTGTAGTGCTCAATGGAATAAAATAAAATATATCCCCGATATTTATGTTACTCTCCCCATAAAGAGTCGTTTGCGCGTTAATACGGACTGTTCTTGTTAAGCCAGCAATTCTGAAAAGACGAGAATTTCCGTTGAGTTCGATAAAATTAGTCCCAATCGTCGGAACTGATATGAATGGGTCTTTAAAACTCCCATTTAATCCGCTAACAGCGCCATTTCCGCTGCGTGCAGACGTCAGACGGGTTTCACCTTCAAGCACTATGCGTGAGTTTCCATATAAATCAATACAGGATGTATCAGAAACCATGATACTCGCACGACTACTAATACTAATTCTCCACGGATTATTACCAAGACCCTTGATGTCGAATCGGGACTCACGCAATGATTTTGCTGTAACAACAGTGTCGTTACCACTATCCATAATATCAGATAAGTCCATATGCGTAGCCAACTTCACAATTCCCGGAACAACAGGCGTCGCCTCCGGAATTTGCTGAATTACAGCAACCGTCAGCATTTCAATTTCAACGCCTAACGGTGGAGGGGTGTTGAACACGACTTGGCTTACAGACCCGCCTAAATCTACCGTGTAAATGTTCGACGGTTGCGGACCCACTCCGTCGAAACTTACGAGAATCGCATCGGGGTTTGTTGTTTCCAAGCCCATCATATTAAATCTTGTCGTAACGCCGTCGCCCGTGTGCCTTACGCGAATCGGAATGCCGGAATCCTCTCTTTGTCCGATTAGCGTTATTACGTCTCGAATTTCCGTCAAACGCGCTGCATCGTCCGGTTCTCTCGGCGTTGAGGTTTTTACGTTTCCGTGTCCGTCCCGCTCCACAATGGTATTCGGCAGGGGTTGAACGGTTGAGCCGTGAACGCCGGTTGTTTGCTGGGTGTGGCGGTCAAATTTGTCTTTTGTTACCCATACGAGCGAGGTATCTATTTTCAACACGAAAACATCGGTATTTGAAACTTCAAGCGTCGAGCGCACCACCATCGCTTTCGCCGCGCCTTCATCAAGCGTCGGTTTATACGATTCGGGAACGCTTGCGACTGTGACTACATTTTTGTTTTCGTCTTTCAGCGCAATTTCCCGAACGTGTCTCCCGAAATCGCTCGGAATGTCCGCCGGAATAACGCCTTCCGCTATAATGTAATACGGATTTTTTGGGTCGATGAACAAGTTATTCAGCGTCAAATCCGTCTCGTACCATTCGCCGAATAATTTTTCCTGACCTTCCTCCGGAGTGTATTCGCCTTTCTCTCCGCCGTCGCCGATTCCCATATACGACAACTTAATCGTCTCGCCGGTGCTAAGAGCGTGCAAAATCGCCCTATGCCCAAAAGGCGTCAATATCGCCTTGTATTTTTGTTCTACCATCTTAAACCTCACTTATTGTTAATGTTTTTCCACATTCCATATTATCTAACCTTTCTTAATGTCCATGAAACCATTCTCGTATCTGTATTTGTTCCTGTTCCTGGTATGTCTAAGGTTACACGCCCAAATCTATTTATACGCCACCAAATATCATCTCCTATGTTTCGATTAAAATCATTTCCTGGTGCGGCTACTGTCATTTCTTGACTTAAATGATTAAATTCTACTATGTTAGGATTTCCTGTACCGCCTTTTATTCCTTGGTAGCCTGAAAGTCGATAAAATCCTGTTGGAGGCACTACTGCTATATGATGTATTGTTCTTGAAGAACCTATAACCCCTTCATTACTCCCTGAACAAACTATATTTCCGCCCATATTCTGTTTGAATATGGTGTGTGTTATATCATCGCCCAAACCAGTAAGCACAAATGTTTCGTTTGAGGGGAAGTTAATAGTATTATTTCTAACAAACTCCCATTTGTTACTTGCTTCTGATATATAACTAACAAGGTCAGTTTGTCCTGTATGCTCGTGAAATACTGTTACATTATTCACAGAACGGAAAATTCTTATTCTTGGAGAGCAATGTCCCCAACCTATGGTCGGGTCTCTTCCGTCAAAAGTCAAAGTATATTGTTGGCGATTTAATGCTAAATTCCATCTACAGATATTTATCTCATCTCCAGTTGTCGACGACCTTATTAAAACTCCACTTAATGTATGTGTAAATCCTTCCTCAAATGTAGGGTTTGAAGCAGGACGAAATTGAAGAGGGATTTGAGCCAACATAAATCTCGTAGTGGTTGCTATAATCCCCCAACCGCTTTCTGTAAATGGTCTTTGTGTTTGTGATAATTCACTCCAACTTCCCCAATGAGAACCCGTTAATGTTCTATTAAAGGTTCTATTTTGGACTAAACCATTATAAGAGGTT
>Ga0209737_10002253_pt1 | contig 13496 bp, 11 predicted proteins | sample TergutCu122P3_FD_187284 | JGI IMG/M metagenome (GOLD analysis project Ga0209737, IMG submission 187284) | Cubitermes ugandensis P3 segment gut microbial communities from Kakamega Forest, Kenya - Cu122 P3 (SPAdes) (version 2) | ecosystem: Host-associated > Arthropoda: Insects > Digestive system... | reverse complement strand
AAACCCTCCTTGAAAAGTTCCGCTTTCGGAAAGCTTTTTCATTTTTTCTAATTTGTTCATAATTAGTTTCAATAGGACTTCCAGTTATACTTTAATTTTAGATTTTGATTCTCTCGCAGAGCCGAAGCCCATAAAAACCCTGTAAAAAAATCATTTCAAAACGTCTGATAATGGAGATGTGTAATTAAAATTTGTAAAGACTGTCTCAGAAATAGCTAAAGATTAGTGGTGTAATACCAAAAAAGTTCAGAAAAATCTGAAACAGTCTCAGCAACCTCAACGAAGTTTGCCTACAGCTCTAATAACGAGGTTTGCATGTTGCTCCATTACAATTGTTTGTTTGTGAACTCCCGTAACAAGTTACCCCGGAGCCACAGTTGTTTGTGGGTTTATTACCACAACCACCTTTCAGTTTTAATAACTGACCATCTGATAGGGTCGCAAACCCTCCTTGAAAAGTTCCGCTTTCGGAAAGCTTTTTCATTTTTTCTAATTTGTTCATAATTAGTTTCAATAGGACTTCCAGTTATACTTTAATTTTAGATTTTGATTTTCCCACAGAGCCGAAGTCCATAAAAACCCTGTAAAAAAATCATTTTTTATCGTTTATCGTTCTACGGCTATTACTTTACGACTAATGTAGTATTCAATACGTTCAAGCAGCATAGCCTTCATTTTTTCTTCTTCGTCAGTAGTTAATTTCGATTCAAAACGTTCGATAATGGATTTGTACAATTCCGATTTTCGTTTCGTACTATTCAATTCATAGAAAATCGTTTCGTCCAACTGGTCTAACTCTCTGATGTACGAACCACTAAAAAAATCCTTCACAGTTAATACATGCCCGTTTTTTTCTGTTTCCGAAAAAATGATTTCCGGCAATAACAAAATTCGATAATCTGATTTGTCATCTTCATATTCTATAAATCGTCTGTTTTGTTCATAAGCGAATAAATCTCGCGCTACCAACCGTTTTTTTGACAGATCAGACTCATTGATATGTTCAAGATACCACGCTATCAATGTTTGGTTCTCATCTTTCGTAAATTCAAATTCCAAATCTTTCTTCCAATCCGACATTGTAGCTTCGAAAAGTGTTTTTATCCATTCCGGATGATGATACCAACAATACTGCAGCATTCTATGACAAACCCCGACATCGCGTTTCAAATTACCGAGTAAATGCAGATAGGTTCTTTTATCCGGCACATTTTCAAATTCGTCAAAACCAAGATACTCATTATCGTCAACGCTTTCTGTTATCAACACGCTTACTTCTTTTTTTTCCTCTTTTGCGTATTCGCAAAACAAAACCTGTTCGAAAAATATATTGAAATTGAACAAATCAATTTCACTCCAAGCAGACTTATTTTTGTGAACAAAATCGGTAGAAAGCCGTGTATATTTTTTGAAAAAATCAATATCGTTTCCACCGGCAATTCCCATGTTATAAGCCGTATTACTACGTTTGTGGTGGAAATCTTCCATTTGTCGCGGTAAATACGTCAAATGCGGATGGATATTTTCCCACATATTTAAGTAATAATCGGTTGTAAACTCTAAATTTTGTGCAATCAATGGAGAACCGGTAAGTTTTGCAGGAAATGGTTCGAAAATAAAAACATCGCCATCTACGTGCAAAAAAGGCTCATTTTGCATTGAATAGACTTTTATTTTTGCCATAGCCCAGGCTCCGCCGGGCAAATCGTTTAACTCATCAAGCATTACATGAACCTTAGTATATGGAAGCTTTAGTTTGCGAATCAGTATATCATAACCAAATTCATCGGTATAAAGTTCCACTTGGTTGTAGTACTTCACTAATTGATGAGAGCTCAACATCCATCCCAACCAGTGAAATCTATAGTCGGACCAACCGTAATTGTTTTCTATACGTTTGTCTTTCCCGCCCCAAAACGATTGTATAATTTTCATGAGTATTGTGATTTTATCTACCTAAAAGTTGCATTTCTTAATTAAAATTACGGCTGCAAAGGTAAAGCATAATCTGTTAAGGATTAGAATTTTTATATGGCAAAAATCACCACAAAATGTGGCGAAATTTACCACGTTTTGTAGTAAATTCACTTTGTTAGTTTTCGATTATGAAAATCCTCAGAATAATAAGAAGAGAAATCAAAGTCCAAAGCGGAAGAAATAAGAGAAAGCAATTTTGTGTTTATATCATCTTTTTTTAATCGTTTACATAAATTGCTACGATCGCGATAGACTTTCTTAGCCAGCCATGCAACACTTCGCTCCCTTTCTTTCAACTTTTGCAGAATCAATTCGCCAATATGTATTTTCTCGTTCATTATCTTATCAACTTTAAACTAAAAAAGCGCGGAAACAACCCGTCTGAGTATCAGGTTTCCACGCCTATAGAATCTAACAAGTTGATCCACGCCGCATAAGACGGCGTTCACTAACTTACTCTTGATTCTATAACTCAATAAAGGAGTCCAGCGTGGAAAACTGATACCCAAGAAGTAAATAGCAATCGCTATTTCATCATGTCTTATTTTATGCCTTTTAGCACATTTTTGCTATGTCATATATATTTCTAATTAAACAAAAAATAAACAGGAATTATCAAGAAAGCCGATATTACAATGGTAGCATAAACATAGCTAAACGCTTTCCAGCGCCAAAGCCATTTGGCGTTGTTCAAGCCAACCGTTTGGAGCGCACTCCAAAAGCCGTGGGTGAGGTGAAACCACAAGGCAGAAAACCAAATAATGTAAATGATACTGTAGAAAGGCTGACGGAACAAACCGCTTACTAAGCCGTAGGGGTCGGCAGCGCCCTCGCCGGTAAGGAGGGTGGATAGCTGCATCTTTGACCAGAAGTGGGTAAGGTGCATGGCTAAAAAGCCCAGAATGATAAGCCCTAACACAAACATATTACGGGCAGCCCATGAAGAAGCCTTCGTTTTATTGCTTACGGCGTATGGCTGACTACCGCGGGCTTTCCAATTGCCCCATGTGAGACGTACTGCATAAATAATGTGAAGCAGGAACCCTAAAGCCAACACAGGAACCATCAGTTGAACGAATATGTTGGTATCCATAAAATGGCAGGCTTCATTATATGCCTCAGGTCCGGCTAAAAGGAATAAATTGATACCGGCGTGCAATACTAAAAACAGCATTAAAAACAAGCCGCTGGAGCTCATTATTATTTTTTTACCAATTGATGAAGCAAAAACTTTTATCATAACAAAATGCTTTAACAGACTATTGATTTTCTTCCCACTCAAATGAAAAGATGATGGATTCTACTTGACGCAAAAGATTGCGCTTTTCAGACCTCGGATTATACACGTATGCTTCCAACACAATAATTTCTTTTCCGTCAGGCATGAAAAAAGAATGACTGATGAAAGGTCCGCCCATAAAGTCGTTTTCTACTTCCCAGAGTCCGCGGGTTTCCACAAAATGCCTCTTATTATATAAAACATTGCGCGAGATAGGCGGCAAGAAGCTTGTGGTAGTCATGTAGGTATTTTCAAAAGCGCCGGGAACTTCCTGTTTCAGAATTTCATTGCGTCGGGCAATAATATTTTCGAGTTGTAATGTGGTAGTGTCTTTGTATGGATATTTATAAACGAATACGCCCAATTGCCCCCGCTGTATTTCATAATCTATCCACACAAAATTATCGGTTTTCTTACGTAGTCGGTAACCGTTGGGGAAATAAGGCGAGCCGCCGAATCGTTGGTTCACTACGTCGCGTAAGTCTTTAGCCTCATATCTTTTTGAATTGGAAATCACCCTTTCGCGTTCGGCATGTTCCATAATATTAATAAAACGTACCTGTTCCTGCCGGAGCATGGCTAAGAGTTCTTCGCGGGAAGAGGCGTTGACATGCACCACCGTTTGCGGTATTGCCCAAATATCATGTTTAACGACAATACGCGCGGGAATAGTATCGGGCGTTATTTGCATGAATACCAAGTTGCGGTGAATCTTAAAGGTGTGTCTGAACGAAGAGCTTTGAATACTTACAATATCGAATATAGGCTCTCGTTGCGGCAGCGCAGGATAAGTGGGAGCAATGATGCTTTTCACCTCATTGATAAAAGTAGTATCCCAAAGAGGCATATCATATATTACCACTAATTCGCCGGCTCTGCCGCTGATGTTTGACTTCACTTGCGAGGATTCGCCGCAGGCTGCCATAGCGGCTAAGACAAGACCGATTAATAAAAAATGAATAGTTTTTTTCATAATTCTGTTTTATTATTAAGATGCTTTTAAGTGCATAATTCCATAAAATTAATTAAACAATTTAGCTATTATATGACGGTAAATATCGTTGCCAAAGGCTAAAATCATAATGCCAATCAAAAAGATAAATCCAATTATTTGCGCATATTCCAGAAACCTGTCGCTGGGTTTGCGGCGGGTAATCAACTCATAGCAAACAAACATGGTGTGCCCTCCATCTAAGCCCGGAATAGGAAGAATATTCAACACCGCTAACATAATGGACAGGAAGGCGGTAATATTCCAAAAGAGATACCAGTTCCAAGTCCCCGGAAATATTTTTCCGATGGTAATAAAACTGCCTACCGATTTATAAGCCTCGGTTTTTGGCGAAAATATCAATTTGAGTTCGCTAAGATAGTTGTTCACCGTTGTATAGCCTTTTACCGCACCGGCAGGGATAGCGCTCAAGAGATTATAGTCATACTGTGTAAAATTAAAATCATCTGTGGGATTACCCGGCATAATACCTAATTTACCTTCATTGTTAACAAGTAAAACAAACCACAACAGGCTGTCGTTACGTTGTATGCCCACCTCAACTTCTTTCCCTTTGTAGCGTTTGAGTAAGGAGTGTATGTCTTGCAGGATAAAAATACAACTATCGTTGATGGCTACAATGCGGTCGCCTGCCATAAGACCTGCATGAACATTGTGCGAGCTGTCGGGGACATAGCCTACAATGAAAGGCAGGCGCAGGTCAAACATGCCGGCTTGCAACATGGCAGGAAAATATTGTTGGTCAATATCAAAAGTGATGGTATCAACGCCGCGCAGCACTGTAGCGGTTTTGGCTTGTCGCCTGAGCATCGTCATTTGCAGTTCATTGACTCGTTCTACCGGTTGCCCGTCGAAAGCCAATATTATATCGCCATGGCGGAAGCCGAGTTCGAGCGCCAGTTCATTGCAATGTATGCCATACTTGGCATCTTTAGTTGCTAAGTAGCCATCTCCCCAGATATAAAGCATGCCTGCATATATTAACACCGCCAGTAATAAATTATTGATTACGCCGCCTAACAATATCCCAAGGCGTTGCCGCGCCGATTTCGAGCGATACTCCCAAGGCTTAGGTTCTTGCCGCAACTGCTCCTTGTCCATTGATTCGTCAATCATGCCGGCAATTTTACAGTAGCCGCCTAAGGGCAGCCAGCCAATGCCCCATTCCGTTTTTTCAGGGTGTTCGTTCCAATGCTCCGGAGCAGCCGGCGAGAAGAAAGAAAATTGCCATCTTCCCTCAATTTTTTTAGCCCTGAGAATAGAGAAAGAAGGATTGAAGAAAAGATAAAACTTATCTACCCGTGTTTTGAAAAGGCGCGCCCACATAAAATGCCCTAATTCATGAACAAGTATCAATAGCGAAAGGGACAGTATTAATTGTATAATTTTCAAAAAAACTTCCATAATAATTTAAATGTTTTGTTGTGTAATAGCTCGTGAGCTAAGGTCTGTTTGTAATAAATCGTTAAATGTGGGTTGGCTTATAAATGGTATTTGTTGCATTGTTTTTTCAATGAGGGCGGGTATAGCCGTAAACTTAATTTTATCGTTGAGGAAGGCTTGTACGGCAATTTCGTTGGCTGCATTCATGGCGCAGGGAATGTTTCCCCCTTTGCGAAGGGCTTCGTAAGCCAAAGACAGGCATGGGAATTTAGCTGTATCGGGCGGAAAGAAATCCCAACTTTTGGCAGTGGAAAAATCAATGCGTTGGTGAGGAACAGGCAGGCGTTTCGGATAGCTGAGGGCATACTGAATAGGGAGCTTCATGTCGGGCAGTCCCAATTGGGCTTTAATAGCGCCGTCGGTGAATTGCACCATGGAATGAATAATAGATTGAGGGTGTATCAGCACCTCTATTTTTTCGGGCGGAAAGCCAAAGAGCCAATGAGCCTCTATCATTTCCAATCCTTTATTCATCATAGTCGCCGAATCAATGGTTACCTTGGCGCCCATGTTCCAGGTGGGATGCTTGAGCGCTTGCTCTTTGGTTACTGTCGGTAAAACCTCAGGTGCTGTGTGCAGGAAAGGACCGCCCGAAGCAGTGAGGTATATTTTTTCCACCTCGCTTTGTTCGCCTGCAAGACATTGGAAGATGGCTGAATGTTCGGAATCAATGGGAATGATGGCGGCATTTTTTTCTAATGCTGTTGCTATGACCAAGGCGCCCCCTGCCACTAATGTTTCTTTATTGGCTAAGGCTACCGCCTTTCCTGCGTTCAGCGCAGCAAGGGTTGGCGACAAACCGACAAAGCCTACCAGCGAAGAGACTACCATATCGGCTGTATCCCAGGCAGCCACTTCTGCAATAGCCTTGTAGCCGGCATATACTTTAATGGGATAAGTTGCCAATGCCTCGCATACTTTATGGTATTGCTTATCATCGGCAATAACTACTGCATTGGGCTGAAATTCGATAGCCTGCCGGATGAGCAAGCCTGCATTTTCATTGGCAGTGAGGACTTCGACCTCAAACAAACCGGCATGCAGCCGGATAATATCTAATGTTTGTGTGCCGATAGAGCCGGTAGAGCCTAATATGGAAATGCGTTTCTTCTTCATTGAAGGCTTAGAAAATAATATATTTTTCAGGGTCAACAGGGATGCCGTTGTGCCACAGTTCGAAATGCAGGTGAGCGTCGCTACTGAGCATTCCGGAGTTTCCAACAATGGCTATATTTTCACCGGCTTTAACCCTATCGCCAGGTACTTTTAAGAGTTTCGCACAATGTTTATAGATAGAAATCACATTGTTTTTATGCTGTACTTGAATAACATAACCGGTATCGTTAGTCCAGGTCGCCATAACCACCGTACCTTCCAGTACCGAAGCAATAGCTGCGTTTTGTGCGGTAACAATGTCCGTAGCATAATGCCTGTTTTGAAGGTTAAACTTATCGGTAACAATTCCTTTTACAGGCGGATAAAAGTTCATAGAGGCTATAATATTATTATCTGTTCTTCCAAGAATATCCTCCGCCTTTATTGCACGTATTTCATGCTCAACTTCCGTACGCAGCAAGGATTCTTCTTTAGAATGACTGCTAATCAAAGAGTGAGATCCTAATAACGAGTCGCTGATTTGCGATTCTATGGGAATAGGGTCTTTACCTTCAACAATGCGGTTAAAATTAGTCAAATGGTACTCCCACTTAGCAATGACTATCTCTAAGGAGTCAGCCCTAAGGGCGTTATGTACGATTGCGCTGCGGGTTTTGTCATCGGGATAACCGGGAATAAACTCGCGCAAGGGGGTAAAAATTATAGTTACCGTTACAGAAGCAATGATAGCTGCAATAATCACATTTAACAGAATCAAGGCTTCTAAGCCTGATAGCCGAATGCTCCATAACTGCTTATACGACGAATCGTTGAAGATGTAAAAACGATACCTGCGCTTAAGGCGCCCTTTCTTCGACTCATTACCATTATAGTTTTCTTTACTCATAATACATTAAAGTTGCAAAGGTACAAAAAAATATGACTTAATCTCTTATTCACCTACCTGTACTTCCTATCAATATAAGCCCTCATTCCTTCTAATTGCTTGCGTAATATAGCTCCTTCCAAGGTGTTGCTCAGAAAATCGGGATGATAATAATCTTGAAAATATAATGCTTCAATAGCACGATTCACCTCCTTATCGTTTTTGGGAAAGCCTTCACGCTCTACGTCAACCATTGCCTGCACCATCGCCTGCATTTGGGCAAGCAGGCTATCGCTCGCAAATAATGCCTCTACTTCCTCAAATACAGCTATATAAGCAGCTCTTCCAAAAGCGTTGAACAAAGCATCGTGGCGATACTTAAACGCTGCCTCATCATATATCTTTAATAAAGTACGATACTGCCGGGTAACTTCTGCTAATACCTCGCAAGATTCATCTATCTTATTATCAGTTAAATAATTTATATAATCTTGCGATGCTTCCTGTAATTTATTATAAGCCAAGGAGAAAGCATCCATATAGTCATCTTGCTGTGCATAAAGGACTAAGGAGGATAAAATAAGTATTATAGTAATAGCCGTTCTCATTTATTCGTTACTTTTGACTGCAAATTTATAAAAAATTGTTATATTTGTTGGTTTTTTAGAATCATTTTTGAGGACGACTAACATGAATAAAAAGCGGATAATCATTATTTTCAGTATTGGCATCTTAGCTTGTTTGGGAGGTGCATTTTGGCTGTTGCGCAATCATCAGTCTGAAAAACAAACAGGAAACATAGCCACCATAGAAGCTATTCCATACGATGCCATCTTTATTGCTAAATTTAAAGAACTTTCGTTGATTAACAGGCAAATTACCGACAACGCCGCTGTTTGGAAAAATTTTCTTACAAGCCCTGCTCCGTTTTCGGCATGGCTACATAATACCGGAGCTTTATTAACTGATGAAACAGTTTCCGCGATATTAAGCTCACAAGCCTCTATTTCAGCCCACCCTTCAGGAAAAAATGATGTGGCATTGCTTTGCTGTGTGGCATTGCCCTCAAGCATAGATGCCATTGGATGGGAACAGTTCCTTAACCGATACGACCAGACGCCAAGTACCACAACATACCACGACACCAAAATATACTCCCTGCGTTTTGATAATGATTTGCTCTATTTTGCATACGCAAAAGGCATTGCGCTTATATGTTCTTCTAACACCTTATTGCAATCGGCTATACGTCAAAGATACAGCGGTGCATCGTTGGAACGGCACAATGCTCATTTTGCTACTGTAGTTGAAAGTCTGGGAAACAATGTGGACTTAGGTGTATGTATTAACCACAAAGAACTCAACCGCCTGCTGACCAATATAGAGAACAAGCCTGAAACCCACATCAAACAGTTTCTGATGCAATGCAGCAACTGGACTGTTTTAGACGGCAGGGTAAATCATCAATTTATTCAACTCAGCGGGTTTACCTTTCCTTCATTAACCAACAATAAATTCCTTTCCGTGTTGTTAAATCAAGGGGGAAATAATGTTGAAGCATGGGAAGCTTTACCGGCGAACACTACTTTTTTACTCAGCTTTACCTTAAATGACCCTCAACGTTTTTTAGATGATTACGCCGAATACCTTGAAAAATATAAGGAATTGAACAGCTACAGAAAAAGAAGAAACGATTTTGACGACAGCCTCAAGTATGGTAAATCAGTGGACTTATTTACCTCTTTACTCCCTGCTGAAATAGCTCTTGCACATCTTACCTACGGAAGCGCTAACTATCGGGTATCAATGCTCAAAAGCAATAATCCAAAGTATGCTTTGGAAAAATTACAAAACCTGTCGGAACAGCGCAAGCAGACTTTTACTGAATCGCAAGAAAAGGTTGATGAGCGAACAATTACCATTTACCGGCATCCGGCTGCCGGCTTAATGGGAATAACAATCGACACCATGCTTTTTAAGGGGAACGACAAATATTTCACCCTCATTGACAATTTTTTCTTTTTTTCAGACAATACCGATGTGTTGAAAAATTTAGCCAAAGTTTCCGGAAAAAATTCATTAAAAAAACAGATACAGCAAACCAAAGCCAACGATTGTCTTAACAACAATGCCGGCATCCTGTTGTTATCGCGTGCTCCGCAGCGTGCAGGCAATGCGCTCTTGGGAATTTTCAATAAGCAAATTCAGTATAATTTCGGAAAAGCAGCCGATAAATACGCATACAACGTACATGCATTACAATTACGTCCGGATAACGATAAGTTTTTTATAAACTTTTTCACGTACTTCTCTACCGAAGTGCAAGAGCCCGAACCAACCAATTTAATGGTAAAAGCGGAAGCTCCTGCAACCATTACGACACAGGGTAAGCCCTCTTCCAATAAATTGTCCGAAGTTATGCGGGTAGAAGTCATTAACCACTATACAAAAGAAAAAGAATCGTTTATTCAATACAATGACAATAGCATTGCCCTGCAATCTAAAGCAGGAAAATTGTTGTGGCGAAAGAAGTTTTCGGCACCAATCACAGGCGCTGTAATACAAATAGATTATCTGAACAATAAAAAACTGCAATATTTATTTGTTGCAGCAGGGAAATTATATTTATATGACCGAAATGGGAACTTAGTAAGACCCGCCACTTTCCCTGTCACCTTACAGTCGCCTGTAACGCTGCTGCCCTGCAGTACTACAGTTGTGCAGAGGCAGCCATTGGCGCTTAAAATTTCCAAAGATGGAAAAACCACTATTATTAACCTGAACAACGGCAAAGTAGAACAGAAATAGCGCTATGAAAATACTACTCATCATACTTTTGATTATCATAGTCCTCCAATGGTTGGCGAAACGATTAATGCCTTATATAATACTACGATTTATTCAGCGCCATGCCGACAAACAGTTCGGTGCAAAATCTTCTACCATTAAAAAAGAAGGCAAGGTATATGTCAATCGTACCTCTGCTGCCGAAAAGAAGATTGATAAAAATTTAGGCGAATATGTCGAATATGAAGAAATAATATGAAAAAATTTGCTCGCTTAATATCCTTTGCACGCCCCTACTCCAGATACTGGCCGCAATATGTACTATTCACTCTTTTAGGCATGATTTTCGGCATTCTTAATTTTGCCCTTGTCATACCACTGCTTGATGTAGTTTTTGACCCCAATTCCATGGTAGAAGTAGAGCAGGCGCCAAAATTTGTTTTTAGTGTAGCGTATTTCAAAGATTTATTCAACTATTATCTCACCGGCATCGTATTACAGCACGGGCGAATGGGGGCTTTAGTTTTTGTGGCTATAGCCATTATTATTGCTTCTTTGTTGGCGAATTTGTTTAAATATGCCGGACAATGTGTCATGGCTTCGCTAAGGACAGAGGTGATTTATAAAATACGCAACTCCTTAATGGATAAAATCACCCGATTGGACATTGCTTACTTCAACAGAAAAAAGAAGGGCGACATTATGTCCGTATTATCCAATGACGTTAACGAGGTACAGACAAGTGTAGTACGGTCATTTTATATTGTTTTAAGGGAACCTTTTCTTATTTTAGGAAATTTTGCCGTATTATTTTACATGTCGTATCAACTTACGATTATAACGCTATTGGTTTTACCGCTCTCGGCGCTACTCATCAGCAGGGTGACAAGAAAACTGCGCAGAGTGGCAGCCAAGGCGCAAACCATCTTGGGGCAACTGTTTGCCATGATTGAAGAAACTATTTCCGGCACAAGAATTATCAAAGCATTCAACGGGCAGCGCTACGTCCGCGATAAATTCAATACTATCAATCGGGAGCAAACGAATTTATACCGTAATATTTTCTACAGGCAAGAATTGGCTTCCCCTGTATCTGAATTTTTAGGAATAACCATTGCTATGGTTGTGCTGTTATTCGGAGGCTGGTGGATTCTTAATGAGAAAAGCGCTTTTACCTTCAGCAGTTTTATCGTTTATCTGCTCTTTTATTATCAAATCCTGGTGCCTTTGAAAAGCATTGCTACATGCTATACAGACGTAAGAAAGGGCATGGCATCAGCCGACCGTATTTTTGAAGTTTTAGATACCCCCATAGAAATTACCAAAGTAGAAAATCCTATTGACATCAATAGTTTTGAAAACCACATCGAATTTAAAGGCGTTTGTTTTGCTTATCAGGCATTGCCTGTACTCAACAATATCAACATTACTTTCAGCAAGGGAAAAATGTATGCTATTGTAGGTCCGTCGGGAGCAGGGAAAACTACTATGGTGGATTTAATTCCGCGTTTTTACGATGTTTGCTCCGGTGCAATATTGCTCGACGGCATTGATATTCGCCAATATCAACCTAAAAAATTAATGCAACTTATCGGAGTGGTCAATCAGGAACCAATACTGTTCAACGACACCGTTCACAACAACATCGCCTTTGGCTTGGAAAATGTTTCCGAAGAAGCGATTATTGAGGCTGCCAAAATTGCCAATGCCCATGATTTTATTATGGAACTTGAGCAGGGTTATCAAACCAATATCGGCGACAGGGGCAATAAATTGTCGGGCGGACAAAAGCAACGCATATCCATAGCGCGTGCAATACTGAAGAACCCGCCTATTCTCATTTTGGACGAGGCAACCTCTTCGTTAGATACCGAGAGCGAGCGACTGGTGCAGGAAGCGCTTACCAATTTGATGAAAAACCGCACCTCTATTGTGATTGCTCACCGCTTGTCAACCATACAACATGCCGACCAAATTGTGGTGCTGCAAAAAGGAGAAATAAAAGAACAGGGAACCCACGCAGAACTTATCGCATTACAAAACGGCATTTATCATCGTTTATGCTCATTACAAACATTTGAATAAAAATAAAAACATCAAACCAAAATAATTATGGAAAAAAGTAGTTTTCTTGAACAAATTGAACTAAGTTTCAAAAACAACTGGGATTTGCCGGCTTTGTCGGACTATAATGGTATCACGCTGCACTATAAAGATGTGGCGCGCCGTATTGCCAAGCTGCACATTTTATTTGATGAATGTGGTTTAAAAAAAGGCGATAAGGTGGCTATCTGTGGACGCAATCAAGCAAACTGGGGCGTGGTTTTCTTTGCCACCCTCACTTACGGCGCTGTGGCTGTACCTATTCTGCATGAATTTAAAGCCGACAATATTCACCACATCGTAAACCACTCTGAATCGCGCATTCTGTTTGTGGGCGACGTGGTGTGGGAATCTATCAACGAGCGTAAGATGCCCAACCTCGAGGCAATAGTGATTACCGGCGATTTCTCTATTGTACATTGCCGCCGCCCGTCTATTCACGCCGCCCGCGAAAGGCTGAACGAATTATTCGGTAAAAAATATCCGAAAAATTTCCGTCCCGAACATATTACCTACCACCATGACGATCCGGACGAGTTGGCTATTATCAATTATACTTCCGGAACCACCGGCTTTTCTAAAGGGGTAATGCTCCCCTATCGAAGTTTACATTCGAACTTGCTTTTTGCCCGCGAAGTGCTTCCCGAACTCACAACAGGCGACTCCGTTGTAGCCATGCTGCCTATGGCGCACATGTACGGCATGATGTTTGAGTTTATTTACGAGATGGCGGAAGGTTGTCATGTACACTTCCTCACCCGCGTACCTACGCCGAAAATTATCATGGACGCCTTTGCACAAGTCAAGCCGAAGATTATCATTGCCGTTCCCTTGATTATTGAGAAGATATACAAAAAACAGTTGCAACCCATTATACAAAAAACTTCTATTAAAATGTTGTTGAAACTGCCGGT
>Ga0209737_10002252_pt1 | contig 13499 bp, 12 predicted proteins | sample TergutCu122P3_FD_187284 | JGI IMG/M metagenome (GOLD analysis project Ga0209737, IMG submission 187284) | Cubitermes ugandensis P3 segment gut microbial communities from Kakamega Forest, Kenya - Cu122 P3 (SPAdes) (version 2) | ecosystem: Host-associated > Arthropoda: Insects > Digestive system... | reverse complement strand
TGTAATCAATAAGTGTGTAACAGCTGTCAAAGTTTCAAACTTCTCTGGCCATTATCTCCGTAACCGTTCAACTTTGTATATAGGTGTTTTGGGTTATATCGGTATATTTTAACATAAGGAACACTCTCCCGAAGTTTTGTCCATTCCTCCTGGGACACCTGTATATATGTACCCAAGCTATGTTTTACGTTGGCCTGATGATGGCTGTTATACAACCGAAACATATCGCCATGTAGTTAACTAATAACGTCATCAATACTGACGATATTATTGTGTTGTAGACGGAAATATAATACCACTATAGTTTGTATTTTGCCTTCAAAACGTAGGCTAGGCTCCACTGAAGCTGAAGCCTACGAAGAAAGCACGTGACATTTATGACGAAATCCTCCGTCCTCAGATTATCTTTCTCGTGTGCATGCCGCAGAAGCACCAGGTACAGTGGGAAAGAACTTGCCTGTCAATGTCACTGGCATCTCTAAAACCACGGGCATGCTTTCTTGACAGTTTTGGGAAAGGAAGCCGGACTTGAATAATGCACGCGGTCTACAAGTCTTTTTGGTTCTGATGCCTTGTGGGTTGAAAGCCGTTTCGAAGAAACCTGGTGCCCCCACCCTCTACCACAGCCTTCTACCCTGAAGATGGATGTACAGGTTTATCCGAAACGTTGATATTCACGGAACAAACAACATGGCGTCAAGTCACAGACGATCACCTAATAATTTTACATTTCACACTCACACTTCACACTCACACTTACCCATTCACAGAGCCGTCCTATGGATAGTATACAACCTAAATATCAGACTGCCAATAGCCTTCGTTCTGCAATACAATCTACTGGAGATTCAGGAATTCCGCAACGTTTCGCTGAGACGTGTATAAAGAGCGTGGTGCTCTCATACTCACAGAGACGTGACCTTGAGAGCAGAAAGCAAGTAAAGACGATCAGGTGACATTGCAAGCCGTTTGGTTCAGTATCACGCCACATCTCGCTCAAGACACGTCGGTCCGCACGCAGGGGTGGCTGTCCCGCCTGGCCTGCCGCTACCCCAGGACCTTCTCACAGGTGTGCGTTTGTGCAGCATTCGACTGTTCCGTTGGCTGTACGGTAGGTCGCGGTGAACACACACAGTGGGCAACTGCCTGAGTTTCGGCAGTTGAATGGGGGAGTTTACTTCTTGACATCCCTATTGAGCGCGACCGTACGGAGACATGCAAAAGAGTACACATTAACTTAGCCATGTCTGTCTGTCTTCATTTAAACAACTCGAACACCTCGGTATTGGGAAGTTTTGCAACAATTTGTAGACAAGTGAAGTGACAGTTCTGGGTCATATCTTCATGTTCCTTGCCCTCTTGCTTTTGTACACTTGAACTACTGCAACAAATTCAGTCGAGCGCAACCACTTTTTATGTCTGCAGTACATATGTATTTGTATTACAGTCGTGTATTTTCCTTTGTATTGCTATATTGATGGACGGCTGCTTGTCGAGGGAGAACTGTCTTTGTTACTCGTCGCACTGCATTGTTTGCAAAATTGCGAAAAGCGACTATTGACTTCGTCATGTCTGTCTGTCAGTCCGCACGGAACAGCTCGACTCTCACTGAACAGATTTTCGTGAAATTTGATTTTTGAATATTTTTCGAAAGTTTGTCGTGAAAATTCAAGTTTAATTAAAATCTGACAAGAATAGCAGGTACTTTACATGAAGACTTATGTACATTTATGATAATATCTCGTCATATCTTGTTGGAATGAGAAATGTTTTAGACAAAGTTGTAGAGAAAATCAGAACACACACTTTTTCTTCAGTAACTATTTCCTGAAAATCGCGCCCTCTATGAGACAATGTGGAAAAATATTGTAGAGCATTAGTTGCACTCGACGGAATTTGTTGTTGTTGTTTTTTTTGTTCAAATTGAAGGTATATTACGTGCGTTTGTGCACGCATGTCGCGCGTAAATCGCGTATAACTCGCTAAATAAGCTGCGCGAAAAAAGTTTCTAAAAAGTTATAAACAGTTAAAACAAATTGTGTATCCAAGACACTTTCCCCAGTTTTACGGTTCTCGATATCTCTAGGGGTCAAGCAGTCATCCTAGGCTGCTTGACCTTTGATGATGGGATTGTTTGCTGTTGTTGACATAAAATGAGCCACCCAAATCCGCACAGTCTGACTCGAAAACTCGTGCACGATGGTGTAGCCATTGAGGGTGGTAGTGACATTGCTGTCCTTCCGGGCCAACCTCAATTATGCCACAACCGCCACCTTCCAGTTCATTTTCCACTCCTCAGTCTCCAATCACTCGACATTATGTACTCCTTGACACACACGGAGTAATTCAGAAAGTCACAAATGAAGAAACGGTGCCGGTAGTTGGGCCGAATTCTTGTCTGGTCAGTCTTATAATCCGAAACTGTCTCTAGTTACTATTGTAGAACAAAACAGAGGGAACGCAAGCTTCTACCACTCGTGTTCAGAAAAACTTGATTATAAAAGTAATCACATAACGTGTAAAATAACAACACAGAATGTCATAAAATTACCACACATAACACCCACCGACCACCATGAACCACTGCATCAATAAATGCAATAACCAATTCAGTACTGTGGGATAATAATATGATTTCTGTTATCATGAAAGGAACATAGAAAATGTGAAAGTTTCCATTTCCAGAACTTACCGTGCCGTTTCCACAGGCGAGATGCGGCGAGCTCCTCAGAAGCAAATATCTGTGTTGCCAAACTCCATTCTGTTTGCACATCTCATTTTACACTCACTTTGTAAATCAACTAAAACCACAAGCACTTAAAAACACGTACGAAAGAACTTTAAAACTTCAATGATTTACGATTACTCACCGAAACAAACACGAACGAAACCGCACTTTGAACCTATACAAACTCGCAGTGTTTCACCGTTCATACAAATTAATGATTTTATCAAAAAGTTCAGGATTTTGTCCGCCATATTATAATCCATGTTGGCGAACATGTAGCAGGTTAGTGGCGAGTTGTGAATCGGATGGATACTGCCATAGCAGTGCAATATGCCGGCAGTGATGTTGATTGTCTTTGGAGTTAGGTGTGTTCAGTAACTTGCCTTTAGCAACCATGTATTTCATTACCTACCTACTGCATCATATCCATGGTTTTTAGTCAACAAAGGTTGGACTTGTGTCCTACCCTTTCTGCATTATAAATAAACTTATGACCACTGTATTTGAACGTACATAATTCATTTTTACCTATGTGTCGGAATTTTGTGTTTATTTTTTTTATCCATTGAAGTTACTTTTATGTTACCATGAAATTTATGGCCCAATAAATCATGGCTAGGTAGGGTTAACTGGACTGGTTATTTTACATGCCTTTTTAAATATGCATCCTCTGGTGTTTGTTACCGTCATCAAAGCATTACAATTAGGTTTTGGTCTTCAATGGCATGACACCACATAATCTGGCAGTCTTTATGTGAACTATCCCAGCTGGCATAAAATTGGAAATATTGACTGGCTGCTCATTCACTACACCACAAATCATATGTTTAATTTTTGTTCAGTTACTCTTTAAGCTGTACATAATATTTTACACATATGCTTGCTCCTCTGTTAGAGTGACATGATCTAGTGTTAGAAGTGGGTCTACTTGCTGCAAGAAATTCAAAACCCTTATAATTTTGATGACAACAGTTGCAGAATGCATGACATGGTAGAACTGTTCTGTCCTTTCCATGTTATGTGTAGGCCCACATGATAATTTTTCTTGTTAGTATTGTCTCTCAACTAATGAGCATCACCCAGCTTTCACTCTCCTTACCGTTTTACAATCCTCTTGCCACCACTGCCTGTTTCACCACTCTGCTTTATAAAAGTGACAGTTTGACAGTGAAGCACATTTCTCACCATTTAACATTTCTTATGCTGAAGAAAATATCATATACACCACCTAATAACATTTATGAGCAATACAATTTCTTTACCTTACTCTCAGTTTCATTCTGTGTAATGATTTTCTTCCTTATTCGCTTTCCATCATTGCATTTCCAGTCCAACAGAAATCTGCTCCTACATGAATACATCTTGCTTGCATTGCCTTGCACTTTACCTTTCATGAGACAATACATAACCAAACCCTCAACAAAGGTTATAATCTCAGACTATGGAAGCTTGGGTAAATCCAAGGGTATGTTGTGCTGGATTTGTGATTGTCAGAGTGGTCCTGCAGCAGCATGTTTCCAACACTATTTTTTACTGTGACAGTTAGCACTCTACCAATGTTCCAGACCCATCTACCATGAGGAGCTGCACAACACAAATTTTAAGCCATAGTACCAAGGGGGCTCTGTTGCATCCCACTGCTGTAACTACTGCTTGACAACCCCAAAACTTCATTTTATAAAAATGTAAAATAAGTACCATCTTCAAAATGCATTCTTGCCCACTTCACAAGCCTTACTGACCTAATGCCAACGAAACAGTCTTTCTTCAGAAGTCAGTATTTGCTCAGCTAGCCAAGAAATTCCCTGCCTCTTATGAAACACAGATTCATTACTGTGCTTTCAAGAACCTGCCACTGGTCATCCTGAGCCAGATGAATCCAGTCCATTTGCTCACCCCTCTGCTAACTGATGATCTTCCCACCTATGTCTAGATTTTGTAAGCAGTCTATTCCCTTGCAGTTTAAGGACTAAGATTTTTTATGCTTACTAACTTGAAGAGGGAATTAATTGTTTTGTTTGCTAACATGCAGGAGGAAACTGGCCCAGCAAGCTGACGACGAGGAACTGGGAGCCATTTTCCAAGCCAATGAAGGGAGCATCGGTGACAAAGCAATAAGTGTGTGACAATTCCAGCCGGCCCATGAACTGGAGATACGGGCCTGTCGTTCTGACTTTTATGTGATGGGATGGGGCTAGTGTGAGGGTTCTGAGAAAGAGAATCGAACCTTCTTGACCTGTCAAAACAAGGGGCATTACTGTCCACTGCAGCCCACAGTTTAAGTTTATATTGTACAAAAGAGGTCTAGTCTATAACGTTGGCAGAAAAAAAGAGTTTAATGTAGGATAATGTAAGAGATAAACAGTGACATTTATATATTATTCTTTTATACTTCTACGTAGACTGACCTAATTAAAAAAAAAAAGCCTTGTTGTCAGTTGCCAAGACTTAATGCAATGAAATATGTAAAATCAGAGAACATTCTTAAACTGCATAGTGGCACCAATTTAAAATAAGTGAATTTACAAGTGTTTCAAAAGTCTGCAAGGCTGGTAACTACAAACAGCAATGTACATATGTACAGGGGATTGCAGTGTCAGTTGCGGTAAAGGAAGTCCTTTTAGCACATGCTTAATTTGAAAAATTTAAGGCATCACAACACTTTTAACCTAAGACAGACACATCAGATATATTATGGTCTTTCAAATGAATAATTCCAAAACTTGTCAAACTAAAATAAGTGTCAATTAATAGTCAAAAATGTTGCAAGACTGTTCACGGCCTATTATCTGAAGGCACTCTTGAACATGGTTTGGAACTTACAGATTTAATAAGAACAATTCTCCTTCCATCTATGTCCAGGTCCCACCAGTGGTCTTGCCTTCAGGTTTTCAAACTAAAATTTTGTTTTCTCTTCTGCACTGTTAATAAAACAAGTTAGCTTGACTTTCAGAAGAGCCTCACTTGCTGAAGAATTGTTTGTGGGGTTAATATTTTGGCTTTCAATATGCTGAAAATGGTTGCAGTGGAGGTGCACACAGTAGGATCCTTTGGAACATAACTTCATTTCTGCCAGACAACTTGGCATAAAACGGCTATTTTCATGGTCATCACAATGCCAACCTCAGATCTCATTTTGGTCAAACTTTCTATGAACCCTTCACCCAAGGCGTACCCTCCAGAACAGACTGTTTGTAACAGTACTCCAAGTCATGTTGCTTGTCGTATTATTCTCCTTATTTTTCCTAAAAGAAATGCTTGCTGAATCTTCAAAATTACATGCTTTCAGTAGGCACAAAACAGCAGCTGTTGAGCACATATAACAAGTGTGTGCAATTAGATATTTCTTCCATTACACCAACCCAATACACACTGTATATTCAATACATGTGTGTACCATACTTCTTCTGCATGTTTCAGTCTATCTCACACCACCTTCAGGGAGAACTTATGTATTCCTTACTCAAAACAACTGGCTTTTACAAAGCTACTGTCTGGTACATTGGTGGCACTGGTTTACAGTACTTTTACAATGGTTAAATTTTTGTTGCATCCTATTCTGAATGTTACAAACCTTAAAAAAAAATCTGTAATCATTGTAAAAGTATTGTAAACTGACAAAGTTGTATCTTTTTACATTTTATGACACAACCAACATATAATTTGTAAAAGCTGATGGTTTTGAGTAAGGAATACATATGTTCTCCCTGAAAATGGTGTGAGATAGACTGAAACATGTAGGAGAAGTATGGTATAGACATGTATTGAAAGTACAGTCTACATGTGGTTGGTGTAATTGAAGAGGCATCCAATATATGAAAATGCATGGAATGGAAAATTTCAAAAACAAATGTGTGCACTGTTGATATCAAGAAAGAATAGGGCAGACTGTAAGCACCCAGGGATGACCCAGCATATATATGTGTATATATTGAGATGTTTATATTTGGGGTTGATCTTTACAGCATCATGGCTCAGGTGGTTAGTTGCCAGCGACTCATAGCTAGAGGCCCCGAGTTTGATCCCAGGCCAAAAATTTTCAGTCAACATGGTGGCACTGTTGTTAGGTTTTTTCCAGAGCGCTTCATTCTTCCCCCTGTTGGTATGCCAGTAATGATCCATTATCATTCAGCTACCAACAGTGCCATATAATATAAGCAACTGAGTGTTATTAAACAACACACTTGGGTGGGGGGTTTGTACAGGATAAAGATGTACTGTCCAGTTTCCAAAAATATTGAGATCTTCCTCCACTATGCAGTTGTAGAGTGTATTGTGTTCCTTTCACAGTAAATATTTCAGTTTTAGTAATGTCAGTAACATAGCAATCTCAGGGAATGTGTCTACTGTACTGTGTACATGTAAACAGATGCACAAGTTTGCACCCAACAAAATAACAGAATGCAAAATGGAACTTTACTACAAAAATAGCTCTAGTCATGTCTCATCCATTAATAAAGTGACATAAAAATGACATTTTCATTATGTTATGATGAATGAGAAGTTTTAGCAAAATAATGTTTCTCAAGATGAAATTGTCTATTATAATGCATGCACAAGGAATATACTGAACTCCAGTACTTGTGCTTCATAATACTGAGCTCACAATGATTGTAGGCAGGAATGTAATACATTTGTGATGACAAGATAGTCAGTATTGTGGTTCATGTTACATTGACTACAGAGTATGTATGGAAAGTGTGAATTTCACTGAATGAGACTTTACTGTGTGTGTGTGTGTGTGTGGAATGCTCTGATTGGTCTGTATGTGCAGTGGTGCTCACAATGCCACATCCTTAATGCTGTGAGAAGTGCCAGGAGACTACAACATGCACCTAAAGCAACAACATATCCAATTAATTTTCACATTCTCGAACATAGTCGATTTAGGGTAATTATTGAGGTTTCCCCATCACAACTGATGACAAACTGAATACAACACAGTGGCTCTTAAGTTTAACCTTTACTGTATTGCAACAGGACATTTTAAACCTCCAGGCTCTTCAGGGCTAACAGTAATGTAACAGTAATACTAATGGAAAAAATTCAATGGTAGGTGAGATGGATTGTGTCTACTGACTGCCAGTAGATGTTAAAACTAGGTATAAAGGTAAGGAAGAGTTGTCCTTTCACACTTCATAAAGATATACAGGGAAATGGAGGTACAGCTCCACTACTTCTTAGTATAAGCACCAGATGGAAGTGAGTGGTCAGCCTGATGCACCAGCTGCTTTACCTTTGGTACCCACTGGACAGCAGGCTGTGTAATCCCCACAGCCAGTCTGGACATTCTGGAGAAGAGAAAAATCTCTTGCTCCTGCCAGGAATCAAACCCCAGATCGTCCAGCCTCTAGCCAAAGCTGGGTAAAGGGGACCAAAATGAAAACAGCCATACACTAACAATCTTAACACAACTGTGCTGTCATTCACAATATTTGAACTGCAGCAATATCAAATCATAGTGTGTACACTGCTGCTACTACTGCTGCTGCTAATACTGCTACAATCAGCACCACCACCACTACAGGAACAGTAACAGCAACAGCAGCATTCACACAACAGAATGTAGCAATAATAGGTAGCGTATAATACTCATTAGTAGAAATTAATACGCTGCTGCACTGCAGATGTTTACAGTGTCTGCCTTCAGCACTGGGAAGCATGTTCACTACAGCTGCTTTCTTTCCTTCAGGTAGCCTAGTAGAGGAAACCAGTGTGTAGAAAAAGTAGTCATAATTGTTACTGACAGTTGTCTGTGAATTACTAAAAAGTACTTTAGCTGGTCTCTAGATGTCACATGAAGCCATTACATACCTTCTAAATCATACAATGTCACTGATGAGAACAGTTTTAACCTTGACAGTATGAGTAAGGGTCTTGTACCTCTGGGCTAACCTTGTGAGGAAAATATTGCTCTCCTATCAAAAGCACTGCAACATGTAAGGTTTAACACAGCTGCATGTCAGCCCAATATATTGTTAACCAGAATACAGAAGTTACTGGTCATGAACATCTAACTGTGGAAGGGTTCAGTTCTTCTGCAATATGACTCAGTGTCAACAGGTAATTGGATCCTGTCATTTTGAGGCAATGCAGCTGCCTCATCTCCATGGGCTGAAAAACCCAAGAAAAATCACTCCTAGACCCTTTGAAACTTGAACAAGCTGCAGTTACATTTCCTGAGTATCAGGATCTAACTGCCCACTGATAGAGCATCACTTCCCTTTAAGAAAACCTCAAAACTCGTATTTAACAATATGACTTCCCCTTTAACATCATGGCCAAGGTCATAGCTGTTTTCATCTGCAATATTACTACTGACAGATGGCAACTCAACCTTTTCAAGCAATCCACATGTTTTTGTGAAAGTATACTTGCAGGAACCATGATGTGCAGCATGACAGCAAAGACATATAAATGCTTAAAGATTTTCAAAATCCAAAACAAGAACAAAACTTGAGTTCTGCAGCTGTCAGTCAGCTGACAGTCTTCTTTTGGGTTTCTGCTCTGTGTACTGAAGGAGTGTTCCAACACTATGGAGGAATGTATGGCCTCCGCTTCAGCATCCATGTGAACCACAACCGCCCTGAAGATGGAGACAGTACATTCCTCCGAAACGTCAGAACACTCATCTACTATATGGCGCAAAATCCCACAAGAAGACCATCAACTGATGAAGAACAGATCTCTCTTCCAGTATGTCATCTGTGATTCCATGTTACAACTGGTTAATATTACGAACTTCCTGTAAATGAAAACTGTGTCTGGTTGTGTTGGAAAAGATAAAGAGCCTAACAAGGGCTGCATAATTTATGTGCTTTGCCTTTCTAGCAAATGCTTGCTTGGTGTGTCAATTATTGTTATACCGTGCATTCCACCTGTACCCTAGACATGCAGAGTATTACACATTATAGGACTTTTGTTGTCTACATGACTTTTGTAAATGTTACAGTGGCTACACAGAAGAGAACTAATGTTTCTACACTGCAGTTACCAAAGCACTTAATTAAATTTTAAAAAATGTGTAGAATTAAATTAAATACATTATATTTAGAATTACTGCAGTATTTAAGTCTTTCTTTTCATACATGATAAGAAATAAATTATGTATCTGATGTTTAGAATTGTATGAAACATTCCAGTCTTGTATTAATGTTTTTTTTGGTTTGTTTATGGCAAAATAAAATCTGTAGGCAGTTACACAATATTATTTCCTTCTGTCACCAAACATCATCTGGCAGTTGTTGTGCTTGAGCAGTCCCTGGTTTGAATCCCATCTCAGAGGCAACTCTACTGTACTGTCCAATTCAAATTACTCAGCCACACATCCTCCATCATCACAATGTTCCTCTCAAATTTTGGAGTTACCCAGAAGAATACAATTCAAACCTTCACTGCTATGGAAATGTCAAACTCAGTTCAATTCCTTTAATCCTCTGTACATGTGGTGATAGTCCAGCAGAGTCTCAGTGTTCATGAACACTGACGTTCGAGATCTGACTTTTCATGATACACACTTTCATACCGCTGTTACACCTTTCATGGCTGGTTCTGATACGTCATGATAAGACCATGCAGCTGGCATATCGGTTTCTGCCGCTGTCCAGCTATTGTGCTGATCACTTTCAGGTCAGTGAAGTTCTGTCTTTCGTTTGGTCAGGCTGATGGCTTTGGTGTTTTATGGAATGAGACTTTCCTTCTATCACATAATGTATCGTATGCCTTTGAGGTTATTTTGTATCTCTTTTATTGGTACTTCATAAGTTCTTGGAACCAAATGAGCTTCTTACAGTGAAACTGTATTTCAATGCATATTACAGTCAATCCCAAATAATCACAGACATTAAACTTTACTGTATTTAAATTTTCTACAAGATTTTATGGAATTCTGCTGTGTTAGAGGGTCAGAAGGGCCAGCAGCCTTCTGACAGATGGATTGAGCAGGAATCACCATCACCACCACCACCACAGACTCTCATAAACTAAATACAGTAATTCTCTCATATAATGTTCTGTGATTTAAGGTTTTCCTCATTTGATGTTCAGTTTCAATAATCAGTGTTCAATTTTCTGCATTTGATATTTTTTTTTGGTTCACTTACAAATCCACTGCTTCCCCCTCCCCCCTCCCAAAAAAACCTTTAAATGTGTTGTTGTTGCTGTCATCATCATCATCATCATCATCGTCACCACTGTCAAAGTCATCTTCTGCCTACCACTTTATCTCTGGTACTACAGCCTGACTTATTTATTTGCAATACCATATATATATATATAGGAAACAGTATTTAAACAAATGGCATATATTTTAAACACATCACTTCCAAATCTGTTACAACTCAACAACTTTTGAAGATTTAACTTTCTAGTGGTCAGGGAAGAAAACAGTAGGATTCAAAATGACACTCCTTGTGGTCAAGCAGTCAGCCACCATGGCCACAGTTACTGGAAAAAATGGAAGTCAATTTTGCCAAAAAATATGACAAATTTCAACCATACATGCTGGAACAAGAAATATATCTGTGTGGTTGTCATGCCTTTATCTCCACCTCACACAAAACATACATGCCATTATTACACACTTTACAATATCTAATCCCTCCAAGCCTGCTGTTTGCAGCCTCCAGAACAACACGCGCAACTCGAGGTTCTCCCGGTGGTGCCGTTCAGCATTCAGGTCTTCTGCGACATGCCACATGGCTGGGCCAGTGGCTCCTGATGCTCTAACAGTGCTCTCACTGTGGTACGCATACCACTGGTGGTATCGGACAGTTGCCTGCTGGCACTCAAAGATATTTAGGAATTTTTTTTTATAATTAAAATTTAGAAACATTAACTGCACTATTAAAATTGTTTTATATGTACTGAAATGTAAAGAAAAATATTTATAAAGTTTATACCAAGATAGGTCTAATAGTTCAGAGCTCAAATACCAATACAGACTCTAACTGCACTACATTAGAAAAGCAGCAACTGCAAAACTTCAGGTTTCCACAGTCTTGCTGTTTCCCTGGTTGGCAACCAGTGAAACACCCCAGTATACCAGTATCCTGAAAGCCGGCAGTATCTAGTTGAACATGAATGTTTTGTACTGTGACAGTGCAGTGGTACGTGAGAAAAAGTTTGATAAGCATTGCTCTAAGGACTGTAGTGCCTTCAGTGTAAGGGTCAAGCAGTCTTCTTGCACTTTGCTTTGTCTACTGCTGTAATATTAAAGCCCAATTCCCACTACAGGTCAGTTCACAGTCCACTTGTGCCTAGGGAAAATACCAGTATTCTTCGCCCGTATTTAAGTGCATCTGTCCGTGTCAGTTCCGTGTGCTGAACACGATCACTATTACGAATACTGATACTGAAATGCAATGAAGAACATAAGACTGTCTGTTGACTGTCCCTGTAATGTGACCTTGGTGTAATGCTCTCTCCATTCATCATGAGGAACTGAAATACTGTGGTAATATCATCTTGCTGTTGTCATATGATGTCACATGCCCAGACACAGACAAAAGAATTCTACAGATATACATACCAACTAAATTCAGCACAAAGCAGGCTGAATAACAAAGGTTAATAACAATTTGTGACAGGGCACACATGGTATTTTTGGCTTGATGGACAGCCCTGTTTCAGCCAACCTGACACTTTGTTTAATAACATCACCACCACTGTAATAAACATGTGGTTTGTTACCATTTCAGGCATCTTAATGTCCAATTTGTACACCAGCTGGATTGTCAACTGGATTAGAAATATTTTTTGAGGGGTTCGCCAAGAACCTCCTCCAAATTCTGGACTGCCTTCTGGCATGCTGACTCTACAGCTTCTTCCTCATCCTCAAGTAGTTCAGCCAGAAATGGAACAGTTTCTGGCAAGAGGGGAAGGAAATCTTCGCCAAGTTTGTGGGCCATTGCACACAGGACCTCCAGAGAAGCGAGGCGAACCTTACAGGACAAAGGAAACAATGTGATAACACAAAACAGTACAACACAGTGTAGTGTAAAGCAAGGGTACAAACATTGTGCAGGCAGCAAGCTGCTCTAAACCACTGGAATGTATCTACTGACTGCACAGCATCATGTTACACTCTGTTTACTAGTTCACAAGTAGACACAACCTTCTGGTGTGATACTGTGTAGTACAGTATAGGGGAAGACTGCTTCCATCTTCAGGGCAGAAAAGACACCACTTGTTAATGTGTACACCTGTGAAAACCTCAAATGTCACAGGTGGCCACAGCGATACACAACACAGCAGTTCACACAGCTGACACATCAAGTCTGTAGGTTATGAATGACTGACTTGACTGACTCCAGGCAGCAGAGTCCTTCTTGAGAGCTACCAGCTCCTCAGCCAGAGAACAATTTCACAATTTCCATTACAATATTGTCCTCCTCCATGTTCCCCCACCACTTCTCTTCTACACCACATACACCACGTGCCCCATCATTTTCACCCACATTGATCTTTGAGAAGCCTGGTTTGTGTACAGACACAAATGGATCTTCCTGTTCAGTTCACAAACAATCAGCAGGTTTGTTGAGACTGAATATGGCAGACTTACATCAATTTACATTTCATTATTCCCAATTTTTAACAAAGCTTAATGAACATCACAGAATGCTGCTGGTAATTCTGTATGTTATGCTACAGAATACAACATTTCTAATCTTGTTTTCCAACCTCACTTCTACAAGCTATGACGATGAAGACAACAAGAAACGGATGTGCGCACGTGCACACATACGCTTTCCATGAAAATATAAAATTCCTA
>Ga0209737_10002250_pt1 | contig 13499 bp, 12 predicted proteins | sample TergutCu122P3_FD_187284 | JGI IMG/M metagenome (GOLD analysis project Ga0209737, IMG submission 187284) | Cubitermes ugandensis P3 segment gut microbial communities from Kakamega Forest, Kenya - Cu122 P3 (SPAdes) (version 2) | ecosystem: Host-associated > Arthropoda: Insects > Digestive system... | reverse complement strand
ATAATTTGACAAAGCCAGGTAATTATGATAAAAATAAAACCATGCGGATATGGCGGAATTGGCAGACGCGCTAGACTTAGGATCTAGTGGGAGACCGTGGAGGTTCGAGTCCTCTTATCCGCATTTTAAAATCAGTACAAAACAAAAAGGGGTTGCTGTCATTGCGGTGATGGCAACCCCTTTTTACTAAGGCACATTTACGAGTTGAACAAGAATATAAGAAATACGAAATCATGGTACGTCTGCCATTTTCAACATAGCCTTGTTGCATGTTTTAGAGAATATTACTTTATCGGGTCTTCAAATATTAATGCAATAGTGTTATAATTTATTATGCAATTAAATTTTGTATCCGTTGCAGTTTTAAGGAGGTAATTCATGAAATGTATAGTAAAACTAATTTGGGATGAAAATGAAAAGTTTTGGTATTCAAAATCACTCGATGAAAGATTTGGTTTGACATTAGAATCTGGTTCTCTTGATGTACTCATAGAAAGAGTTAAATTAGCTGTTCCTGAAATGCTTGGACTGAGCGGATACACCGGTGAAATTGAATTAATGTTTGGGATTGAACGACTTATCAAGCTTGAAGGAGTAACGGTGTAATCTAATCCCACCAAACACGAAAATCTTCATTACTTACATCAAACTCATCCGCGCTATGAAAATTGTTAACAAGGTCAATTAGAAATTCTTTGCTAAAATAGTTTCCGGAAGAGCTTCTATACACATCCAATCTCTTTTGATGAAACCAAAGAAGGTAACTTTTTCAAAATCGCTATTCCATTTCACGGCAAAATCCAGTATTTCACCAACTGTTGGAGAGTCATTAAATTGGGATTCTCTACTCAGCAAATCAGATTCAATTAATTCTCTTACACATTCGGCTTCCAAACCTTTAAAATGATATGTACCATAAAAAAACTTCGGATTTTTTATACCCATAATAATATTTCGCGATTGTTCATAAGATTGTGACCTATTCATCGTTTTCCTCCCATACTCACCCCCACCATGAAAAAAAGTTTTCCTTCAAAAGCATTCCCAGCCGCTCAAAATCCTGATCTGACTCATCATAAGCCTCTTCTATATTTTTATGATATAGCTGATGGATCACTTAATAAGCATTTTTCCCTCCTCCGGTCCCTTTGTTAAAGAAAAGAGCTTGCTTAACTGCTGATGGTAAGCAGGAGCTGGTCTGAATATGGGGCGAATTTACCAAATCCGCAAGCTTGTTGGGGGTGCCATCCCTAGTTAAACAAAGGTGTACTGCGGTTTTGCTTGGCGATAATAACGATTAAGCAGTACAAATGACTTGTGATTTTGCGTTTGATGTAAGCAGGTAATATAGTGTGATGATAAGCGATATGATTATTGGCTATCTTCAATTTATATTTGAGTGATTATCAATATCACTGTTTACTTAATTATTACCCACCCCTTTGTGTGAATAAGATAACCACCCGAAGGAAATTATATTATCACGATTTGTATCGCTACAAATCAATAGATGCGCTCTATCAGGCGCTTAACATCAAGCAATGTCCACTCGCTCTTTCCTTTAACAAAGAGGCCGAAACCTCTTTATAGTGCTAAAAATATTTCAATAGCATCATCAAATGAATCGTTCACATCAAAAGGTGCTATGTAATCGATAACAGTATTGATGAGTGCGGCATCAATTTCGTTGGAGACAACATCTGCTTTTGTTATTACTTCTTTCATGATGCTTTTGGCATTATTGCGGTCGTATGCTTCCTCGGTAATGACCTCAACAGGATAGTAATAGGTTGTCTGGTTGCCTTCGACATTAAATTTCCTGCCGGTTTCGGTTTCCTCTTTTTTACTTGCGGTATAACGAAGCATTGAAGCTATTGATGATTTGAGGTTTTGGCGGTACTTATTGGTTTCGGTGGCAGCGTCGATGTCAATAGCAAGGGATGCTTTTGCCTTGCTGATGGCAGTACTCAGAGCTTCCTTTTGGGTAATTAAATACTTCATGAACTTCAATACATCATCGTTGGCATGAAAATCACCGGCATCCACTATCTCAACTTCATCGGTCGCTTCGGAATTCGCTTTGCTTCGCAAATGATTTTTGGTAATCTTAAGAGCATGCATTTTGTTTGTGATACTTTGTTGTGCCATGAACATCAAATTATCAAGATGCTTTTGGTACCTGAATGATTCTTTTAGGTTCATTTTATCCTCCTGTTCTGACGCTTAAGTCAAAAAAAACGTCAATCCCGTTTTCAATAAGGATTCACGTTTCGAACTATCATCCTTATCAAAACACTAAAATATCCTGACGTATTACGTCGGCTTATCATTAGTAGTTTTGATAAAATTGTCGAATTGTCTTATAATAGCACATAAAAAATCCACTGTCAAGACACAATTGCAAGTATTTTACCTTAATTCCATCAAAAATTCTACAAATAATTCCATAGTCGTTGTAATAATGTCGGATTCAATGTACGATAAAAGTGTAAAGAATGTATTCAAATAGGATGAGTTGGGAAGTTGCAAATTATCGTATTAAGAAAGTGGGATATTTTATGGACAAGTTAATAATAGGCTTATGTGATGATGAAAATGAAATTTTACTTAATTTAAAGCGTATTACTGATGTGATTTTAATCAAAAAAGACATTAATTATGAAATTGCTTTATTTAATTCCGGTAAGGAGCTAATTGAAAATATACAGAAAATGGACTTAGTATTCTTGGATATAGCAATGCCCGATTTAGATGGTATTGAGGTGGGTAATGTGATTCACCAGATGAAACCAACATGCAAAATAATAATGGCAACCAGCCATATTGAGCGATTTAAAGAATCATTTAAATTTAATGCTTATAGATTCATAACCAAACCTTTTGATGCAGAAGAAATAGAAGAAGTTTTCAATTCATATTTAAATCAAGAAATTGGAATGGGTGAAATAACTTTGTTTTACAAGCGGATTAAGTTTCAAATACCTCAACGGGAGATCAAATATATAAAAGCATTTAATGGGTATATTGAAGCCATTGCAAAAGATAAAATTTTTAGAAGGGATTTATCATTGCAAGCCTTTTGCAAAGATTTGGATGGAAGATTATTCGCAGAGTTGAGCAATGGATGTTATGTCAATCTTTTATGGGTAATTGATTATAAAAATAATATAGTTTATGGTAATGATTTTAAGTTGAAAGTTTCCCGGAGAAAAAAGAAAGACTTTGAGGAAAAATGGATTTATTTTGATTTAAACCTAAGATGAGGATTTGATTCATGTTAATTACTGTATTGAGTTTTTTGATAGAAGTCATCAAATATATTTTTGGTTATTATGTATGTTATTCCAAAAAAGTTGTGAGAATATGGCCATTCATCGCCGGAGGGATTATTTTTTATGCTGTACTAATCATATTTAATATCAACCGTACTGAATCAAATGTATTTGTAACAATATTTACGGTGTTCCTGCTTTTGTTTTGCATAGATGTAAAAGGATATCGACGGTTTCTTTACATCTTGTTTTTATTTTTTATAATGACTTGTTTTGATGAAATAATCAACATTATTTTCATAGGGAGTTATCGCTTAATAACAAATATGGAAATTATTAGGGAGTATGAGTATTTATTAAATCTTTTATTAAGTGCCATTATTATCATCAGTTTTTCATTTATCAAAACTATATTCATAAAAACATATAGTATCAAAATAAATGAACCGATACGAAAAATGGTAAATATCTTAATCATTGTCATTGGAATCATTATACTTGTAACGGCGACTGGATTTCAATTTTTGAGCAGATCATTGGAGGACTCTAAGCATATAATTTTTGCTTCTATAATGTGCTTGGCGTCATACATAGGTATTGGCGGCCTGGGTTTGTTTTTTGCATATACTAATAAGTTGAACGGTGAACTTGAAAAGCAAGTGGAAACAGAACAGCATTTTAATATCATGCGGGAGAAATATTATCAAACTTTGTTGGAAAAAGAAACAGATACAAAAATGTACCGTCATGATTTAATTAATCATTTAATATGCCTAAGTGAAATAGCAAATGAAGAAAATATAGATAAAATCCAGGATTATATCCATAATTTACAAAAAAACATAGTAAATATTCAAAACAAAGCATTTTTTACAGGATGTAATGTCTTGGATATTTTTATTAATTATTATGCTCAAGTATTAGAAGCAAATATTACGATTGATGTCAAAGGGAAATGTACTTGTGGTTTAGCGATAAGTGATGTAGATATGTGTGTGATTTTTTCGAATTTGTTGCAAAATGCCGTGGAGCATCTTAATCAACAAAAGCGGGAGGGAAAGTATTTAAAGATAAACATTAAGGAAGGGGATGTGTTTTTTCAGGTTCAAATTATAAATTCATTAAATAATGGAATAGGAAGTACAAAAGAACTAGTTACCACGAAAAATGATAAATACAATCATGGTTATGGCTTGCAAAATATAAAAGAAGCTATAAATCGAAATGATGGCAGTTTTAGTATTGAATTTAATGATTATGAATGTATTGCCAATGTGGTACTGAAAATATCCAATAATCAAGTTATCTGACCACTTATAAAGTTTTTATTGGTTTTTCAAGCTCTCCTTACGATATATATATCAAAGGAGAGCTTTTTTTGGATATTCAAACATATGGTTTTGGCAGAATGAAAACAATAAAGATGAATAGTTAGGAGTTCAAATTTAATGAAAGTGCAAAATCTTAGCAATAGGGTCATAAATAACTCTAATAACGGAAATGGAAAAACCAGCTTAATACAAAAACCTTTATCCCCCGGTAATTCAAACGCGCTATCAAGCCGGATATCGCAAAAGCAATCCCAAGCTCAGGAAAAAGCAATCGGCTTTGTTAAGCGGGCTTTAACCGTTGAGAGGAAATTTGACAATAATATCAAAAAGCATAAGACAAGGATTACCAAACTTGAAGATGAAATCAAACTAAACAACGAGGAAATAAAGAAAATCAGCGAAAAGCAAAAAGAATTGCAAGAGTCTGTTGGAATCGGAAATAATGACAGACAGCAAAAAGACTTAATGTTGATAATTAAGCAAAGGCGAGGTGGAAAGTTATCAGAGGAAGAAGAAAAACATGCAAAGAAACTCGAAGAAAACGGGTTATCGGCATATCAACAACGCTGGTTAGAATTTGAAGATGAAAAGACGATTTACAGACATTTTAATGCGGGTTTAAGTGATGAAATAAAAGAGCATAACGATAGTATTGAAAGCATCATGGAAGAGCGAGAAAAGAATAATCCAATGAAAGATGCTACCGAAGCGGCGGAGGAAGTGTTAGAAACTGCTGGTAAAGAAGTTAAAGGAATGTTTTTTCAAGATATTAAAGATAATATTGAAAAAGAAAGCAGTGAGCTTAAGAAAAAATTAATCGAAAATCAAGCGGAAAAACAAAAAGAAAGAGGCAACTCAAGTGAAAAAGCGGACAAAAGCAAGATAGTGAGCAAAGAGCATAACGATAATTTCGCCGAGGCATCCTCTGATACTATTCATCAGATTGTATCCCAAGAGAAAGTATTTGGAGATATTAAACATATGCTTGAGGAAATGATCTTGTTAGATGAAGATATCAAAGGTGCTGTTGTGGACACAAGTTATTAGGAGCCGAACATGAAGATTAACGATAGAATGCCCATTTTTCTAAATAATGATAATGTGTATAAGAAATCAGCTTCTGACAATGAGCATAATTATATTACCAATATATCATAGCTTCATATCTTCATTTGCCAATATATATGATGAAATCCACAAAGGTTATGCTGATGGGACAAGAGTGCTTTGGGATATTAGAATAAACGATGATGGAACAGTCAATGAAAGAAGGGTAACACAAGAAGAAGAATTAGAGGCATTGTTTGAAGCAGCAGATTTGGCGGCAAGATTTATTGCTAATAGTATCAAAGCAAATATGCATTTGCAAGCTGCTATTGCTAAAACATATGCTCAGGTTGATATGCAAAGAGCAATACATCAAAATAATCGAAACAAAGAATTAGAATTAGAAAGAATGAAGCAGATAAATGAGAAATTACGATTAGCAGAAGAATTTGATGTTGATGCTTTTTATGAACAGTTAATGAGTGGAATAAGATTCATTATTAGTAATTATAATGATGTGTCAAAGGATAAGAGATTTTAAGCTTTCACTTTTCGTAGTGTGATAATCTATTGCTTTAGCGGTCATGATTCCTTCTAAAAAGAATTCAGTTTACTATTCCCATGCACTATGTTAAACGGCATATAAAATAACTTGCCATATTACCCCCCATGGTCGCTTTCATAATATGCAGTTAATGATATTATAATACTGGTGTCAAAATATTTATCTCGCCATCAAAACTCAATGATTAAAAGAAATATTGAAGGGGTAAAGAAGCATGAAGCACATTTTCATAATTAATCCGCATTCATTTAGGGCAGTTGGTGATATGAATGAGCTTATTGATGAGATAAACCAGTGCTTTTCCGGTGAAGATGCAGATGAGTACAAATTTCACATCTCCCGCTATACACGTGATGCGATAGCTGTGGTTTATCGTTATATTGTAAGCTTTCCCCCGGATGAAACTGTCCGGGTTTATGCGGTTGGTGGTACCGGTATCTTGTTTGAGTGCTTAAATGGCATGGTTGGTTTTGCAAATGCCGAATTAACCAGTATACCTTATGGTAATGGCAATGATTTCGCTTTGACTTTTGGCACCGATGCAATAGAGAAGTTCAAAAATATAAAAGAGTTGGTTAAAGCTCCATCATATCCGATGGATATCATTCACTGTGGTTCTAACTATATGCTGATCGGGATGTCAATTGGCTTAATCGGACAAACAGTTCTTCAGGCAGGAAAAACCTTTCCTCACCTGCCGGCGAAGTGGCTTAGGAAAAATACCGGGTTGGCTTATTCCCTTTGCGCCTTATGGTCGTTATTTAATAAGAAAATAATGCAACAGAAGTATACAATTCTATTAGATGGTGAGGATGTATCTGGCCAGTATTGTAATATCACGGTCAATAATACCGCGACAATGGGAGGTGGCCTGACACCGACCCCTTATGCCAAACCGGATGATGGCCTCCTTGATATCCTAATGATTAATAATTCAAAAATAGGAGCGGTCATGTCATCGATTGGTGAGCATAACAAAGGTCATTATGAAAAATATGATTATTATCATTATAAAATATGCAAAACAATGGAAATAACCAGCGAAATCCTATTGGCGGTTGAAATGGACGGGGAAGCTTTCCACGCAAAGGAATTAAAACTGTCAATAATTCCCGGAGGAATTAAGGTTTTTGCGCCAGAAGGACTTAGTTATGCCGATTACTCAAGCATAGCATACAAAAAGTCTAAAAAGACTACTTTGGGAGGCAGTATAAAAGATGAATAAAGAGCATAATAAACCGCTATGTGAAGCTCATCGTTTGTTAAGAAGGACATGGGTTATATCATCTGTCCTGATTTTTTCGTTATATATCGCTATGGTTATCTTGGATGCGTATGTGGGAAGTGGGAGTCTCCGCCATATCCGGCTGAGCCTGACCTGTGGCTTACCTCTTATCATCATCGTTGTTACGGTATTATATTTTACCCCAAGTTTGGGGCGTAAGCCATTATTTCTAGGTATTTTCAGCCAAATTGCTTTTCTGACAATAGGTGCTTTGACGCAGAGACTCAATAGTTATTTCTTTATCATGCTGATTATTGCCGGGGTTTTTTCCCTGACAAAGATGCTCCGTCAAATGATCGCCTTCCTGGCGCTTGCATTTATTATTAACCTTATTTACCTAAAATTTGTCGTGCCCAAGTTAACGGATGTTGATACATATATCTTCTTTTTACAATTCCTGATGACCCTGTTCGGCTCCCTAATCTTATTGGTCCAGACTCGTAATGTCACAAAGAGGGACGGTGATTCCGACAAGGCTATGCAGGCTTTCTCTGCACTTTTGCATAAAACTCCGAATTATATGGTTATCACCGATACTAAGAATAAAGTGCGCTATATTTCTGAACCATTAGCCAAATTTGCCTACTTCGACTCACAGGAATTGGCAGTTGATAAACCCCTGCTTGATTTGTTTCCGGAACAAAAACTTAAGCTGATGTTTGCTGATATATTGGATGCGGATGGTTTTATCGAAAAAATCATGACCATCGACATAAATGGCGAAGAACGGCATTTTAAGGTCGTGGCAGATAAATTGGAAGGAGATAATGATTACGGACTTTTTATTGACATTGCTGATGTCACGCTTTTGGAAAACAGCAAAACAGCCGCCGAGAAAGCAAAGCAGGAAGCGGAAGAAGCAAACAAAGCGAAAAGTCATTTTCTGGCAACGATGTCACATGAAATCAGGACACCGATGAATGCGATTTTGGGTATAACCCAAATGGAGTTACTAGATAAAAGCCTGCCGGAAAAAAATATCCAAGCATTGGAGAAAATCTATAACTCCGGCGGTACCCTCTTGGGTATTATAAACGATATTCTCGATATGTCCAAAATCGAAAGTGGAAAACTTGTGCTTAGTCCTATAGATTATGATTTGCCAAGTCTCATCCACGACGCGGTGCAGCTAAATGTCGTCCGGATTGGTTCAAAAGAAATTAAATTCATCGTGGAGGCAGATAAAGACCTGCCATCCCGGATGTTCGGTGATGAACTTCGGATCAAACAAATCTTAAATAATATTTTATCTAATGCTTTTAAATATACCGAGAAGGGGTTTGTAAAACTAAAAATCAGCCATACAACGCTTGGCATGGATTCCGTTGAACTTACTTTCTCAGTTGAGGATACTGGGCAAGGTTTGAAACCGGAAGATCGCGACAGGCTCTTTTCGGGAGAATATATACGATTTAATACTGAATCCAATCGGGCGACGGAAGGAACGGGCATAGGCTTAAATATCACCAAGAATTTAGTTTCACTGATGGAAGGCCGTATTTCAGTTCAATCTGAATATGGGAAAGGTAGTATTTTTACCGTCAGTATCACCCAGAAAATAATGCCTGATATAGCACCAATCGGGATTGAGGTTTCAGAAAACTTGAAAAATTTTGTCTTTTCGGGTACTAAAGAGCAGAAAAATACTATTTTTGAAATCATGCCTTATGGAAAGATTTTGGTAGTTGATGATGTTGATACGAATTTATATGTCGCCCAGGGTTTGATGTTACCTTATGAGCTGAAAATAGAAACAGCCATCAGCGGTTTTAAAGCGCTTGAGTTAGTAAAAGAAGGTAATATTTATGATATTGTTTTCATGGATCATATGATGCCGGAAATGGATGGCATAGAAACGGTTAAAAGATTGCGGGCCGATGGTTATAAAGCGCCGATTATCGCCCTTACGGCGAATGCCATCGTTGGTAATGATAAGATGTTTATAGAAAATGGCTTTGATGATTTTATTTCCAAACCAATTGATGTCCGGCAACTTAATTCAATCTTAAATAAATGGGTGCGTGATAAACATCCGGAAGAAGCGAAAAAGTATAAAAAGCAGGAAGCCATGTTATCATTAGAAGAAGTACCGACGACAGATGAAAAACTGCGGGAAGTTTTCCGGAAAGATGCTTTAAAGGCGGTGGCAGTCTTAAAAGAAACAGTCAAATCTAATAATTTCAACCTTTTCACCACGACAGTCCACGCGATGAAATCGGCATTAGGTAATATTGGAAAAAATGAAGAATCAAAGTGGGCATCTGATTTAGAAGATGCCGGGCGGAATGAAGATTTAGATTATATTATGGCTAATATCAATAAGCTGATCCAAACCCTGGAGTTATTGATAGATGAATATACCCCGGCGGAAAGTTTTAAAGATGATGTCGATATCAACGAAGATACAGATTATTTTGTTAAAGAGCTGGAGCTTTTAAAAAATGCTTGTGAACAATATGATGCTACATTAGCATTTGAAGTATTAAATAGGCTTAAAGGAAAAGAGTGGAAAAAAGATACATTACGGTTTTTAGAGAAAATCCATGAATTACTTTATTTTGAAAGTGATTTCGAAGGAGCGGCGGTTATGGCGACGGAATTTGGTTCAATAAAGGTGGACAAATAAAACCGAAAAAAGTCGGGACAATCATACCTTAATGTACTATAATTTTCATAAGGCGATAATAATGAAGATTTTAAGGAAAGGTATGAAAAAATGCCATTAATACCGAAAATAAATATCGACGATATAACCGTTGCGGAAAAATACATAGGTGGATATGGTCACGAGCGTTGTAAAGTAGGATTATGGAGTATTTATAATATAATCAAAAAGATAGCAGAAAATTCTTGCCCAAGACATGTAACAGAATCTTTATTGACGATAGGCATAAATGCTAAGTTTGAAAATGACGATATGACTTCACTTGTTTATAGTGGAAGAACGAGCAAGAAATATCGAAGAGGGATGCCTTCATCATATTATCTCTTTGAGCTTGAAAAATTCGGGTTTATTATTTATGACATTGTTACATCCAAAGAAGAAACAAATAGAAATAAATTGCCCATCAAAGATATAAAGCAATTCAGTATTTCATATACTTCCAGCGATTTTAGTGATGTGATATTCGGATTAAAACTATTTTCCGCCATTTGCGAAAAACTATCAAGCCCGTTAGCTTGTTTTTTAGCCGGGGATATTCGGGTAGCTTATGTAGATTCACCCCAATTTTATGTACCTCCAGTGGATGAGTTACTTCATATTTTATCAGAAGAACAGAAAAAAGCAGCGTTGGCAATTCATAATAAATTAGAAGAAATGGGATGTGTCCGTGAGCTTGAAGGGGAAAGCGCGGTAAAATATAAGCACACAAAACACAAAGGGCAAGTTGTTGCAACAATGTGGGTGGGGGAGCGTTTATGGTTTTTGCCGGAATCCGAAAAAGAGCAAAAAGTGGTATTCAAGTTCAATTTAAGAAATATCGGACAATATGCAGAGTATTTGGACGAATGTACGGAATCAATACGTAAGTCTATTTTCGCAACAGATAATTGCGGCCACAACAAAAAAACTGACCGATGCGAAAACGGTCAAAGGAATTGCGATGGCGTTATATTTGGATATCAAGGAAAAAAATATAAAAAATGCACGAGATATTTTTGTACATTCAAAGATTTATCTGAACGGGCGATAGATAATTATCTCAAATTGATAGAATTAGAAAATCAAACAATGCAAAATAAATAAACCAAGCAAGATAAAAGGACAAATAAAACCGAGAAAAGCCGGGATAACCATACCCCCAAATATTAAACTTTCACGAGGCGAAAAAATGAGCTGGATTAATAATACCCAAAAAGCAATAAACTTTATTGAAAATAATCTCTTGGAAAACATCAGTGCGGACGATGTGTCGAAACATATAAACTCATCAACCGACTATTTTCAAAAGACATTCAATATTGTGACAGGACTGTCAGTAAGCGAATATATAAGGAATCGGCGCTTGACGCTTGCGGGAGAAGAGTTGAAGAATACACAAGCGAAGGTAATTAACCTTTCCTTAAAGTATGGCTACGATTCACCTGACAGCTTTACAAAAGCGTTTACGCGCTTTCATGGTATTACACCTACTTCTGCAAAGGTATCAAGTGAAAATCTAAAATATTTCTTTCCGCTTACAATTAAAATTTATATTAAAGGAGGTTTTGGCATGAGCAGAAAAATTATACCGAATATCCCCAACATTGGTTACTACGGTAGCGAAACCGACTTCGGCGTTAACCTCCTTGCGGCAACATTCAGTATCGCCGGAACACCTATGGACAGAGCCGAACTAGCTTTTTACAGCGGTATGGCAAATCATTTTTGCTGGATAGAAAATAACTGGGTGGAGTCAAGAGGTTGCGAATGTTTTGGAAATAATAATGAAACACTTTTTGAAGAAGAATTAAGGCTGTTGAAAATAATAGGTTGGTCGGCTAAGTATGTTATAGTCAACCGCGACAAAGACGGTCAAATGTTAAATACCAACGAAGAACAAATAAAACGTGATTTCGTCGAATCCATTGACAAAGGTTATCCTATTTTAACAAGACGTACCAACAACCATAGATACAGTATAATTATTGGTTACGAGGATGACGGTGATAAAATTGTTTGTAAGGAAGCGGTTGATGCAGAAGGCGGAGGCGGGGAACATAAAGACGCTGAAACCTTTGTCCACGAAAATTGGCAACATGTCATACTGGATTACATTATGCTGAAAGAGCGGCTGGAACCTATCCCCGAACGCCAGCGCATACTTGAGCAATTAAAATTAATCACTGCCCATGCCCGTAGGACTGATAAAATCCACAACGATAAATTTGACTATGGAATTTCGTCAGGCGAAACCGCATGGGAAGCGTATTTATCTATGCTTGAGCATGAGGATTTATCAGCTCTTCCCTTAAGCGACGGCAAATATAGCCTTAATAATTATTTAGGTGTCTACTGTGATGGTTTATGCCAAATATGGGAACGTCATGCGGCGCTTCCTTACTACCGTTCGCTTGCGGAAAAATATCCCGAATGGCGGGATGAACTCGAAATAGCTGTCGCCGCGCTTGACGAGTGCTCAAAATACGGTGGCTTTCTATGGTCGCAGGGAATTACTTTTGAAGGTGAGGGGCTGGAAAAATTCCGTGACCCGGCCACCCGTAAAATCCTTGCCGACGAAGGGCGTAAAGCAATGCAAAAAGATATGGAAGCAATTGAGCAGTTTGAAAAGATATTGGAAAAAGAAGGACTATTATAATAAAATGTAATACCAAAGGGGTTACCCCCTTTGGTACTATCACTCCAACACCTTCCTTAAATACAACCCGGTAAACGACTCCGCTACCCCGGCAACATCCTCCGGTGTTCCGGTTGCGACTACATAACCACCCTCATCTCCACCTTCCGGTCCCATGTCGATGATGTAGTCAGCGTTTTTTATCACATCAAGGTTATGCTCTACCACTATGACGGAATGTTCTTGTTCGACTAACTTATGCACGGACACCAGTAAATTTTCAATATCCGCCGGGTGAAGTCCGGTTGTTGGTTCATCGAGGATATAGAGATTATGGCTTCCGCGTTTTATCTTGCCAAGTTCGTATGAGAGCTTGACCCGCTGGGCTTCACCGCCGGATAAAGTGGGCGCTCCTTGTCCCAAGGTCAAGTAACCTAAACCCAGCTCGCACATTATACCCAGTTTGTGTTTGATAAGCCGTTCATTTTCAAAGAAGCCATAGGCTTCCTCTACCGTCATATTGAGTATATCCACAATACTTTTTCCCCATAAATATAATTCGTGTCCTTCTATATTAAAACGGCTGCCTTTGCATACAGGGCAAATGGTTTCTATGTCTGCCATGAACTGCATATTGGTGGTAATCAAACCGTCACCTGTGCAATGTTCACAGCGAACGCCTCCGGCGTGGGTCAGGCTGAAATCTAACGCGGTATAACC
>Ga0209737_10002249_pt1 | contig 13504 bp, 12 predicted proteins | sample TergutCu122P3_FD_187284 | JGI IMG/M metagenome (GOLD analysis project Ga0209737, IMG submission 187284) | Cubitermes ugandensis P3 segment gut microbial communities from Kakamega Forest, Kenya - Cu122 P3 (SPAdes) (version 2) | ecosystem: Host-associated > Arthropoda: Insects > Digestive system... | reverse complement strand
TGTGCAACTTGGCGGAGGATTCTGCACCGGCGAAATGATATCGAAAGATGGTTTGATGCTTACCAACCACCACTGCGGATACCAGTTTATTGTAAACCATTCTACCGAAGAGAACGACTACCTGAAAAACGGCTTCTGGGCTATGTCGAAAGCGGAAGAATTGCCCAACGAGAGTTTTTATGTCTCCTTTTTAGTACGAATGGAAGATGTTACCGGACTGGTTTTAGACAGCCTTAAAGAGGGGATTTCGGAAACCGCACGGAACAAAGCCATAGAAAAAACGATTAACAAACTGAAGAAAGATAATTCGGAAAACGGAAAATATACCGTGGAGGTTAAGCCGTTTTATGAAGGCAACGAGTATTATATGTTTGTGTATATCAGCTACAAAGATGTACGTTTGGTGGGCGCACCCCCTTCCGGAATTGGAAAGTTTGGCGGCGATACCGACAACTGGATGTGGCCCCGACATACCGGCGACTTCTCGCTCTTCCGAATCTATACCGCTCCCGACGGCTCTCCTGCAAAATACGCCGAAGAGAATATTCCCCTGCAACCCAAACATTTTCTGCCTGTTAACATTCAAGGAATTGATAAAGGGGACTATGCGATGATTTGGGGATATCCGGGCACTACGGAACGTTTTATGACCTCCCACGAAGTGCTGGCTACGATGAATATCATAAACCCACCCCTCGTGAAAGCCTGTGATATCATTTTACCCGTTATTAACGATGCCATTAATGCGAGCGATAAAGTGAGATTGCTGTATGCCAACGATTTCGCAAGCTATGCTAATATGTGGAAACTGAAAAAAGGCGAAACACTTAGTCTCGCCAAACTTAAAGTGGCAGAGCGAAAAGCAGAACAGGAAAAAATGCTGCAAAACTGGATAGAACAAGACAGTTCAAGAATCAAAAAATACGAAAATGTACTATCGGAAATTGAAAAGATTTGCACCAATCTGCAACCCGCGCCCATAAAAAATATGATGTATGCCAATTTCTCCTTAATGCTTTCCAAAACTTTATTTCTCCCTTACCAAGTGAATATGAAACTTCCGAAAGAAGAGAAAAAGTTTACCCAAGAAAAAATAGATAAAATTATGTCAAAAATTGATGGGTATAAAAATGCAACAGACCGTGAAACAGAAGCGCAGGTTGTGTTGGCAACACTTAAACTGTTAAAAATGCTACCTGTTGAAAATCAACCTGATATTTTTGACTTTATCAACAAAAATTATAAAGATGATGTAGGTTTTTTTGTAAAATCAATGTTCGATAATTCTATCTACTTATCTGAAACCGCACTAAACAACTACTTGAAGAAGCCATCATTAAAAGTGTATGATAATGACCCCTTAGTGAAATATTTTCAATCTCTTTTTAGTACTATTAATAAAAACGCCTCCGGTTATATGGCTTACACAAACAAACTCTCTCCGATAAAAAAAGATTATTTGGCTGCTATAAAAGAGATGGAAACGGAAAAAGCACTATATCCCGATGCGAATTCTACGATGCGGGTTACCTACGGTCAAGTGCTTGATTATTACCCGCAAGAAGCTGTGTATTACGATTGGTTTACCACCGCCGATGGTATTTTGGCAAAAGAGATACCGGACGACCCCGAATTTGAAGTTCCTGCTAAACTGAAAGAACTTATTTTGGCTAAAGATTACGGCAGATATGGCAAAAACGGCGTTCTAAATGTTTGTTTTCTAACAAATAACGACATTACCGGCGGTAACTCCGGAAGCCCCGTACTAAACGCAGACGGCGAACTGATTGGTTGTGCATTTGATGGAAACTGGGAATCGTTGAGCAGCAATATCATCTACAATCCCGAACTGCAACGCTGTATCTGCGTGGACATTAGGTACGTGCTGTTTGTAATTGACAAATTGGGCGGCGCAGGGTATCTGCTGGATGAGATGACGATAATAGAGTAATCTTCTGTGGTTTATTACCCTAAATGGAGTTTGTGCCCCATTTTGTCTTGCTTGGTTTTCAGATATTTATAGTTGTCGCATTTGGGGTCAATAATGATAGGAATGGTTGAAACTATTTCAATTCCGTGTCCGCTAAGCCCCACCCTTTTTGCAGGATTATTGGTGATAAGCTGAATTTTAGTGGCGTCTAAATCACGAAGAATTTGTGCGCCCACGCCGTAGTCGCGTTCGTCGGCACGGAAACCGAGTTCTAAGTTGGCTTCTACGGTATCCATTCCAAGTTCTTGTAAATGATAGGCTTTCAATTTGTTTGCCAACCCAATTCCCCTGCCCTCCTGCGCCATATAAAGCACCAATCCCTTACCTTTTTCTTCAACCATTTGCATAGCGGTATGCAGTTGGTCGCCGCAGTCGCAACGGAGTGAGCCGAGAATATCCCCGGTAACGCAAGAGGAGTGCACACGAACCATAACCTCCTCATCCTTACTCCATTCTCCCTTTTTGAGCACCAAATGGGTTAACTGGTTGTTTAACTGCGTGTAAGCAATCAAATTAAAAGTTCCCCATTTAGTAGGCAAGGTTACTTCTGCTTCTTTTTGAATTAATTTTTCGGTTTTTACGCGGTAAGCAATCAAATCCTGAATAGAAATAACCTTGATATCAAATTGTTTGGCAATTTTCATAAGTTCGGGTAGCCGCGCCATTGTACCGTCATCATTAATAATTTCGATGAGTGCGCCTGCGGGGTAAAGTCCGGCGAGGCGTGCCAAATCCACGGTGGCTTCCGTATGCCCGGCGCGCACCAATACGCCGCCATCTCGCGCCCGCAGCGGATTGATATGTCCGGGGCGACCAAAGTTTTCGGGTTTCATCGTTTTATCGGTAAGTGCTTTTATGGTGGCTGCTCTGTCGTGCATAGAAACTCCTGTGGTACAACCGTTTCCAAGTAAGTCGATGGTTACTGTAAATGGCGTTCCGTGTAAGGAAGTATTACTCAACACCTGCATTTCAAGATTCAATTCCTTGCATCGCTCTTCGGTAATGGGGGTGCATAGTACGCCACGACCGTGGTGCAGCATAAAATTTACCTTTTCGGGAGTAATTCTTTCCGCAGCGATGATAAAATCCCCTTCATTTTCACGGTCTTCATCATCCACCACAATCAAAAACTTCCCTGCCTTAAAATCTTCAAGGGCTTCTTCTATTCTATTTAGTTTGATTTCCATATCTTTTGTTAACATTACAACTGAAAAACAGTCTGATAAAAAACGGGCGCGAAAATAGGATTTTTTACCATTTTCAGATTGACACAATTATTAATCAACTCCCATATTGAAAAAGTTTTATCTTTGCCGCGTTAAATAGAAGTAAAAATGAATCCAAAAGTTAATGTAAAAGAAATTCAATTAACATTGATTACTTTTAAGGATGACAACGTTTATAATGTATATTGTCCCTCACTTAATTTATGCGGGTCCGGATATAATGAAACTGAGGCAAAAGATTCATTTAATATTGTCTTTAACGAATATATTACCTATACAACAGAAAATAATACCTTAATTGACGATCTGAAAAGTTGCGGGTGGAAAATTAGTGAAAACAGTAAAAAACTACTGCCTCCTGCAATTGTCGAATCATTACTGCTTGACAAGGATTTGGGTGCTATTTTAAATAATTATGATTTTGAAAAACGTAGCATTAAAGCTACCATCCCCATAGCATAATGTCAACTAATCCTTTACGTAACATCCCGCTAAAAACGTTTCGTGATTATTTATTTTGGAAAGGTTTAAATCCGGTACGAACAACTGGTGGACACGAAATATGGAAAGGAAAGGGGTTATTTCGTACAATAACATTACCCACACATGTAGATCCCGTATCCGAGATGGTTGTTAGAAGCATCTTAAAAACTTTAGGAGCAACCGCTGTGGATTATATTGATTTTTTAAAATCGTAACTCTATAATAATTAACCTCCTTATTCTCAGCACAAATCATCAAATCATCTCATCGCCTCATCATCTATTCAAAAAAAAACTGTATTTTTGCCGTCTCAAAAAGGGTCCCGTAGCTCAACTGAATAGAGTATCTGACTACGGATCAGAAGGTTACAGGTTTGAATCCTGTCGGGATCACAAAGGAAAACAAACGGTTACAAAAATTCTGTAACCGTTTGTTTGTTTAAGGTGAACAATTAGTGAACAAAGGATATTTTATTATTTTTGCATTCTAAATTAACAATAAAAATTATGGCAATACTTTCAATGTTTTACGGATTGGTTATTTCAATGTTTTATGGTGATAATAAGCAACATAAAACACCACATATTCATGTAAAATATCAAAATTTTAAGGCAATATTTTCAATTCCTGATGGGGAGATGATAGGTGGAGATTTGCCGCAAAAGAAAATAAAATTAATTCAAGCATGGATAATTATGCACGAAGAGGATTTAATAGCGAATTGGGAATTAGCAACCACCGAACAAAATATTTTCAAAATAGAACCATTAAAATAAATGAATTATGAATCCAAGAGTAAAAAATGTCAAACCCGAAAATTATTACACTTTGGATATGAATCCAGAAGTAGTAAATGTAAAACCCGAAAAAGACTACACCTTGCATTTGTGGTTTACAAATGGAGAAGAGGGTGTTTTGGATATGAAACCATACCTCGAAAAAGGTATTTTCAGAGAACTACAAAATCTTTCAATGTTTAACTCTGTTCGTCCTTTTCTTGGGACAATTCAATGGGCAAACGAAGCCGACCTTTGCCCTGATACCGTATATTTAGATAGTGTTAAAATCTAAAAAAATCCAATAACTCATTACTATTGCAACCAAAATAAAATATTCAATGGATGTAAACCGATTAACCGCCATTTCGCCCATCGACGGCAGATATTATAAGCAAGTGGCTGCTTTGTCCGACTATTTTTCCGAATTTGCCTGGATGAAAGCACGCGTACTAGTAGAAATTGAGTATTTTATTGCCCTTTGCGAAATTCCACTCCCTCAACTGCAAACCGTAAATCCTGATGTTTTTGAAAAACTGCGCCTCATTTACAAAAATTTCTCAGAAATTGATGCACAGCAAATTATCAATATCGAAAGTACAACAAACCATGACGTAAAAGCAGTAGAATATTTTCTGAAAGAAAAATTTGATGAATTACATTTATCTGAATATAAAGAGTTTATTCATTTCGGGTTAACCTCGCAAGATGTTAACAATACTGCAATACCCTATTTATTAAAAGAGTATCATTGGGAAATCTGGTATGAAGAGATAGAGGCAATGCAGGAACTTTTACAAAACTGCGCGAAAGAATGGATCAATATTCCGATGTTGGCACATACCCACGGACAACCCGCTACCCCCACTACAATGGGAAAAGAGTGGTTGGTGTTCTCAGAACGAATTGAAAATCAGATGAAATTGCTCGATAATACTCCATTTTGCGGTAAGTTTGGAGGTGCCTCCGGTAATTTTAATGCCCATCACGTGGCATATCCCGAAATAGACTGGGTTACGTTCGGTAATAGATTTCTTGAAGAAAACTCTGGATTGAAACGTTTGCAAACAACCACACAAATAGAGCATTACGATATGTTGGCTGCCTATTTTGACACTATAAAGCGTATTAACACAATATTGTTGGATTTTGCCCGCGATATGTGGTTGTATATTTCTATGAATTACTTTACCCTAAAAGTAAACGAAAACGAAACAGGCTCATCTGCCATGCCGCACAAGGTAAACCCCATTGATTTTGAGAATGCGGAGGGAAATATTTGTGTTGCCAACCCTTTGTTTGAAGCCTTTTCTGCAAAATTGCCCGTTTCCCGATTACAGCGCGATCTGAGCGACAGTACGGTGTTGCGCAATATTGGCGTGCCGCTTGCCCATAGCCTCGTGGCACTGAAATCTTTACAACGTGGTATAAAAAAATTAGCAGTTAATCATGAAAAATTGAATGAGGATTTGGAGAACAACTGGGCAGTAGTGGCAGAAGCCATTCAAACTATCTTGCGCAGAGAATCTTACCCCCAACCCTACGAGGCACTGAAAACCGCCACAAGAGGCAAAAAAATTACCAAAGAAGTTATTTTCGATTTCATTGATAATCTGGATGTTTCAAACGAAATAAAACACGAGTTGAAACAGATTACCCCACAAAATTATGTGGGGATAAGTGTAGAAATGTAGTTAAAAAAAATGATATTAAAGGATTAATTCCTAAAATAGTTCCCATCACTATTCCTTTACAAAACACCGCGAATAAGAATCTTGCCCGTTGGATACTCTTATATAATAGACCCCTGATGAAAGATTAGAAATATTTATTACCACCTCGCCTTCTGCCTTCTGCCTTCTGCTTTCTGCCACCTGCTTTCTACCATAAACATCAAAAATTTCAATAACTCCATCCCGCAATTCGTAATTCGTAATTCGTAATTCTCCATTCGCAGGATTGGGGTAAATGGTAAAACACTGTTTTTTTTCAAAATCCTGTACGCTATTTTTTAACACAAAAACTGCTGTAAAAGTTATGTCTTTTGTTACGGTAAAACTATATACTTCATTTGTAGTTAATATGTTATCACCGTCCTTCCAGTGCAAAAACAAGTAATCTGCATGAGCCGATGCCATAATAGTAGCGCCCTCCCCATACTTATAGGTGCCGTTCCCAAAAACAATACCCCCTTGAACAGGATTTGCCTGCACTGAAACAGTACAGGTTGTTAACTCAAAATTTGCTACTAAAACCACATTTTCTGTGATAGTGAAATTGTATTCAAGTTGGGTTGAAACCTCTGTGCCCTCTTTTGTCCAATTGATAAAGGAAAAACCCGTATTGGGGGTAGTGGTTACGGTAACGGTTTCGCCTTGCTTAAAGGTACCGTTACCGGAAACTGTTCCGCCCGTTTCTGGGTTTGCCAACACGGAAACTGTGTAAGAGGGAACTGTGCATGGAGGTTTACTGATGGATACAGGCTCAGATTCCCCACCCGGGCATGCCACTTTTACCGACCACGTATGGGGTGCTACAGGCGAAAAGTTGTAATCAATAAATGAAGTAAGCGGATAGTTTTCTTTAATAGGTATATTATCCCGATAGATGTTGTAAAGTTTCTCTTCTTCATTAGGGGTGGTAACGTATGCTTTAAATCTTAAGTTAAAACTTCCGCCTATTATATAATTGTTTAAATTTACCCAACCAAGTGAAGAGATATAGAAGATATTTCCATTTAATACACCGGGGCCGGCATCAAAAGCAAAGTTTGGGTCTCCTGCCCCCACCACTCTATAGCCAATTCTCAGTTCTTTAGTTGCATCTATCACAAATGGAACGGTTAAGGATACCTCATTCCACGCCTTTGTATTAAATGAAGCAAAGTTGGTAATGGGTTGATTTACAATAGGAATTCCTGGGTCTGTGAGCGAAGTGCCACCTTCCCAAATTTTGAGTTCCATAAGGCTAATGGTCTCCAAATGGGTTCCAATACCAATCAAAACTTTCGTAATAATTTGTCCGCTTTCAATTCCTATTGCTGCCAAATCACTTGGTAAAAACCGAATTGTACCCGTCATATCATTTGGGCAATCCTCAACTAGAGTAAAAAACTGATCATCGAAGCATTTCTGGATCCATCCCTCGTATGCTCTTAATTGTTTTGAAGGTGCTGTCCAGGTAAGGTGGGCATTACATTCGGGGGTGTAGTTCACTTGCAAATTTGTGGCAGGATTGCAGGGCGAAGGTGCATTGTCAAAAATAAAGAAAGAGGAGGATTCAGTGGCGTTACTCTGCGCAAAAGTGCCCGCAATTAAAAAAAGGGATAAGAAGAAAAAAAACGGCTTGGTTAAGAGTTTGGTTTTCATAATATTTATTATTTCTAAGGTTACTGCACAATTACTTTTTTTACAATAATTTTATCATTAGAAGTCATTTTTACATAGTAGAGTCCTGCGGAAAGTTCAGATTTGCTGATATGTACGGTTTCTTCGTTACAGTTAATTTCCCCAATATTTAACCCCATAGCGTTGAAGATTTGCAGGGTGTAAGATTCTTTATATCCAGAAATTCTTATTGTAAAATTGCCATCATTGGGGTTGGGGAAAATTGTAAAATCTACTTCGTTTATTTCATTCTCATTTATTGCCAATTGCAGCGAAGACAACATTTCCTCATCGGCAATAAATTCTTCAGGTTCATTGGGGTTAGGGGGGCTAAAATTTTCATCATCTCTACTTGGTGGCACTCCTTTTGCAACAAACATTACTTTAGAACCAGCATCAATCAATGTACCAGGATTAATAGTAATTCTATCCTGTACATAGTATTTTGCAACTGAGCCGCTGTTGTAGGTAGTGTTGTTAATTACTATAACACAATACTTATCTTCCAATATATTTGTATTTGAGCCGTATGTTTGATTGTTAATAGTATAGGTGCCGGAACAATCAAAAGTACCATGATGGGTAAGTATTCCTGTGTTGTTGGGATCTAACCAATGTTTCAATTGTCGCTGAATAGTACTGAAATAATTCCATGAAACGCTGAATTTTCCGTAATTTGCAATATCTTCCGGAGGATCGTCACAATTAGGATTTGCACACAAACCTGCACCAAACAATTGTCCTATAACATGATAACTACTGTTCAGTAAAGGAGAACCGGAGGAACCTCCTTCTGTAACGGAGTGCCCATTTGTTGTAGCAATCCAATTTATTCTCCAAAAATTACTGTTAAAGTAATAACCACCATAATTGCTTTCAAAATCCATACAATTTGAACTATATAGTGGAGTAATATTGTGTGTGGCTATTTTCTTAATATCACCACTTGGATGATGTATACACACGCCCCCTTTTCCCGGATTGCCTGTAGCATCCCAGCCAAGATAATATGGTGTAACGTTCTTTTTATTAAGAGGGTCTTCTGTTAATTTAAGTAAAGCAAAATCAGAATTATCACTATTTGCAACAATCGTAGCACCTGAAGTAGAAAAAGTACTTGGCTTACTATTACTACACCATTTTGATTCATAATGCCAATAAAATGACCAATGATTTAAATTAGGTTCCGTAATAGCATCATACCATTCAATACAATTACCGTAATAATCATATTTTTTGCATAAGCAATGATTTGCGGTTAATAGATATGGTTGATGGTCATTGGTTGTTGTATTTACTAACGAACCTGTACAAATTCTGTAACCATTAGCCAATATCAATGCAATTGCATTTTTTTCCAAATGCCAAGCATCTCCTTCCGGACAATTAACATTTACCTGACAAGTACCAGAGCCCCCATAGTCTCTTGTGTCGTTAGGCAGCACAATATATCTGTAACCATGCACTACGTAAGCAATAGAAATAACCCCTATATCTCTTACTTCTCTGGGAACAAAATACTCTAAAATCACTCTATCACCATATACTAATCCTGTAGCAAATCCCTGTATATCATTCCTTTCCCCTTTGTTGTTTTCTGAAGTCATAGCACCTATTTGATGTTGGTAATCGGAACTGTAAATAAAAAATTTAGCACCATCAGGTAGCCAAAACTTATCGTATAATAAATTGATAGACAAAGCATCGGGACACGATATGGAAAGTCGCCATATTTTGTCTCCATTAGACAGTACTATCCATTCGCCAGAGTTTTCTAAATTGTAATTTACTTCATGCGGAAATCCAAAGCGGGGAGGTACTCCATTAGCCTTATCTTCTTCGTCTTCTTGTGCAAGAGATTCTAAGTCTATTGAAGACAATACTTTATAAGTTGTTTCGTTTATAGTTAACGTAGGAATACTTTTTCCGAAACTTATTGGGTCTTCTTCTGTTGTAATCTGTCCAAGCAGGTTACTAAAGAAGAAAAACAGGACTATTGTTGTAAAAATATGTTTTGTCATAATTATAATTTGTTAATTTTTAATGTTATTGTTGTTATTTAAACTCAAATTCAGCATATAATTGATAATCGTCAATTCTTTTAACTATTCGATATTTTCCCTTTTTTGAGTCATTGTATTTTTGTATCCAATGAGAAAAAACAAACATAAAATCTTCCGTTTTGCCAGCATACACTGTAACCGCAATCTCGGTTCCTTCTTGACCACCTATACCAATTTGGGTTATTGGCATCCAAGTAGTTTCATCAAAATACTCCAAAGATGCTGTTGGACAGAAAATCATATTTTCTTTTGTGTAGTTTTCCATTATCAATTTATTCTCTGAATTATCAGTAACCACATTTGGCACTACGCACATCGCAATATACTCTTTCTTGCTGATTTCAATTTTTCCGCAGGGGCATTGGGTTTCAGGATATTTTTGGCAACCCATAAAACCGATACATAATAAAAAAATTGCTAGTAATAAAATTCTCTCTTTCATGATTATTCTGTTTTTGATAAGTAAAAAATTTCGTTTATGGCTTTTTTTAAATCATTTTCATATATTTCACAGGTAATTCTTTTTCCTGTTTTACAATGACAGGCTTTACAGGTTTCTAATATACCATCATTTGTAATTTGTAAAGTAACAACATGGATACCTTTACGACTCAGGTATTTTTTTACATTTTTTGTTTTTTCTTTTTCGGGTACACTGGCTACACCCCACTTATCAGCGCAACCGGTCTCGTCGTAATATACCCAAACTGTATCCTTATTACAAGAAGAAAACAGAATAACCGAAAATAAGATACTTATTATTATTGCTATATTTTTCATAATTTTGTTAATATTATAGTATTAATTGATTTTTCTAATTTACAATAATGAGGTGTATCTATCTCTGTACCATAATTTTTTGGGTTATGAACGAACCATCTTTAAGGGTAACTACCACAAAATGCAGCCCCGAAGTGAATACAGGCAGATGAATAGTATTTGACGATAAAGTTTGGGCTTCATAAACAGTAATACCTAACAAGTTGGTAATTTTTAGGGTGTAGATGTCGGATAGTGGGAAGTTGGTTTCTAATTGGAAAGAGCCGGGGTTAGGGTTGGGTACAGCTGAGAAAGATGATATTGGGGTTATATTTTCATTAATACTTAATACACTGATATCACTTAGGTCATCTTTGGAATAAAAATTTTGTATAGTTTCTGCGTCTGATAGAAGCATATTGGATTTTTTTGGTAAAAAAATTGGTATGTAAAAATCAATATCAATATTTACCTTTGTACCTGCATTTGCCACAAAACCAGATTCAATAATTACTTTTTCAAATGCTTGAATACTTACAGAAGCACTATTAGTTATCGTTACACCCTGAATGTTCAAAATATCACAACCTCTTATCGTTTTATTCGATGAAACCGTTTGATTAACAAAGGAAGTAACACACTCATCTAAACATCTTGCTTTAGATACTTTGTCCCTAATAACATTTCCTGGCTGTGGACCGAAACCAAGAATAAAATTTATCCAAACATCCCAAAAGAGATGACAATAGCTCATTATTGTACCACCTTCCTGCGGATGTCCGGGATTTTGACATTTCCCCTCAGGATATCCTGCAGTTATTCCACAACCGTCTATTGCAGTATTATTTCCATTCCATACGCAAGCGTGGGTGTGGCTTGAGCCAAATAAATGACCTAACTCATGAGTAACAACATATACGGACCAACTATATTCCGGAACAAGATTATAATAACTATACAAACCAGCTACTCCTAACTTGTTTTTTGTAAGAGAACGACAAAGCCCGTCAAGAACTGCCTTTCCTCCACCAACACTTCTGAATGTAAACAACATCCCCAAATCACCTGTGATTGATGTTCTTATCTCTTGAAACTTATCTAATAATTCGGTTGTAGTGTTCATGTTTATATACGGGTCAGTAGAAGTCCAAATATATATAGTTGAAATGTTTGTCAAAATGGCTTCTTTATAATAAAGAACAGATACCTGATTCATTAAACCTGTTATATATGCTTCAACATTTTGTATTGAGCCTTTGTTAAGATATATACTGTAATCAGTTTCAACATAAAAACGTACAATTTTATTTATTACCGTGTTGGAACGGTCAGAAACGGTGTCATTTAGAAGTTCAATATCATAGGGTTCAGGCAGAACATCATCAGTGCTACAAATAAAATCAGGTTTTTTTAACATGTTTTTGTCACTATAGAAGATATGTTTACCAGATTGCTTATCTTTTACTATATTAAAATTACCTTCATCTGTGAAAACAAGTCCCATGATTTCATTTTCAAAAAATGTAATAGCAACCAGGCTATTTCCTTCATTTCTTACTACGCCACGATAATGTTTAATATTCCTATTGGGATTATACCATTCTCCGTTTTGTGTAACTATTCTATAATCATAATAATAATTCGGTACTTCCAACAACTCTAAAATTAAATTTTTGTCATAGAGAGGAATTGTCAAGTTCATTGCTTTAATTTCGTTACTACTCACATCAAGGGAAATACTATTGAAAAAGAAAACTTCATTTCGATTAATAAAGTTTTCAAGAATTATCATATCAACACTTGTTGTTTCAAAAAAAACATTTTCAAAATAGATATTCGATTCTTTTGCTTGTTGAATTTCTTGAAATAATATGTTATTTTGAGCATAACAACTAAAAATAACGACGTATACAATAAGGAAGAAACTTATTAATTTTTTCATAATTCATTTATTTATATATTATTAGTTCTTGTTTTAAATGATAATTATTACCTCCTATTATTGCGCCATTCCCCGAAATTACTCCACCAATGTTTATATCACCGCTAATATACATTGTTTTGTCATCTAATCGTGCTGTACAGAAATAACGTCCCACTAATCCAGCTTGCCCATCTATATTCAAATTAGGACCGGGGTCAACTCCTGAAGGACAATGGTTGAGTCTCTTATATTCATAATAATGTCCACCCTCCATAAAATCATCAAATAGTTGTAAACTATCGGCCAAACCTGTAATAACTAATTTATTATTTGTCTGAAAGTCATAAATAATACTATCGCTATGATATTCAAGTGTTACAATATTTTGATTATTTTTACTGATTGAAACTTCAGCCAGCTTCCATTCTCCAAAAATGTTTTCTCTAAAAGGATTATCACATTTTTCCGGCTTACATGAATTACAAAAAATGATAAGCAGAAGAGCAATTAAGTATAATAAAAGTTTTTGCATAATATAAGGTGTTTAAAATAAATAATTTTTTTTGCAAATAAACAAAAAATGTTTGTTAATTGCCTTTACTATTTAGTTGTTGCAATTCTTTTATCTGTTTTTCCAATTCAATTACATACAATGTCAACTCTTCAATCTTCAATCGCTTGTGCCAATGTAATTCGTGGGCGGATTTGTACCGGCATTACCGGTTAGGTTCCAAGTTTGCGCATTTGCTCCAAAATAGAGCATTGCAATAAACCTGAGTTCCGTTTAAGAGAAGCGGTATTTCCTAACAAAACGGTTTACCCCATAGGGCGAAGCCCTAAAATATGATAGCCCAACGGCAACGCCTTGGGAAATGGAAAACACCCGACGAAAAATAA
>Ga0209737_10002248_pt1 | contig 13509 bp, 5 predicted proteins | sample TergutCu122P3_FD_187284 | JGI IMG/M metagenome (GOLD analysis project Ga0209737, IMG submission 187284) | Cubitermes ugandensis P3 segment gut microbial communities from Kakamega Forest, Kenya - Cu122 P3 (SPAdes) (version 2) | ecosystem: Host-associated > Arthropoda: Insects > Digestive system >... | reverse complement strand
TGGAGAAAAAGTATTTGTGGCTTTCGTTAGTTTCGCAGTAAAATAAAAATAAAACTTAGAAAGTCTTTAAATCACAATGACTTAAAGACAAATTTTTTTGGTTTTCTACGCAAATAAATGTTGCATTATATAGCATTATCTGATATAATGGGATCCGAACCACAATATAGGGGGTATCGGAATGTATTTAAAAGTAATGAAAAATAAGAAAACCGGTCGAACATATCTTTCAATAGCGCACGGTTATAGAGATAAGGAAAAAGGATATTCAACAAATAGGATAGTGAAGAAACTTGGATATCTTGATGACCTTGAGAAAGAATATCCGGATCCGATAGCACATTTTCGAGAAGTGGCACGAAAAATGACAGAAGAAGAAAATGTTGAGCGTAAAGTAACATTAACGCTAGATATGAATGAAAAGCTGCCTGAAGAATCAGACAGCAGAAAAAATTTAGGATACGCAGCTATACTAAAAATATATTATGAGTTGGAACTGGATCGGATATTATATAATAAAGCACGACACCAGAATTTTGAGTACAATACAAATTCCATAATGAGTATGTTGATCATATCAAGAATATTGTCACCCGGTTCAAAGAAAAAAGCGTACGAAGAAAAAGATAGATACTTTGAACGGTTTGATTTTTCAATGGACGATATGTATAGAGCCTTATCTCACTTTGCCACCATATCGAAAGAAATCCAACAGCACATGAATGACCAAATAAAAGAATGTTATGGACGAGATACGAGTATCGTGTATTACGATGTAACAAATTTTTACTTTGAGATAGATGCCGAAGATGATTTACGTAGGCGGGGGTACAGCAAAGAAAAACGACGCGATCCGTTAGTGCAGATGGGATTGGCAATGGACGCAGATGGAGTGCCGTTACACTTTGAATTGTTTGCAGGGAATCTACCGGATAAAAGCACATTTCGAACAGTCATAGGAGAAGTAAGACGCAAGTATGATACCGGCCGTATTATTGTTGTAGCAGACATGGGGGTAATAACCGGAGACAATATATATTATCTTGCCGGCGGAGAAAAACGCGCAAAGACACTTAACGGTTATGTATTCAGTTTTTCCATTCCGGGCGGCACAGATGAATTGAAGAAATATGTCTTGGATATGGAAGACTACCGTGACAGCGACGGTAAGCCATTAAAAGAAGATGCTGAGTATATGAGAAAAAGCCGTCAGATAGCGAGAGAAATCAATGTAACGATGAATAATGGGAAGACGAAACAAAAAATAATGTATGAAAAACAGATCGTATTTTGGTCAAAAAAATATGCCGACAAGGCAAAAGTAGACCGGGAAAAAGTATTAAAAAAAGCTATAGATATGGTAAATAATCCATCGAAATACAACAAAGCAAGTGGCTACGGGGCATCAAAGTATGTGCAAAATATCGAGTATGATAAAAAGACCGGAGAAATAATTGAAACCGGAAAAAAGATAATTTTAGATGAGGAAAAGATAAAGGAAGAATCAAAGTATGATGGTTATTACTGTATGGTAACCAGCGAATGGGAAATGGAGGATCAGGAGATAATAGACACATATCGTGGGTTATGGGAAATTGAAGAAACATTTAAGATTACAAAAGGAACGCTTGAGGCGAGACCTGTACATCTATCGTTGGAAGACAGAATACGAGCCCATTTTCTAACATGCTTCATATCGCTGACAATATTACGCTTGTTGCGAAAGGAAGTAGGAAGTATATACTCCTGCGAGGAAATAGTAGATTGCTTGAAAAAAATCTCATGTAGTTTAGAAGAGGAAAATATATATCTATTTAATTACAGAAGCAAAATTTCTGATGACATCGGTAAAGCCCTAGGAATTAATTTTACAAAGAAAAGGCTACGTTTAAACGAGATAAAGAATATCGTAGCTGAAAGCAAAAAGTAATTATAATGCAAAGAGTACGTAATTATGAGATGTTAAATTAGGTTTTTACTATTCGAAGAATTGTAAAAACACCGCTTGTTAAAGATATGATGCGATGCTGTATATTGCCGTATAGTTCCGGCGACTCTCCCGCTTAAAAGTTACCTAAATTAAAATCGAAATAAATGTCGCTAGGTAACTGGACATCATATTTAGCGGCAAAATCATTAATAAAGGCACTGGTTGGTCTCTTGTTGATACGATACTCTGCTTCAAGCTCTTGCTTAATTTTATTACGCTTTTCTTGAGCTACTGAAGCATCTGCATATATGATGCCATAAAAACGATCGTAAGAAAAATATATTTCATAAGGTCCCTCTTCACAGGAAAAAAGGCTTAGTTCAACAACATCATCAAAAACTTCATTAATTTCCATATATAGATTTTTATAGTGCCTATCTTCTTCATCGAAAGAATTGGTTACATCAACCCATTCATTCATAATATTATCATCCTTAGCATTGTGTTTATTATGTTCTTTGACATACAGGATAACACACATTAAAAACTGAATCTACCTAAAGAACAGGTGTTTTTTGAATAAATTTCGAATATGAATGAAGATTTTACATGCCACATTCTTTACCATTTATATCCGGCGGCTCCCCAGTCAACATTGTGCTAATCGACAGGCTTGCTACCCACCCGCCCTGAGCCGCCTTTTGCGGTGGAAATACATTTTAAAAAAATATTTTTAAGTTGCTGTTTTAACCAACACTTTTTGGCAAATTGATATGTCCCTGAATTCATTGTTACACAATGTTTTCAGGGACTCCTTTTTTGGAAGTGCTGCGAAAGTCAGGATACACTAAAACTTTATGAATTTCAATAGTAAACCGTAACTTTTTGTAATATAATCCAACAATCAAAAAGGAGTAGTACGAAATCCCTGTACTACTCCTTTTTGGCTGTTTTATATTATTCCTATGCTTCCATCAGAGGTTCTATATCCATTTCCCGTCTTATGTCTGCTAATTCCAGTGATGAAACACCAACTGTTCTGCCATATCTGATAGATGTTGTCGATTGTGCTCCGATACCAAAGTTAGTATTCGGCGGTAAGGGCAATACTCTCACCCTCATGGATGTATTCCTGTTTGAACCGTCCAAAGATCGTGCGGAAATTGTCACGTTCCCGGGAGAGAACGCCCAAACAAAACCTCCAGCAAAATCGGAAATTCGATCATCAGTTGACCATACATCAAACCACCGATAAATATCAGGACCAGTTGCTAAACCATATATTCCGACCGGACTGGATTCCGGCCAGTTAGGTCCCAACTCACGCTCTGTCATTGTTAATGATTTTATTGTTTTTTCATTGCGAGGGTCAGCAAAGACAATATTAGTTATCGAATCGTTATAAAGGGCAATTGGAGTAGTAGTTAGCCATGTGTCGTTACCTACTGTGAATATCACTCGTGTCGTTTGCCGCCCGGCTCCTGACCATTTCTGTTTAGCCGACAGACTGCCACCTGATGAAATCTTGAAAAACTCATTGTTTGTGACACCATATGTTACTTTCCGGTTTGCGGCATTAGTCGGGATAACCGTTACTCTGTAGTTCAGACTTCTTCCAAAAGCTAAATTATAGAGGGCATTTTGCGGTGCTGCATAAGCAAGCCCGAGGGCAGATACTGTCTGTTGCACATTGACATATATAAATCTCTCTCTGAGACCATTTGGATCATCTCTTCCCCTAACACCGATGAGAACAGGACCCACGCCGAAACCTGTGATCCTGCCGTTTTTTACAGTTGCTCTGCTTGTGTTATAAGATGTCCATACCAGTGTTCTATCCGTAGGTCTTTGTGCAAAAACAGGAGTCAGGTTAATGCTTTGTCCGATTCCAACCGGATATGTAATAAGATTATTTCTATCACCATCCCAAAAACATGCAACAGGACGATTTATACCGGTAAAAAAAGCAAATCCGTCTGCTGCAGGCAGCCCTATACGGTTTGTAATGCCAACAATAAGAACCGGCTGACTCACACGTACGCTGCATACGGCTCTGGTCCCGCTGCCGTCGCGTGCTGTCACTGTGATTCTTGCTGTGCCGGAACCACGTGCTGTTACAAGACCAAATTCGTCCACCGTAGCGATACGGTCATTACTTGAAGTAAATGTAAATTGAGTTCTTTGAGATGTTCCCGAAGAAACACCCCCCATAGCCCCTGTCGGTCCTGACGGTGTTACATTAGCAACAGAAAGTTGGAAGGTCCCGCCCACATCACGTTCAACACTGGTTTGATTTAGCGAAATTGCACCGGTAGAGGGAAAGACTTGTATCTGTATGCTTGCTTTAGCTCCTGTACCGGCGTGCTCAGCAGAAATAGTTGTTACACCCGGACTTACCCCTCTTACCACACCACGATTGGTCACCGTGGCAACTCCGGTGGCACTCGATATCCAATTCGTCAGAGTAGTATTACCGGGTCTGCCCGGTGAAAAAACCGGTAATAGTGTTATGGTTCTGCCTTCACCAACTAGCGCGGTTGCCTGTGCGGGCGGTCCCGGCGGTATATATCCACCCAGATTAGGCACAAGAATCAAATTCGGAGTGCCGGTAATATCTGCTCCAACGGCACGGTCGGCACGTACCAGCCCTGCACCAAAATCTCTGGGTGTGGTACCTAGTGCTCCGTCTTTTTGAGCTGTGCTTGTCAGAAGACTTGTGACCGCATCTACCCTGTTTGCATTATCACTTTGTATGCGGTTTGATGCCAGCACCAGTGCTACAACTCCGCTCACGACGGGAGCAGCCATCGAAGTGCCGCTTATCCGTTTATATGAATTATTCTTGTAAGTTGATAACATCTCTCCTGCAGTACCACGAACACCATCTCCGCCCGGGGCTGCAATTGTTATGCTTCTGGGGTCAGTCGCTGGTGCTGTACTAAAATTACTATATTCAGCCAGTGTGTTTTGCTCGGTCGTTGCTGAAACAGTTATAACCGTGGGAAAGGCTGCCGGATATGATGTAATATCATCAAATAAATCCTCAGTTTCATTACCGGCTGCCGCCACCACTACAATACCTCTGTTTGATGCGTTGATTATTGAATCTCTATAGACTATATCTTGAGAAGGAAAGGAACCCCAGCCTCCCAGACTCATGTTTATAATCTGAGCTCCGCGGGAAACTGCCAGATTAACGGCACGTGTGATGTCAGCTGAGGAACCTGATGCAGCTAAATAACTTCCCCATCCCGCAGCCCACACCAAATCCAGTGCTTTGATAGAAATGATTTTTGCTTCGGGTGCAACACCGGCAATCCCGATACCATTATTTCTTATTGCAGCGATAATGCCTGACACATGCGTACCATGTCCGTGATTGTCTACCGCTCCGTTTATTGCGTGTCCTGCGGTATTTAATGCGGCAGTAGTATTCCCTCTCAGATCCGGATGGGTAGTACAGATTCCGCTGTCTATGACCGCTACTCTGATGTCTTTGCCGGTGGAGATATTCCATGCACCATTTGTACCGGTTACACCAACATTGTTGAGGTACCATTGACGACCAATAAACGGATCGGCTCCTGTTGAAAAAGCACCGGCTCCCGTTCCCTGCCGCATTTCGTCTGCTGATATCAGGTTTTTTGATTGAAACGCATTAAGTGCGTCTATATCTTTCTGAGTAGGTTTGTTTCTCTCAAAAGCCGTTTCGATGTCTTCAGGATTTATATAATTGACCAGCTCATCATCTTCTAATGTATCAAATGTAATTGAAGTTCCGGCTTCATTCTCATTATATTGATTTTCAGGAAATTCATCTTCATTATTACTTTCAATGTCTAAATCAAATTCCTCACCTAAAGCCGCGTAGATTTCCTGCCGCGAATAAACCGTAGAATTTAATGTGTAAATATAATTCGGATATACTGCGGGAAAATCATTAGTCGTGTTTTGCGCCAGCCCCACAGCGTCGATCGTATCCGATGCTGTTTTTATGACAGCGACACCATTTGAGAAAGATGTCAATATCGCATTATAAGCTGCCGCTACCGTCTGGGCATGGTGCAAATTGTCGGTGGCGAAGATCAACTCATGGTTGATATAATCCTTATCCGGTGTCAGTTTTTTAACACCCTCAAAAACACCCAACCTTGCCATTTCTTGTTTTTCACGCTGCATTTGTGCCGTGAGCCTGATCCCGCTGCTGTCAGCAAATGGCTTTGCCATGGATACTATATTATACTCAACTATATTGCCTTCATTTTGGCTGGGATCTTTGTATGGGTCATCTATCGGGTTATTTTGGTTTTTGTCCGGATCGTCATCCGGGGGAGGCGTGGGGTTTCCCGGTCCGGGATCATCTATCTCTTTGTCATCCTCATCAGTGACGATCATCAGATTCCCGTCGTCATCCGGTACCACTTCAAACGTTGTGAACTCGGTTTCCGGAAATCCTCCGGCAATCGCTTCCGGCAAACCCAACGACAGACTGAGCGCGAGTACCAGAAGTAACGACAGTGCCTTCATGGCTGTTTTTTTCAAACGCTCATACCTTAGTTTTTTTCTGATTTGCCTTTTTTCTTCCAATTTTTCCATAAAATCCATTTTTGATCTCCTCTCTTTACCGGTGGTTTTTCTGGAATACTTATAATAACACATTTTTTTTATGTTGTGTTCCTAAAAATTTTAGGAGTTTTGGTTTTTTTCGGGGATTATTGATTATTTATTAATTTACGGTCAAGTCTGTCTATTGTGGTTGTGTATATAAAGTTTGGTTGTACGCCTAAATGTAATTTGTTTTCTTGCTCAAGCTTTTGCATAAGCTCCGCAACTGTTATAGGAATATGAAACACGGCAACACCGTGAGAAAAGCTATTCACGGTTCCGCCAATCGCCTGTGCTATTTCAATTGCTTCTGCTTCAGTTTCGGCAGCGGCAATAACCTGATATTCGATATAATTTGCTCCGCCCGGTGAGGGCTGTGCCCGGTCTGTCCGGTCTATGCAGAATCTCCGGTCTTCGGGATTTACCACATCAAGGTATTTTATATTGTCTTTTTTCTTTTTATCCTTCCAAAACATATCATCTTCCTCTTTTTGCTTCAGGTATTCTTCGGTCTTTGAGTATTTATTTGATTCTTCGTGCTCATCAGCTCTTCCCGGTTCAATACTGTTATCGCAATTTACGACAGGCTCAGGAGCCGCAATCAACTGTTCCGGTCCTGTGGTTTCAAGATTTGGCTCCGGAGTGTTATGTGCAAAAGCAAAAAAACCCATAACAGCCATACCTATTGTTACAACAGGTATTACAATGGCTATTATGGTTTTTTTATTGATTTTCATGTGCTGCTGATATCCTTTGGGGGACGTAGTGTACACTATTTGTTCATATATTACAATATGTTTTATGTTACATTTATGTGAACATTTATATTCACAGGTCTGTCTGAGCCTTCAAACAGAACTCCGAGCTGTACTGTACCTCCCTTTCCGGCATTGCTGTTGTCACGGTTTTTAAAGAATATCGCGTATTGCCCGTACTGTACTTTCCGGATGTCATATAACGCTCTGTCACTTTCCCTGTTGATAACTAATTCAGTCATGCTCGCCGTTGGCATATTTAAGACTGTTATATCAACAATTCCCTCGCTAAACCGGTCATTACTCAGCAGATTTATCTGTCGTGTGCTTTGTAATCTTGGATTTACCTGCCTGGGTCTGATATTGAGCGGATTAGATGTTATTCCGGTATTTCCGCCCGGAGAGTCGTACCTCAGTACTACCGGTACCGGCATCAGAGGTTTAAACTGATCTTCCGGCAGATCATCTCTCATTCTCAGTGTTACGGCACCGGTAGCACTGACTTCTTCAATAACAAAGTACTTATTGCCATCAGGATTTACTATGTTTACTCCTTGACCCATATAGTTATAATTTCTAAACCCGGGTGTCAAGGTGATCATACTATCAGGATCGATAATATTAAATACCCCTCTTGCTCTAAGTGATATAGATGGAGTCTGATCAACAACCCTGACAGTCAGCCTCGCTGCTCTATTGCCTGTCACTCTATTTATTAAATCAACACTATAAGTACCGGTTTGATTGCTGCTTAATTTAACCTCAATGGCATTATTACCTATCCTGACGGCATTAATAACCTTAGAACTGCTTTGTATATCAAAATCATCCAATGAAGCATCAACAGGAGTAAGTAGCGCGCTTACTCTTGCAAACTTATTACCGGATTCCAGCGTATTAAGTGTTACAGTCCTGCTGGACAGCCTTACTCTTGTGTTTGCCGGTGGTCTCCTGACGTTTATCCTAAGATCGACTGTTTCGATTGTATCTCTAAAACCGGCACGCAGTGTTAACCCTGTATTAGCAGATACATTACCCGCCCCCAAATAACTCAAAGTGAAATTACCAAAGCCATCGGGTTGAGTTACGGTATAATTCTCATTGCCCACCACATTTAGACTTGATATATTATTCCCAATTATTCTCAACGCAGCCGAACGCTGCATGGTAACAGTTCTTGCGCTTAATCTGACCGCAGGTCTGACCATTCTTACCGAAACGCTGACAGTTTGAGTTATTGTCCCGTCAAATCCTTCAATCTCTACAACAAGCGCTAATCTGGCGGGATTGGCAGCTCTTCGCGGATTTAATCTAATCGTTTGATCAGCATTTAGTATAACTGTGTTGTTATCTTGCTGTCCTGCGGGCAGTGAAATATTTGTCACTCTTCCGAAACTGCTTGTAATGGAAAACGGCACCGAAGCATCCGGGAAAAAACTGTTAAAGCGGATTGGAGAAACCCTAACTGTAGGTAGACTTCTTGAAATATTTATTGTTAAACTATTAGTTGAAGCCTCAAGGTATGTCGTATCAGTAAAATCAACCCTCAAGCCTGTCGCTACAGAGCTTCTTCTGTCTTCAAAAATATTCGGGGTCTTGGGTACGATTTGAATAAACCTGTCGTCAACTGCCGTTGCCGTGAATAAATTATCCGCCACCGGATTTATAAAACTAACGGAGCGTATGACCTTTGTATCAGGTAGATTTGAACTAAACAAGCCGGTACCTAAGCTGCTTGTGCTTAGGTTGTTTTGAGCAAGCACCAACTGGATCGGTACCCTGATACCATTTTTGTTATGGGCATTTATGCTTGCTCCGGTTTGCAAAAACCTGACACTTCCGATACTTTTATTCAAGGGTTGATCCTTTGGTACAATATCGATCCTGCACTCAGTGGTTTGGCTTTTCCCGTAAGATGCTCTGATAATCACGGTGCCGGTACCGTTTGCGGTAACCTTAACGGAATTAGTAAGTTTCTCAATATCACCAACTATCGTCGATTTATTTCCATCTTTAGGATTTATAGCTTCCCAGTCAATACGCTTGGTAATATTTTTACCGTTTTTGTCGACTGCTGTTAACTCGATAGAATCATCTACTCTCATCACAAGATACGATTTGTCCAAATTTATTTGATTTATAGCAGCTTCTGTTACACCTGCGGCAAACGACCTTATGCCGGAATTAATTGATCTTACTCTAAAACTCCAATCACCATGGATCGGGTTTTCAACCCTGAAGCCTAACGCGCCCATAGTGTGAACAACCATATCACCATAATTTGGCTGATCTCTTTTGATCACATATCTATCATTTTCATAATTATTATATTCATTTCCATCAGGGGCGGTCAAGGTGATTGTAAAGTCGCCTAATGTTGTATCGTTAATTATCGCAAAATCCTGTCCACCCGGTATAACTGTAAACTTGTATGGCGGGGCTGATGCAGCATTTTTTCCAAGTCTGCCAAAAACCGGAGACACCTTTTCAAAACCATAATCTGCAGCCCATTGGTTTAATCTGTTAACACCGGAATTAAGATGTGCCCTCTCGACTAAATATGCTAACACATCGTTATTATCGCTTAAATTGGCATCCGGTTCCATTGAAGTATATAAAACTCTTCCGCCATTTACCCCGTGAGGAAATGAAAATGCTAACGGATAGTCTTTTCCCGCACTTGATGGTTTACCCTCGACATACACATCAACATCAGGTTGTAGATTTGATGTCACAAAAGACCAGTTTGGACCTTTAAGGGTTAAATTAACCGTGCTTTTTCCGATAGTTCGTTTTATGCCGTCATCGGCAAGTTTAGCTAAAATCGATTCCTGCCCTCTATTCTCCGTGACTATTGTCCGTTCCGGAAATGCGCTTTTTATATCTTCTATAGTCCTGCCGGAGGCATATACTACCCCGCCTTGAGAAATAAATGACCTTATTACCTGTCCGGAAACCCGTCCACCTGTACCATTACCGTAAAACAGTACATCATAACTGTTTATGTGCTCTGCAGTAAAATTAGATAAACTATCATAAGGTATTTGTTTTTCATCTAATAATAAGCCGATATCACCATCGCTGCCTTCAATCAACGCAATGCGAAATTGTCTAAAAGCAGGGATTTTAATAGTACCGATAGCTTTTTCTACCGCTTTTTCAGCGTTAACAACACCGTAACCTGTTTCATCATCAAAACCCGGTTTAAATACATCTGTTGCGGTTGTGTAGAGAATATCCTTGACCTGTACAGGAGTCAGGCTTGGATTCGCATATCGCACCATAGCCGCAACAGCAGCAACAATAGGTGATGACATAGATGTGCCGGCATCCACATCATAACCCGGGGTGAAAAACGCAGGGAATCTGCTCGTTGTAACAAGGGATTCCTGTCCAACGGGAACAGTACTCCACACAATCGCTCCCGGAGCGGAAATATTTTTATCCGGTCCAAAGCAGGAAAACAAGGAGCGGGGATTTACATTCGGATTTACAGCCGGATCCACCCATTTAACCCAATTGGCAGCAGGCAGATTCCATGAAAAGCTTTGCCAAACATTAGTGGTGTGCGAAACACTGATAACACTGACAACAGTCTCAAAGTCCGATGGATATACCGGTTTGTCATCATATCCGATAAAACTGGGAGGTTCACCATTCCCTGCTGCTGCAACCACAATCACTCCCGCTTGATGGGCTTGCTCAATGGCTTGTTCCAGCAATGTGTCAGGTGTTCCGCTTCCCAGGCTCATATTAATTACTCTGGCTCCGACATTTGAAGTAATTGCATAATTAACAGCTGTTACGATCGCAGCTGTGGTTGCACGCCCATACGAATTAAGAGATGTATTCCATTCAAATACATTGATTGGTATAACTTGTACAATATTATTGTTAAAACCGGCTGCGACACCCGGAGTTCCCGGTGCAGGTTCACCCACTTTACCCGCTTTTCCCGCAATTAACCCTGTAACATGCGTACCATGGGAATCCGGGGGGTCAAGTCTGGTCCATAGGTTAGGGTTATTTAAATTCTTTGATTGTATGTTTCTGGCAAAATTGGTCATTAAATTCCCTTTTAAGCCTTCATGATTTAAGTCAACCTGAGTATCGATCACGGCTACCCTGACCATTTGTCTGTCTGTCAGACCAGCACTCTCAAGGAGTTCCCAGGCTTCAAATGTGTTTATCGCGTCAAGATGTGAAGCATTCCAGAGATTCGGACTATCACCGACCAGAGGATTGTTCGGACGGCGTATTGCAGACATAGGCGCGAAATTTCCGCCTTGATTGTTATATTCAACTGTTTGACGGATTTTAGCCGGTACAAGGTCATTTGCCTTATCATATAAGAAATTCGGTTGTGCATGTTTGATGAGCGGGTTTTTATTATATTCGGCAACAGCTTCTCCTATCGTTACATCAGGAGGAAGATCAATTACTGCGATCGTATCGGCAAGTTCACTGAGCCGTACCACCGCGTCAAGCTCACCCGGCATGTCGGAAAGTGCCGATGACATTACCGACTTTAAATTCACTGCGGATAATTGAGCAAATGGACGGATTTCACCTTGTTCAAATGATACAATAATTTGTCCCGGCACATATTCCGCACCATCAAATGACATTATCTCTGTTTCATGTTTACCCGGTATTAATGTGCCTTCCGGTATATCCTGCTTAATATCCTCTATGTCGATTTCTTCAGGTGGATCTTGCCCGCCGATGTTTACATCAAGGTCATTTGGTTCATTTGGTTCGTTTGGTTCGTTAGGGTCTTTTGGAACGTCCGGGTCGTCCGGGTCGGTTTGTACCTCTTGCGGGTTCACATCATTTGAACCAAAAGGCAATCCTATCTCTGTTTCAGCGGTTACAATGGGTGTAAACGCAAAAGACAAAGCCAGTATCAGAAGAATACATATCATTCTTTTCATTTTGAACACTCTTTCGTTAATTATAGTAAATTGTATATTAACACAAAACAGGTAAATAGTAAATGTTTAAGCAGTGCAGGGTTGTACCTGCACTGCTTTGTTTAAATATTTCCGGCGGATTCAATGTTATTCGTTCAACAAGGTGTTCAAATGTTATTCGTTCAACAACGTGTTCATATGTTATTTGTTCAACAAGGTGTTCATATGTTATTCGTAGGGGACGCGCCCCTGCGCGTCCCGTTGTGGGTTTAATCGCTGCACTCAATAACTACGCCTGAACCTACCGTGCGCCCACCTTCGCGGATAGCAAAACGAAGCTCTTTTTCAATTGCGATCGGTGTAATAAGCTCAACACTCATTTCAACGTTGTCACCGGGCATGCACATTTCTACATCGTCGGGAAGTGTGATAACGCCTGTGACGTCTGTTGTACGGAAATAGAATTGCGGACGGTAGTTGTTGAAGAACGGGGTATGGCGTCCGCCCTCTTCTTTTGATATTACGTAGACTTGACCTTTGAACTTGGTGAGAGGTTTAATGCTTCCGGGCTTTGCAAGAACCTGTCCTCTCCAGATTTCATCCCTTGCAACACCACGCAGGAGTGCACCGATATTGTCTCCGGCTTCTGCATAATCAAGAAGCTTTCTGAACATTTCAATACCTGTGATTGTCGTGTCACGCGGTTCATCCATGAGTCCGATGATTTGGATCTTGTCGTTCATATTTACTCTGCCGCGTTCAACACGTCCTGTTGCAACCGTACCACGACCGGTTATGGTCATTGTGTCTTCAACAGGCATCAAGAATGGTTTTTCGGCATCACGGGTCGGCGTCGGGATATAACTGTCAACCGCGTCCATCAATTCCTTGATGCAATCAAATTCGGGAGCATCGGGATCGGTAGAGGTGGATTCAAGAGCATTACGGGCACTGCCTTGAACGATCGGAATATCATCTCCCGGGAAGTCATAGCTTGAAAGCAGCTCACGGACTTCCATCTCAACAAGCTCAATAAGCTCTTCATCATCTACGAGATCGGCTTTGTTTAAGAACACAACGATTGCGGGAACACCAACCTGGCGTGCCAGCAGGATATGTTCGCGTGTTTGTGCCATCGGACCGTCTGCTGCCGAAATGACAAGTATCGAGCCGTCCATTTGTGCGGCACCGGTGATCATATTTTTAATATAGTCGGCGTGTCCCGGGCAGTCAACATGAGCATAGTGACGGGCGTCTGTTTCATATTCAACATGAGCGGTATTGATCGTGATTCCGCGCTCACGCT
>Ga0209737_10002246_pt1 | contig 13515 bp, 9 predicted proteins | sample TergutCu122P3_FD_187284 | JGI IMG/M metagenome (GOLD analysis project Ga0209737, IMG submission 187284) | Cubitermes ugandensis P3 segment gut microbial communities from Kakamega Forest, Kenya - Cu122 P3 (SPAdes) (version 2) | ecosystem: Host-associated > Arthropoda: Insects > Digestive system >... | reverse complement strand
CGCGCCGTATTGCGTACACAGTCGCCGCAATCCCTCCAGAAACCCCGGACGGGGGCGCACCATGTTCATGTTGCCGGCCACCGGCTCGATGATCACGGCGGCAATCTCCGCGCCACGCGCCTTGAACGCGGCCTCGACCCCGTCGAGATCGTTGTAATCGAGCACGATGGTGTGGCGGGCGAAATCCGCCGGAACGCCCGCTGAGGAGGGATTGCCGAAGGTCAGCATGCCAGAGCCGGCCTTGACCAGCAGGCTATCGGCGTGACCGTGATAGCAACCTTCGAACTTGATGATGGCGTCCCGCCCGGTATGGCCGCGCGCCAGCCGGATTGCGCTCATCGTCGCTTCGGTTCCGGAACTGACGAGCCGCACCATGTCGAGCGAAGGCAACAATGCGCACAGCAGTTCGGCCATTTCAATCTCGACAGCCGTCGGCGCACCGAAAGAAAGCCCCTTCGCCGCCGCCGCGCGCACCGCTTCGACGATTTCGGGATGGGCATGCCCGGTAATGGCTGGCCCCCACGAGCCAACGTAATCGATATAGGCGCGGCCTTCGGCGTCCCACATCCGCGCCCCTTCGGCACGCTCGATGAAACACGGCACGCCGCCCACCGAACGGAAAGCGCGCACGGGCGAATTGACCCCGCCGGGGATGGTTTGCTGGGCCTGATTGAAAAGAGCTTCGTTGTTCATGGAGTGCTATCCGGTAAAGGGAACATGCTTGACCCCCTCCCCCGCGAGCGGGGGAGGGTTGGGGTGGGGGCATTCAGCGGCATTCAGCGGCACTCGCCCCCATCCCAGCCTTCCCCCGCAAGCGGGGGAAGGGGCAAAACCGTCTCTGTGGTGAAGAAAACAGGGAATCGTGGGAATCAAATACGTAATTCCCAAAGGCTGGCATTCTCACCCGCTCCGCCTCATCGCCGCAACCCGGTAAGCCGCCGCCCGCGCAGTCGGGTCGTCCGCGCCGAACACATCGGAGACGACCGCCACGAGATCGGCCCCGGCCGCGAAGAGCGTGCCCGCGTTCTCCAGGGTAATGCCTCCGATAGCCACCACCGCCGTGTCCGGCTTCAGTTCGCACCGCGCACGCGTGAGCAGATCAAGCGGCGCTTGAGGCACTTGCGGCTTGGTGGTCGAGGAAAACATTGCGCCGAAAGCGACGTAATCGGCTCCTGCCGCTGCCCCCGCCGCTGCCCTTTCCCACTCGCCGTAACACGACACCCCAAGGATGCGCCCCGGCCCAAGCGCGTCCAGCGCCCGCCGGGCCTGCGCCACGTCACCGTCACCGCGCCCGAGGTGGACGCCATCGGCATCGAGTTCGAGCGCCAGTGCCAGATCATCGTTGATGATGAGCGGCGTTTCGGCGAGACGGCACAGCGCAAGCAGCCGGGATGCCTGCTTCAGCCGTAGCGCCGGGCAGGCGGACTTGTTGCGATATTGCAGCAATACCGGACAAGCGGCGAGAACACGGGCGCTCATTTCCAGCAAGCATAATGTATCGGGCTCATCCGGCGTAATTGCATAAAGTCCGCGACGCGAAGACCACTTGATTTTATTCATTCTTTCCCTTTTTCTATCTATTTCGCCCCAAAAAAGGGAACATGCCTATGACCCCCGCTTTACCGCCCCCTTTTTTTGGAGGTACCCACACTTTATGGGACTTTCTGCCTTTATCGAAACATGTTCTTTGCGGTATCCTTGCCGATAGTCGCAATAAGGGCAATTATGGAGTGTTATGTTCGCGGGGAGCGCAGCGCATGGATTTGAGTGGACTCAAGGTGATGATTATCGACGACAGCAACACCATCCGTCGTAGCGCCGAGATTTTTCTCAGCCAGGCGGGCTGTCAGGTGTTGCTGGCCGAGGACGGTTTCGACGCATTGGCGAAGATTACCGATCATCAGCCTGACGTCATTTTCGTCGACATCATGATGCCTCGACTCGACGGCTACCAGACTTGCGCTCTCATCAAGAAAAACCCCAAACTGTCGGCAACGCCAGTCATCATGCTGTCTTCCAAGGACGGGCTTTTCGACCGCGCGCGCGGACGCATGGTGGGTTCCGATGAATATCTCACCAAGCCTTTTACGAAAGACAGCCTTATCAGAGCTGTTACAGAACATAGTGGTATCCACCTGCGCTAAATACCACTCACAATACCCAACGGAAAGAGAAAATGACCATCAAAAAAATACTCGTCGTCGATGATTCGCCAACAGAGCGATTGGCGCTGTCCGAAACCCTCACCCGCAATGGTTATGAGGTCGTTACCGCCGAAAGCGGAGAGGATGCCGTCAAAAAGAGCTGTAGCGAATCGCCCGATCTGATCCTGATGGATGTCGTCATGCCCGGCATGAACGGCTATCAGGCCACGCGGACGATTTCGCGTGGAGAAGCCACGCGTGGCATCCCGATTATCATGTGCACCAGCAAGGGGCTTGAAACCGACAAGATATGGGGTATGCGCCAGGGCGCATATGATTACATCGTCAAACCCATCGATTACACGGCCCTGCTCGCGCGCATCAGAAGCATCGGTTAAAACGACACCATGTCCAAACGGATCAGCCTCCGCGAATTTCAGGAAAACCTTAACCGCCGCCTGGCAGATGCACACACAGGCGAGCGCAGGGGCCTGCTCGGCGTACAGGCGGGTAACGAGCATTGGCTCCTGAGCCTGCCTGAATCCGGAGAAATCGTCGCCCCGCCCGCGCTGGCGCCGGTTCCGCTCACGCACGAGTGGTATCGCGGACTGGTCAATGTACGCGGGGTCTTATACAGTGTCGTCGATTTATCGCGTTTCCACGACGGTCCGACAATCTCCTCGCCTACCCCCCAGGCGCGATTGCTGCTCGTTGGCGCACGACAAGGCGTACACAGCGCCATCCTCGTATCGCGTGTATTGGGATTGCGTAATGAAGAAGATTTCGAGCCTGACACCGAGGCGGATGACATCCGCCCCTGGGTTCTCGCGCGGTATCGGGACGCACACGGTAATCTCTGGTTGCGGTTGGACGTTTCGCGACTCTTATCCAACAGCATTTTTCTCGACGTCGGCGTCAATTAGGGCAAGGACATCAGCTTTCCAATAGAATTCGGTTTTCTCCGATTTTTTTACCAAGACCACTACTGGCGGTCTCCAACCGCAGTGGAGCAAGGCAAATGGCATTCAAGCTTTTTTCAGGCAATTCGTCCAATACAAAACGTGCTTCGGACTCGATGTCCAAAACCAAACGTTCTTCGGACACCACCCTCCTGGAAGACAGGGAAACCGCCGTGCGGTTATCGACTGCCGAACGGATTTACGCAGCGCGCGGCACTAAGCCGCCTGCGAGTTCCATGCGGGTTTCCTATCTGGCCGCACTGTTCATCATACTGGTCGCGGTAACGGCCGTTCTGATGTTTCTCCAGACCCAGAACATCAGCGCGGTAACGCAACAGGTTGCGGTGACAGGGGAATTGCAGTCTCTCACGCAGAAAATCGCCAAGGATGCCCAACTGGTACTGCAAGGGCAGACCGAGGCTTTCGATGAACTGAGACGGAGCCGCGATCGTTTCAACACGTTATTCAAAGCGTTGAGCCAGGGAGAAATGCTTCCCGGCCACGGCGACCGTCCGCTTCCCATACCCAGAATCGAAGAACAGCCGCGTCTTGGCGCCATCAACAAAGCCTGGTGGGATATGCAGCAAAACATCCAGGTGATCGTCGACAAACAGAACCAGGACGAGCTCATCCGCTTTACCAGCGCATCCCGAAACGATCCCGCAGGCACCATGCTCCGGCTGGCCGATCTGATCTCCATGCCGGGCAGCGCATCGGAAATCGTCCGTGCGGACAATGCCCTCGTCAACAGCGACCAGATGAAACTCGTCAACGTCCTGACAGCCAGTAACGAACTGTCCAGGCAATCGACGGCCATTTCCGCGAGACTCACTGAACTGAGCGACTCCTTTGCCGTGGCTGCGGGCTTCTCCGGCACGCTTTTGCGTCTGATCGTCGGCTGCGGCAGCGCTGCCCTGATCGTGCTGATCCTCATCGCCAAGGTGTATCGAACCGAAGTCAATGCCCGTCAGGCCAGCGTCGACCGGCAACACAAACTCTCCGAAGAGGAGCGCAATCACACCCAGCAGGCGATTCTGCGCCTGATGAACGAAATGGGCGACTTGGCCGACGGCGACCTTACGATCCGCACGACGGTTTCGGAGGACATCACCGGCGCCATTGCGGACTCGGTGAACTACACCATTGAAGAACTGGCCGCGCTGGTAAGTCGAATCAACGACGCCGCCGGACGCGTGACGAATGCAACCCAGACCGCCCAGCACACCTCGGCCGAACTGCTCGACGCAACCGAGCGCCAGTCGCACCAGATCGAGGATGCCGGCGCAACCGTGCAGAACATGGCGCAACAGATGATCGCCTCGTCCGAGCGGGCGCTGCATACCGCCCAGGTCGCCCGCCGCTCGCTGGAATCCGCGCGCAAGGGGGCCGACTCGGTGGAAAACACGATTCGCGGCATGAACGCGATTCGCGAAAAGATTCAGGAAACCTCCAAGCGCATCAAGCGCCTGGGCGAATCCTCGCAGGAAATCGGCGAAATCGTGGAACTGATTTCCGACATTACCGAACAGACCAACGTACTGGCCCTGAACGCCGCCATCCAGGCGGCCTCCGCCGGGGACGCCGGACGCGGCTTCACCGTGGTTGCGGAAGAAGTGCAGCGGCTGGCGGAACGCTCGGCTGAAGCTACCAAACAGATCGCAGCCATCGTGAAAACCATTCAGACCGACACCCAGGATGCCGTGAGCGCCATGGAAAACGCCACCCGCGACGTGGTGGAAGGCGCGCGCCTGTCCGACGCCGCCGGTCAGGCGCTGGCCGAAATGGGCCAGGTGTCGATGGACGCAGCCCATCTGATCGAACAAATCTCCACCGACACGCAGGAACAGGCCGCCGAGGCCATCCGCGTGGCCGAGTCGATGAAGGAGATCCTCGCCATTACCGAGCAGACGACTCACGGCACGAAGCAGACGGCCGAATCGGTCGGCCAGCTCGCCGACCTCGCAATCGAACTCAAGGGTTCGGTTTCCGGCTTCAAGGTCTGATCAGGAAATAGTACAGGGTTGCCTTCATGACGCAGCACGCCAACGAACCGGATCTCGGGCCGCTCACCTGGGTCAAGAGCGAGATCGATCAGGCGCTGTCGCATGCGGCCGAAAGCCTGCAGGCCGCGCTCGGATCGCCGGATGGTTCCTCCAAGGTACAGTTCGCACAGACTCACCTGCACCAGGTCAATGGCGCCTTGTCCATCATCGGACTGGACGGACTGACAAAGTTCGTCGCGGCGCTGGATTTGTTCCTTGCCGCACTCGCCCGAGGCGAGTTGCCGTCCAACGAAACACAAATCACCCTGGGCCGCCGCGCGCTGGCCAGCATCGGCAACTATCTCGAAGAACTGGTTCACGGCGCACCCGATCAGCCCCTGCGCCTGATGCCGCTGTACCGGGAACTCGTGCTTGCCCGTGGCGAAGCGGCCCCCTCGCCCGCCGATCTCTTCTTCCCCGACCTGAGCGTACGCATCCCCGCACGCGACGAAGCGCCAAAACTCGACGCAGAACAACGGCAGCAGCAACGCCGGACCATGCGTCAGCGCTTCCAGCGCGGCCTGCTCGACTGGCTGCGCCAGTCGGACGCGACCGGCATCGACGCCATGCGTGCGGCGCTGGCCGGAGTCGAACTCGCCGAAGACAACCCCGGAATGCGTTCCCTGTGGTTGGCCGGACAGGCATTCATCGACACGCTCTCCACCCTGTCGGCCGATGGACTGCCCACCGCCAAGCAACTGTTGCCCCGGATCGAGTCTCAACTGCACCGCGCCGTGGAAGGCCCGCAAGCCTTGCCAGAGCGCCTGTTGCGCGAACTGCTCTACCACATCGCCAGCCAGCCGGCCTCCACGCCGATCCAGCAGGCGACGCGTCAGGCATGGCAACTCGACTCCCTGATTCCCGAGGAAGGCACGCTCGTCAGCGACCTGCCTCTGGCGCCGTTGCTCCAGGAACTGCATACGCAACTCACCCGTATCAAGGACGAATGGAACACCTTCGGCGAACGGGGCGTGGCGGTATTGTCCGAATTCGTGGTTCGGCTCGAAGCATTCACGAAATCCGTCAACCCGCTCGGCCGCCCCGTTCTCTCCCGGCTGCTCGGCGGCATGTGCCGGTTCATCGCCTGGTTGAATGCAAACCCGCAGCGATATTCCGAACCGATCGCCCTTGAATTCGCCACCGCCCTTCTGCTGACGGAAGCGGCGCTCGACCGGGGGCTGCCCGACCCCGGCCTCCAGACACAGGTAGGGGATGTGCTCTCCAGGCTGGAGGCGCTTGCGCGCGGCGAGGATCTCGGCGCGCCGCCCAAAGCGGCCAGTGTCGAGTCCGCGCGCAAACGGCAGGAAAAAGAAGCGCTCGCGCAGCTTTCACGCGAAATTCTTCTCAGCCTCGCCGCCATCGAGCAGACACTCGACGACTTTTTCCGCGATCACACGAAACGCGCGCCGCTGGAAACCCTGCACGCGCCGCTGCACCAGATCGAGGGAGCGCTGTCCCTGCTTGGCGAGAACGATCCCATTTCCATGGATGCCATTCCCCTGGTCAAGGAAGCCGGTGAAATCATCACCCGCCTGGCCCAGGAGGATTCGCCCGTTGACGACGCCGAGCTCACCGAGCTTGCGCGAAAGTTCTCGGCGCTCGGTTTCTCCATCCAGACGCTGCCATACAGCCGCACCTCCGTTGCTCACTTCCTGAGACCGGCCACCGCTTCCACCCAGCCGAAGCTCGCCAGTGTCAGTCTGCCGGAACTGCCCGCTATTCCAGCCGTTCCGGCTGCTGCGGAACCCAAGGCCAAGACGCCTCCCGGCCCGGCAGACGGAATCGAAACCTTCCCGGTTTTCCAGATCGAAACCGAGGGAGTCCCGGAAGCCGAGCCGCCGCAGGAAGCGCCCGCGAAGGACATTTCACCGCCACCCGCCACACCCCAGGCAGATCTCGATGCCGAGTTGCTCGCCATCTTCATCGAAGAGGCGCGCGAAGTTCTGAAATCGGTCATCGACCATCTCAAACTGCTCCACGCATCGCCCGGCGACCACGAGAGCCTCACCGTCATCCGGCGCGGTTTTCATACCCTCAAGGGCTCTGGCCGCATGGTTGGCCTGACCGAATTGGGTGAAGCCGCCTGGGGAGTGGAACAAACGCTCAATCGCTGGCTGCAACTCGAATGGCAAGTCACGCCGGCACTGTTGAAATTTCTTGCCATCGGCCATCGCGAGTTCATGGCCTGGGTCAACCAGATCGACAAAAAGGCCGAATACAGCCGCGATGTGTCGGCGCTCCTGGCAGAAGCCGAACACCTGCGCAGCAGCGGCGCGCTCGCCGAACCCGAACCGGCTGCCATACCTGAACCCGAGGCGGTTGTCACGCTCGACGTCGAACCGATTGTCATGCTCGACGACGAACCGATTTTCACGCCCGAAGCCGAGCCCGTACCCGAAATCTCGTTCGACGCCCCCGGTATCCAGCAGGAGGTCGAGCAACCGATAGCCGAAGAACCGGAAGTCGAGGAACTGAGAATCGAGGAACCGGCAGCCGAAGAACTGGGAATCGGCGAGCCGGATTTCACCTCTACTCAAACCCTTCCCGAGGAAGCAACGCATCTCGGATTTGCTGACGATGAGCTCATCGTCTCGTTCGAAGAACCCCTCGACGAAGAAAAACCCGCCGAGATACCTGCGCCTGAACCCTCTTCGCCCGAACCTCCCCCCGCTTCCGCCAAGAAACCCAAGCGGCCGGCGGTGCCCAAGTTCGAGCCGTTTGATTTCTCGCCGTTTTTCACATTTGAATTTGACAAGGAACCTGAAAATCTCAGTCCGCAGGATTTCGGCTTCGTAAAATTCGACCTTGGCGCGCCCACCAGCAGCAAGGTTCCCAAACCTGATGAAATCCCCTCCAGCGAACTGGAAGCTTTCGGGCATGAGCCGTCCGAAATTCCTGCCGCCACTTACGGCGAGGAGAGCGAAACAAGCGTTTCTGGAGTCGAAGGCTTCCCCGAAACGTATCAGGAAATTTCCGACCTCCCGGTCGAGATGCCTCTGACCGGAACTGAGCCTGTCGCCGAAGAGCCATCCTTCGAATTCACACTCGAACCCGATTTCACACTCGAACTCGAACCCGAAGTCAAACCCGAACCTGAACTCGAATTCAAACCTGAGTTTGAATCCAGGCCCGAGCCTGAACTCGAATTCAGCCCCGAGTTCGAATCCAGACCCGAATCCGAAGTCAAACCCGAGTTCGAATCCAGGCCCGAGCCTGAATTCGAAATCGAAATTGAACTCGAATCTGAATTCGTACCCGAAACCAGGCTCATATTCGAGTCCAGGCCCGTATTCGAGCCTGAACCCGAATTCAGGACTGAGCCTGAACCCGAGTTTGAATTTGAGTTTGAACCCCAATCCGCCTCCCAACCCGGAGCAGACTCCGACACGCTCTACATCGACGAGGTCGAAATATCGCGGGCGCTGTTCGAGCTCTATGTGACCGAAGCCCAGACGCATATCACCACGCTGCATCAGGAATTCGAACATCTCGCCGACAATCCCACCCTGTCGCTGCCGGAAGCTTCCCTGCGCGCCGCGCATTCATGCGCGGGCATTTCAGGCACCGCGCGCTGTACTCCGCTGTACTCGCTCGGCAAGGCGCTGGAACTGGCGCAGCAGCGCATCTACGACCTGAAACGTCCGCCGACGGCCAACGAACTGGCCCTGTTCAAGACCAGCGCCAACACGCTGGACAACATGCTGACCAGGGTCATCGGCCTGCATATGCCGCTGGAAACGCCGGAACTGATCGAGCAACTCGACAGGGTCGGCCATGAACCGTCGATAGACACGGCTCAAAAAACCGACGACAAAGCCATTGCCGAGGCCGTGGCAAAAGTTTTCCCCGAAGCCGTAGCGACCTTCAAACCCGGCGTCACGACGAAACCGTCCCCCCTGACGGCAAGCATCCTGCCGGGCGTCCACGACGAAATCGACGAACAACTGCTTCCGATCTTCCTCGACGAAGCAGGAGAACTGCTCAACGAACTGCACATCACTCTGCGCGCCTGGAACGGTGACCTTCCCAACGCCGTACACCCCATGCTCGTCAAGCGGCACCTGCACACCTTGAAGGGCAGCGCGCGGATGGCCGGAGCGATGGTGCTGGGCAACCGGGTGCACCAGCTCGAATCCCATGTGGAATCGGCGCTCGATGCCGGGGGCGACATTGCTGTCCTCGTCGACGAAATCACTTCCGCGCTGGACGGCATCGAGCAGATGGTTGGCGTGCTGACGCATGGCCCGGCCCCCGAAGCTCCCGTTGCCGAAACCGGGCACCCTGCCGAGCCTGTCGCTGCCGTTGATAGTCCCGCCAAACGCGGGAAATCCGCCGGGGTGGTCGGCGAGCCCGTTGCGGCTGCTCATTTGCCGGAAAGAAAGCCCGCCGCTGCCGCTTCCCGTGCGGCAGCCGAAGGCGAAACCGTCAGCGCCGCCCTGCGCGTGCGCGCGGAGACGGTCGACAGTTTCGTCAATGACGCCAGCGAAATCGGCGTAGCCCGCACCCGGATCGAAGGCGAATTGCGCCTGCTGCGCCGAAGCCTGCTCGATCTCACCGAAAACGTCATCCGCCTGCGCAACCAGTTGCGCGAAGTCGAAATCCAGGCCGACGTGCAGATGCAGACCCGCATCGCCCAGGCCGAAAGCAGCCATGCCGAATTCGATCCGCTGGAGATGGATCGCTATACCCGCCTGCAGGAACTCACGCGGATGATGGCCGAGAGCGTCAACGACGTCACCACGGTGCAGCAAAACCTGCTGAAGAACCTCGACAACGCCGACTTCGCCATACACAGTCAGGCGCGCACCACCCGCGAACTGCAACAGGCGCTGATGCAGGTACGCATGGTTCCGTTCGAAAGCCTCGCCGTGCGTCTGTACCGGATCGTGCGCCGGAGCGCCAGGGATCTCGGCAAACGCGCCAACCTCGACCTGCGTGGAGGCGGCATCGAAATCGACCGCAGCGTGCTCGAGCATATCGTCGCGCCGCTCGAACATCTGCTGCGCAACTCACTGGCGCACGGCATCGAGTCTCCGGAAGTGCGCCGGGCGAAGGACAAACCCGAAATCGGGCAGATCACGCTCACGACACGGCAGGAAGGCAACGAAATCGTCATCGAACTGGCCGACGACGGCGCAGGGTTGAATTTCGAGCGCATCGCCGCCCGCGCACGCGAGCGCGGTCTGCTCAGACCCGATGAAATTGCCGATGAACGGCGACTCGCCAACCTGATCTTCCTCCCCGGTTTCACGACGGCCGACAAGGTGACCGCCGTTTCCGGCCGCGGGGTCGGCATGGACGTGGTGAAGGCCGAGACCGCCGCAGTCGGCGGACGAATCGACATCTCCTCCGTTCCCGGCGAAGGAACGATGTTCAGCATCTACCTGCCGCTCACCCTGGCCGTCACCCAGGCTCTGCTGGTGCGCTCGGGGACTCACCATTACGCAATCCCGGTGAGCATGATTTCGCAGATCATGGAACTGAAGGTCGATGGCATCGAACGGCTGCGGAGAGAAGGCGGCATCGACTGGATGGGTCAGCGATACGAGTACAGCTATCTGCCGAACCTGCTCGGTCACGTCTCCGCCCGGCCGGAAATCGGCCGCTACAGCTGGGTACTGCTGCTGCATTCCGGCGCTCAGACCCTGGCCCTGCACGTGGATACCCTGCGTGGCCAGCAGGAAATCATCGTCAAGAACGCCGGCCCGCAACTGACCCGCATCGTCGGCATGACCGGAGCCACTGTTCTGGGCAACGGCGAAATCGTGCTCATCATCAACCCGATTGCAATGGCGAACCGCGAGATCGTATACGGTCAGGCAAGCAAGGTTCCCTCGTTGATACCGGCGGTGATCGAAGACATACCGGAGGCGGAGGCCCCACACGAGCCAACGGTCATGGTTGTCGACGACTCGCTGACCGTGCGCAAGATCACCAGCCGCATGCTGGAACGCGAAGGCTATCGCGTCATCACGGCCAAGGACGGCGTCGACGCCATCGAATCGCTGATCGACAACAGGCCGGACGTGATTCTCTCCGACATCGAAATGCCGCGCATGGACGGGTTCGATCTCGTTCGCAACATCCGCGCCGACGCCAGACTGAGAGATGTCCCGATCATCATGATTACCTCACGGCTGGCCGACAAGCATCGCAGCTACGCGATGGAAATCGGCGCAAACCATTACCTCGGCAAACCCTACCAGGAAGAAGAACTGCTCGGCCTGATCGCCAGCTACATACAGCCTGCATGACGATGTAACGCCACGGTGCACAGATACCTGTGCACCGTTTCAATTCGCACACCATGTAACCAGCCCAGTCAGCGTAGAATACCCGCATGGATACCGTCGTCCCCAACAACCTCACGCACCACTTTCTGGTCGCCATGCCCCACATGGCCGATCCGCATTTCGCTCGCACCCTCACCTACATCGCCGAGCACAATGCCCAGGGCGCGTTGGGCGTCATCGTCAACCGCCCGCTCGACATGACGCTGGGCACGCTGTTCGAGCGCGTGGAACTCAAACTCTCCTCGCAGAATCTCCTCTCGCAACCCGTCTATTTCGGCGGCCCGGTGCAGACCGACCGGGGCTTCGTTCTCCATCGCCCAAGCGGCGACTGGCACTCCACGTTGCGCGTCAATGACGAAGTGGGGCTAACCAGCAGTCGCGACATCCTGCAATCCATCGGCAACGATGGCGAACCGCACGAAGTGCTCGTCAGCCTTGGTTTCGCCGCCTGGACGGCAGGCCAGCTCGAGCAGGAGCTTGCCGAAAACGCCTGGCTCACCATCCCCGCCGACATGTCCATCGTCTTCGGCATGCCGCCGGAAGCCCGTCTGGCGGCCGCCGTGCACAAACTCGGTATCGATCTCACCCAGATCAGCGAGGTTGCCGGGCATGCCTGAGGGCAAACCGGCCACAAACACCTCCCCTCCCCGCCTGCCCACACGCGGCTGCCTTCTCGGTTTCGACTTCGGTCTGGCCCGCATCGGCGTTGCCACCGGCGAAATCGAGACCGGCCTGGCCAATCCGCTCGTCACCATCGCCCTCGAATCCAGCGCCGCGCGGTTTGAAGCCATCTCCCGCCTGATCGAAGAATGGCAACCCATTGCCCTCGTCGTCGGCCTGCCGCGCCCGCTCGACGGCGAAGGCGAGCACGCGCTCGAACCCCACTGCCGACGTTTCGCCAATCAACTGCACGGGCGCTTCCACCTGCCCGTGCATCTCATCGACGAGCGGCTCAGTTCGATCGAAGCCGACTCTAGCCTGCGCGCCGCTGGCGTGAGACACTGGCGGGCACGCAAAAAGAAACTCGATGCCGCTGCCGCGCAACTCATCCTGCAACACTTCCTGGACGCCCTTCATCATGCAACTTCCTGATGCAGAAGCCCTTTGCCGCCAATTGGCCGAACAAATCCGTCCCCATCTCCAGCCGGATACCGTGCTCATCGGTATCCGTACCGGCGGCGAGTGGCTCGCGCGCCGATTGCACGCCCTGCTCGGACTCCAGCAGCCACCCGGCGCGATCGACACCTCCTTCTACCGCGACGACTACGGCGAAAAAGGACTGCATGCCAACCCGCAGCGCACCAACATCCCGTTTTCCATCGAAAACGCCCCCGTCATTCTCGTCGACGACGTGCTCTACACCGGGCGCACCACCCGCGCCGCAATCAATGAAATCTTCGACTTTGGCCGACCGGCCTGCATCGAACTGGCCGTGCTCGTCGATCGTGGCGGACGCGAACTGCCCATCGCCGCCCGCTACTGTGCCCACACCCTGCCCGAACCGCTGCCCGCCTCACAAAACCTGCAACTGGAACAGACGGAAGACGGCAACCTGACCCTGAGGTTGATCCATGCGTAATCCACAGCTCAACAGGCACGGTGAGTTACAACATCTGCTCACCCTCGACGGACTGCCACGCGAAGTCATCATCAGCATCCTTGACCACGCCGCCCCCTTCACCGAAGTGGGCGAACGCGAAGTCAAGAAGCTCCCCCTGTTGCGCGGCAAAAGCATTTTCAACCTGTTCTTCGAGAACTCCACCCGCACCCGCACCACATTCGAGATTGCGGCCAAGCGCCTGACCGCCGACGTCGTCAACCTCAACGTCTCCACCAGTTCCACCGCCAAGGGCGAAAGCCTGCTCGACACCATCGACAACCTCTGCGCGATGAACGCCGACATGTTCGTGGTGCGTCACTCCGCCAGCGGCGCGCCGGTGCTCATCGCCCAGCACCTCCAGGCCACGGGCCGCGAGCACATTCACGTCATCAACGCCGGCGACGGACGGCACGCCCACCCTACCCAGGGCCTGCTGGACATGTACACGATCCGCCACTACAAAAAGGACTTCAGCCA
>Ga0209737_10002245_pt1 | contig 13516 bp, 10 predicted proteins | sample TergutCu122P3_FD_187284 | JGI IMG/M metagenome (GOLD analysis project Ga0209737, IMG submission 187284) | Cubitermes ugandensis P3 segment gut microbial communities from Kakamega Forest, Kenya - Cu122 P3 (SPAdes) (version 2) | ecosystem: Host-associated > Arthropoda: Insects > Digestive system... | reverse complement strand
TTTTTTTTTTGGGGGGGGGGGGGATCTCTTTAGAAACTTGCAGTGTACAGCATAAGGGGATAAAAGGGTAAAGTCAGGTTGGTTTTCTTAGAATTATTATGGGGGAATGGATGTGGATGAGACTTAAGAACCCCTCAAATGATGGATGGCAAGAACCTCCGCCTATTGGTGCCATCTGTTAGCTGTGCACGAAAGTTCTTTGTTGCAGTTCAATGCGTTTTTCCGTGCGAAATGGTACGTAAATTGATTCATTCTGTAACTTAATACTCATTCCTGTGAAAACGGTAGTCAATTTTCCGTTCATTAACAATAGGCGAATTTCTTTATTACGTGTAATAAAAAAGTTATGAAGATGACTTTGCCGTTTAGTATTTTATTGTTATTGTAAAGGTGTCATCACTGCAATAATCTAATTCGGAGTGGACTTGTGATAACCTTCAATTAAATTAATTCTTGGAACCACGAAATTAATCACGACAATGCACAATATACAACGTCTGTTTGTAAATCACAGAGAACACAGTCCGTCTCTGTGACACAAATCCATCCGTTAAAGCTGTTAAGTAAAGTAATCCTTGTTTATTCCGAGAATTACACAAGACAAGCAGAGCCATAAGCTGTGGGGAAAACGCAGCACTTTGAAATGTTAGACCAAATTATCCCTGTGCATGCCATTAAGGTGTTGGGTAAGGTGGAAGTGAAACTTCACTCCTCCTTAACCTTAGCATTAGACGGTAAGAATAGTGAACACTCTTTAAAACGTTAGTAACTTGCTGGGATGACAACGCCTGCGCAGATGTCCCGTCGCACAGTTGTGCAAGAGAAGTTGCCTGATGGGAGGGCAATGTGATTATTTTCGCCGTTTATCGAAGCACTGGCTTCAAGGAAATGAGGCACACGTACCTACATACGTATTATTATTATTATTGACGAAGGTTTTGTTGCCTGTTACGAGCAACCAGTGCTGAAATGATTGTAATTTCACTTGGATAGGATAAATATATATCGAAAAGATCCGTTTTCCTATGGGTTATGTAAAGCCAAGCTGCAATCAAAAGTATGTGATTTTGCATTCTCCAGTCATTTCATCTGCATTATGTTACTGAATGCTTCGATTTCGGAAACAAATATTTCACGTTCAGCATTTTTCTCATAAGTCTAAGAGAAGTCTTGAGAGTATTGCCTTTGACCTACAATACTTATGTAACTTTTCAGGCTGTGAAGGTAAGTGTGGCCCAAATAATAGTTTCTTGATATATTAGTCCGTGTAGGTTAATAAGATTGTTAAGATGTTTCGGAGAAATGTGCTGCTTCTATTTTCATGGTGATTGAAATCTGAAATAATTGCAGGCTGGAATGGAGAATTACCCTCGTATTACTACTGCTCTTGCCCAGAAGGAGCTGGGATAGTTCAGTGGGTATAGTGGCTGAGATAGAAGTTCTGCGGTGGAAGAATCCTAATTCGATTTCTGGCAAGGACAAAGATTTTCTCTTTTCCCAAAAGTCTAAACTGGCTCTAGAGCACACTCAGCCTTCTACCGCGGGATCTTCTTCATGTTTAAAGCGGCTTGACGTATAGCTATAAATTTACGTCCATCAACTGCCAAGGTTAGGAGTGTGAACACAGAGCGCCACTCCCTATACACCTCATCTGCTGCACAGGGAACATTTAATTTTTTACTTTAGAATAACGGTTTCTGTGTTTGCTAAAACAATAGGACTGCCTACGAATTCCGACATCCATTACAGATATAGTTATAACTGATTTACCACCGTACCTATAATTCGCTCAGATGACACCTTGTTGAACTTGTCTTTAAGTTTTTTAACGAAATATTTGAGGCGTTACGAAGACGTGTTAAACGGAACTGAGCAAACCAGGAAAGCAACAAAGCTCTCAATAGCCTACTTGGAGTAAATATATTTTGGCCAATAAAAAAATAACATTTAGTAAGGTGACATATGGCATTGTCAGTTTTGGCTGGGAAAGTTAGACACTGGATTACAAGTTAATGAAAAAACCTTAAGTACAAAAAATTGATTTCTGGAGAACTGAAAAGACCTACGGAGTACTAAAAGTAAGAAATGACGTAATTAGGAAAAGAGCGGTTAACACAATAATTACGGAAAGAAAGGGAAAAATATTTTGAGGTGGTACGGACACGTAGTATGCATGGAGGATAACAGATGGCGCAAGCGAACGGCGACCTCGTCTCTGGCTGGAAGACGACGGGGAAGCCCCTAGTAAGTTGAGAGGGTCATGAGGCAGAGGAATTTAACATCTGACGACGCACCTAACCGGCAACTATTGCGATTTAAAACCAGTCACCGGTGGGCCACTGGAAAACTGGTAGATTTGAGGCGTTATTTGAGATTGAGTTTACAGAGCAGTCTCCCCGCAAGTTTCTTTCCTAATTCAGTTGATGAATGTGGTTAATATCAAACCTGGGTTCTAAATTTTGGGACAGTTTCATTTAAATAACACAAACTATATAATTACTGGGATCCTACTTTCTACAAACACCCAAGTTTTATATTCATTGACCTGTATCAGAAATGATTTGACTGCAGATAATATATCTGCTGGTTAAGCATTTATTCTGTATTTTGTGGATGTGCGTGTTTGAAGAGCTGCTCGTAGTAGCCAGTCAGTTCAGTGACTGTGCCACTGGATACTCACGACGGTGTAAACACTGAGGTAAGTAGGTACACTGTTGCTGCCAACGTTAATCAAGAGAACCACATACTGGCAGAGATACGCGCAGTAGGTCAGGCGGCTCAGAGTAACAAATGCTTTCCAGGACAGAAAGGCATCCACCGGACCTGCCAATGTAAAGCCATAACTGTGTCAATTCTGAACTGACGAATCAGCAGACCGTCTGCCACACAAAGTAACAAGACACTGACCTAACAATATGAGCAAAACCCAAGCAAGCTATCAAGGAAACTCTCAAATTAAGATAAATATTAAGATAGAACTCCTACACCAATCTTACTGTCAAACTAAGACAAATATTAAGTGAATTACTAAGCCTATAACTAACTGAATGTCAAATTACGAAAACATTAAGTAACTTATTAATTCTATAACAAACTGGCCGTAGTTTTAGCGAAAGAACAGTAGTGACTTGATTCCCAGCAGACAGAAGAATTTTACATTTTCGCCAATACATCCAGGTTGGCTGTAGATCTGACTCAGTCTCCTATTCAGCGAAGATAATGGTCATTCTCCCTGGAGGAAAAGTTACTAGGCCGTAAAGCTAGCCACTTATTTGCATCCAGTGCCAAGTTTAGGAATGCACTGGACTACACATCTACTTCCCAAATTGACTACATAAAATCTTGCTTAAATGAACCCAGCGACAACTGTACATTCTACCTGTTTCGAATGGAAATGATAAAGTATAATTATTCTTATAGCGTAATGGTGGTGGTGGTGATGATGATTATATTGGTGATGGAAATGGAGAAGTAAAGCGAAAAAACTAAGGTAGAAAAAGACTAAGTATTAACTATCTGACTATTTAACTGACTAACCAACACCATGGAAGAAAGTCCTTACTGAGACGTATCAAAGAAGCAGCGCATTCCATTAATACTGAAAGTTTATTACCTTCTTTACAAGGACCGGCCACTGGGCTCTTTTGAGCCACATAAACCCAGTCCCTTCTCTCCCTGTCTATTTCACTAGAATCAGTGGCTTCTGCTGAGTATAAAACAAGGGTGCACTGCCTATTAGCAGTAAGTTAATTTTCGTTAGTCCTTTTTAACAACTTATTAGATAAACTTAATTTTACCAGTGTCAACAAACTTGGAATTAGTTACTCTTCATCGGAATGATTATATACACAAATCAACAACAGAAATAAACAGAAAATATCTGTATTTAATACAAGCCTTATGAATTACCTAGATTTTAGACTAGCAAATTTCATGAAAAAATGAACTAATTTTTGTTTCAATTTAGATAACCTTGGTTGAATTCTCATAATTTTTGAGAAGTGGGCCAGAATATTTCAACATATTGAGATTTTACAAGAAATTCCATTTGTTTAAAGATGAGGACAACTCATCAAAACCCCGGCAAGGAAATTCTTGATTAATAACTAGAGAACACAAAACATCAGTAAAGCAAAATAATATTCATCTGTTCTTTTTAATTTGTTCATTATGCCTGTTGACGTCCTTTCTGAGCTGAGCGTCGAGGAGCAGGTCAACCGTTTGTTGTTTTCTATAATTTTAACTGTAGATAGCAGTGAACAAGAATTTGTGGATTTGTATGTTTTTGTTGCGCACTTAACAAATGATTCAAATCCAAGTAGCTCTGTTTATTACATACTTCATGTTTGTTAGAAAAAGTTAAAATTTGTTTGTTTTATCACAACTTACTAACAAGTCAACTTTTCATACTGAGAGATGAAAAATGTCTTGTATATCGTTCTGTCTTGGTTTTGTGATGAGTTATTACATGTATTCACTATTCTTTATTTGTCGTTTAGCGGGCGCACGGAAAATGGTTTATGTATTAATTCCTTAATAACCATATTTTCGGCCATTTTGATCGGTCTTGAAACACTGATGAAGGGAGCCAGCATACTATCTAAGTACGAGTGTGATATAAAATGCAGTAAGACATAATGAAAGGATAAAACACAATAAGATTTTCTTGATGTGACACTCACTAACTTCCCTCAAAAATCTTGAAAACTGGTCAAGCTGTGCTTCCGAGAGGCAACAAATCTTGCACTCTCGTCTCCCCTCAAGCCGCACGCTTGCCCACGTCCTAAAACTAACACGTATGAGGCGTGCTGAGACAGTCCAGCACAGCTAAACTCCTCGAGCGCAGGTTCACCGAAAGTGAGCGGAAACATTATGGAACGACATGGACGCAACAGCTTCCCTGCGCAATTAAATCATACGTTTACAAAAACATATTGGGAATGAATTATACAAGGTGTGCGCTGCACACCTTGTATTTCTGGAGAGGACGTCCCTGACTAGAAGTGCTACCAAACTAATTAACCAAACAAGAAATTAACTCACCGGTCACACGTTGCCTCAAAAGTCCAAAATTTTCGACTCTTCATAGAATTATTCTTCATTATAATGGAACTCAGATTTACCTTATAGGTAGGGCAAGGCCGGTCACTGCATCCAGTTCTCAGCCCGTTTACCTTCCACATGTTTTCACAGCGTGATGATATCGCACTGATTTAGGCTCCATATGAGTTTTAATCTACCGGTCTCTGATGTTAATAAAAGTTTCAGTCTTATATTGCTGACCTGCAAGGCACTGACCTGGCTTGTGGACATTTCGGAAACGTGTCAAGACCAAACCAACATGCTGTCTTTAGAGACAGGAAACGAGAATTGGTTGCGTATAGGAGCAAATTTGCTATGGTTTCTAGAAAAATGGAAATTACAATCTCGTGAATTTTATTAGTCCTGGGTATTTTCCTTTGTTTTTGGTTCATGTACAGTTACCAGTACGTCTCAGAGACTTCTGTTTCCTTCGTCAGATGGAATGGAAAGAGTGATGTCCGACTCTGTCAAACCAGTTTGAAAGAAGTGCTTCCTATCCAGTTCAACATTCTGTCAGAATCACATTAATTTCCTTCTACTTCGTCCATTTTGAATTCTTATATTTAGGCGCGTTCGCAAAATTGCGATAAGCGACTACTAGCTTCGTCATGTCTTTCTGTCTGTCTGTCCGTCCGTCCGTATGGAGCAACTCGGACCCACTGGCCAGACTTTTATAAAATTTGATATTGGAGCATGTTTTGAAAATCTATCGAGAATATTGAAGTTCTATTAAAATCTGGCAAGAATAGCGGTACTTTACACGAGGACCTGTGTACATTTATGATAATATCTCGCATCAGTTTTTCTTAGAATGAGAATTGTTTCGGATAAAAGTATAGAGAAAATCAAAACACACTTTTCATTTTCAATTGCTTTTCCGAAAATCGTTCCGTTTATGAGATAATGTGGAAAAATAATGTAGAGCCGGGCAGGCCACAGATGACAATATGGCGCATTCACATTGCATGCTGGATAACTAAAGCTACAAACACAAAATCAGAATATGTAATACTTATTGTTTTCCACTGCAACAATGGTCCACGAACGCGCCTCAATATTATGTTATACCTTCATTACCTGTGTTTTTCAAATTTGAGTTTCGTTGTTTGAAGTCAAGCTATTAGAAAGATGAAACCAAACGACTAGCCACAATACTGAGGTGAAATGGCAGTTCTGTGGGGCGTCATTAAAAAAAAAAACTTATGTTTGCGCTCGAAAGCAACGTAGCTACCAGTTATCATAATTATGCATAAGCAGAGAGTGCGCTAATAAAGGACAGTATGGGTAACATCTGCAGCTTACCACCGTGACCTGTGATGCACGCAAAGGCTATCCAAGCCACGCTTAGTGCCCAGACAGAACGATGCAACCCGGCGTACGTACTGGACTCGAAGGCGTTGTATTTGTGGCTGTCGCTGTAGAACACGGCTCCACCGAGCACTGTGGCAGTACACGAACAGAAGGACACCAGCCAGCCAAGCGTCACCCACAACTGTCGACATGATCACGGTTGTAAAACAGTCACACACAATTACATCCTCGAAAATTTAAAAGTTCTTACAGTCTGGTGCTCGTATAAGCGACAGAATAGTTCAAGCGATATAGCTACTATGTTGGATGTCCGGGGATCTGCTTTTCGTTTCGTCATTTGCTATTGTTTTCTGACTTCTACCAGAAATGCTTGTTAATATTAGTCTTCTCTTTAATATTTGACTGCCTAAATGAGCCACCATAATAATGCCTCTTGATCGTTCAGGAAAGGCGTGCTACGTGTTCAGCCTATCACGGTCTCTTCCTTTGGTTATGCCAACAGTTCTCTAAGAAATGCAGAACGGATGGCGCGTTAAATGAAGCCTACAACTTACCGTGGTTAAGGTGAAGTGTTTATTTTTGAAGTTGTGTAGAAGGTACCCCAAGGCGATACCGATAAGATAGGGTCCTGCTCTTGCATATGTCCTGGTGTAAATGAGATTGTAAACAGCAACTATGGCCGAAACTCTGTAAGAGCAGCATAAATTTACACACAATAATAGTAGTTATAATAAAAATAATAATTACCTAATAATTCAAGTTTATTTACATGCTGACTCAACATCCCGAGGTCCAATAGTATAAAGAGCACGAACACATATTAAGAGAGAAAAGTCAGCTGCATGCTGTACACATAAGACTTAGAAATAGATCATTAAGAACGTTAAGAAACTGAAGCGACAAATGCACGTAGCTAAAGACAGATTAGCACGTATGGTGGAGGGAAAGAGACCATATAGTAAACCAAGGCGTGGATAGGGCGATAATATTAAAATGCATCTTCTGCAAGTGCGATTGGTTATGGATTGGATTGATCTCAGAATAGAGACAGTTGGCGGGCTCTTGTGAAAGCGGTGATGAACCTTCAGCGTTTATAAAATGCGAGAAATTTCTTGACTAGCTGAGAACCTGTTAGTTGCTCAAGGACTCTGCTCCATGGAGTTAGTTAGTTAGTTAGTTAGTTAGTTAGTTTAAGACGAATTTTATAATATTAAGTATTATGTGTATAGTACGGAAAAATCAAAATATGCAAAAGGAGACGAAATAATAAAAGCCGAAGAATTTGCAAATTTTTTTTTTTTTGGATAATGCCTCGAATAAGTGACATGTAGAAAGCGAATTAGAAATCAACTGACAGTATATTTAATTATGTGCTTTAGCGAAGTACTATGGTAACTGGAAGTATCGATCTTCCTATAGGCAACATTAGCAGCAAAAACACATCTGCCTTAGCGTGCAGTAGAGCACCAAATTCAGAGTAGCATCTCATTAATATAGTGGGAACACACAAACTTACTGTATCGAGATGGAGGAGCAACAGATTTTACTAATATAAACATTTATAGCAAACAGAGCATCGACGTGCAGCCGTCTGGACTATAGTGTTGAGAAATCCAACCTGTCGTTGTACTTATTAGCGCAAGTGTAAATAAAAATATGCTATAGCATAATGCTACAAATTGTGTTTCAATTATTTCAATTTTAAACGAATCCCTCACTGCAATATAATTCCAGGATAAAGTGGCGAATTCATTTTAGAAAGCTCAACAGCAACATACAAAACAATAAGATCCTCAATTGTAGAAACAGAGGACTTTGTGTAATGAATATGCCCTAACATTTTTAAACCTTGGGCAATGATATTGTCTACATTAATATTGAAATGCATTTTAGTGTCTAAAAGTACACAGAGGCCTGTAACACAGTGGAAAGGAGCAGTGTGAACAAAACCTAATTGATAAACGAAGTAGATAGTCTTTGTTTTATGAATAAAATATACAAAGTCCTTTCTGTCTGATTTATTTTAGACGCCATTATCAAAGCAACACTTTTCACACAGTCAATTTACGACAGTAAGACCTTACATTATACAGCATTATTAATGTTACGAAAGATTTTCCAATCATCAGCAAACAAGAGACAGCTGGAGCTAGAAATTGAATCGCAGACAATATTAATAAAATATTAGATATTAAGGACCCTAAATGGAGCTCTGTAGGACACCAAACTTCATGGAGTATGAATGGGAAGAAAAAACTCTAGAAAGTCAACTCAGGCTTACCTGCCGGAAATATAACTTCGAAGTCTATTAACATGAATAAAATATACATAAAACTGGAAAGCTTCTGAAGGAGCAGAGGATGAAGAACTGTGTCCAAAGAGCCTGTTAAATCAAAATACGCGAAGCCAATTTGACGGTGTGTACTTACATATTGCGTAAGTGCCTTACGGTAATTATAGTGCTGAAAGGTTTCTGTTACCGAAAAATCTGGGTGGTGTAGGAATTATCGACCTACACAGCCTTTACAAGAACGAAGTTAATTCAGTGTGAAATTATTTTCACAACAAGAAAAATGACTCCCAATGCCACCTAAATCAAATTATATGTGCCACATACTGTAATTACACACACTGTAACCTACACAATCCTATTCCACAACATCATAAAAATATTAGAACGATGCAAGGGAAAATAACTTGGAGGAGCAGACTTCTACCTTGACAAGACAGATGTCGTTAAAACAGCAGCAATGGCATTGCTGACAGCTGGCGAACTCTTTCCAGAAACTACTGGATTTATCATAACCATCCAGGACTAGATTATTAGTATCAATGTCTATAAGAAACACATTTTGAAGGACCCGAATATTGATAAAGACACCTGCAGACAATGCCGCGCGAACGCAGAAACCCTTCAATATACATAAAAATGGTGCACACCTTGGTTAAACCCGTTGTCACAATCAACTAACCAAGATCGTAGGTCAGGAAATGGTTAACAATTTTAAAATTTCAACGCAAATCCAGCGCCTTATTATAAATATGAACCAGTCAACAAAATTCTCTTATTAAAATAGTAACAATATCTGTTTTCAGCTTTATCTTATATATTTTATAGTTTTCGTCTGATGATGATGATGATGATGATGGCCTATTAGGTTGAAAACTGTAGCGAAATAAAAAGGCACACTTTGTTTCTATAACAAGAGGACAGTTGTGTTTACTGAAACGTTTTTTGAAGCATTACATTATTATTATTATTATTATTGACTTAATCACACTTTTCAGCATCTATCTACTGGGAAACCACCTGTCATAAATTTTCGGTGGAATTAGGCTCCGTCAGGGGAAGAAAATTCATCCTGTCGCCTAAGGTCAAGGGGCGTGTCCTAGAAATGTGCGTACTATTTGACACGTTTGTAATAGTACTGCTTTTTGCCTCACTCTTTAGAGGTCTTTGGTTAAACCTACATTCTCTAGATACTTTAGGAAGTTTTTAGTGACCAATCGTTCCGCTGAGATGACTAAGGGTTATACATATACGTTGTTAAGCTTCTAGATATTTTTACTTCCACGACCAAATCTTAATATTTCGTAAATTTTTCTGTCTCATTTGTGGGAAGATGATGGTTCAAGAGAACTGCAATATTTGTTACAAGTGCAGTTTTATTATATCGATAAGCATTATATCAGGCCTGTTGAACTCTATCAGTTACGATAGACCTCTCCCAGTAAAAAAAAAAAAAATCATGTTAGCTGATTCCAGTAACGGTTCTGGCTCTTACACATTGGATGGCGGAATATTTCTATCAAGCAGCTTATGCTTTATGGCAATGTGTTGGTGAATGTTTTTGCCAGCTGTTTGTGTCTCCCTACTGTAGATATGCGGATTCAGATAGTGATGAACGCCCAGCTTTTACATATTCATTTGTTTCGCCCACTTTATCAAATTTTCTGCAATTGTCCTTCACTTCCACTCCTAAGCAATGCTTCTCATAATTATTGGTTTTGATTATCCGGTCTTGAAAAGCGACTGCAAAACCGCCCGTCTCAGGATAGGTATAGCCTGCGGAAGGCCACAGTAGGGAGGACTCATTGTCCACGTGATTTTCCTGTACAAAATTTGATAATTTTCCACGTAGGTTTTTGTTTTCCAGATGTCAGATCTTCTTTTGTTAGTGTTACATAATCTTCCACGTCCTGATCGGTAAGTGTTAAAGAAGTGTACCCCTCAAATGTGTGTATAGCCAGTCTCAATAAGCGTTCTCCCGTTAATCTCAAATTGTTCCTCAGAATGTCTTTCTTGTGTTCTGCATACTCTGTGTATATTTACAACGCCTCGTCCGCTTTTTGCCAGGTTGTGTGTAATTCTATTATACTCGTAGATGAACTGGGACGTACGCAACGGATTTTGTTAGTAGTTTTCTTGCAAGCCTATAAAGGCCCTCGAGGTCTGTGTCAGCCCACTTGATTATTTCAAACTTTAGTACAGTTAGTAAACTTAGTACGTTTGTACAGGATTTCCCCACTTGTTTAAAGTTACGATCTAGTTTTTCGCAGATAACTTGGGGTTCAAAACTTTTGGTAGCTTTTTTCTTGCACTTTTCGATGAAAATATTCTTGAGATGACTATGGTCGAGTGCTGTTTTTTTTTTCTGTGAACCTATATAATTTGTAAGTTTCTTCTAGCTGCGTTTACTCAGTATCCTTGTATTACCTCTGCTGATTTTCAGCTTTGCCTTTTCTAATGTTTATAATGGCGCTTTTGTCAAAACCAGAAGTCATCTTAATGTGTCTGCTGAAAATGTTTACAATATCAGCCCAAGCATGTAACTTTTCTTGAGTTTCTGCATACAGTTTATTATCATTGTTATTATTGTTTTTATTTTTACTTTTGGAATTAGTTAAATAAAAAATGTGCACTTAACTCTCCGTTCAAGAAATTCCCATTTCTTTTTATGAAACCGGAAGATTGTTACTTGTTCATAGAGACCTGTCACTGTACTGTTCTTTACGAGAGCCCTTTTGGTATTAAAATTCTACCTGCTCTTAAATGATACCTTTTGTTGTATTCTTCTCAGTAAAATTTCTATGCACTCCTTGCATGTTTTGTGTCCTAGCCGTATGATAAGCCTTGCTTGATGCGCTGAAATTCTATTCAGCCAAGAAGACAAATTATGCTGTTTTCAAATTCTCCTCAACAGCCTGTCCTCAAATATCCCAAAGACGTGAATTTTAGACAGTCTTAAGACTGACTTAAATAAGCAGTACATTAACATTCACAACAATTAACCAATCTGGTCATGTTTCAGACTACGAGTTGTGGCGGTTTGTGAGTGGCGTCACACTGCGACTTGCACGTGCGCACAGGAGTACATCGTCTGTGGTTACATCTTCAGCTTTCAAAGGTTTATTTCCTATTGTGCTACGGATTATGTACTTATCGAACATGTAGAGCCGTACGAAAGTTCCCTAAAATTAATTAAAATGTTGCTTTTCAATTAAGAATTCCAAAATAACGTATCAGAGCAATATTATTGACACATTTGTTTTACGTAATTGTTTAAGTGAACATATATTTTGAAAACAGTATTTTTTTCCGCAATGAAAATTCTTTTCGCCTCTCGTTACCCTCTGTTAGCCTGTACGTCATACATGGCCGGTAAACACACTGTTTGATATATGAATCGCGAAGGTCGCTTCATATATTGAAGAGTGGAAACAGAACAAGAAAAGTGCACTCACTCCTTAGTGTATATCATGAGGGCAGTAAGGCCCTCGGCGTATGTGATTGCAAACGGTATGAGAGGAGACATGATGATGAAAAATGCCAGCAGTCCCTTGCCGAAGAGTGGATATTTCGCGAGAGGGTATAGCAGAACAGGTGATAGCCAGAGAAGCTGCATGTCTACTGCGAGATACCATGTCTGGTTCAAACACTGCAACACATGAAAATAATTAAAATTATGATATAAGATGAACTTATTGTGCAAAATATTTAACTAGCACATTTCTATTTGGTTAATGAATAGTCTTCAGGGAAATATTTAAGTTACAGGATGGGTTATCTTACCGAAGAATATTACACAGCATTGTCATATTTAGTCACTGATAACTCAATCAGCATATTGTGCGTGACTAATGTAAACATACGTATGGAAGTAATGTGTTATACCCATAGGTAGAGTAAATTAGTATGTAATTGAAAAGTGCCCAGAATACGATTTATTAATTTAACCTAAATGTGTTGGATGAATGTTTTGTAGCAATAAATCTCAAATTTTTGCCTTAGTTCGTGATTAAGTACAGTTACTTAATATTCCCGCAGGGGTATGAATTCCGTCACTGTAACAAGCACCTTGCTTTCTATGCTGGAATTTAGCACATGTCTCGAACACATTTACTTGCTTATGTATTTAATGACACTTTGAGTAACTCAAACTATGGAGCGTGGCAGGTGACTGGATGGTAGTGAACCCTGAATCGGAGATGCAGAAAAATTAAGTATTGTTCTATTGGAGCTGTTATCTAGGAACGGCATGGGACTACTGAAGAAAACAACGAGAAACGTCAGGTCATAAAGTGTCACAGCCGAGATTCGAAGACAGAACTTCGGTAACAAACGTCACAATCATTTTAACTTGAGCAAACGTGAATGTTTTCAAGCATATTGAAAGTTTTAAATTCACCGTTGGACTCACGAATGAATATATTGCAACAACTCAATTAAATACAAAAGTTCAGCAAATAACGCTGAATTTGCGGAACGATGCTTTCTTTGCACTGTTACAATTGACATTACTTGAATTCAAGACATTTCTCTCAAAAGTGTATGTTATAATTTCTATTTTTGAGGTAGGGCGAGAATGACTCCTTGCGTATTGTGACAAATAATGGGTCTTTTTTCGAACTTCTGAAAGGTGAAAGAGTATGGGGCGTTGTTGGCATAACACTTGACAGAATAGCGCTGAAGTAATTTGTCCTTTCCACCACAAATTACACGTCGACTACTGTGGCATCGCAGTTGGACCCCCTCGTTTTGAAGCCGACAACAAACTTTCTGATCTATGGTACGGCAAGGGAGGCTATTACAAGTAAATAACCCACAAATGTATTAAAATAT
>Ga0209737_10002244_pt1 | contig 13521 bp, 8 predicted proteins | sample TergutCu122P3_FD_187284 | JGI IMG/M metagenome (GOLD analysis project Ga0209737, IMG submission 187284) | Cubitermes ugandensis P3 segment gut microbial communities from Kakamega Forest, Kenya - Cu122 P3 (SPAdes) (version 2) | ecosystem: Host-associated > Arthropoda: Insects > Digestive system >... | reverse complement strand
AATGCAAAAATCAAAGTTTTTAAAATTGTAGCAAACAAGTATCGAAACCGCCTCAACCGTTTTAGTCTAAGAATGGCTTTGTTATGTGGCTTAATTAATTTTGAAAATTAATTTCCGAGGAGGTCTAATATAATATCTGAATAAAAAAATACTTGTATTTTTTTCTAAGTCATGCTAAAATAACCCAACAATTTGGTTTTGTTTTATCTGATTGGGTGTTAGTGAATAATTTTAAAGTACATCAAGCTTGGTTTTTGGTTACGTTTTGCGAATTTTGTAGGCTCCAATGGCGAGTTATTTTCGCCTTTGGAGTTTGCTTTGTATTTTGTGGGTTATTATGTCAAGTGATGTTTTAGGTGCTTTAACTGATATAAATTTGGAAAAAGGCGTAAGTGCCGATTACATGAAAGAAAAAATTTTAAAAGCAATTTATGCTATGTGTAGAAATGTGTACGGTGTGGATGATCCTATAGTTAATCTTGATTCAAATTCAGGTAACTTGACTGTCAAGTTTAGAAAAAAGGTTGTTGAAAAAGTTGACGACGAACAAGTTCAAGTTTCTATGAAAGATGCGCTTACTATTGATCCTAGTGCAAAATTGGGAGATATCTTGGATGTTGAGCTTGACACAAAACAGTTCGGAAGGATTGCTGCTCAAACAGCTAGAAGTGTTATAAAACAAGGAATTCGTGAAGGTGAAAAGGAAGCGACTCTAAAAAAACTTAGTTCTTATGAAAATGAAATTATAACTGCTCAGGTTGTAAAAATAAATTGGAAGACTGGATTTGTAATTTTGGTATTTGGAAAAATTGAAGCTTTTTTCCCTCGAAATGAAAAGATACCAGCGGACTTAAGAGAAGGACAATTTTTAAAAGTATACATCTTGAAAATTGAAACAACTTCAAGTTCAGTTTATCTTTTGGTATCACGATCTTGTCCAGAATTCATAAAAAAACTCTTTGAAAGTGAAGTACCTGAGATTGCTGATGGTACGGTGGTTATTAAGGCTATTGCTCGTGAAGTTGGTTTCAGAACGAAAATAGCTGTATTCAGTAATGATCCTAATGTTGAAGCTGTTGGAGCCTGCATTGGCAATAGGGGATCCAGGATAGAGTTGATTTTGGAAGAGCTTGCCGGTGAAAAAATAGATATAATAAAATATCATGAAGATTTGTCAAAATTTGTTGAAGCGGCAGTGGCTCCGGCTAGCGTAGTTTCCGTAGAAGATATCAAGATAGAAGGAGAACGGAAAAGAGAATGTTCTGTTGTTGTCAACAAAGATCAACTGTCTTTGGCTATTGGTGCTAAAGGACAAAATGTTAGATTGGCCTCTAAGCTTACGTTTTGTAAAATAAATCTTATTCCGGAAAATGTTCATTATGGTGAATAAAGTTTTATTAAGAACATGTCTGGCATGTGGCAAAAAAGAGGATAAACTAAAATTTATAAGAATTAACAGAACTCCCAAAAAAAATAAAAATGTAGATATTAAAGTAATAGAAATTGGAAAGGAAATATATCTCGATGGTCGTAGTGCGTATATGTGTCCTGATGATTTGTGTTTAAAAAAGGTGAGAAAATCAAGAAAACTTGATAAAAATTTTAATTATAAAATTTCAGATGTGGTTTATGATTTGATTGAAAAAGTTATGATAAAGCACCAAAGTGCTAAATATTTTAATTACAAGATAAAAGATGTTTTCTCTAGCAAATCGACTGACAATCGGAGTTCGTTCACTCAATATCAAAAACCTATGTGACGTTGAAACAAAATCATAAGGCAAATTGTATTAAGTTTGTGAGAATATTAGTTGCTTTTGTCCTGATGGTGTTCAATATAAGTCATATGTTTGTTAGGAGAATACTTGATATATGCTAAAAAAATATAGAATTTACGAGTTGTCAAAAGATTTGGATATTTCAAGCAAAGATATAATTAAAAGTTTAAGTAATTATTTTGATGATCCATATAATCATATGACTTCTTTAAAGGAGATCGAGCTCGATGTTATTTTCGAATATTATACAAAAAAATTTGAAGTTCAAAATTTCGATGATTATTTTTCAAAACGTAATACGAATTTAAATCTAGATAAAAAAAAATTGGAATCAATTATCGATTCTTACAAAAAAAAACCAGCAAAAAAACAAAATGTACCGTCGGAAATTTCTAAGAAAGAAAGAGAAAGAATTTTGCTATCTGGAACTTTATTAGCTGATAAAAATGAAACTTTAGTCGAAAAAAAAGTTATAAACACTAGAACTGAAGTCATAAATAACACAGACAAATATGACGAGCGCTATGAAAGAATTGCATATGAAAAAAATTCTAAAAAAATAGATTATTCACTTGCAAAACAAAAAATTCACAAACATCAAAATAATAGAAAATTCAAAAAACGTGAAAGTGAATCAGAAAGACTCAATAGAATTGAAAAGGAAAGAAAATCAAGACAGATAAAAATTTTGATTCCAGAAAACATAACAGTTGCTGAGCTTGCTTCAAAATTGAAAGCTACTGCTGCTGAGGTAATAAAAAAATTATCTATTTTAGGTGTCAATGTTTCGATCAATGATACGTTGGATTTTGATACTGCTAGCCTTGTATCTTATGAGTTTAGTGCTAGGGTTGAAAAAGAAGTCAATTTAACAATAGAGGAAATGGTAATCGACGAGAGTAAAGACATGGAAGAAGATTTGGTAAAAAGGCCTCCAGTTGTAGTTGTAATGGGTCACGTAGACCACGGGAAAACTTCGCTCATCGATTATATTAGGAAAACAAAAGTTGCCTTAGGTGAACACAGTGGTATAACTCAACACATTGGTGCTTATAAAGCATTTGTAAATGGAAGAAGCTTGACGTTTTTGGATACTCCTGGCCACGAGGCTTTTACAAGTATGAGAGCACGCGGTGCTAAGACAACTGATGTTGCGATTTTGGTTGTTGCTTCGGATGATGGCATTATGCCACAGACGATAGAAGCTATAAATCATGCTAAGGAAGCTGGATTGTCTATTGTGGTAGCTATAAATAAAATAGACAAACCTGAATCTAATCCTGACAGGATTAAACAGCAATTAATGGAACATAACATTGTACCTGAAGAATGGGGTGGTGACGTCATCTGTGTTCCTGTCTCTGCAAAAGATGGAACTGGGATTAACGACCTGCTCGATATGGTTATTTTAACAACTGATCTAAAAAATTTAAAAGCTAATCCAAATAGAAGCGCAAAAGGTGTGGTAATTGAGGCCAGAATTGAAAAAGGTAGAGGTGTCGTTGCAACTGTATTAGTTACAAACGGAACTTTAAATATTGGTGATACAGTTGTTGCAGGTGTTTCCTTTGGTAAAGTTAGATCGATGGTTGATGAAGTTGGAAAAAGAATAAATGCTTTACCTTCTGATCCTGTTGAAATTACTGGATTAGATGTTCCTCCTGTCTGTGGAGATACTTTTGATGTTATATCGGATGAGAAACTTGCTCGCCAGTTAGTTAATTATAGAAAATTTGCAAAAGAGAATAAACGTTTTGACACAAACGAAAAAGTAAGTTTGGAAAATCTTTTGAATAAAATGCAGGAAAAAGATCTCAAAGAACTTAAATTGATAATTAAAGCAGATGTTAATGGTTCATCTGAAGCATTGAAACAGTCACTTGAAAAGCTTTCCAATTCAGAAGTTATAGTTAAAGTGATACATAGCGGTATAGGTGCAATCAATGAATCTGACGTTATGTTGGCCAAGGTTTCCAACGCACTTTTGATAGGTTTTAATGTGCGGCCTAGTTCAGAAGCTTTAGAAAGTTCGAAGTTAGAAGACGTAGAAATAAAGTTGTATCGTGTTATTTATGAATGTATAGACGAAATTAAAGAATCACTTATTGGTATGCTTGAGCCTAAAACTCGTGAGGTGAAGACTGGAAGTGCTGATTGCAGAAAAATTTATACTGTTAGTGGAATAGGAACAATTGCTGGTTGTTATGTGACCGACGGTAAAATTATCAGAGGATCTTTGATAAGGGTTGTAAGAGACGGAATTGTCAAATGTGATGATAAAATTAAATCTCTCAAAAGATTTAAAGACGATGCAAAAGAAGTTGTTCAAGGCTATGAGTGCGGTATAGGTCTTGAAAGGTTTAATGACTTAAAAATTGGAGACGTTATAGAAAGTTATTGTATTGAAGAATATAAATAGAATTATAATTATTTAAATAGAAATGGTTTAAAATATGGATATAAAATCAAGAAAAATAGAAATATTACAGCAAAATATTAAAAGAAAGATTTCTGAAATATTGTTTAATATGAAAGATCCTAGGTTATGTCATGATGTTTTGACTATTTCTGAAGTAATCGTGTCAAATAATGGGACGGTATGTAATGTACATATAACCTCGTTGAGAGGTATTGAGCATACAAGAACTGTATGCAATATACTTCAACGTGCGTCCGGACACATACGAAGTCAATTAAGTAAAATTTTAAAAATACGTATGGTGCCAAAAATTAAATTTTTTTCTAGCGATTTGTCGAAAGTCCTTTTCCAGTGATAGGATTTTTTCATAACTTGTTTCACTAAAATATTTTTAAGATAAAAAAGTCAAGTTTTTTTAGATTTATGGAACAGCACTAAAAAACTCGGTGTTTTAATTAGGAGATATTTTTCTGTGAGTATTAGTGAAATTTCAGAAATTTTGATTAAGAAAAACAATTTTGCAATATTGACACACATTTTTCCCGACGGTGACGCCATTGGCTCTTCATGTGCACTTTGTTTGGCGTTACAAAAAATTGGGAAAAATGCAATGACTGTTTATGGAACAGAATTTTCTAAAAAATTAAATTTCGTTTTAGATTTGGTAGAAAAAAAAGAAAAGTTTAAACCAGAAGTTTTTATATCTGTTGATCTTTCTGATAAAAAATTATTGGGAAAATTCAGTGATTATAAAATCGATATATGTATAGATCACCACGAGAACAATTCAGTTTATGCTAAAAATAAATACAATGTTAAATCAGCATCGAATACTGAGAATATATATGAATTACTTAAAGAAATGAAAATTGAAATTGATAATAAAATTGCTACATGTATATATGTTGGCATTGCAACCGATACAGGCAGATTTAAATTTTCAAATGTTACAAAAAGGACCTTTGAAATTATGGCCGAAATTTTCGAAAAAATTTTAAATTTTTCAGATGTTAATTACAGGCTTTTTGAAAATAATTCGAAAAATTTTATGATTTTTCAATCAGAATTGATTAGTAGATTTGAATATTTTTTAGATGAAACTTGTTGTATTTTGTCAATAGATTTAGAATTAATGGACAAATTTAATGTGAGTTACGTTGAACTTGATTCTATCTCAAATTTACCTTTAAAAATTTCTGGAGTTGAAGTTGGGATTGTTATAAAACAAAAAAATGAGAATATTTTTAAGGTATCTGTAAGAAGTTTCAATGGAGAAGCCCTTAAGATTTGTAAAAAATTTGGCGGAGGTGGGCACAAAAATGCTTCTGGATTTGAAATAACTGAATTTAGTGATATAGAAAATGTTAAAAATTATATATTAAAAAAAATTATGACTCATTTTTAACTCAAAATAATTTTTTGTTCTATGAAAGAAGTCTAGGAACATGTTCTTATAGTTTTGGTGGAAAATTACAGGAAATATTCAGTTTGGAATTTACGAGAACAGGTTCTAATTATACATGAAGGCGGAATATTTATGAAAACTAAAAAAGTTAAGCTTGGGAATACCACTCGTATAAATTTTGGTGATTCAGATGAAATTTTAGAAATACCAGATTTAGTAGAGGTTCAAAAAAAATCTTACCAATGGTTTTTAAAAGAAGGCTTTAACGAAGTACTCAGGGAAATTTCTGGTATAAGTGATTATAGTAATAAATTAATATTAGATTTTACTGGATTTTATTCTAAAACAACATGTCCAGTTTATACAATAGATGAATGTAAAGAAAAAGATGTTACTTATGCCATACCATTTCAAATCGGCGTTCGCCTTATAAACACTGAAACTGGTGAAATTAAAGAATCAGAAGTTTTTATGGGAGACTTTCCATTGATGACCGAAAGTGGCACGTTTATAGTCAACGGTGTTGAACGTGTTGTAATTTCTCAACTTGTACGTTCTCCTGGTGTATATTTTAAGATGCAATATGACAAAACTGGCAAAAAATTATTTAATTCAACTTTGATACCTAACCGTGGTTCCAGAATTGAATACGAAAGTGATAGTAATGGCATAATTTATGTGCGTATTGATAAAAATAGAAAAATTCCAGTAACAACGTTGATTAGATCTTTGGGACTTAGTTTGGATACGGAAATTATTGACTATTTTGGAGAAAGTGATCAGATTAATTTTACAATTCAAAAAGATATTAGTAAAAATACAGAAGAAGCACTTTTTGATATATACAGAAAATTGCGTCCTGGTGAACCTCCAACCGTTGAAGGTGCTCAAAGTTATATAAATTCTCTTTTCTTTGACCCTAAAAGGTATGATCTTTCAAAAGTTGGAAGGTATAAGTTTAATAAAAAATTATGTCTTTGGAAAAGATTAAAAGGGAAAGAAATTGCTCGTGTAATTGTAGATCCACTTACTGGTGAAGTATTAGCTGTACCAGGTGAGATTTTAGATGCAGGAAGGGCAACTGAAATTGAAGACAAAGGGATATCAGAAGTATTTGTTAAAATTGAAGACAAAGAAATTAAAGTTATTTCGAATGGTATGGTGAATATAAATAAGTTCGTAGAATTTGATGCCGTTAATGAATGCGATATAGATGAAAAAGTACGCTTCAATATACTTTACGATATTATTCAAAATAACGAGTCACAAAGCGATATAAAAAAAGCAATAATTGAACGTAAATCAGAATTAATTCCAAGACATATAATCGTTGATGATATTTTCGCCTCAATAAATTATCTAATATGTCTTTCAGATGAAATTGGCGAGATCGATGATATCGATCATCTTGGAAACCGTAGAATTAGGTCTGTTGGTGAATTGCTTCAAAATCAATTTAGAATTGGTTTTGCAAGATTAGAAAGAGTAATAAAAGAAAGAATGACTCTTCAATCTCAAGACCTTGAAGCCATTACTCCTCATGCATTGATAAATATAAGGCCAGTTGTTGCTGCCATAAAAGAATTTTTTGGGTCATCCCCACTTTCTCAATTCATGGATCAAATAAATCCGTTATCAGGTTTAACGCACAAAAGACGTCTTTCTGCACTAGGCCCAGGTGGTCTTTCACGCGATCGTGCTGGATTTGAAGTAAGGGACGTACATTACACTCAATATGGCCGGATGTGTCCAATTGAAACTCCTGAGGGTGCTAATATTGGCCTTATTTCATACCTGGCTATATTTGCCAAAATAAATAAATATGGCTTTATAGAGGCACCTTTTCGTGTTGTTGACAAAAACACTGGTGTTGTCACAGATAGAGTAATTTATATGTCAGCTGATGAAGAAGATGATTATGTTGTAGCACAGGCAAATGAATTGCTCGACAAAGATGGTAAATTTTTAAATCCAAAAATTAATTGCAGATATCGTGATGAATTTATAGCAGTTGAAAAAGAAAGAGCAGACTTAATGGATGTGTCTCCACGAATGGTTGTATCTGTTTCAACTGCTATGATTCCTTTTTTGGAAAATGATGACGCTATACGTGCATTGATGGGTGCCAACATGCAAAAACAGGCTGTTCCTTTGATAAAGACTGAATCGCCATTAATTGGAACAGGAATGGAATATAAAGCTGGTATCGATTCACAAGTGTGTATTGTAGCCAAAGAAAAAGGAAAAATTAAACGTGTCGACTCTACTAGAATAGACGTAATATATGATTCTGGTAGAGAGGAGACATATAAACTTACAAAATTTGCAAGATCAAATCAAAGTACATGTGTTAACCATCAACCGATTGTCAACAAAGGTCAATGTTTTGATGCAGGTGAAGTTTTGGCAGATGGGCCTTCTACTGATAATGGTGAAATAAGTGTAGGTAAGAACGTACTCGTAGGATTTATGCCTTGGGAAGGTTATAATTACGAAGATGCTGTTTTATTAAGTGAAAGATTAACAAAAGAAGACTTGTATACGTCTATCCACATAGAAGAATATTCAGTTGAAGCACGTGATACTAAACTTGGTCCTGAAGATATAACACGAGATATTCCTAATATAAATGAAGAATTATTACGTAACTTAGACGAAAAAGGAATCATAAGAGTAGGTGCTGAAGTACGTTCTGGTGACATTTTGGTCGGAAAGGTAACACCCAAAGGTGAAACTGAATTAACCGCTGAGGAGCGTCTACTTCGTGCAATTTTTGGAGAAAAAGCAAGGGAGGTCCGTGACACGTCTTTGAGGGTTCCACATGGAGAAGGTGGAATTGTCGTAGAAGTTAAAATTTTTGATAAAGATAATAGCAAGAACGAACTTCAAACAGGAGTTAACAAAATTGTTAGATGTTATATCGCACAAAAAAGAAAAATTTCAGTAGGGGACAAAATGGCAGGTCGACATGGTAATAAAGGTGTTGTTTCACGAATTTTACCTATCGAAGATATGCCGTTTTTACCTGATGGAACTCCACTTGATGTTGTTTTAAATCCATTAGGTGTTCCTTCAAGAATGAATGTTGGACAAATTTTGGAGACACATCTTGGTTATGCTGCAAAAACATTGGGAATCAAAATAATGACACCTGTTTTCAATAGTGTTAAAGAAGAGGACATCTTTGAGTATCTGAAAATGTCTGGCCTTGGAGAAGACGGAAAAATTTGGCTTCGTGACGGTCGTACTGGCGAATATTTTGATAATCCAGTTGTTGTAGGCTACATGTATTATCTTAAACTCCATCACCTGGTTGATGATAAAGTCCATGCTCGTTCAACAGGTCCTTATTCACTTGTTACACAACAACCTCTAGGAGGTAAGGCACAATTTGGAGGACAACGTTTTGGAGAGATGGAAGTTTGGGCACTTGAAGCCTATGGTGCTGCTTATACTTTACAGGAGGTTCTAACTGTAAAATCTGATGATGTACTTGGTCGTGTCAAAACATATGAAGCCATAGTTAAGGGCCAAAATGTACCGACACCTGGAATTCCTGAATCTTTTAAAGTTTTGGTCAAAGAATTACAGTCAATTGGTCTTGATTTAAGTGTTTTTGACAAAAATAACAATGAAATAAACTTGAAACGTAATTTTGACAAAGAAAACGAGATAGGATTACCTGAACCTAAAAAAATATTTTAAACAACCTTATATTTTTTGCCTGTGATAAATATGTGAAACGGGTATAGCCCATAATTCTCACACTTCTTAGCTAGTGAGATGTGGTAAAATATCAAGTTATAGGAGTACATTATGGATTTTGATGATTTTGAATCTATAAGGATAAGTTTGGCTTCTCCAGAAAAAATTAGAAGTTGGTCATGTGGTGAAGTAAAAAAACCAGAGACGATTAATTACAGAAGTTTAAAACCTGAAGCAGATGGCCTTTTTTGTGAAAAAATCTTTGGACCACAAAAAGATTGGGAGTGTCATTGTGGAAAATATAAAAAGATAAGATACAAGGGTAAAACTTGTGAACGTTGTGGTGTCAAAATAACACATTCAAAAGTTCGTCGTGAAAGGATGGGCCATGTAGAACTTGCGGCTCCTGTTTCCCACGTTTGGTATTTTAGAGGTATACCATCTCGTTTATCTTCATTTCTAGATATAGCGCCTAGACATTTGGAAAAAGTTTTATACTTCGCATCCTATATTGTAATAGATCCAGGTAATGTAAGTGAAATTTCAGAAAATCAGATAATTTCTGATAAAGAATACCGTGATCTTAGAGAAAAATATGAAGATGATTTTGAAGCTTCAATGGGAGCTGAAGCAATAAAAAAAATACTTTCAAAAATTGATATACACTCACTATCATTAAAGCTAAAAGAAGAATTTGAGACAGCAACTGGTCAAAAAAAAGTTAAAATTCTGAAAAGATTAGAAGTCGTGGAGGCATTTAAAACATCTAAAAATCGTCCTGAATGGATGGTTTTGGATGTTATTCCTGTTATCCCACCAGATTTAAGGCCTATGGTTCAGTTAGATGGCGGAAGATTTGCTACCTCGGACCTAAATGATCTTTACCGTCGTGTAATCAATAGAAACAATAGACTTGTGCGTCTTCATAGTCTTGGAGCACCAGAAATAATAGTTCGAAACGAAAAAAGAATGCTTCAAGAAGCTGTTGACGCTTTATTAGATAATGGCCGACGTGGTAAACCGACTACTGGTTCTAACAATAGACCACTTAAATCTTTGTCGGATATGCTTAAAGGTAAGCAAGGACGATTCAGACAAAATTTACTTGGAAAACGCGTAGATTACTCTGGTCGTTCAGTTATAGTTGTAGGTCCTGAACTGAAAATTTATCAATGTGGACTTCCAAAAGAGATGGCACTTGAATTATTTAAACCATTTGTTATGCGAAGACTTGTAGAAGTTGGCACATTCAATAACATTAAAGCCGCACGTAAGGCTGTTGAAAGAATTAGACCTGAAGTCTGGGATGCACTTGATGTCGTTATTAAGGGTCATTTAGTTTTGCTGAATCGTGCTCCAACATTGCACAGATTAGGAATTCAAGCATTTGAACCAATTTTAGTTGAGGGACGTGCAATAAAGCTTCACCCACTTGTTTGCTATGCATATAATGCAGATTTTGACGGTGATCAGATGGCAGTACATGTACCTCTTTCAGCGGAAGCTCAGTCTGAAGCACGCTTTTTGATGTTATCAACTGGAAATTTGTTGAAACCATCTGACGGAAAGCCAGTTGTAGTTCCAACTAAAGATATGGTTTTGGGTATCTATTATCTAACAACTAAGAAAGAAGGACAAAAAGGTGAGGGAAAAGTATTTTCCAATGAAGACGAAGCTTTATTAGCTCTCGAAAATGGAATAATTTTATTACATTCAGTCGTGAAAGTACGATTAGAAAAGCAGATAGAAAATAAGATAATTAAAAAAATTGTTGAGATAACCCCAGGAAGAATAATTTTTAATCAACTTATTCCTCAGGATTTATGTATTGTTAATCGTAAAGATCCAGACAAATTTTTAGATTTTGAAGTTGACTTTCTAGTGGGGAAAAAACAACTTGATTTTATACTAGACAGATGTATCAAAGTTCATGGTTTTAAAAAAACTTCAGAGGTACTTGATGATATTAAAAGCGCAGGTTTTAAATACGCTACTAGAAGTGCCATGACAATTTCTATAAAAGATGCTTTGGTGCCTGAATCTAAAAAAGATATTATAAAAAGAGCAGAAGCCAAAAATGATGTAATAAATAATCATTACAAAAATGGACTTATGTCAAAGGCAGAACTGAAAAATCATATTTTAAAAACATGGAACAATGCAACAGATACTCTAACTGGTGTAGTTAATGTTAGCTTATCAAATGATAATCCTATTTTTATGATGGTCAATTCTGGAGCAAGAGGTTCAACTAGCCAGATTAAACAAATTTTAGGTATGAGGGGTTTGATCTCTAGTGCTTCAGGTGCAACAATTGAGATTCCAATTATATCAAACTATATAGAAGGTCTTAACGTACTTGAATATTTTATATCTTCGAGAGGTGCCCGCAAAGGATCATCAGACACTTCATTGCGTACTTCTGACTCTGGCTACTTAACACGTCGTCTTGTAGACGTTTCCCAAGATGTCATAGTTAGAACAGAAGACTGTAGCACTGAATCTGGAATAACTGTTTTTGAAATTAAAGATGGGAAAGAAGTTATTGAACCATTTATTGAACGTCTTAATGCCAGATATCTTGTTAAAGACTTTGTTGGAAAAAATGGTAAAGTTTTAGTTTCAAAAGATAAATTAATGGACGAAGATGATGCCAAATTAATAATTTCATCTGGTGCAAAAAGTGTGGAAATTCGTTCAGTCTTGCGTTGTAAATGTAGTTATGGTGTTTGTAAAAAATGTTATGGTGCAAATTTAGCAACTGGTACAACTGTAGCTGTTGGGGAAGCAGTAGGAATTATGGCAGCACAGTCTATCGGTGAACCAGGCACACAGTTAACTATGAAAACGTTCCATACAGGCGGTATAATAGGTGTAGAAGATATAACTCAAGGATTACCTAGAATTGAAGAACTTTTTGAAGCGAGAAAACCAAAAAAACTTGCAATTATAAGTGAAATTTCTGGCAAAGTTAGATTTGAAGAAGTTAAAAAAAATAAGCATGCTGTTGTATATAACGTAAATTCTGGTTTAGAAAAAAGCTATCTTATACCTTTTGGTTCTCGTGTGATGGTTGAAGAAAATCAAAAAATTGAAGCTGGCGATATTATAACAGAAGGTTCTATAAATCCACATGAAATTTTAAATATAAAAGGAGTAGCTGCGTTAGAAGCATACTTAATTCAGGAAGTCCAACGCGTTTATCGTATGCAGGGTGTTGATATTAACGATAAACACATTGAAGTAATAATAAGACAGATGATGAGAAAAGTTCGTGTATACGAATCAGGTGACACAAATCTTTTAACCAATTCAGTTGTAGATGTTTCAGAATTTGAGTCTCAAAATGAAAATATAAGAAATATTATTGCTAGTTCTGGCAAAAAACTTCGTGAAGCAATTTCTACACCTATTGTACTTGGAATTACAAAAGCTTCGCTTTCAACAAATTCATTCCTTTCTGCTGCTTCCTTTCAGGAAACTACGAAAGTTTTAACTGATGCTGCAATAAAAGGAAAAGTAGACAGATTAATCGGATTAAAAGAAAATGTAATAATAGGAAAACTTCTTCCAGCTGGTACAGGACTTCCATGTTATAGTAATGTCAAAATTAGATGTTATTGAAAATAAGCTTTTAGAACCTGTTCTCATATATTTCAAAACGCATATTTTTTGTAATTTTCGCCTTAGGAACAGGTTCCTAGAATAGACTTCCTTCATGACTTGAAAACATCACTTTTTTTATATTTTCCCTAAAAACAACATAAATTTTTTGAAATATATAAAGTATTCCTGCGAAATTTATGTTGTTTTAAAAGAAAATCTATAAAAAATTTAGAACTTATCCTTAATAACAAAGTCGCCGAAGTAAAACTATTGGAATGAGCGATCATAAATAAATTTTCCTTTGAAGATGTGCTGATTTCATAATCTTTTGATAGTCTTCTAAACCACGTAGCCAACCAAAAGTTCTCTCTAAACGCCACCTTTTGGGTACTATTGCCCAACCTTTAGGAATTATTTTCTCTGAAATATCACATCTTTTGCCAAGCGATTTTACAAATTCTAAAAAAGTCTTGCGATAACCTTCATCGGCGCAAACACCCATATTTTCACACCATCGATCCCATGATCTTCAGACGAATATATAGTTTTTGAACTTTGAGAATCGATAAGAGCGTAACTTGCTTTGGCGTTTCTTTCAGCTTTTAATC
>Ga0209737_10002243_pt1 | contig 13521 bp, 3 predicted proteins | sample TergutCu122P3_FD_187284 | JGI IMG/M metagenome (GOLD analysis project Ga0209737, IMG submission 187284) | Cubitermes ugandensis P3 segment gut microbial communities from Kakamega Forest, Kenya - Cu122 P3 (SPAdes) (version 2) | ecosystem: Host-associated > Arthropoda: Insects > Digestive system >... | reverse complement strand
CCCAAAACCCCTTAGTTGTGTTGATAGGAGAGATATACGATATAAATAAGAGTCAATGAAATAAACAGGTATAGGATGAATGAATGGTATATATGAAATACAATCTCTTTTAAATATATAATCTTTTATGCTGATAGAAGAGAATAAAGAAGAGTGTTCGCAGCCTCCACCTAATAATACTCAAGTATTTGTTCCTGAGATCCCATATAGGAAAGCAGCATTCCCGCATCTTCCCATTCAAATTCCAAGGCATCTTTTTACTCTAATCTTAGATACTTTCCATGGTCGTTGATAAAGTAGGAGATCTATCTTATCTTAGTTTGAATGACTACGATTTCATAGCTAGCACTTTAACAGAGTTTAAGGTGAGTTTTGGAGATTTGGGAACGAAAGAGATCTCAACACTGGTTAAATTCTTAGAAATAATTTGGTTGAGATCTAACAATCTTCCATGGGATGAAGAAGAAAAGGTTCATAGTGCTATTCTTGCTATTGGAAGATATACAATAAAGATCATAAGCTCTTTACTAGAAGTTCTCTCAACCATAAAAGGAGATTACATGAAACTCAAGAATATTGAGCGCCATCTTTTCGAGTTGTGTGAAGTTACAATGTCACCCGTTTCCTTTATAGAGCGCCAAATCAAACTCGAGTTGATTTCTAAGAAGATGCAGAAGGAAATTATTATGAAGCTGCTTTCACCCTTCCTCCCTGAAAAGGATCTGTCTAAACAAACTGATAATATTCTGACCACTTATAAGGAAGGTTACAACACAGTGCATTCTAAGTTTGTAGGTGTTATAAAGAAATTGCAGATTTATGCAGTTGAAGAAGTAAAGATTCCAGCATTATGGGTTCATCACTTTATTGGGACATTTAGTAATCCACCTTGGAGTTCAGATGTTGCACAGTTTGGCTGGAGTTCCTTTAATATCTGCATTCTGTGCTTGGAATTTTTCTTGAACTGTGAAGGAATGAAAGATTTAAAGGGAAAATTAATGAAAGAATTTACTTCCTGGACTGAGAAAGCCCTTGAAGAACTAATACAATTAATAAGTAACTTTAAGGAAACAGATACTGATTTGATTCTAACCTTGTACAGTGGCTATATGTTCCCTATATTTATCTTCTATGGATATACAGCAAAAGAGGTTCCTGAAGTTTCATTACACGGACTAAAACTTGCTACAAGTGTTGTGGAGAGGTTGATAAAGATAGATATATGGAAGTTGTTTAATGCTGAGAACTTAGAAATACTCTTTGAAAGCCTTTACTTTCTGTTCTCTTTCATGTGCAAGAACGTTAGTATGGCGGCTATTAATGGAGTCGTTGATTTCTTTAAGACTACAAAATGTGATTACATAAAGTTGGGATTAAGTCTCTTTGGTTATATTTCAGGATTACAGATAGAAAAAACTAATAAAGAAAGTAAAGGAGGAATGATGTGGGATATTCCTGTATCTTCACAAGTAAAGAAAAAGTCGAAACTAGCTAATAACAAAAAAGCCCCAAGCAAAGCTATAGAACTTCCTAAGGAAGCTTTAAATTCGTTAGAGGAAATAGTAGCAATGATAGGATGTTTAATAGTAAAGAGTAAGAATACACTAAGTTCCTTAATAAATGAATGGCTTTCAGATGAATCAACGACAATAGTACTTTTAAAGATTATAAATGATCCACAGAAGGTTAGTAATACAGGGGTCACTAATATTATTGCTAAGTTGATTATTGAAGTTACACAGAAAGACGCTTGTTACACCACTGACACCTGGCAGTTAATAATCCTTAGTCTGATGAAGTATTTGGATGAAGCGAAAGGATTCAACGGTTACTTGTTCTCACTGATAATAAAGTTAGCACTTTGTTGTTATAGTAAGTTTGGAACAAGAAGCAAAGAAGAAATACACAAACTCAGAGAACTATGGATCAATCTAATCAAATATCTAGTAAAGAAGGATATAAAGGATTCGAAGATGAAGTATAAAGAGGTTGCAATTCTTTTTATCTTACAAACACTCTTAAAAGATCAAGGTGAAGTTATACTTACCTCTATATTCATAGAAGCACTCCAAGAAAAAACCACTGAACGAGGAAAATATTATGAGTTGTTCTTGAAGTTGTCAGCAGCATTACCTCTCGAAATAGAGGCAGTGAAGATGTGTTCAGAGCTGATTACTACCATTTTATTAAAAGGAATAGAACCAAGTCCTGATTTTATGAACTTTAGTAATGTAGAGCTTTCACCTGCCTTTAACAAACTAATTAATCTATTCGCCAAAGAAAGGCCTGGAGAAAACTTACTCGCATTAGACAATCTTGCTGATTTATGTGACTCAGGATCTCTATTTGGACAGATATTGAAGTGTCCTCAGCTTATTTCTTATCCAGAAGAGTCAAAGGTAAATTATCCCAATTATTACCTACACAACTTAATAACACTCTCAAACACTGATGTTAACACCGTTTCCAATGCATTCCAAGAAAGCATGTTGGCTTTATTACAATCTTATCTTCAAATTGACAACGAGATTTCTCTAAAGCTGGTTTATTGGCAAGGTATAATTCATTCGTATATATTGTTTACAGAGTTCTTAATAAAGCATAAAGTTGTATTGCCTAGTCCACAAGATATATTAGAATTTGTTAGCATCTCTTGTGACCATGCTCTAGAAGTATTAGACAAAGAAATATCATCCTATTACAAGTTTATATTAGAAGATAAAAAGGAGTTACAAGAATTTAATAAAGTCTTGAAGGATTTGACTTTAATATCACCTGACTTAAACAAGTTATTACCAAGTATTGGTTTAGAAAATATTGATATTTCTTTTTTCGTTCAAGTTAGTACTCCAGTCTCCTATCTAGACTTATTAGCTGCTCCACCTAATGAAAAACTACTCACTGAAATCTTTGCTCAAGCTATAGAAGGGCACTTTAATAGTCACTTTGGAGCAAATTCACCCGAGAACCATTTCTATAGAGTAATATTTTCTACGATACTCACAATCCAATCCTTCATAAAAATTACAGAACTAATATTAAAGACATATAACTTGCCATCAGATTCTATATTGCCAATGATAGCGAGAGTGAGTTCAATAAGTTTGATTTCACAAGATTATCCAGAAATAAAAAAGGTAATACAGGAAGTATTTAAGATGAGTAAGGCTGAGAATGCAGAGAAAGTACAGAGTTGTGCTTTAAAGTTAATATTTGCTAAGAAAATAAGTCAGGTAATACATGATCTATTACCTTGTATGGAAGAAAAGAAAGATCGATCAATAGAAGTTCTTTTAGAACGGTGGAATGCTAATATAAAAGGATTAAGCAAAGAGCCTTTAGCAGAAGAGATAGCTGAGTATGATGCAACAAAGGCTACGATAGATATAGTTTCTTTGATAGGAAGTAAAGGACAGAAAGAGCAGTTAACTTTTAAAATAATGTTGATAGCATTTGATTGTGTACCAGAGAAAGAAGCTATAGATGTAATACAAAAGCAAATACTTACATTATCCAATAAGCTCCTATATCAAATGTTCTTATTAAAAGATCTCAAAGACTCCTTCTATTCCGTACTCTCCAAACTCATAGCAGACTGCAAGCCTTTGCAAGATAAAATATTCGATGTCATTAAGGATCTATTATTGACAAAAGAGAAAAATTTGGAGAATTTGAATAACTATTTGCAGCTACTTAAAAATTTAATCACAGTTTCAGTAGATACTTATTTGCCGCGCTTAATAGAAGAAGTACTTCCCGCAATTAAGGACAGTAATAACGATCATCTCAAATCTGTGCTTGTTGACTATATCGCTAGTATCTCATATGATTCCTTCTCTATTACTAGTCCTAAAAAAGCTGAGGTGTTACCTGAAGTAATAGAGAATCTGGCAGAAGGATATGGAATAGAGAGCTATGTAAAAAAGGCTGATATATCGAGTGTTACTGAAAAATGTACGCTAACAAAACCTAGAAAGAAGAATGAGCTGTTACCATCATATTATTGCTATACTTGTGGCATTACCAACCCTAAGATATGTTGTTCTGCCTGTGCAAAAAACTGCCACAAAAGCCATAAAGTGATTTTTTGTAGGTTAGGATCATTTCCTTGTATGTGTCAGGGCGAAGGAAAGTGTCTTATAATACCTAAAGAGGAAGAGCTTATAGAGCTTTATTCAAATAGCGGAAGCTTATTTTCTCAGCATAAGCAGTTAGATAGAGGAAGTTACTGGAGAGAGGATAGTTATGCCTTATCTAAGGTTATGTATAAGAAACTAGCCGATGGTAAGAAAACCAAAAAAGAATTCGAACTTGTCCCTAATAGCAGTGAAGAAAGTGAAGACAGCATCATTGATGAAAGACCACCTGGAGAACTTTACTCCATCACAGGAAAGGTGAATGAATCAATAGTCAATAAGGGCAATAGAGCGTTGAAGAAAGAGACTGAAATTGATAAAGAAGCTTTAATAGGAATGGAAGGCAATGAGGATGTAAAACTCAATATAAGCTATAAACAAAAGCTAAAAGAAGACCAAGTTAAGACTGCTCAGAAGGCATTAATAGATTTACAGAAGAATCTTTTACCAGAAGCAACAGTATTAGTAGATGAAAAGCAAAAGTCAGTCTGCTTGAATGATATTCTCTTCATTAATAAAGGAAAGACTGTAAAGAATGCAAGTGAATTAGTACAGCTAAGCTGTGAGTATGATGTAATTTCATCTAATACAGGATCTTCTAAGAAACCTTTAGGTAGCATGTACACAGACATTCCTCCATATTTTAGATCGCATCTTGCACATTATCCGAGTGCAAGGAATTTTGCTACTAAGAGTTCAGCAGGATTACTAGCTCTTGTATTTAAAGATAATGTGAAAATTTACAACTCAGATTCTATTGAGAACAATCCTTCATTCTTTTTAAGTGAAAAGGTTAAATTACCGCCTATATCAAGTATTAACTTAGGATTCTCTATAATAAGTGCAAAATTCAACAAGGAGAATGAGAGTTATTTGGCAGTTTCTGGGATTCAGGAGTGTACTGTAGTTATTTTAGATCCAATCAGTGGTAAACTCATATCAAAGCTTCCTATTGATTTGATGTTAAGATCAATGGGTGATGATTTCCGCATCACAAAAATTGAATGGATTCCTGGCTCCCAAGTACATCTCGCCGTGGCAGTCCAAATCTTCATCAAGATCTATGATTTGTCAGCAGATAATATAGCACCTATATACACATTAAATTCTACAGAAAGAGATATAAGAGACTTACACATCATTAATGAAGTTGAAGATAACTATTACAGATTCTTCTTTGCTAATGGAAATAATCTAAGTACTTGTGTTATAGAAATACCACCTAGACCTGATAATCTATCCTATGATGCAACTGTAGAGATTGTACAAGCTATTGAGTTTCCTGAGGAATTCAAGAAAGCACCTTTAGTTTCTGTTTACTTTGCACCAAAGTCTAAGTTGATTATGTTATCCTTAAATGACAGTCGATTTGTATTTGGTGAACTCGATAAACAAACTACTAAACTACAACGCATGAGTGCAGTTGAACTAGGAAAAGAATTCAAATACTTCTTCAATCTTGATGAAGTAACTATCGAAGACAAATGTATTTGGCTGTGTGGTATGTCTATGAGTGAGCAGTTACAAGGAACTTTAATAAAGATTGATGAGCAGGAAGTACAGTTGCAGGTACTTAAACAGAAGATAGATGGAACCTGTTTATTGATGAAAGAAGAAGATGCTTGGAAGGTAATAACTACTTCAGACAATGCTTATGTTTGTTGCTTTGAATCTCCTATAAAGAAATCAACTAATAAACAACAGATTGTTATTGATGACTACTCACAGCTATTTCAATTAACTCACTTACCTAAGTCTGTGAGTTTGCCTATAGATTACTTCGAGAAAGCTGTGGATGTGCTTGATCCTTCAGCGAATATAGGAAAAGCTATTAAGATTAGTGCTAGTAGTAATTTACTTGAAGGTACTACCAATGAAGCTCTTTTTGAAAAATTGTTTGTTAACAAAGGAAAGAACACTATCATTATTAATCCTCCTTCAGCATCTATTGAGATAACTTTGAGTGATACAAGTAATTATCTACTAGTTGGTTTAAGAATACTTGCAGATGCTAAGCCTAAGCAATCTGTTATTGTTTTCAATAGAAGTATAAATTTGGGTACAATAGCAGAGAATGTAACAGAGATAGGATTTTGTGATGCAGAGATCCTTTTCGCTAAAAATGGTACATTCAAGCTCATGTTCAAGTCTGATAATGAACCCATTATCCTCAAAGGCATCGAACTATATGCTTTCCATAAGGATACTTTTAAGTTGCCAGAGAAGTTGGGTAAGATAGATCAGAAATTAATGACAAGAACAAGTGATAAGTTCTCAGAGTATAAGGATTATACTTCGATTCTTTCAACTACCACATATGAGATTCTTTCTTGGGAGAAAAAAGAAGAATTATTAGGTAAAGCATTTGGAAATAATAATAAACTCAGAGCATTCATTAATTGTTTAGACTTTCTTTCATATACAGCTTATACTAGTTCAAGTATTGCTGAAAAAGTAGCTGAAGAGATAATTAACTCCTTAGAAATCTTTATGCACCTCAGAGGCAATGATCTACAAGCGAGAATCATAAAAAGTGCTTCAAGAAAGTGTATAAAGGCAATTATTTATAATGTAACACAGGGAAGCCAAAGAATAGAAGGAGATAAGTTTCATTATCAAACATGTAAGTGCAGAGCTTTATTTTCTTATTTAAAAGCACTTATGAAGCAGACTATACCACTGAATGAACTAGAGAAAGGGCTTAAGAGTCTTACAAAGGCAAAGATTAAAGTAACATTAACTTTCTTCGAAGGAATAATGAACAATAAAGACGTTATAGAATGGATTAATACTACTATCATATCAAGTCTGAAGAACAATTATAACAAGAAGTCAGTGTATAGGAGTGTAGTAAGAAAGTACACAATGATAATAATTGGCTATTGTGATTATTTATTGAATCTAGAACTTAATACTAAGATAGACTCTAACTTTAAAAAAGGTAGCGAGAGTGTAAATTCTCTTTTGAAATCCTTTATATTTAGTAAGGATGAGGAGATGGCAGCATCCTTTATAACAATACTAAGTGAGTTGCTTATAAAACATGATAAAAGGTATGTGAATTATCCTATAACAAGAAAGTTTGCTAGAGATCTATTTAAGTCAAAGGAAGAGCAAGTAGTAAGTATAGAAATTCATTTATTTGATTTTAGCCATGAAGTAGCTCTTTGTTTGTGCAAGAATATTATTGAATATAAAGACAGTAAAGGAAGAGTCTACATTGCTCCCTTTGTCCTCTTACATGAACTGTTTTATAACTATTCCATGAGAAAGAAAATAAAGGATGATGTGGAGAGTTGGAATAAGTTGTTTAGTACATTTGTGAATACAGTGATTACTAAGAGCAATCCTTTGGATTCCTCAAATTCTGAGACTATTTTACTGGGACTGAAATTGATTAATTCATTGTTTTCAACAAATTCAACATCATTAAGGGAAGAAACAGCAGTGGATTTTATTGCATCTTGTTATAGAGATAGCGCATTAATAGCATGGATATCAACAAGTATTGAAAAGTTAAGTATAATAATAAAGAATAAGAAGACTGCTATAGAGATATCACAGGATAAGCAAGACAATGTGACATTCTTGAAGCCTAAGTTCAAAAGAAATGATTGGAAAATATTTGCTATTGCCAGTTCGGAAGAAACAGAGACTTTTCATGAAATTATTAAACTTTGTTATAAATTCTCATTACATGATAAGGAGGTTACGTCAAAGAATCTTAATACTATCTTAAGTACTTATTTATTAGTAGATATTTTAAAACAAACCTTATGTGAGTTCTTGTTAAATTATTCTGAGAAAGATTTTTACATGAAGACTCTGTTCAAAATGCTCTTTAAGACTAAAGAAGAACTTACTCAATATAAGGATAATTTCATATATGCATTAAAGTTAAGCGATCTTAAAGAATTGGTTAATGTGTCAAACTATGAATCACAGGTAAATATATACAGGAATCTTAATGATATATGGAAAGTAGCTAAGAATCGCTCTGCTCATTGGAAAACCTACACCGAAAATCATACTGAAGTGTTTAATACGCTGTTTAAGATATCAGGAACAATATATGAGAAGACAGCATTCCAAGCATTGACTTTAGCTTCACTAGGATTGGAAACTGAGGAGTGTAAGAAACTTAGCATTAAGAATACTTTTGGTATTTTAGCTAATAATTATCCTTGTACTACTGCCTTAATAAACTCATTGATGCTTACATTTAGTAAGTGTAATGAGGTAGAGAAGAAGTTTAATGTAGAGAAGATATTTGATAAAGGACTTGCTATAGGTAATGAATTTATACTTGACTCTGCTTCTGTTCAAATGCGAGTTGCTTCCGCATATCTACTAAGAGGTCTTTACGATAATAGCAATGAGAAGGAACAGGAGATGATATTGAAGAAGATAGGAGAGAAGATAAGTTCAAAGATTCATCATTATGGCTGTGCTTCTCTTCAGATATTATCACTTTGCTTATGTGTTTTCAGTCGAATAGAAGAACCAAAGACTAATTGTCCAAAAGAGATTATAAAAAATATAGTAGAAAGTGCTAAGGAATCCTTAAACATAATAAGAAATCATGATAATGCAATAATATACAAAGAAGTTCAGAGCTTATCAGATAATTCATTCTTATATTGTTTAGAAGAAGTTCCTTGTCACGTTTGTATTTCAGATATAGCTCAGGATTATACAAATCAGAAAATTAGTGATATTAAGCAAGATTATGCTTTTACTAGTTCAGCCTTCATCTACAAGCTAATTAATTCATACTCCATACAAAAGATAACATTAGACTTATGTCTTCTAGAAAATAGAAAGATAAAAGAGGTGGTTGTGTATCATTCTTCAGTTAAGAGTATGCAATTACCTGAATTAAGAGAGAATTGGAAGGTATGGAAGAAGGCAGGTACTGTTACATTGAAACAAAAGACACAATCAACTGATATAGAGTTCTCAGTACCAATAATAACAAGTCTTTTAAAAATAGAGTTTATTACTGGAGGAAGCAAAGCAGAAGAGTAAGTATTATATAATATCGTAGGAGTTTTACTAGATTGGGATATGGAGGAGAGCCTACATATTGTCCAAGATGTTCAAATGCAACAGCAAACTTGCAAGGGTTGTGTAGAAGTTGTGGAGAAAACATCTTCCAATGTCCAAACTGTAAAAACATTAACTACGGGAAGTTCAATTCATTCATCTGCACTGAGTGTGGATTCTTTAAGTACGGAAAAGTTGATATCATACTCTCTGTACAACTCAGCTTTGGAGCCCAAAAAATTGAAAACGAAAAAGACAAGATGGAGATACAGAGATCATTGTCTGAGACTTTGGCATCAGCAATGAAGTATCATGAAACATTGAAAGGATGTAAACACAGTTTGTTTTCTATGATACGTGCACCTGCTGTAAAGTTAAGTAAGAAATCAGGAAAACTAATTGATATGCATAGTACTTATACGAATATGTGTGTTCCTGATTATAAATCATTGGTGAAATTACTAAGAAATGCCAATTCAATGAAATCTGAATTACTCCAATACGCAAACTCTATTATAACAGACTCATACAAATTAGAACCTTCTAATAATTGCTATGGTTGCTCTGAAATATTCCTGCAGATCTTTTTGAAGTTTATAGAATTATCTGCATATAATAATTTCTGTTGTAAACTATATAACGAACTTCCATTAAAAGAGTTATTATTCACATCAATATTTCCTTGTAGTTCTCCTTCAATAGCAAAGTTATTGGTAAAAGCATTGGCTTCATTAAGTGTTAATGATTCACAATATAATGAAGCTGTTCTTAAGAGATTAAATACAGCAGTAGATGCTATGAAGACTGTTACTTCCTTAGATCGCATGAAAATTCGTGATGAGGTAATTCTTTGCATAGAACTATTAATACGTATTCATTCCAGATTACTCTTTATACTTATCCAAAGTCCAAATTCAGATAAGAGGCATGAGGAAATACTCGGCAAGGTTAATGAAACATTGCAGAAGATATTGAAAGAGAGTTTTCCTATAGCGAATTATTGCGTAGCAGAAGAAATAGTACAGCCCTTGCTTAAGTATGTGTTAGAAGTATTATATTTACCAGTAAAATTTAATATTGCCAAGTTACTTATAGAGAAAGAGAATATATACACAGGGATCATACAGCAATGCTTAATCTACACAGAATCCAAGCGTCTAAGAGAAACCACTGCTGATCTCATAAAGAGATTATTTGAAATAATGCCAGGAACTATGATTCCTACATTCAATAGCCTAATAGCTAACTTAAGTGAAACCCTTGCTATTCCTCAAGAGAGTGCTGAGAGTCTTCTTTCTGTCTTTAAGCATTTGGTGAAAGAACTCAATAAGAAGAAGTTGGTAGAGGAATTTAATAAAGTAAAGGTAGTAGAGAAGATATTAAGTTTTGCAGATGAAGAAATAAATAAGATAAAAGACAATACAAAGGATAAACTATTCTGGATTGGATATTCTCTTTCTTGCCTCCTTGAAATTGTACCTGAATTAATACAAAAGACAGCATTACCCAATGAACTAATTCGCTTTATTATTCTGACCTATACAAAAGCAAGGAAGTTAATTAGCATGGGCAACAATTATGTAAACAAGAGCATAACTACATTAAAGAAGATCTTCCATGAAATTTCACTAGAAGATCTAAATGCTAAGAAAGAAGTAATAACTCAATGTTTGAAGGTAATGGAGGAAAATAAGTATGAGACAGGAACTAAGGTTATGCTTTACTCAGAGACTTATAGAATTATAACAGCAGGTAAACCAGAATCAAGCTATTCATTAGTTCTACAGAAAGCTCCAAGTCAGATGATGTTTATACCCGGAGGATTAGATAGGAATACTTATTTATTATCAGAAGTTGGTAATACAGTAAAAGATCTAAGGAAGATCATATGCAATAATCCTAGGATGAGAAATACAGAGCAGATTCTAGAAGTTGTTGTAGGTGATAACGTACTTGGACTTGATCTTGATTTGAAGTTGGTATATGAATTGGTTTGGTGGCCATATATACAAAAGCTAAAAGCTCCTGATATCAAGGACATTCCCTCAATAGGAAATGCTAAGAATGAAGAACTAGAACCAATGAAAGTAGTTTACAGACTAATAGGAATCGACGGTGAATCAGTAGAACAGAAAATAGACAAGCTAGAACCTCCTCCATCTATTGAAAACCCTGAAATTAGATTCGCAGCAGCAACAACATTTCTTGACAAGTTAGAAAATACTACAGGAGTCAACATGATATTCGAAGATGTAGAGAAGATAGATGCAAAAGAAAATGGTTTAGTAGAAAATATAATAAGTTTATTAGACATATTTACAAAAATTAAAGTGTGCAGAAAGAAGATAATAGAGCTAAAAGGACATGATTTATTAGGGAAGAAAGCAATGGATATGTTAGGTGAAGAACTCTCAAACAGATACTTGAAAATACTCACTGATATACTAAGTGAGGAAAGTGAGAGTCAGTTAGATATCAAAGATAATGAAAACGTAAGTAAGTTGTTACAGAGACTTAAGAGTGATTGTGAGAAATGCAAGAGTAGTACTGAAGCTTCTAAGAGCTCTGCTAAAACTCTAACAAAAGCCTTACCTTACTTTGCTTATGGAAATGCAGACGCAATGAACACTCTTGTTAATTACTTTAAAGATTCTATCAAATTCGAAAGCTTAAATGAATCAAAGGAGAGTAAGGAGAAGATAGAAGTAACATATAATATAAATAGACTTATTGAAATCATTGAAGGAATTCCTTCACAACTCTTTATATTACATGAAGCTCTATTATACTCAGGTACTGCACAAGCCATTATTGATTACATTAAGAAATGGATAGAGGATAATAAGAATTTAGCAGGATTACAGATCGCATTAAAACTTTTGACGGAGTTAGTAAAGCATCATGAACCTACACAAGAGTTGATATTAAGCCTAATAGAACCTATCCGCAATATTTCTAAGAAAAAGAATAGTTCACCCTTCAAAGCACTCTACAAGAAATTCGTTGAGCAAATCCATAAATCCGCCAAAAGCCAAGAACTCAAAAAGAAGCTGGAAGAGTTAAAGCAAGAGGAAAGTAAGAATGACGAGCATGAAGCAATTAAATTTACAGAGGAAGAACCCGTTTGCATAATGTGTGGAAAGAACTACTTAACTGCGCCTCAAGATCTATTGGGAATCTATGTTTATGAAAAGGTACGCAGCTTTATTGATAAAGAGTCAGCATTAAGAATAACTATATACAGTCATTTGAATTTCATACATGAGAAATGTCACCATAGCGAACTCGAAAAATTGGATGAATGGTCAAAGGCAACTGTAAGAAACTTCAATACTAAGTGTAATGACTGTATCCCAATTCCAGGTGGTGAAATTTCGGCTGAATCCTTTAAAGCAGCAGTGAAATGCTTCATCGAGAGATTAGAACTCAGAGTAGAAGGTAAGTCCGGGTATAAGCTAATGATCTGTGGTATAATGACTTTACTGAGAAAATTTGCTTATGAAGAGTCTTTAGGGATCTATACACAGAATAAAGGACTAATACATAACTTCCAGTTAATCCCTTTCATGATGCAGCTCATCTTCTATCTGGGAATGAACAATAACTATTCTTTTGATGAACTAAACAAAGAAGTTCAAGCTTTCTTTGATGAGATACCTAAATTTAAAGACGATCTAGAATCAATTATAGAAATTGAGTTAGCGGCTAATTCTAAGAGAAAGAAGCATTCATTAAAGGTATCTACAGATGACTTTTTGTATGTGTGTACTTTGGCTTTACTGTTCTCTAATTCTGATGAATGGACAAACATAAAAGAAAAACTTCTACATTCAACAATACAAGTTTTAGCTTTTGGAACTGTTAATAATCCAACTAAGCTGAAATGTAAGAAATCACTAAAGAAAGTTCCTAAGGCTAAAGATAAATCACCTAACTTCATAAAAGAATTAAAGCCCCTGCTCATATTCCTAATTATGATTGATCAATACAAGACTCAATTGAAAGTATTTGTAAAGGAAACAGCTAAGACACCAGAAGAGTACATTCGCAGCCTATATGAAGGGATAAAGAACAGAGGTAAATGTCTTAAAATTGGTGAAGAGATAGCAAATGTCTATAGTAAAGTAATAACAGAAGCAAAGAACGTTGATGAACTCCTTAAGCTATTAAATCCATCTAAAGAGATTTCACAGGAATTCAAGAAAATAAAGGCCATTACTTTTGAAGAATAACTATACTCACTTTAAAGACGCATATAGAGTTTGTATATATCGATGTGCTATTGTGATACATTGAGTATGAAGGGGTTTTGGGGTTTTGGGGTTTTGGGGTTTTGGGG
>Ga0209737_10002242_pt1 | contig 13522 bp, 9 predicted proteins | sample TergutCu122P3_FD_187284 | JGI IMG/M metagenome (GOLD analysis project Ga0209737, IMG submission 187284) | Cubitermes ugandensis P3 segment gut microbial communities from Kakamega Forest, Kenya - Cu122 P3 (SPAdes) (version 2) | ecosystem: Host-associated > Arthropoda: Insects > Digestive system >... | reverse complement strand
ACTTTATGAAACCCAAAATACATTTTTATCCAATAATTCCGATGGCAGTAAAACACTGCGCATACCTTCGGATGCGAAATACAGTTTAATGCTTATTTGTTTTGGCGAACCGGTTAAAGACATTGATCTTACAAATTTAAACGCAGCGCGAAAAAATCTTTATGAATGGTCAAAAATAGGCAGTATGCAAAACATACTCGAAACGCCGGGCACTCCTGTACGGATTTATTCCGACGGGACTTACAGTAATCCTTTAAAGACGTCGGCTTATGCAACATCCAATTCGCTTGCCGGTCTTAGCTTTATTCTTCCATTAGAGTACCATCCTGATGTTGATTCGGGGATTTCTGAAAATTTTGCCATTTTAGATGAAAACGAAATAACCGGGCGCTTCGAACAACAATTGAAAGCGTATCCGCAGGAGAAGCTTCACCTGCACACCGACCGCGATATTTATATTCCGGGCGAAAAGATATGGTTCAGGGCTTATGCCGTAGATGCACATTCACACCATTATCCCACTTACAGCCGGTATGTGTATGTGGAGCTGATCAGCCCGGCGGATACGCTTGTCAACAGGGTGATGCTCAGGCAAACTGACGGTATGTTCTTTGGCCATTTGCCGCTTACGGAATTTATCCCTGAAGGCGACTACACGCTTCGTGCCTATACGCGGTATATGGAAAATCTGGGGGATGGCTACTTCTTCAAGAAGAACATTCGAATAGCCAGTCTGGCGAAAAACAGGGAAGATGGGGAAAGCAGTGGAAATAGAGAAAGCAGGCGAAACAGGGAAAATCAAATAAATCAAATAAATCCCACAAATCATAGTCAAGACTTCGATGTTTCGTTTTTCCCCGAAGGAGGGAATCTTTTGGAAGGAGTGTTTTGTAAGGTCGCTTTCAAGGCGATCAACACAAAAGGACATGCCGAAACAGTAACCGGCAAACTGATGGATGAGAACGGCGTTGAAATAACTTCGGTGGAAAGTTATTACGCCGGCATGGGTATTTTTGGATACAAACCGGTACGGGGAAAACGTTTTTATCTGAAATGCAGCAACGCAAGCGGTCTCGAAAAACAGTTCGAACTCCTCCAACCCGAACCACGCGCCTGGACACTTTTGGCCACAGTGCAGGACGAAACGCTGGAGATTGAGGTACTGCAATCCCCTCAAGCGCCTGATATACCTCTTTATCTCCTTGCGCATTGCCGGGGGAAGGTACTCTATTTCTCTGAATGGAATACAAAACATGAGTTAATTTCATTTCCGGCAGCAGAGTTTCCTGCGGGTGTAATACATTTAGTGTTGTTCGACCGGAATATGAATCCCTTGAGCGAGCGGCTGGTATTCAACAAAAACAACAACGCCACAGCAAAAGTAGAGTTTCAAACTGATAAAGCAGTATACGAAAAGCGCGAAAAAGTTATTGTGTCGCTTTCTCCCTCCCTGCGGAGGAGGGCAGGGGCGGGGCTGTCGGTTGCTGTTACTGATGATAAAGATATTGCAGTGGATGCATCCACAACCATCCTGTCTACCCTGTTGCTCTCCTCTGAATTGAAGGGCTATATCGAAAATCCTGCATATTTCTTTCAGGATGATAAAGCCCTGGACTATTTGATGATGACGCACGGATGGAGAAGATACAACGTGGCGGAAGTAGTTAAGGGACATACGGAAAATCCTGAAATACCCTATCAAACAGCGCATGAAATATCCGGCACGGTGAAAAATTTACTCCGCAACAGCCCTGTAAACAACAGCGAGGTAAGCCTCGTAACAGGAGGTGAAGCCTTATTAACTTCTACAGATAGAAATGGATTATTTACATTTCCGGATTTGGATTTTCCTGACAGTACCGCCTTCTTTATACAGGCATTGGACAGAAGAGGGAAAACCAATATCAGACTTGACATCAATGAACCATCGTATCCCGGTTTAGCATACGCACCGCAAAGCCATCTGCCCGTGACACCTCCGGCGCTGGCAACAAAAGACACGTTGCCGGCAGTATCGACACCGGATACTTTTTTGGAAAAGGCTGAAGTACGGGCCATGTTTGACGACGATATCCGGTTTATTCATCTTGAAGAAGTAACCATAACAGCACAGAGAAGAAATAGAAATGAACCAAGACTTCAGTTATGGTACAATGCAGGTTCTGACCATACCATTACGAGGAAACAAATAGAAGAACAAAAGCTTACTTTCGTTGCTGACTATCTCATGATGATACCGGGTATAAGGGTTAATCCGGATGGCCGCATACATGTAAGGGGCGCGCAGGATCCGCTTGTAATAATTGACGGCAGGGAATATACATGGGATACCATGGATCCGGCGAATCCTCATCCGAGTCAATCGCCAGTAGAAAAGGTAACAGCTAATGAAATTGAAAGCATTGATGTTTTCAGTGGGGCAAGTGCGGCGGCGTTTGGTATGAGGGGAGCGAACGGCGTTATCAGTATTACCACCAAAAGAGGCGGAAATACAGGCGTCCAAACTAAAAAATTCAACTATGCCGTTTACAGTCCGTTAGGCTATCAAAACCCGGTAGAATTTTATGCTCCAAAATATGATACACTGGCGGCAAAACGTTCGGTCATCCCCGATTACCGTACTACCATCTTCTGGAAACCCGATATAGTGATTTCAGAAGATGGTGAAGCAGCAAGTTTTGAATTTTATACTGCGGATTTTAAGACAACGTATTCGGTGGTGATTGAGGGTTTAACCTCTGATGGCAGGATTGTTAGGCAGGTGGAAAAAATACGGGTGGACTAAGTTTTTTGCGAAAAAAACTTTGTGACTGAAACAATAAAAAAATCAATTCCCTTCACGGAACTTCTCCGCTTAAACGTATATTGTGTAAATCGAAGAAAACATTACCACCCAATTGGAAGTTTTCGATGAGAAATTTATTTTTTATTAAATTTTTCAGTTTGATACAGCAAAAAATCCAAAAAACGTCCAATTTTTGTTAGGAGTGGTTATAGCTTTGAATAGAGTATTTCACCCGATTTCAATATTTTGTCCACTTCGACTGCTTTCCATAGCTGCCTCGATGATATGGATCACATTCAGCGCCTGTTCTGGCGTTACTTCCAATTCGGCTCTTTTGCGGATCGCATTGTAAATATTGTCGTAAAACGCTGCATAGTTTCCGACAACAGTTTCCACTTTTCCGCGTATATGCACTCCGTTAATTTCCGTATTCAATATTCCCCAGTGTTTTTCAGGCTCTTTTCCCCAATCGGTCGATGAAGGCTTTCCGCCCTGTTTCAGCATTTCTTCCTGCGGATCGATTCCATATTTCAGGAATGAACCATTTGTGCCATGCAGCGTATATCTCGGCGTTTCTTCTCGAACTAAATAACTGGCTTTCAGAGTTACTTTTATTTCCGGATAAATCAGTTTGATGTGGTAATAATCGTCTATTTCGCTTCCTGTACGCAATCTGTCGACATCAGCCCATACGGCATTGGGCATTCCGAACAATACTATCGCCTGATCGATCATGTGTGAGCCGAGGTTATAAATCAGACCAATTCCCTGTTCAGCAGATTCTTTCCATGTATCGGGCTGTATATAGTTGCGATAGCGCATATAATTCGATTCAAATTCCACTAATCTGCCCAGGAAGTCGTTTTCCAGAATTTTACGAACGGTAAGGAAATCGCCATCCCAACGCCGGTTTTGAAAAATGCTTACTATTCTTTGATGCTTGTCTGAAAGGTTAATCAGTTTTTCGCCCTGCTCAATGGTTCGCGTAAACGGTTTTTCAACAATCACATGCTTTCCGGCATTGAGCGCCTTGTGGGCCAATTCAAAATGTGTAGGGTCGGGCGTATTGACCACAATCAACTCGATATTGTCATCGTCGAGCAAATCGTCGAACGAACGAACCGGTTCAATATCAGGATATAATTCCTTTACTTCGTTTTTACTGCGTTCAACAATTTTTGTCAACAGAAACCCCGGATGTTGTGTTAAAAAAGGGGCGTGAAATATCTTGCCCGACATCCCAAATGAAGCTAATCCTGTCTTTATCATGCTCATATATTGGTTTTTAGTGTGATCGCTTTCGAGCTGCCAAGATATGAAAAATTTCAAATATGACAACGTTTTCGGTAAAAAGGCAAAGGTAGTATAAAAAATTGATTACCTTTGTGAACATTTTTCAGAAAAAAAGTAAAAATTTAAAAACAATTTAATGATTTGAATATGTACAGAAGAGATTTTATTAAAAATTCAGGAATGACAGTCGCAGGAATAGGATTGTCGGGATTAGCTGCTCCTGCAGTATTAGCGCAAGGCTCCATCAACAATGGGCTTCAAAAGGGAGTTTCATTAAACGAAAAATTTTACGGATGTATTTGCGGCTCGCATATCGGTTCATCGATGGGCGCTATCGTTGAGGGTTGGCCCTATTCGAAAGTAGAAGAAAAATATGGGACGCTTGACGAACTGCTGCCCTACGAGCATTATGACAATGGCTGGCTTCGCGACGCAGGCACGACAGAAGACGGAATAGAACGTCAGAAGTTGATGATTACTGCCATTATGCGAAAGGGCGACCGGGTAAATGCCGAAGACGTCAGGGCGGTTTGGCGTACCGATATCAACCCAAAAGCGCCGGGTAATGTATCTGAACCATTTGAGGGTGAACTTCTTGCTATGGCGAAAACAGATATACCCGCGAGAGATATAGGCAAATATTGCGACTATGCCGGTTTAGTCAGTTTTTCACGCTCATGTCATGCAATGGGATTAATCAACGCCGGAGACCCCGTATCGGCGATAGAAGACGTATTTGAAGTAGGACAGTTATATCAGACGTCCAACAGCCGCGGTTTGCAGTGGGCATGCGTTACGGCGGTAGGGATTGCTGCTGCCACTAAACCGGGTGCCACTGTCGACAGCGTCATTGGCGATATATTGAAATACTGTAACTTCCGCCAAGTCGTAGATGGACGTGAAGGCTGGTATGCTACCTGGGCAGGGGTCAATATTGTAGAAGAAATAGAAAAAGGACTTGAAATAACAGCAAAATGTAAAGATTTCAGGGAGTTGCGAAAGGCTTTCGACAGCGTGTATAATGGAATAGGAATGCCGTACAGCATGGCTTATGCCAACGAAATAGTGACCAAAGGAGTATGTGTATTCAAATTGGTGAACGGCGACACCAAACAGGCGATTATTGCCGGAGTAAACATGGGACGCGATGTGGATTGTTTGCCGGCAGTTGCAGCGGGCATTGCAGGCGCACTGTCGGGAACTGCGTCTATCCCTCCGAAATGGATACAACAGGTAGATGCCGCAACAAAGAAAAATCCGTTTACGAATACACAACGAACCCTGAAGGAAAATTCGGACGGACTGTATAACGCTTTCAAAAAGCGTCTGGATAAAATGAAAGAGTATTATGATAGAATGTATCATATCTAAACCATGCAAAGAAGAGATTTTATTAAAAATTCTGGTTTGGCAATAGCAGGAGTTGGAACAGGATTGTCGGGAATGGCAATGCCTGCCGTATTTGCGCAAGGCTCAACCAGCAAGGAAAAAATATTGGTAGATACCGATATTGGCAATGATATTGATGATACTGTGTGCCTTGCCTATTTGTTGCGCCAAAAACAATGCGAGATTCTGGGTATTACCACCGTATCGGGCGAGCCGGTTGTCAGGGCAAAATTGACCAGCGCTTTATTAAAAGCGGCAGGAAAGAATAATATTCCCATTTATCCGGGTGTAGAACAACCTCTGTTCACTCCCCAAAAGCAGCCTGTTGCGCATCAGGCTAAATATCTGCCAAAGTACCCGCACGAAACAAAATTCCCTGAAGGACAGGCCATCGAATTTATGCGCCGTACCATCCGTGAAAACCCTAATGAAGTAACGCTGCTTGCTGTCGGCCCTTTGACCAACATTGCACTGCTCTTTGCAGTAGACCCGGAAATACCCGTACTTTTAAAAAAACTGGTAATCATGTGCGGCGCGTTTACTTACCGTTATAAGGGAGAGCCATGCCTCTCGGAATGGAATGCACGTTGCGACCCTTATGCAACAGCCATGGTGTACAATGCGCCGGTTAAAAATATCATATCCGTCGGGTTGGATGTTACTACCGAAGTGGTACTGGAAAAAGATGAAATCATCAAACGTTTCAACACCGGTATCTTGAAAGTGGTGCTGGATTTTTCAGGTATTTTGGATAATACACGCCAACAGATTGTTTTCCATGATCCGCTTGCGGCTGCAGTGATCTTTAAAAAAGAAATTTGCGATTTCAGAAGAGGCAATGTTGAAATTGAGATCGGTAGCACTCGTTTAGAAGGACTAACCTATTGGAAAGCAGATGAGAAAGGGAAAAATGAAGTTGCTTTTGGTGTGAACAGGGACATGTTCTTTGATCATTTTTTCAGTACGATAACAGGATAGTGGTTAATGATTAGTGAATAATGATATGAAACGAAGAGATTTTTTGAAAACAGGAGCGATTTTGGGTGTAAGCGCAGGTACACTTATTGATGCAAATGCAGCAACAACAACTAATCCGGAAGACCCTAAAAAAGTCGTTCCTCTAAAGATCGCGATCGGTGGGGATCATGCAGGGTTCGAACTGAAGGCCTTTATGAAGGCTGAACTTGAGCGCGATGGCCACATTGTGACAGATCATGGCAGTTATACGCCTGATCCGGTTGACTTTCCCGATATCGCCAAGAAGATTTGTGCAGCGATACTCTCTGGAGAAGCCGATCGCGGGATCATGTGCTGCGGCACTGGCGTGGGCGCATCCATTGCCTGTAACAAAGTGAGGGGCGTGCGCGCTTCGGTTTGCCACGACGTATATTCGGCCCGCCAATGCGTAGAGCACGACGATGTGCAAGTGGCAGCGTTCGGAAACCAGATCATCGGTAAAACAGTGGCAATAGAACTGGCAAGGTTGTTTTTGGCGGCAAGATTTTCAACATCTGAGGAATTTCGCCGGCGCGTGGCGAAGCTGGATGAGATGGACGCATCGCGATAACCGGGAAGTTATTGCACTTTACCCCGCTTCTGCATGGTAGAAAGAAAATAACTCAAACTGGCGGTTCCGTCCATCGTTGGCTCGTTGGAGGAATAATCGCCCGGATCGTCGTGATAAACAGCCGCTCCGAAATTAAAAGGCGCATAATCGTCATCATACATTAAGTAAATACCTATTTGCGATTGGTAAATTTGGCTGTAAATGGGTCCATCTACCAAACCGCCAAGCGGCTGGTCTTTCAATACATGCGCCAAATAGCAATGGGTACGCGCCGGATAATCGCCATGTGCCGGATAACCAACAATCATCGACGATCCCCAGGGATTGCACCCCAGCAGCCAGTCGCGAAGCGCCGCTTCCATTTCAAGGAAAGTATCGTCGCCTGATGCCTCGTGGTAGAGCATCGCCTGAGTAACCGCTGCCGTTACTAAATTGTTGGAACACCAGATAAAAGGTACGCCATTCAGAAAAGGATCGTCATATTCATTCGCACGTTTTTTCAGCATTTCTAATCCTTTTTTCATAAATCCCGTGTATTTGGCGCTGATTGCAGGGTCGGTTGATTTTGCCAGATAATAATGACCGAGGTTGACAAAAGGATAGAACTGATAATGCCGTGCGCGGTTCAACTCCATCCAGGGGGTCACTTCTTCGAGTTGTCCCCAGTAATCGGCTCTTTTCCTCCATGTTTCCGATTGGGACAGGTTATAGAGAGTTGCTGCGGCCAATTCCATATCGTCCACCCAGTTGTCTTCTTCGTAGAAATAGGGCGAAACCGTACAGGCTGTTTGATTGTTTCCAAGATGAGTTGCAGCATAACTGTAACCCGGAGAAGTTTTTGCCTTCAGTATCTTTGCCAGTTCAGGATCAATATCTTTGAAAATATCCGCTCCCAACGCGAATGCCGATACATATTTGGCTGCCGATGAGGATACGCCTGTCGATCGGTTTTTGTATTGGCGCAATCCCTGAATTTTTCCGGTAATGGGATATACCGGACGCCCCGTTCCCGGTCCCCAGCCGTAGTCTACCTTATCGCGTGTTGGATTGCGCATACCGGCGTGGTCGCGGTCATCGGCTATCTGGTTAAACATCAAAGCGGAATCAGGATTCATCCGAACCATCCAGTCCAGTCCCCAGCGCGCCTGATCGAGAATATCGGGGATGCCATTGCCGCCCTTGCGCCCCATAGCGTCGTATTCATCCTTGAAGATAGTGTGATCGGGCGTTTGCTGCCAGGCGAAAAGCATCTGGAAAGTTGCATTGGCCGAAGTGGGCAGATATTGCAGATAATCGGAAGCATCGTGCCAGCCGCCGCGCACGTCGATCTTTTTACCGGCGAGGGTGGGATGATCCACAATATAACCGTCGTGATGATGACAGATGGTGTCGAAATAAGGATTAAAACCGCATTGCCGCGAGCGCATGTAATGGAGGATGAAATCGGCGGCGCCGTCATATACGTTCGGGTCAATGTCGAAAACCGGCGATTGCGCTCCGTTACATTCTATGTAATATTTCCCGCCGGTTTTCAATGCGGAAAAATTGAGGCGCAAAGCCTGTTGCAAGCCCCATCGATCTGCATTGGCGGCAACGCCATCACCTTTCAAAACTGTGCGGTTGGTCATCGCGTCCTTTACTTGAAATGCCCGACTTTTATTATTTTTTTCAGAAATAAAAACAGCAACTTTTACGTCTTGAGGCAAATAACCCACCTGATTAATACGAATCCAGGAATCGATTGGGAGACCTGTGTTTGGATTTTGGCATGAAAAAATAATCAAACCAAAAACTGCAAATAAACAAATTTTCTTCATAGAACACTTTACAATTTTATATATTACATTTTACAACAAAAAATCCTCAAAATTATTACGATGAATCACAGATAATGAACTGTTGGAGTAAGCATCTAAAAATGAGTTAAGTTTTTTGATTTTCGCTTCGGGATTCCATTTAAATTCGAAAGCCGAGATCTTTCCGTCACTCTCTTCAATATAATCAATTTCCTGCTGCTGTTGTGTGCGCCAAAACCAGTTATTAACCCATATATTATTGTTACTCAACTTTTTTATTCTTTCTGAAATGATAAAATTTTCCCATAAAGCGCCAATGTCATTCCTTATTTCCACAAGATTGAAATTGGAAATAAGTGCATTCCGTATTCCATTGTCATAAAAATATATTTTTCGACTGTTTTTCAGTTCATTACGCATATTTCGACTGAATGCGCTTAATCGAAAAATGATATAGGATTGTTCCAAAAGAATAATATATTGCTCAACGGTTTTGCTGTCAAGCCCGCATATTTGTCCTATTTCGTTGTATGAAACCAACTGTCCCATCTGAAATGCAAGTGCTTGTAACAATTTTGCGATTTTATCGGGCTTACGGATGCGTTCCCACTTTAGAATATCTTTATATAAAAAACTGTTAATTAATTCTTTCAAAATCTCTTTTTCATTTCCATAATTTGAGACAACTTCAGGATAATAGCCAAAAACCATGCGATGAGTCAGCAGCCTTCGTTCGTCAAGCAAACCGTGATGATTGGTCATTTCATTGAAAGACAATGGAAATAACATTATTTCACGTTTCCGTCCGGTTAATGGTTCATTGATTTTATTTGCCAGGTCAAATGAGGAACTTCCTGTTGCGATAAGTTGTATATCGGGAAGTTGGTCGGTAATTAATTTCAGTTTGATGCCAATATTTTCTATGTATTGCGCTTCGTCAATTATCAGGATTTTATTTTCACCGATAATAACCCGCCAGCGTGTGGAAGTTATATTTTCTAAAATCAATTGAATATCTGCTTCGTCGCCATTCAACCAAAGCACATTTTTTTTATCATCAAATAATTGATGCAAAAGAGTGGTTTTGCCTGTCTGCCTTGCTCCCATGATAATTGCCGCTTTTTTTTTGTTTAAGGCGTCAATTATTTTCTTTTCAATCAACCGTTTTATCATCATTGGAATTTTTTGCAAAAATACGGAAAATTTTTGTATTCCAAAAATATTATAATAATTTCGGAATATACTCCAAAAATATTATAAATTATTCGGAATATATTCCAAAAATTTACCTTCTAAATAGTGGCTACTCTGCGTTTGTATTCAGCCAGGCAAGCGTCCAAACGTTCGTGCGCCGTTGTATCGCCGGGAACATTGTGTGAAGGATGGATGAAGAGTTTCACGCCGCGGTCGGCCAGAATTTCGGCGCAGGTAGTGATGGTCATCCATACTAATGTTACAAATGACAAAGTAGATACAGGCCCGATTTTATCTTGATGATTTTTCAACACTACCGAAGCATCCACTACCGGCACACAGGAATCAACCACTATATCGGCGATTTCAAATATAGTTTTTCCGCTCGGATGACGGGTCGTTTTTCCTTTGGCTTCAGCCGCCGAACCAAAAACGATCACTTTCATTCCCAATTCTTTGGCTTTCAAAGCGACGTCTATATTCACGTTATTGATGCCGGTATGCGAGAAAATCCACATACAGTCTTCTTTTTCAAAATTATAAGCCTTCATTATGGCATCGCCATAGCCTTCAGCACGCTCGAGGAATAGAAACTGATGGATGCCCATCTGTCCGGTAATACCTGTAAAAAACGTCATTGGAAGTTCCACCATGGGGTGAAACCCGACAAATCCTCCAATACGGGGATACATTTCCTCAACGGGAATTGTGGCATGACCACATCCAAACACATGTACCCAGTGATTTTTTTCAATACTGTCGGCCATCGCTGTGGCTGCCAACTTGATATTTTCCAACTGGGTGTCTTCGATTTTCTGCATAATGCCACGTGCATTTGCTAACCATTCTAATGCTAACATCTTAACTGTGATTTTTTTTGATTTATATGATTTTTTTATTTTTTATTTCTTGAGTTTACTTTTTGCGATAGGCAATAAAATCATAATCATGACAACGGAGAAAGCCATTGTTGCCGGAAAATATCCGAATTGCGCCCTGTCAAACAAAATACCTGTGATTCTATTGAAGGTGAATTGACCGCAAAGCGCAATAAAAATAGCGATTGAAAAGGCAGTGCCCTGCAATTCCCTGAACACGCCGCCAAGATAATTGAGCGTCACCGGGAAAGTAGCGCCTGCGCCAAAACCGATCAGCGCAGTAGCGGTAAATATCCACAGTGCAGGCGTGGTATAAAACTGAAACACTGCGCAAACAAAATACAAAAGTGTTACGCCGGCCAATGCCACTGCCAAATACAGATACAGCGTGCTGGCCGGGTTCAGGCGTTTCATCAGAAATCCCATGGGCAAACGTCCGATCAACATGCCGACAGTAAACCAGGTCAATGAGAGCGTAGCAGAACTGGTAGTCATGCCTTGCGTACTTTCTAAAAAACGGACAGTAAAATTACCGGCAATACTTTCAAATCCGCTTTGAAAAAATAGAAGCAGAGCGAAAAGTATCAGGGACGGGTATTTCAATAACCCCAGCATTTTGGCGATAGATACGGTGGTGTGAGCTTTGGATTTGGGAAAAGATAACGTTAAGAAAAACACAATAAATACAGCCATTATAACAGAAACAGCGTTGAGCGGTAAACGAAAATTATCTTTGATAAAATAATTCAATAAAGTCCACAGCAGAGCGCCGATACAGTAAAAAGCGCCAAGTATGCTCAATCGTCCGCCTCGGGTTTTGTCGTCGAATATTTCTGCCACCAGCGCATTGGTTTCGCCATTGAGTATCCCGCCGCCAACGCCCAGCATCCATATGGAAAGATGCAGGAACGGCATACCCTTCATATTGGCCAATCCCTGAATCCCCAGCAACGTCATCACCGAACCGCCAATCAGCAGCCACTTGTAACCGAATTTGTCCACTACCGGACCAAAAACCACCGTACCAACGATGATACCGACGGACAGGGTGGCAGGCAAAGCATTAGCGCCCTCGCCCAAATGCGAAAGTATAGGCCCCAAAGCCAGCATCGTTACTCCGAAAAAAGCCAGACCCGCACAACTGGCTATAAAAACCAAACGTTTATTGTACTCTTGCATGATGTTTTTCATTCATTGATGAAACAAAAATTGAAGCCGCAAAAATACAAGAAAAATGCAGAAGTCAATTTAAAAATGGCAAGAGTACTAAAGGAGGTAATATATTAATATGGTTTTTGGTTGATTTGTATGTTTTTTTCCGTACTTTTACGCCGTTTAATCAATATGTAACTGTATAGGGATTTCATTTTTTCAAAACATATTATCTAAATCTTTCAAATCATGAACAGACGTCAATTTATCAGTAAAAGTGCGGTGTTGTTAGCCGCAGGCAGTATTGCCCAATCAGTAACTTCTTGCCGGAGTGCGGCCACACCTAACAAGGGGCGTATCGGTATTCAATTATACAGTATTAAGGATGAACTTGCCAAGGATTTCAAGGGGAGTTTGAGGAAACTTTCGGACATAGGTTATTCAATGGTTGAACCTTACGGTTTTACCACCGACAACTTTTTCGGCCACACCATGAAAGAATTGAGCAATATGGTGAAGGATATGGGCATGACCATATCGGGGTCGCACATCTGGTCGAGTATAACGGTAAAAAATCCCACCGAAAAGGAATGGGATTTTTGGAAAAATATTGCCAACATCGTTGTATCGGGTGGTGGCGAGTGGGCGGTACAGTCAAGTTTGCCGGAGGCAGAGACAACGGACGACCTCAAGCAAATTGTTTCCTATTTCAACCGTGCTGGAGAAATATGCAGGCAGGGAGGTGTGAAATTCGCTTTCCACAACCACACTGAAGTGTTCAGTGAGATTGACGGCGAAATGATTCTCGACTACCTCGTCAAAAATACCGACCCCAACCTGGTTTTCTTCCAGTTGGATTTAGGTCACACAGTCAATGGTGGCGGTGATTGCGTCAGTATTCTGCGCAACTTCCCGAAACGAATTCCTCTGTGGCATGCATCCGATTTCGACGCTGAAACAAGAAAATACACCGATGTAGGCAAAGGCAGCGTACCTTACCCGACCTTGTTCGACATTGCTGAATCGTCAGGCTTGGAACAACTTATAGTAGAACAGGAAACAGAAGGCGATATTTTTGAATCGTGCAAAGTTGATTTTGACTATCTGAAACAATTCAAGTGGACGAAAGTATAATACATCAGAACGCCAATCGTGAGTACGAGCACGGTTTTGTGACCGAAATCGAAACCGAAACCATTCCGAAAGGTCTGAATGAGGATACTGTAAGGCTGATTTCGCAAAAAAAGAACGAGCCGGAATTTATGCTGGAATTTAGGCTGAAGGCTTATCGCAAATGGCTGAAAATGAAAATGCCCGGGTGGGCGCATCTTTCAATTCCTGAAATCGATTATCAGGACATTATATATTATGCAGCGCCTAAACAAAAACCGGTATTAAACAGTATGGACGAGGTAGATCCCGAGTTACGCCGCACTTTCGAGAAACTTGGCATCCCGCTCGAAGAACA
>Ga0209737_10002241_pt1 | contig 13523 bp, 17 predicted proteins | sample TergutCu122P3_FD_187284 | JGI IMG/M metagenome (GOLD analysis project Ga0209737, IMG submission 187284) | Cubitermes ugandensis P3 segment gut microbial communities from Kakamega Forest, Kenya - Cu122 P3 (SPAdes) (version 2) | ecosystem: Host-associated > Arthropoda: Insects > Digestive system... | reverse complement strand
TCCGATCTGTAGAATTTGAGGTTGCCAATTTAGCTTTTGCCGCGCTAGAAGCTTCAAAGGCGGCAACAGTTATAGAGTGGTTGAGTGTTCCGGATGCAAGGATCTTGCCTGGGACGATTACTACATCGGCTTTGTCTGTGTGTCTGTTGATGTTGCTCAGATTTACAGCAACACGGTTGCTTCGTGTTTTAGCCAGATAGTCTGCTACGTCAAGCCAGATTGGAGCTTCTTGTTCTCTGCTTGTTTTACGTAGTGCACTGATAAGTTCGATTAATTGGGGGTTGGTGGTTTTGGTTTCTCTCATTGTTGTTCAGCCTTGATTTGTTCTTCAAACTCGATTAGTTGTTTAGCTAAAAGTTTTGTTGCTTCCTGCAGGACACGTTCGGGAGAAAGTGCACCTGTGGATTCGATGTTCATGATGTATTGGTTCTTTTCCCACTCTACTTTTAGAGGAGAGGGTTTTTGTGGACATGCTTCGGTGCAGTCCATGCACATTGTGCAACTTAGAAGATCTTTAACTTTGACTTTTTCGTCTTTGATTGTGTAGACTCGTTTAGGGCAGATGTCAACACATTTTTGGCAACCGGCGCATTTTGTCTCAGGTACGGTGATTTTTGGATAGTATTTGTATACGCACATAGATACGGGTTGCCATTTAGCGTGGGTTTTACCTCTGCCTAGGCGCGCGTATGCTTCAAGTTTGAGTTTCTGGTTTTTGGCCAGTTTTACGATGGGGACTTTGTCTGATATGGGGATAACTTCGGGGTTTTCAGATACTATCTCACCGCTATACACTGTTCGTGTTCCGTCTTTGGCTTCTGCGTCTAGGGTTAGGGTGACGCGGCATTTTTGGCATCCGAATTCGCTTTGACATTCGCACTCCTCAGGAGTGTTGTAAATATCAAGGTTTGTTCGAAGCGGTGTTAGTCCTAGACGGTGAGCAATGATTTCATCTTGGAGAATTGAGCTGTTTTCTATCATGACAACTTCTTCGATTGCCATGCAAGGAACCTCAGCAAGTGCTAAGCGACGCAGAGCATTCATTAGGGGAACATCCGCATCCTTTACGACTATGCGGAGTTCAGTATTATTTTTCTCCAAGACTTCTATCTTCACTTGCCTAACACTCCAATGAGATTATCATAATTTTTGAGGTTAATAAGATATTTCGGTGCATTATTGACTTTTCCCTTAAACATATGAGGAAAGAGGGAGTTTAGACTCTTCGTCCTCTTCTGCCGCCGGGTCTGCGTGTTCCGTCGTGGGGAATCGGTGTGACTTCTTCGATGCGTTCAATGCGGAATCCGAACCGCGCTAAAGCGCGGATGGCTGCTTGTGCTCCGGGACCGGGGGTTCTTGGGCCACTTCCGCCTGGAGCGCGAACTTTGATGTGAATAGCTGTAACACCTTTGTCGCGTGCGATTTCTGCTGCACCGGTTGCTGCGCGCATAGCGGCATATGGTGAGGATTCCATGCGGTCAGCTTTGACGAACATACCGCCTGTGGTGCGTGCGATTGTTTCTGCGCCTGATATGTCGGTTATATGGATTAGAGTGTTATTGTATGAGCTAAAGATATGGACGATAGCCCACTTTTCGTTGCGTTTATTGTTTGCTAGATTACTCAAAATCGTCCACCTCTGCGTCTTCTCATGGGTTGACGGATTTCATGCTGCTTAGCTGTTACCGTAAGACCAAGGCGCAGTGGGTGTTCTTGTTTTGCAACTGCGCTTTCAGGAGAGTAGATAATTGTTGCTTCTTCTGCTTTAGGTACGATGTATCCAGGGATAGTTACGCGGTGGTTATCGATAGTTACGTGACCGTGAGTGATGAGTTGACGTGCTTGGAAGATGGTTCGTGCGAGTCCTTTGCGGAAAACTATGGTTTGCAGTCTGCGTTCCAATATGTCTTCGATGGTTAAGTCGAGCACATTGTCAAGTACTGCAGTTTCCTGCAAGATACCTTTCTTTTTAAGCTGAGTGAGGAGTTCGTTTTCCATCTTTGTACGTGCTTCAGCAGATTCACTGATAAGTGAGCGAGCAATGCCTCTGGATTTAGACAGAATTGTTTTGTGTCTCCATAGCTCATGCTTGTTACGTAAACCGTACTGTCCCAAGAGCTTTAATTCTTCTTGAAGAACATCTTTGCGCCATCGAAAACGAGGCGTATCAAACTTCTTACGCTGCTTCTTTGGATCTCCCATGCTTATTTGCCTCCATCAGATGAGCCTGATTTTTGCATCAGAGTCTTCTTCTTGACACCCAACGCTTTACCTGCTCTACCAGTGGTTTTGGTTCTCTGGCCTCTGACTTTCAGGCTGTAAGCATGGCGGTATCCACGCCAAGACCTGATTTCTTTGGCACCATCAATATCAGTTTTAATTTTAAATGCTAAATCTGCCCCTAAAACATGCAGATCTTTGCCGGTATCGCCGTCTTTTCGACGATTGAACATCCAGCCGGGAATGTTGTATTTAACTGGATCCCGAATAACATCCTCAATTTTACCAATGTCATAATCGGCTATTAAACCGACGCGAAGGTCAGGGTTTACGCCTGCTTTCTTGAGGATTGCATTTGAGAGGCTGGTGCTAATACCTTTGACATGTGCAACTGCGTAAGATACCTTAACTGTACCTTGGACGTCTGTGCCCATGATGCGAACAATGTAACGGTATTCCTGTGACATGCTGAATTTTCATCCGTTTTTTAGCTTGAAGCATATACGAAATAAGCCAGTGTTTATTTAAACCTTCCCCATACAGAAGAACCCACCGTAGTTAAGTAAACCATATTCATAAACCACCCCTCAACATCAAAGAATATCTGCTGAGAGCAACACTACGCTTTCTCAACTATATCGATAACGTTTAACACTGATTGTATCCAGTGCATATAAGCGTTTATAGTAGCACGAAGCGCAACAGTATCTTCAGCAACAATCACCAAAGTTAGACAAGTACCTTCTTTTTTGAGTTCTACTGTTGAGCGATGTGTGGAAGACGCTTCGGTCTCAGGCATCAAAGCAGCCGTCAAAACACCAATCGGTTCCTCTGAATCAAAACTTAGACAGATAGAAGCACTAGACACCATAAACCACTCACCAATAATAACAGATAATATTTAAAAAATAATTAAAAGAGGAGAAAGAAGATTTATTCGACGTTTTCGGTTTCGTCTTCTTCGATTGCCGGCTCGACTGAATCCTCATCGGTAATGGCAATTTCTGCTTGAACTTCTTCAAACTGTTTGCCCTTAGCTGCGCGTCTTGCAATAATCCCAAGCTTTGTTGTAGGCATGTATGCTCCGCCTGCAAAGGTATATTCACATTTCTTGCAACTCCAGACACCAACGCTTACGCGTCTAACGCGGACAAATCCACATTGAGGGCATCTGTGGGGTTTCTTGAGGTCTTTTATGACTTTAACGTATCGTTTTCGGACTGTGGAACCGTACCGAGGGCCTAAACCTCGGGTTGAACCTACTTTTTTTGTCTTTGGCAACTTTTTCACCAGTTGAGTTTTTTGCGCAGTTCTGCGGCTTTGTCCAGAGCAAGCTTTGTTGCTTCTAAAATCTGTTGCGGTGTGAAAAAGCTTGAGCCGCCCTTCTGAACAGCACAAATGTTACAGTCTTCGTTAATTGCTAGAGTTAAACGTGAGTCCATGACTGATTCTTCTTCTAGTCCAGGATCGACGATGAGTTTGTTGGTTATTTTGCCGATGGTAACAGTAATTGGGTGGCTCTTCATGGGTAGCGGCGTGTAGCCTTGCTTAATTTTGAGTTCGCCGTCTTTGATTTCATAGTTTGGCATCTTGGTGTTCATCAATGCAGCCATAGCAGCTATAGCAGCAGCATCTATGAGGTTGCCGTCATGGTTTAAGACGTAAACATCAACAAATACGACGAAGACTTTTTTGCCAGCTTCAATGCATAGTTTTTCTGTGTTAATAGCGTGTGATTCTCTAATACCTCTATCAACGACACGTGCGAGTTCGATGCTTCTTTCATCAGGGGGTCCGGGTTCAAAATCAGGATGTGCAAGCGGCACTAGTTCTGCGTTAACCGTCATGACACCATCGTTTGGAGTGTCTGGGAATGGTTCACCGGTTTCAACTTTAACACCGACAAGGACCTCAGTTTTTCCTAGAAAAACACGGGCAGAACCTTCTGCTTTCTCGATTATACCCTGTTCGATCTTAATTTCTCGTGTATCGATTAGACCTCGGTCGTCGAGGCGTTTGCCTTTCTCAATGAGTTGTTCTATATGCTTTAGTTTAACTTTAGTAACAAGGGAAGACATTACTCTTCAACCTCCTTAACAACCATGTATTTTGTTTTTAATGCTTCTTTTTGCATAGTATAGATTTTTTTGCATCCTTCCATAGCCATGTTAACTGCTTGTTCAAATTCATCAGGTGACAAGACGCCGTCCATCTGAAGCAGAGTGACAGCATTTAGATTAGGCATGTATGCTACTGGAACATCTGCTGAGCCTAATTTGTCTTCTGCATCATAGAGATCAACAACTACTGTGTCGTCAACTTTGCCTGCAGCACATGCAACGACTAGATCTTTCATGGGAACACCTGCATCTGCGATTGCTAGTGCAGCTGCGGTGATGCTTGCACAGCGGGTTCCGCCATCGGCTTGGAGAACTTCAACAAAGACATCTACGCCTGTTCGGGGGTAGAGTTCCAAAAACAATGCCGGTTCAAGGGATTCCTTTATGACTTTAGACAGTTCAACTTCACGACGTGAGGGAGCAGGGGATTTACGTTCCTGTACGCTAAAGGGTGCCATATGGTAACGACATCTTAGAACCATACGGTCTGCTTGTGCTAGGTGTTTGGGGTGCATCTCTCTTGGGCCAAATGCGGCTGCTAGAATTTTGTTTTTGCCGTGTTCAATGTAGGCTGAGCCGTCTGCGTTTGGAAGTACACCTACTTGAAGTTTAACTGAACGAAGTTCATCCGCTTTTCTTCCATCGCCACGGATGCCTTTTTTGTCAATTAATTTATCTGATTTTTCATTCATTGTGGGGTTTCCTCTATAGCTGATTGTTTCATTTCTTTCAATAACTGGGTAATACGGTCAGTTAATCCGCTGGTGTGGGATTCTTCTTCTATTTTGCGGATGACCATTATAGCGGCCTCTTCATTTTCAGGGGTTTTGCCGGTGACTAGAATCACACCGTTGAGGCCAAGTATGATTTGACAGTTAGTTTCCTGTTTAATCATAGATATCATAGAACCTTTACGTCCGATGATACGGGGGATCTTTGTTGGAGTTACTCTTAGGATTTGACCACGAGTAATTTTTCCCAAACCTGGTTCAGCAACTGTTAGTTGGGGATCGTGTGCCCGGTCGTAGGATGCTATTTTGGCAACGATTAGGTCACCTGCATTGAGAACTGCTGATAATTCGTCGTTTTGGGGTTTAAAGGGTCTGCTTAGTACGTCTGAGGCACGCAGGAGTGCAGTGTAGGGTGCTTGGATGTCTACGGTCCAGCCGTTGAAACCTACTTCTACGATTGTACCAATGATAATGTCACCCGTTTTAGGCACATAAAAAGCCCTAAGTGCAACTACGTTGACTTTTTTGTTGTCACTGTCTACAAGACCAATCCTTGAGGCGTAGATCTTGCCGTTTTCCACATACGAGTTTTCGCCGGGTGAATAGTCGCCTTCAGCGAGTAATTCTCCGGGTGTTACGAGTTGTTTTTTTTCAAAGAATGTTGGCATAAAATCACCTTTTCTTCATATTATCGTCATTTTAGATTATTTTCGCTTCTCCACTGCCTTTGGTTAGATCGCCTAATTTGTTTATAATTGAGGCGTAGGAACCTGCAGGCATTTCTAGTTCGCCATACCAAGAGCCATCACTTCGCCATTCTTCACGTTTTATAGTACCCAACGTTTTGATCGAGCCGTATGCTCTAACGGAGTATTGTGCAGGAATCTTGATTGCTACTGTGACCTGCTCAATTTTTAGTGCCAAAATAGGACGGAGAAGTTTTATAATATCTCTGGCCTGCTCTTCGACTGGTTTGTAGGGGTCAATGGGATAGTGAATTTGCTCCATGGCATTTTCTATGCGCATTGGAGGATGGGGCAGATTTGTTTTTGGATCAACTGCCTGTCTAGAAATGAAGTCAATTACTTGTCTGCGTTTATCGTCGACCATCTTTCTTCTTTGGTCGGTTGTAAGCTGAAGGGTTCCTTTTTTTAGGATTTCATCAGCTATTTTGAGCGCGTCTACCGTTTTGAACGCTTTTTTCATAGCCTCTTCTGAGACTTTGGTGCCCTTGTTTGCGTCGCTAAAAATTGTTTCCGCGGCTAAAACCTCCGTTATAGAGGATGTTTTACCGTTGCGGTAATCTAGGGCTTTGTTGGGTTTTACTAGGATTTCAAAGTGTTCGTTTTCTCTGGTTAAGCGTGCGACGGTGAACTTTTCGCTCATACCATGTCACTTGCTTGAACCCAGCTCTTTGATGTAGTCTTCCACTGTGTTGTCGTTTAGCATTTCGAATTTCTTTGTAGCGGTTGGGATGACTGCGATTTTAATACGGGGCGGTAACTGGCGTGCCTCAAGCGCTTTAACAAGGCATCTAATCGCTAGCTTTATGGTACTATCTAAGTCGAGGTTTTCTTTGTATTCTTCTTTTAGTATGTTTATGACTGTGTCTCGACCTGCACCCAGAGCAGTAGCTTTAACTCCACGGTATGTTCCGCTTGGATGAGTTACAAAAACACGTGAACCGGTCTTGTCAACACCGCCAAAGATCAGCGAAACACCAAAAGGCCGCACACCGGCATGTTGAGTGTACATTTGCTGGATGTCACAGATGCGCTTAGTTACTACCTCTATGTCGATGGGCTCGTCATAGGTCAGTTTATTACTCTGTGCATAAACGCGCGCTTGATCTATTAGAACACGAGCATCAGAACTTAAACCAACGATAGCCGCACTAACATGATCGTCTACGCGAAAGATTTTCCACGAATACCCTGCTTCTTCAAGGACTTCTATGTTTTCCTCTGACCCCAGAACTACTCCAGCTGAGGTTTGAATGCCCAAAATCGTGGCGCCTCGGTTGACAAGTTCCATTGCGTATTCGACTTGGAAAAGCCGACCATCAGGCGAGAAAACAGTTATTGCACGGTCATATGCTCCTGGTGCTGCAAATACAGACATAACGTATTAACCTCACTTTACTCTATTGACTTTTTCACAGTCTCATATAATAACTATACTAAAAACCTTCCTATAAAAAGAAAACCCAAAAAACGCCAAAAATACCTAAAAAGAAGACTTTGAGCACCCAAAAAACTACCGTTTGATACAACTTATCACCAGTCCACCTCGTTTCAACAACCAAGAGACCGCTATCCGTACATACCAGCTATTTATACAACACACATCCCAAACAGACCAATACCAAAAAGGGGTAGGGAACTGAATAGGCTACCCAAAACATAGAATGATGAAGAGTTATGGGATGCCGCGGGTAACAAATTTTGAAGTTCTATGTAGAAAAGAACAAATCAGCATCTATTCGAACTAAAACAAGTGTACAAAACCTACCAATGCTAATTGTTGAAAGTTATGGGAAAATGGGTACATACCTACAAGAGCTAGGATAATACTTGGCAGATGTTTCCTAGTGGGTTATTTCAATATGGATATGTAAAATCTTGAGGTAGAAATAGGATGCCCAGTTTCCAAAACACTGCCCGAAAAAAGGAGATATCAAATCAGGACTCATACCCGCAGGCAAAGTTGTTTTTTGCATATATCGCGGAGCATATAGCGAAATTACATCAACCTATGATGAAATGGCAAAATATAGCATCCAAAGGGTTCAAACCCACAGGCATAGCCTACGAGTATTACTACAACAGTCCCCTGGATTTTTCTGAAAGTGAACTCCTAACAATGCTTGTTATGCCAATAGAATAAAAACACATTGAGATGAGTTAGATGAAAGTATCTCCACATTTAACTTTTAACGGAAATCGTGAGGAAGCAATCAAGTCTATGAGAAGACATTTAACGCAGAGGCAACATGCCAATACAAAGACACACCATCAACAGAGATCTATCAACCACCTCTGGGAATAGAAAACGTGGTTATGCACGGCGCCATAAACATTGGCAACGGCACCATGATGTTTGTTGATTCAATCCCGGATCGCAGAACAAATTTGGTGTAAATTTGATGATTACACTTGTAATGGGGGTAGAAGTATAAACTCAAAAATTTATGAATTTGAGGCAATTATCCAAAAAGTACCAGATATTGACGGCGCATACATTGAAATACCCTTGGATGTACGCGCAGAATTTGGCAAAGGACGGGTCCCAGTTCAGGCTACCTTTGATGGAGAACCCTATAAAGGCAGTTTAGTTCGGATGAGAACTCCGTGCCATATTATTGGCGTACGTAAAGATATCCGCACAAAAATAGGCAAACAACCCGGAGACAAAATCAAAGTTACCATCCGAGAACGCGAATAAATACACACCATACAGGCAAATTCAGTGACTAATCAATGTTAATCCATGTCTATGTCATCACAAATAAGGGAAAGTAGGTTTTAAGCTTTCCATTGTTTTAGAGCAAAGGCGAGTTCGCGGTTGGTTTTAGCATAATCAGGTAGCGAGCGTAACTCTATAGTAGCTTCGACTGCTTGTCGCATTGCTTTTGCGCCTGCTACGGTGCCTTCGGGGTGTCCATGGATACCTCCGCCTGCTTGTATTATGACATCGTTGCCAAATGTTTCCATCAGTTTTGGTACGAGTCTGGGGTGTAGTCCGCCGCTGGCAACGGGTAGTATGGGTTTTAGTCCGCTGGTTTTGCTTGTACAGGCTTCAATGTTTTCAAGCACTTCAGCTTTTGTCTCGGACATTTTGCCAACAACTGTGCCGACGTGGAGTTGGTCAACACCTATTATGCGTGCGATGGTGGCGATGGGTTTCATGGCAATGCCGTGGAGGGGGTTTTTGGTAAAGGCTGCGTGTCCTGCGCGGTGGGCGTGGATGGCGAGTTTGAATTTTTGGCTACGCAGGGTTTGAAGTGCGGACCAGCCGCAGGTTATGATATCGATCATTATGTATTCGCCGCCTTGGTCTTCGACTGCTTTTGCGCGTTTGAGCATGGTTTTTGTGTCGGCGGTGATGTTTATCAGGTAGGCTTTGCGTTCGCCTGTTTGTGATTGGGCTTTGTCGCGGGCTTCTAGGGTTTTTGTGAGGCGGTCGGTGAAGGGGTTGAATTTTTGGTTGCTGAGGTTTTCGTCGTCTTTGACTATATCGCATCCGCCTATCCATGCTTCGTAGGCTGTTTTGGTGTGGTCGGTTGTGTTTAGTCCGAGTTTGGGTTTGATGATGGTTCCGATTAGGGGTCGTTTTTGGATTTTGAGGAGTTTGCGGATGCCATCGATTCCGTATTGGGGGCCCTCAAAGCTTGTTAGGATACTTTTGGGGAATTCTATGTCTATGAGGCGGAGGTTTTTGAGGGTTTTTAGACCAAAGACGTTGCCTGCGATGCTGCTTAGGATGTTTGGCATGTTGTTATTTTCGAAGAGTTCGGCGGGGTAGGCGATTTTGATGGTGTTGTTTTTAATGTTATAGACGTGGGCGGCTAGTTTTTTGAGGTAGGGTTTTTCGGTGGTGAGTTCTGTCCAGGTGCCGATACTGCTTTCTGCGGCGACTCCGCCGGCGGCTTCTTCGATGCTTATGCCGTCTGGTTCTACATAGAAGGTGCAGATCAGATCTGTTGCTTTGGGTTTGTAGGTTAGTTCGATAAAGTCAAGGTACTTCAATGAGTGTTCCTCGGGCTATGGTAGTTTGTAATCCTTAAAATCTTTAACTATCTGGTGTTCAATTCAGTGTTAGGGTTGATGGTATGGATCTTGTGGTTGAGCTCTTAAACATCACAACGGGTGGGAATCGGGTGGCAGTTATTGGACAAAAAACTGCGAGTTTGCTTGGGGTACATAGTTCTGATAGGATAAAGATTACCTATGGTCTAAAGACGGTGGTTGCCATTGCCAATATTGCTGAGCATTTTTCTGAGAATCGGATTGGTCTTTTTGAGGAAACTGAGGCGGCGCTGGGCATTAAAGATGATGAGTGGGTAGAAGTAGAGTTGGCGGCGCTTCCTGAGTCGCTTTTTAGTATTCGTGCCAAGCTTCATGGTGAGCGACTTCGTGAAAGAGACATCGTGGCTATTGTTCGTGATGTGGTTGATCGGCGGCTTAGTACGGTTGAGATTGCGGGGTTTCTCACAGCTTTGAGTATTCATGGGGTGAGTATGAGTGAGGTTGAAGCGTTATCTAGGGCTATGATTTTGACGGGTAAAACATTGGATTTTGGCAGTGGTCCAATTTTAGATAAACACAGTGTGGGGGGTATCCCCGGTGATAAGACCAGTATGTTGGTTGTGCCTATTGTTGCTGCGGCGGGATTTACTATCCCCAAGACGTCCTCCCGTGCAATAACCTCGCCTGCTGGAACCGCTGATCGGGTTGAGACTCTTTGTCCGGTTAGTTTAGCTATAGAGGAGATCAAAGAGGTTGTTAGAAAAACGGGTGGGTGTCTTGTTTGGGGTGGTTCTTTAGAGTTGGCTCCGGCGGATGATCTTTTTATTCAAGTTGAGTATCCTCTGGGTATTGATCCGATGCTTTTGCCCTCGATTTTGAGTAAGAAAAAAGCCATTGGTGCCACTCATGTTGTTATTGACATACCCACCGGTATAGGTGCTAAGATTAAGACACGCCAAGAAGCCTACACTCTTGCCGCTGATTTTCTCGAGTTAGGTCAGCGATTGGGTTTAAACATTCAGTGTGCTTTAACGTTTGGTGACCAGCCATTGGGTCGGGGTATTGGACCGGCTCTAGAAGCCCAAGAAGCTCTATCAACGCTTATGGGTGCAGGTCCGCCTGATTTGCGTGAAAAAGCAGTAAGTTTGTCTAGTATGCTGCTTGATATGGTCGGTGTAGCCAACCCCCGCAACACCGCCGAGAACATGATTGATTCAGGCAAGGCTGAGAAAAAAATGCGTGAAATCATTGAAATTCAGGGTGGGAATCCAAAAGTTAAACCCGCCGATCTGCCAATTGGTCCCCACCATGCATCAGTACGGTCTAAACAGGCGGGCAGGGTTCTTTGGATGAGCACCGAGAGTATTGTTCGCATTGCACGCATGGCCGGAGCCCCCAAAGAGAAAGGCGCGGGAGTGTTGCTACGTGCTAAACTAGGTGATAGTGTACGCAAAGCTGGGGTGCTCTTTGAGGTTTATGCAGAAAAAAATACCAAATTAGAAGCCGCACTAAAATTAGCCGAACAAATAGCACCCATTGTTTTAAGCAAAAAACCAGAAGAAAAGATGGTTCTAGACACCATCCCCGAAAAAATCACTCATGAAAAAAATTTCATGATAGACCACTAAGGGTTGGTTAGCAAACATGGTTGCGATAGCAAGTGGGTCTAAGTGCACCACCAATTAAACCCCAATTGCTGAGACTATACCGAATAGAATCGCAAGCATAATGCCAATTAATCTAACGGCTAAACCGGCTAAACCACCCGTTAGTGCACAAAGGTTCAGTTGTAAGACCCAAGTGAGATCTATCGGTGATTTATTGGACAATTCAAAGCAGTACAAATAATACCGTTTCCAGAAACTTTGCTATCCATACTTGATTTTTGTGTTTTGAAGGTCAGGGGATATGAAAAAGTTGTTTGCATTATGCGAATTCTACGGCATACTAAATGCTAAACGTCTAATTAAAAGTCAGAAGAACATTTTTATTAACGCCTAGTTGTGCTTGATGCACTTGGTTTGGTGCTGGTGCCGCTTGCAAATATGCTAAATAAAATTGAAAAGAGAAAAAGCGGTTCTTTGCGTTCTTAGAGAGTTAGAATTGGATGAAAAGGGGCAGGTGATAGCTCAAAGAGAAAAGCAGAGAATAGCTGAGGAGTTACATAAAGATGTTAATACAGCGCATGGTTATCTGCAGCACTATTTTCTAGGGGATTTTTTGATGTTGATGGTCTGAGGAATAAAAAAGTGTTTACACTACTTGCAGATGTTTTGGATTAGAGAAAAAGCTCTCTAGTTCATTGCTTAAATGGGCATCAAGCGATGGGTTGGTTGTTAGAATGGTTAGAGAAGCTCAAAGTAATGTTATTTCTTGGTGGAAGATGAGGCGTTATTGGATGGGGGCTAGTGAAAGTAGATGATGACGCGGTCCATGTAGAAAAAATTTCCAATGCCCAACAAGCCTCAAATTGTTCTCTAAGTGTCGAAACTGATCAGGTATATTGTTTGATGTCTGTTCAGGCGGTGAATCGTCTTGTTTTTGTGGTGAAGAAGGTTTTTTCTGGTGGTAGGTGTGATCTTTGGAGAGTTTGCTGTTGAGTATGAGTTAATTACTCCGTTGCATGATCAGATAGCTCGTTGTTCGTGTTGTTGTGGGAAGATTAAGCGGGACTATGAATACTGGGTTTAGAGTTGCTGAGCTGGAGTTGCCGTTGTACTCTGAGGAGCGCAGGGAGACCTAGCATGCGGCGTCAGGTGGGTGTGTTAGAGTTCTCTTTTTCTGGCGGGGTGTGTTTCTCTGGGGTGGTTTTGAGCGGCAGTGGAGCCAGAGATGGTCAATTGGTTCAAATGAGTGCAGTCCTACAGATTATGCGGGTCATTCTACCCACCTATACAACAAGAACTATGCAATCCAAAATTAGCAAGAGGATATCTAAAATGTCCAAAATGTCCACTTCACAACCAAAAAAACACAACACAGAACACACTTTACCCAGCTCAAAAACACAAAACTAACAAAACAACAAATAACAAAAAAAACAACCACAAAACCACCAAACAAAACAACCACAAAACAAAACAAACTAACACCAAAAAAACACCAAAAACTCCACAACCAAACAAAAAACAAATCCGCCCCGAACTAGCCTACACCACCACAGCAGGTCTACTCACAAAAACCCTAACCACCAAACAAAAAACCAAAACGACTCACCAAACAGACATAAAAACCAAACCCAAACAACCAACCACCAACAAAACAAACGCCCAATAGAGTTTAGCCGAGAACAAAATGAGTAAACTAACCTTGCCAAGCATTTGGCTATACTCTAAAAACCGGCCAAATAACCTCAACGGCAAAATCATAGACCTAACCGTAAAACGCCGCCCAGATCAGCAGTCATCCAATACGACAAAACCCAAGCGGCGGTTAGCTGTTTTGCGCTATATTTTAGATGACACCAACAACCGCGCCAAATAATTTTACAACCGAAATTCTCGAATGTGGGTAACCTGGATTCCCGTTAATACATCACTATGTTGGCGGGTTTACTTTTAGATCTTTGTAGAGTTGTTTTTGTTTCTCAGTTATTTCACCTGTTTTTAAAGACTGATTTGGATATTCAAAACACTCAATAACATCTAAACGATCAAGCAAACCCTGCAGTGTATAATCTTTAAACAAACCCGCCACTTGCATAT
>Ga0209737_10002240_pt1 | contig 13523 bp, 10 predicted proteins | sample TergutCu122P3_FD_187284 | JGI IMG/M metagenome (GOLD analysis project Ga0209737, IMG submission 187284) | Cubitermes ugandensis P3 segment gut microbial communities from Kakamega Forest, Kenya - Cu122 P3 (SPAdes) (version 2) | ecosystem: Host-associated > Arthropoda: Insects > Digestive system... | reverse complement strand
AGATTCTGTTACAGCGTTAAAAGTTATATTCTCGCTAACAAGCTCATATGATTCAAGTGAGAATGCACTGCTATATTCAATTCTGTGTTTAATATTCCATCGTTTAAATTCACCTTCCTTTTTAGTCTTAGTCATTACAGCTCCAAAAAGGGTACATCTAGGGCATGCTCGGCAGAGTTTATCCTTGATTTCGCAACCAAGAATTTGGTCTTTCAACTCTTTTTGTTCTTTCATCTCGGGAAGTTCAAACTTTTTGTAATACTCCTTGATGAATGCGGCGAATTCTCGTGTTTCTGGCGCTTTTTGTTTAGACGCAAGAAATACAACTCTAGATTTTTGCTTTGGATTAGTAATAGATGTTGGTGTTACACCAATATTGAGCTCTCTTGTTTCTTCAGTTCTTAAAACTGTATAATCATGTGTCTGTCTAATCAGTAATATTTGTACAGTCTTAGGCGTTCTCAAAAGTGGAATGTTTATGGACATTTTTTCTTTTATTTCTTGTAATATTTTCTCGCTACTATCTTTTGTGTTACTCATTGTTTCCATCCTCCGACTTCTTTTCTGCTTTCCGTTCGCTTATCTCTTTCATTTTTAAATAATAGACTGCGTAATCTATACTGCTCAAAATCTTCAAGAAGGCTCTTTCTGAAACTGTTTCTCTGATTGCTAATATGGTGGTAACTGCATCTTTCAAATTTGATATCCCTATTATGCTTTGCTGATCATGAATGTTGATTATATACCCAACATATGATTCAACATTGTCGCCGAATTTAGATGCAGCAATTATGCCTAAGAGTTTACCCACAGGTCCCATTATTGCATGTTTTGAATAACTATATCTTTCAGGTTTAAAATCACTTAAATAAGCATATAATTGAGTTTGAGCTTCTTCTATTTTGTTTGAGGGCCATGGTTTGCCGGTTTCTGTTGTTTCCATTAATATTAACTTACGCATGCTAATACCTCGTGATTTATTGATTATGCCATATGTCTAAATACTTTATAAGCTTTTTATAGTTAACTTTGTTGTTTTTTGTTATAGCTCTATTTAATACGCGTCCTGGTTCTTCGTGTAACAAGCGAAGCAGTGTTGATTTGCTATATTTGGCTGTAGATGATAATTCTTTTTCTATTAGAATGAGTGCTGACAATTTCTTTATTGCTTGTTCTACATCAGGGATGTCTATCCAACCGTTTTTTGCACTCAATTTTTCTGATAGAAGTCTTAAGTTTAAATTAGTGGGCACAATTGTATGCCCTAAACTTGTTCGATATGGATCTCTAAATATTTCAGAATGTACCGTTGCATGGAATAACCTTGCAATTAGGCATCGAAGATATGTCCACTTAATTTCTGCGGATGAATCTGGCTCATCTTTTTGAGCAACTGTTCCCTCTGTCAATAATAACATAAAATTTGGGGATATGTATACACACCCTGTTTTATTAAGGAGTTTATCAATTTCTTGCTGATAAGGCTCATTTATTTTAACTCTATTTTCATTTAAAAGTGTCAATAATTCAGCACCGCTCGTAACATCGAGCGGGGGCTCAATCATGGGGGATAAGTCTCCTTCAAGATCGTCTTTTTCAGCTACATCATTGATTGCTCGAAGAAGATCTTTTTGAGAAAGGTATGACAAACCTATAGAATCGGAAATAAAGATGTCTTGATCGTTTAGATAAGCCTCAGCCCATTGATTTAATCTAAATAATGAGGGAATATTTCCGCGGTTATGTTCAATTTTACTAATGGTTGTTTGCCATTGAATTTGTTGTTTTCTTGATAAAGACAACTGGGGAATGACATAAAAACATTTAGTGTATCCATTGTTTCCACCTGTTAGCATTAAGCGTAGTTTCTCCTCAAATTCACAGAGCTCACAAACCTTCAACTTATTACCCATACTAACGTGTGAACCCGCTATTAAATTATCGTGATAGATTTCTGAACCATCAAAAAGTTTCGCTTGTGCTTCAATAGTTGCTACTCCCCCGCAGTTTTGGCAGACAATCGTGCCACGATTTATTTTCCCGTTTGCAATTGCCTCCTCAAGTTCTTTTGTTTCTTCTAAAATGACGGCAGAATCGATGGGTACAGCGATGTCATTGGTGAGCAGATTCGAGATTTTTTTAAACTTATCGGGAATAACATCTTGCCATATTTTAAAGAGTTCTAATGTTGATTTTATTAAAGCCTCTTCTAGTTTATTTCGCCAGATGATAGGTGAACAGTAATGAGGGCTTTCATGAAAAGACATGGCAACAGATACGCGTTTTTCTGTTTTTGTTTGAGATGCTATTTCGGGCCATTTGTCAATTGACTCTTTTTTTAGCCCTAAGTAGTCAACGAATATCGCGGTAATCTTCTCGGTAGCCACAGTTCTGACCATTTTTTTGTTATCTTGTGTGTTTTCAATTAACTCTTTGCGAATAGCGTATAACACAATGAGCAAATTAAAATCAGCACTAAACCTATGCATAAACACTTTTTTCGAGATGTCATCACCCTTTTTCAGTTGTTCTGGTAATACTTCGAGAAATTTTTTTTCTGATTCAGATAGATGTTCTTCGATGTTATTGGTAGGTTTGGAAAATTTTTGCGATAAAATAAATTGCCAGAATGCACGAATGGTTTCATCACTTGTAAATAAAAATTCTGGGGCACAGATAACCTGCTGCATAAGATTACCAAAAGCTGCTCTCGCCATTCCTCTAGCATGACTTTGTGACAAACTGTTCTTCATCTTTTTACATGTTTCTATTTTTATTGTGTTCCTTTCTATTGCTGGTTTACAGTTTTCTTTTAATCCCACATAGATTGTCCCGTCAGGGAACCATAATATTGGTTTAAACCCTTGCTTTTCAATTTGTTCTTCTAATGTAACATGCAAAAAGTGTGTAAGAACGCCTCGTATTCTGGTTACCTTCGAATGGTATAATGATAACTTTGAAATAACTGGGCCATCTAGAATGGTGTTATCGACATCATCTACAGTTTGTTTAGATGCTAAAATATCTGCGAGGTGAATAATTTCGACACTAAGGAGAGCGTCCGTGGATGGTGACCTTTTGAAAGTTTGTGAAATTGCAGCCGCATTTTCTCTTTTTCCCAGCTGAGTGATGCTCCAAATGATTTCTTCAAGAAGGGTATCGGTTATATTTAGTTTTTCATTAATGTATTCTTTGAGGGCTTCAACAACATAGCGAATACCTTTTTCATGTTGATGTCCAAAATCAAGTGGGTCTGGTCCACTTTTATCTATGAACTGTTTAACCGCAGTTTGATAAATATCTGCTTCTTTACAGCAATCATGTAGAAACCCAGTTAAGAATATTTGTGTATGTAAATTGTTTTTTTGTTCAATTATTTTATTGTCTTCCAAGAACTCGAGTAAAGATAAGGAAATTGAAGCAACATTTAAACTGTGAGTGAGAAGTGATTGGTGAGTACACCAGTTGAATTTGGCATATTTCAAGTGCCATTGTCTTTTCTCTGCAAATTTTTGAAGTATATTATACAGTTGTTGGTCTGTATTTTCGTATAACTTAGTCATTGGACATCTACTAATGTATTTGTGTAATAATTCCTTTTAAGACTTTTCTATGACGCCCAAATGATAGCGTTTTACGAATAGTGAGTTACCGTTGACATATTTGTTTGTGTCCGCATCCTCCTTGGCATTTGTGTGGTGCTACGCGTATGGGTGGTAGTGTTTCTGTTTGTTTTATTTTTTTTATGTGACCTATTATGCGTTTGACGTGGGTTTTCATGGTTGGTGTTATGTTGATGTGTAGTGTTAGTTTTTCTGGGAGGTAGTTTACTATGCCTTGTTTTACGGTTGTGTTTGTGTTTTCTTCTATGAGTAGGGCGTAGGTGGTAAGTTGGTATTTGTGGTCCATGCAGATTTTGCCTTTGTTGCTGTTCATGTTTTTGTATTCGACTGGGATGTATTCGTTTCGTGTTGTGTGTATTATTAGGTCAACATTTCCTTGTAGTTCTAAGGTGTCGGAGCAGAGGAAGGTGTATAACATTTTTTCTGCGCCTGCGAATTCTGGGGAGTAGTAGATGGCATCTTTGCGTTTGATTTCTTTTGTTATTTGTTCTTCGTGGGCTTCTTTTCCTTCTTTTTGTTGAGAACCAAAAACGGGTGTTGCATGTAGAACGTGATCAAAGTAGATTAGTCTTGGGCAGTAAATGTAGTGTTTAACGTCAGTTACAGAGATGAATGCTTCTGTAACATCGGAGGTGCGTAGTTTTTGGTGTTTTCTTAGTTGATTGTTTTCTTTTACCGTTTTTGGGTTCATATTTTGTTTGCTCGTTTAGAAGTATATGATTTTGTCTTTGTTTTCTTTGTATTCGTATTTTTTGGGTTTACCTATTATTTGTTTACCTTTCAAGCAGCTGTCGCACATGGGGAATAGTTGCACGTTTTCTGTTAAATATTTGATTGAGTTTTTGAGGTCTACAAGTAGGCTGTTTAGTTGGTCATGTCGGAGGTCGCCCATAAATCCGCTGTATTGAATGCGTTGTAGTCCGTAGTCTTTTAGTGTTTCAGCAATTTGATTGCGTAAATTATCATCTGAAATGTCATAGATTACTATGTAACGCAAGGTTTTACCATCCTAAACAAAAGGGTGTGTATTCTGTTTCTTTTAGTAGAAACCGAACCATGTTTCGAGGCTGTAGGTGGATAAAGCTTTTCATTGACCCTTTTTGACCGTTGAACGTAACTGGATTATCCAGGCGTTCATAAAAGTTAGTTAGCAATATTTTTATGATGTTTTTACTCAAAACACGTCCCTCCTCGGTTGAATCATCATCTATGATTTCATTTGGTTTTATAACGTTCTTACTTATCAAACTGATTAGTGTTCGGTCTACGAGTTGTTGTCGAAATTCTTCCATCATGTCCAAAACTAGTGACGGCTTTCCCGAACGGTCAGCATGTAGATATCCTGCGTAAAAATCTAAACCAGCGTAACTAACCGCTTTCCAAACCTCAGGAAACAAAACAGCTTGATAACCAAAATTTAACATAGCATTAAACGAGTCTGTTGCACCTCGAGTTATTCGTCCTGTAAACTCTAATTCAGCAGGTAAAATTTGTCGTATACAATCCCAGTAATATCGCGCAGCTTCCGCTTCCAAATTCATGAGTTGCTGCCTTTTTACATCAATATTTTTACCAGACTCTTTGCTAATTCGGTCATTTGTGTCATCAATTAACTTGCTGGAGGTATACAGTTTTTCAGATAGCTTTGGGTCAGTTTGCCGTCGATTTTTTGCCATTAATTTTAAAAAATTCGCTTGATTAACCAGTTTTCCCGCAATAAATTTTTTAGCCAAAATAACACTGCGTTCATCATTGTATGCAAGAAACTGCTCTCGTCGCGCTCGCACAGAACCTGTTAGAGCCGCAGGCATCAAAACGGCGTATGGCCAACCACGATACTTTGCAAAAATAACCTGAACATTATTCTTAACAGCTAATTCCAACGCACTAGCTGAGAAAGAAACACCTGAAGAACAACAAATTATCGTCTCAACATCATCTGCAACTATCTCTTTAACTTCATTACTATCTTTCTTCTTTATACAAAATCTGTTTCTTTTCTTAGAAAGAAAAAGCCCAAAATCATCCAAAAACACATTCAAAACATCTCAAACCCCTAGCTATAACAAATTTTGTAGTATTGACAGTACTCTTTACACTGTGAACATTCAGGTTTACCAGGATCTTTTCGTTCTGCAACAATTTCAAGCTTTTTATCCCTCTCCTCCAACCACCACTGCCGCAGCTCATCATTAGCAAAAAACAAATCCTTTTGCACACTAATTTTACTATTTTCAACACTCAAATAGACAGTGCAACAAATATCTATGGGAACTTCATGAATACTTTCAAACACAAGCGCATAACCAAGAGAGTATAGTCTGTGCCAATCCTCTTTTACATTGGTCACTTTAAGATCAAACATTATTGTCCTAAGATAATCAAAACAATCTACACTTAAAATATCACTAAGACCCAACAACTCCCCTGAAAGCTTGTGCTCAACCAAAAAAGGAACAGCTGTACTTAACAAATCCAGCTCATTTGCGTACGGCTGGCTACACGAAAATTCTGCTAATTGAGCATCACACATCTTACGCATAAAATCCCAAATCTGCTTACAACTGTCAAAGGTTTTTTCAGACTTGTCACCAATTTCCTGCCATCTAACCGTTTGCCACCAATCATCAAAACTCAAATTTTGACATTGACGAACACTTTGCAAACAATCACTAACCACATCATGAAACAATTTACCTACAGCCATACGAGCACTGGGAGGACAAAACTTTTTTTCAACATTACGTAAATAGATGTCACGACTCGTTGGACAATATTTTGAACTAATTTGATACATTGGCAATTTAACATCATCAAAGTATGGTTTCAAAGGTGGTTGATGCCAATTCCAACCGCGTAACTCTTTACTAACACCTACATCTCTGGCAGTTGGTAACAATTGATAGAGAAGTTGTTTCTGTTCAATGTCAGAAAGAAAATACATTTCAAATCAATCCCTTAGATATACTCTGTCCGATTATGTTTATAAACTAGCCGATATTTCAATAATAATCGAGCTTATCTTAAAAAACATACTTAGCACAGGCTCCAATTAATAAATCAAGCAAAAACAACATCAGGTTTCAAAACAACATCCCATAAAAGGGGAATTGAAAGGAAATAGAAAAAATCAAAGTACTAGAAGCAATTATAATTGTTTCAAAACAACATCCCATAAAAGGGGAATTGAAAGAGCTAGGTCGAATGTCAGATAGAACAGAAGAGTATTGTTTCAAAACAACATCCCATAAAAGGGGAATTGAAAGCAAAATCCCAAAGTCCAAGAAGATTTAATGAAATCATGTTGTTTCAAAACAACATCCCATAAAAGGGGAATTGAAAGACCTTGTAATAAGCTGACCTTTGGGTAAATTCGGGAGTTTCAAAACAACATCCCATAAAAGGGGAATTGAAAGGACTGGGGTCCTGACGCAATCATTGATGCACGTAACATGAGTTTCAAAACAACATCCCATAAAAGGGGAATTGAAAGAGAACAAGTTGCTATTCAGATGCAACAAAATAACTTAGTTTCAAAACAACATCCCATAAAAGGGGAATTGAAAGAACAATCCAAGATTTCATGGTTAAAAAAAGACGCAAAGAAAGTTTCAAAACAACATCCCATAAAAGGGGAATTGAAAGAAAACGCCATCGTCACAATAATGGATGGTCAAACACCAGTTTCAAAACAACATCCCATAAAAGGGGAATTGAAAGTGACGAGACATACGCCCAAGGCGCATAAGTTCTGTTTCGTTTCAAAACAACATCCCATAAAAGGGGAATTGAAAGTGAAAAGCCTTCTGGGCAATGTGAAGAGCAGCAACACCGAAGTTTCAAAACAACATCCCATAAAAGGGGAATTGAAAGTATTCCTGCACATGAAGTACCCAACATTAAAAAACAATATGTTTCAAAACAACATCCCATAAAAGGGGAATTGAAAGGTGAAGGCATTCATCCAGTCAGGATAGTTTTCATAAAAGTTTCAAAACAACATCCCATAAAAGGGGAATTGAAAGTCCAGAACCCATCATGTAGTCTCCTTTTTTGGTTGGTAGGTTTCAAAACAACATCCCATAAAAGGGGAATTGAAAGTGTAGCATAAAACCTGTCAATAAAAGGAGAGTACCGATGTGGTTTCAAAACAACATCCCATAAAAGGGGAATTGAAAGTCAAATAAAACACCCCGATACATAGCATAACAATTTTGCGTTTCAAAACAACATCCCATAAAAGGGGAATTGAAAGGGCTTTCCAAGTAAAGATAATTCATCCTCATAAATAGCAGTTTCAAAACAACATCCCATAAAAGGGGAATTGAAAGAGCAAAGTATAGGTATGCACTATAAGCAAAGTTTAAATACGTTTCAAAACAACATCCCATAAAAGGGGAATTGAAAGGGTGACTGGAATGCTCGTCACGGTGGAAGCTTGTTTGTTCGTTTCAAAACAACATCCCATAAAAGGGGAATTGAAAGTACACAGAAGACATGCATCTACCCGACCTCTACACCCTCAGTTTCAAAACAACATCCCATAAAAGGGGAATTGAAAGAATAAAGAATAAAGATTGTTTTTGTAGATAAGATGTTTTTGTTTCAAAACAACATCCCATAAAAGGGGAATTGAAAGGCTGGAAGGTCACCAGCTACATAAGAAACTGATGCCTCAGTTTCAAAACAACATCCCATAAAAGGGGAATTGAAAGAGCAAATGTTCAATTTTCTCAAGGTATCAGCGCCGCAGTTTCAAAACAACATCCCATAAAAGGGGAATTGAAAGTCAACTGAAAAGCCATCATTACTTTCATAACAGACATTTCGTTTCAAAACAACATCCCATAAAAGGGGAATTGAAAGTAGAAACTGAACCAGACACTCTGCATTTAGACAGACTTAGTTTCAAAACAACATCCCATAAAAGGGGAATTGAAAGAATTAACTACTACTCTATATGTCGTTCCCGCAGTTAAAGTGTTTCAAAACAACATCCCATAAAAGGGGAATTGAAAGGAAAAAAGACAAGATATACTGTGTTAGTTGTAAATCGTTTCAAAACAACATCCCATAAAAGGGGAATTGAAAGTTGTTGTTGGAGATACCAAAGGTAGCTGATGATTTGTCCGTTTCAAAACAACATCCCATAAAAGGGGAATTGAAAGTTTAGCTCCCTATGATTTATCACAAGGAACTACCCAAGCAGTTTCAAAACAACATCCCATAAAAGGGGAATTGAAAGAAGAAAACCCTTAACACCACAACAAAAACAACGTTATAATGTTTCAAAACAACATCCCATAAAAGGGGAATTGAAAGGTAAGTGGTACTTTAAATGTAGTTGATGTTCCAGTAAAGTTTCAAAACAACATCCCATAAAAGGGGAATTGAAAGGATATTGGCTCATCTGCTAAAGTAGTTTCACGATTAAAGTTTCAAAACAACATCCCATAAAAGGGGAATTGAAAGAATGTGCGAAGGTAAGCTATATCGACAGACAAATTATTGTTTCAAAACAACATCCCATAAAAGGGGAATTGAAAGTCCAGTAACAATTCTTTTGTCCACATTGAGGTTTAGTATGTTTCAAAACAACATCCCATAAAAGGGGAATTGAAAGATATAGAAAGGGTAGTGATAGAAATATGTTAAATTTTCTTGTTTCAAAACAACATCCCATAAAAGGGGAATTGAAAGTAGTCTTATACCTACAATGGATGTTGGTTATGGTTGTAATTGTTTCAAAACAACATCCCATAAAAGGGGAATTGAAAGGGCCGTACGTAACTGTGCCAAACAGAAGCATATTGACGGTTTCAAAACAACATCCCATAAAAGGGGAATTGAAAGACGGATGATCATGGATGGTCATGGTTTGAGCTCCTGATGTTTCAAAACAACATCCCATAAAAGGGGAATTGAAAGAGTTTATACTCATGACTTACCTCATCATCTGAAGCTAAGTTTCAAAACAACATCCCATAAAAGGGGAATTGAAAGAATGCTAATCTTAAGAGAGCTGCAGCACTTCTCGGTGAAAGTTTCAAAACAACATCCCATAAAAGGGGAATTGAAAGAGCGTATATGATGCGGTTACCATATTTACCTGCTCGGTCAGTTTCAAAACAACATCCCATAAAAGGGGAATTGAAAGAACCAACAAAACAGAACTCTTAAAAATCAAAAAAGAACAATGTTTCAAAACAACATCCCATAAAAGGGGAATTGAAAGAAGCAGAGTGTGTCATCATTGTATGCGTATAAGATTGTTTCAAAACAACATCCCATAAAAGGGGAATTGAAAGACAAGATGTTTCTCGGTAGCTTGATACCATGCTTCGAGGTGTTTCAAAACAACATCCCATAAAAGGGGAATTGAAAGCAGTGTAGCCTAAAAGGTCGTAGAAATCGTCAAGTATGTGTTTCAAAACAACATCCCATAAAAGGGGAATTGAAAGCAACTTTGACATTTCTTCATACCGGCATCACCAAAAAAGTTTCAAAACAACATCCCATAAAAGGGGAATTGAAAGAGATAAAATATCGCTAAAGCTCTATTTGGGTCAGTGTCCAGTTGTTTCAAAACAACATCCCATAAAAGGGGAATTGAAAGACAGTAGAAAACACATTATTTCCAACTTCATCGCCTATAGTTTCAAAACAACATCCCATAAAAGGGGAATTGAAAGTTCGGGCGGCATGAGTAGAAGTTTACAATCTTCTGGAGGGTTTCAAAACAACATCCCATAAAAGGGGAATTGAAAGTATCTATCGTCATCAGACATCACAATATTTGCAAAAACTAGTTTCAAAACAACATCCCATAAAAGGGGAATTGAAAGAAATGTACGATCCGCGTTTCGGGGTTTTCGTTTCACGCGTTTCAAAACAACATCCCATAAAAGGGGAATTGAAAGTAAAAACAACACTTTTAAAAAGAAATATACAACAAGCCACAGTTTCAAAACAACATCCCATAAAAGGGGAATTGAAAGCCAAAGGTCAATTAATTTCAAGGTTAAAAGTATGGGCTAGTTTCAAAACAACATCCCATAAAAGGGGAATTGAAAGATTAACAGCTTTAGGTGTACAGCAAGAATATGTTGAATACGTTTCAAAACAACATCCCATAAAAGGGGAATTGAAAGGGCGTTGGTAAAGGTTGCACAGGTTGATTGTTGGTTTGTGTTTCAAAACAACATCCCATAAAAGGGGAATTGAAAGTGTTTAGCGGATTGTACCAGTTGGTTTACATTTTCTTGTCGTTTCAAAACAACATCCCATAAAAGGGGAATTGAAAGAATATAGTGCATCAGTTGATGAAACTAAAAAACTATTAGCGTTTCAAAACAACATCCCATAAAAGGGGAATTGAAAGATAAAGAAGGCCGCCCCGCCCAAGGTTATCAGCCTCGAAGGTTTCAAAACAACATCCCATAAAAGGGGAATTGAAAGTTAGGGATAGTAGCAATACCACGGGCATAAAACCGAGTTTGTTTCAAAACAACATCCCATAAAAGGGGAATTGAAAGCGGCGTTTCTGATTATAACGTTGTTTTTGTTGTGGTGTGTTTCAAAACAACATCCCATAAAAGGGGAATTGAAAGGCCACAAATGCACATGTATTACTAGATGACGTACCTACAGTTTCAAAACAACATCCCATAAAAGGGGAATTGAAAGTCATGAATACCCATCTCATTTCGAATCATATCATATACATGTTTCAAAACAACATCCCATAAAAGGGGAATTGAAAGATTGAGCTTGAGGAGGGAAAAGAGAAAGCTCTTGAAACGGTTTCAAAACAACATCCCATAAAAGGGGAATTGAAAGTATGTAATACTACGTTGTAGTTGAGTCCAAGCAAGATTAGGTTTCAAAACAACATCCCATAAAAGGGGAATTGAAAGATAATAACCGTTTAAAAATAGATGATTCTGAACAGATTGTTTCAAAACAACATCCCATAAAAGGGGAATTGAAAGGGATTATCTAAGTCTACTATACAGAGCCAATCATAGGGGTTTCAAAACAACATCCCATAAAAGGGGAATTGAAAGTGCATTAACACAGGACTAATATAACCCACATAAGTCATAGTTTCAAAACAACATCCCATAAAAGGGGAATTGAAAGATTCAAGACCACCATATACTGCACCTTTAACAACATGTTTCAAAACAACATCCCATAAAAGGGGAATTGAAAGATTACCTAAATTATCGTGTTTATCTACACAAATATGCATGTTTCAAAACAACATCCCATAAAAGGGGAATTGAAAGAAACGATAAACCTGAAGATCCCTTTGAAGCCTTAGAAAAGTTTCAAAACAACATCCCATAAAAGGGGAATTGAAAGAGTTGAACTTGCCAACCGCAGTCCAAATATCCTCAGGTTTCAAAACAACATCCCATAAAAGGGGAATTGAAAGTCTATAACATAAAACGTTGCATAGGCTTCAACGGTATAGTTTCAAAACAACATCCCATAAAAGGGGAATTGAAAGGTGGATATCTACAGATATCTGTAAGAGGAATAATATGAGTTTCAAAACAACATCCCATAAAAGGGGAATTGAAAGCAGTTGGAGCAGTTGGTGTAGGATCACCATACACTAAGTTTCAAAACAACATCCCATAAAAGGGGAATTGAAAGACATAAACACCTGCAAGTTGTTGTTCTACACGGTCAAAGAAGTTTCAAAACAACATCCCATAAAAGGGGAATTGAAAGATAATTTGTTTAGGTGGCTACTTTGGTTTGCGCTATCTGGCGGTTTCAAAACAACATCCCATAAAAGGGGAATTGAAAGTGACCCGCAAGTTAAGAATTTGATTGTTATTGGGGAGTTTCAAAACAACATCCCATAAAAGGGGAATTGAAAGGCTTCGGTTAAACGACGATGTCGCGTCTTTGTCCCGGTTTCAAAACAACATCCCATAAAAGGGGAATTGAAAGATTTAAACTCGCCCCTGTTGGTACGGTAGCGGATCCTGAGTTTCAAAACAACATCCCATAAAAGGGGAATTGAAAGGGGCGTGAGGCAACATCAATAAGATCCCTGTACATTGAAGTTTCAAAACAACATCCCATAAAAGGGGAATTGAAAGGAAATGTCTTAGGGATGGTTTTGAAGATGCTTTAGTGGATGTTTCAAAACAACATCCCATAAAAGGGGAATTGAAAGGATGTGTGGTTTTGGATGACCCACCATCAAACCCTAAACGTTTCAAAACAACATCCCATAAAAGGGGAATTGAAAGTGCGACGAATTTAGTGTATGATAGGGTAATGTTTTTGTTTCAAAACAACATCCCATAAAAGGGGAATTGAAAGCGATAATATAGCCGCTGGCACAACTTGGCAAAAATTCAGTTTCAAAACAACATCCCATAAAAGGGGAATTGAAAGAGTTTGGGGCGGTACCTAAATTTTTTTAGGATGGCTATGGGTTTCAAAACAACATCCCATAAAAGGGGAATTGAAAGGTATGCCAGTAATGTTGAAGTTGATCACGCCAATTCATGTTTCAAAACAACATCCCATAAAAGGGGAATTGAAAGTAATCCGATCCATTGTGCGCATAGATCCAAAGAACTTTGTTTCAAAACAACATCCCATAAAAGGGGAATTGAAAGTACAATTCTTACAAGCATACCTCTGCTGTTTCTTCAAATGTTTCAAAACAACATCCCATAAAAGGGGAATTGAAAGGCGTTATACGCCCAAGATACAAAATCGTGCCATTCGCGTTTCAAAACAACATCCCATAAAAGCTTAACTTGACCCACAGAATTTTTTTATAAAAGAAGCACCCACTTATTTTTGAGCGCAGTCATTATGAGTAACGAAGTTAAGGATTGGGTAGCAAAAGAGTTTGAAACACTTGAT
>Ga0209737_10002238_pt1 | contig 13533 bp, 13 predicted proteins | sample TergutCu122P3_FD_187284 | JGI IMG/M metagenome (GOLD analysis project Ga0209737, IMG submission 187284) | Cubitermes ugandensis P3 segment gut microbial communities from Kakamega Forest, Kenya - Cu122 P3 (SPAdes) (version 2) | ecosystem: Host-associated > Arthropoda: Insects > Digestive system... | reverse complement strand
TTTTTTAAAAACAACATAAATTTCGCAGGAATACTTTATGTATTTCAAAAAAATTTTATGTTGTTTTTAGGGAAAATATAAAAAAAGTGATGTTTTTGTAGTTACGAATGAAGTCTATTAGAGAAGGTTCTTCATAAAATATCGCTTTTTTCATCTTTTTATACCATATGTTTGAAAATGTTAAATAGCTATTTTCATTTTTTAGAACGTTAGAACCTGTTCCCATAGGTTTAATTGAAATCTTTGAACACCACTCTAGGCACTAAAGTAGCGAGATTTTCGCGAACTAAGCATACTTGATCTAGAATTTGTTTTCAAGTCATGAAGGATTTGAGTTTCCCGATTTTTACTGATTGAATGTCAGAAAAAGGTCGATAAACATTGACAAATTCGGCAATATTTTTCTTAAAAAAAACTAGAAAAAACCTCTAGAATTGAAATAATGTGAATTGATTGAAAACCAATAATATCAAAACAAAAGAGGTTATTTCTATGAAATATTTTAGAACAATTGGACACAATTTAACAAGAAAAATTATTAATTTTTCAGAAAAAATCTGTACGAAATTTTAAGTGTCCTGAATTTAAGCTTATTTCCAATAGACCTGTCCTGAAACTTAGACGCTGGAGAGAAAATGAAAATTTTTTGACGTTATGTGAAGTCAAAAAACGCAGAAATACTTGTTGTCTACTGAAACAATTATCGCTTTACGCAATTTGAAAAAAGTGTTCGATGATAAAGGTACTCGTGTACTTGATCGTGGCTATGATTCGAATACAATTTTTGAAGAATTAATCAAAAGTAAGGTTAATTTTATCGTAAGATGCAAACAAAATAGGGATATTTACTACAAAGATAAAAAAATTAATATTCTTAGTTTTGCAAATAAAGGGAAGGGAAAATACGTTTTGAATTTTAAAAATAAATGCGGAAAAGAAGCGTACTGCAAAGTTTCAATTTTATCCATAGAGCTTCCAAATTTCAGAGGAATTAAATTAAATTTGGTTGTATGTCATGGTTTCGGTATGAAGCCGCTTATATTAATCACAAATATCACAAACGATGACAAAAAAATATGTACATCAATTACAAAAGCATATCTTTTACGTTGGCGCATTGAAGAATATTACCGCCTAAAAAAAGAGCACTTTGGTTTTGAAGATATACGAGTACGCAGTCTTCGTTCGATACGCAATTTAAGCACGATTTTAAATATGGCACTTGGTTTTTTGGCATTCTTAGGTGAAAATTGGCTGAAAGTCAATTAGGTCTAGCATTGGTTGAATATTCTCGCAGGATATATAGAGGAATAGCAAATTTTTGTCTTTACGCTCTTGCAGATGGCATAAAGTATTGTTGTTCAAAATGCATTATTCAAATTCATAAATTTCGTAAAAAACAAGAAAATAATCAGCTATCTTTTTTCGATTTAGGCATCGCCAAAACTTGTTTTGACTTCGTTGCTTAAAAAATCGGGAAACTCAAATTGTTTACACGGTGATGTAACATTTTTTTTCCACTTTAGTTATTCAAGTTGGATTATCAATTTTATACAAAGCAAAAGGTGCAAAAAAATAGTATTCGTCAGGAGATCCAGGTGCTACATATTTGTTGTGTCTTTCGCAATCGTTTTTTATTTTTTCGTAACTTATAAGGTCTTTTTCAAAACATTTACTGTCTTTACTACTAAAACTGTCTCGTTTAATAAAACATTTTCCTTCTTTTATTAGCTCTTCACTTAAGAGTTTGTTTGATATATCTAGAATTACGTTATAATGATCACGTTTGAACATTATTGCTCCGTACAGTAAAAATTTTTCATCTTCTAGATTCATTTCTTTCTTAGGAAAAGTTTTACCTGGATCATGATTGGTAATTAGAAATTTATCGGAATTTGATCCTTCTATCTCAATTAAATTATAACATTTGTCTGATTTTTCGCAAATTTTTGAAGTTATTATTAATTTTTTTAATTTATATTCTGGATTTGTTTCTTTTATTTTATTTTCTAGCATGTCAAGTTCTTTTGGCAATCTCCATTTAAAAATATATGTAAAAACGTTAATCGGAGACATCCATATTATGGAATTTGGATCGTTTGGATCTGATTCTTTAATAATGTTTCTGAGACACATTCCAATTGATAAATCTCCTTCGAGCTTTACACTATTTATTTTTGCTTTTTCACCTGTTTTTTTACTATCTTTAAACAATTTACATACTTGTATCATACAATTGATTAATTTAGTAGATTCATCCAAATTTTTCATTGCTTCTTCATCTAGATTGTCAATTATTTTCTCTATAGGATCAGCGAATAACATCAAAAAACTGTCAATTGCACATGATTGATCATACCATTGCACCACAGGAATGTTTATATCAAGATATTTACAATTATCATTAATTTTGTAGAAAAAGAGAGAAATTGCTGTAGGACATAATAGATATTTTAAAACTTTTAGACACGATAAAGAACTTTTTGTTTCAATTTTTTTTATATCATTTTTATTAATAGGGTTCACACTAGATGCCAGTGTGTAAAACGAAGATGATACCAATAGACTTATTAAAAATGAAGACATAATTTTAATTTTTTTATCAAATATCATATATTTTACACCTCAGCTATATAGCCATTTAAATAGCAGTATGTTTATACAAAATAACAGGTAAAGAAAAGAAAGCTTCATTAGCAGATTGTCTGTAAAATTTTTTTATAAAAGTTCACGATAGAGCACCTCGTAACTAAAAATCCAGGAATCACTTCAAATATTCTCTAGTTTTTATATAGCTTTAAAACCTGTTTATTATCTTTGTTTTTTAATTTATACTTATCAATATTATAACACAACTATTTTTGATTACAAATTTTTTCTTCAATGTTTTCTCAATAACGGCGATGTTGTACATGTTAAAACTGGTCACCTCCCAAAATAATATGCTGCACTGCTTGAATGTTTTTACGTTATTATTTACGGATTAGTAAATATTGAAGTAATAAATTGTCTTTTCTCTGAATAAAAATTGTCTTGAGTACTTTGGATTGCCATGGTCAGTCTTTAAGATAATTTTAGGAGAGGAAAAAAATGGATTATGAAATAAGCAAACATAAAATTTCAATGATTAATTTACTTTACAAGGGAGTACAAGAAGTTCCAATAGATACAGATTTCACTCTTCCGGATTATTGCCCGGATATAGGTAGAATACTAAAATGTCAAGTTAGTGCGAGTGTTACATCTAGAAATATTTCTGGCGATAGACTTGTAGTTGAAGGTTCAGCTAATTTAGAGTTTCTTTATACAGATTTAGAAAAAAATACTTTAAGATGCTACAAAACTGACATACCATTTTCACAAAGTTTTAATCTTAAAATATCACCACAACTTGCTGTTGCTGTATTCAACATAAAAAGAGAATACATAAACTGTAGGGCAGTCTCACCTAGAAGAGTAGATATTCATGGTGCATTTTCATTAAGGGTACAAATATTTGGAAGAAAAAGCATTGATATTACAACTGATATTATAGGTGACGATATAAAACAAAAAAAATCAAATGTTAATTTTAGTCAGTTAAACTCTTTGTTACAACATCAATTTAACGTTGGCGAGACTTTAGATTTAGGTTCAGACAAAGGTATGCCTGAGTTTATAATTAAGTCAAATATTAGCGTTAACGACTTGACATGTAAGCCAAGTGGAGAAAAAATTAATATTAAAGCTAAAGCTAATGTAAGAATTTTGTACATAAGTGATATCGAAACAGGGAGGCTAGAAAACGCAGAGTATGACATACCAATAAACGAGATAATTGATTCACCAGGTGTTTTAGATGACGACTTATGTATGATCATTCCTGAAGTTTTGTCTCACGAAGAAAAAATATCTTCTGATTCTGAAAGCAGCAGTAATTTGATAAGTACAGAAATAAAGATAATGCTGACAATATTTTCTTTCCAAAAAGATGAGGCTGAAATTGTTAATGATGCATATTCAACTGAATTTGATGTTGAACTATCAAAAGATTTTTTTAATATTGAAAAATTTATAGGATCAATAGACGAAAGATTTTTGCATAGAGCATCGATAAGTATGGAAGAAAATAAAGTTTCAAAAATACTTGATATTTGGCCTGATTCGATATTCGTAAATCAATCCAAAACAAACGAAAATTTAACTTTTAAAGGAAAAATTAATATTTGTATATTAGCTGTTGACCCGAATTTTATTCCATTTTATCTTGAACGTGAAATAGAGTTCGTTAAAGAATTTTCAAATCAAATTCAAAATACATTGTCCAATGCTTACATTTTTGTAACAGTACCAAATATTGGATATAAACTCTTAGACGACAATGCTCTTGATTTAAAACTTGACATAGAAATAACAGCTAATTTATATGAATGTTCTGAAATGCATTCTGTAGTAGAAGCAGTTGCAGATGAATTGAATCCAAAACAAAAAGATTTAGATGCGGCTTTAACAGTGTATTATGCTAATTCAGGCGAAAGTATATGGGAAATAGCAAAAAGATATGGAACCACAGTTGAAAAAATTCAAGATGAAAATGATATAGATTTTGAAGTTTTAGATACAGATCGTGCAATTTTAATACCTATAAATTAAGTTTTTTGGTCCAAAAAATTATTAAACAAAATTTGTTTTTTAAATACACATATTAGGAGGAAAAAATGGAGGAACGAAATATATATAACGATATCGCGAAAAGAACTGGCGGTGATATCTATATAGGTGTTGTCGGCCCTGTACGAACAGGTAAATCTACTTTTATAAAAAAATTTATGGATTCATTGGTTATTCCAAACATATTAGATGATAGGCAGAGAGATAGAACTATTGATGAATTACCACAGTCTGCAGGTGGAAGAACAATTATGACAACTGAACCAAAGTTCATACCTGAAGATGCAGTTGAAGTTAGTATTGACGGCAATGCTAAATTTCGCGCAAGAGTTATAGACTGTGTTGGTTATATAGTCCCAAGTGCCCTAGGATATATAGAAAATGAGATCCCAAGAATGGTTATGACCCCATGGTTCAAAGAGGAAATTCCTTTTGATAAGGCAGCTGAAATAGGTACTAAAAAAGTTATAACAGATCATTCAACAATAGGTCTTGTGGTAACAACAGACGGGTCTATAAGTGATATAGAAAGAAATGAATATGAAGATGCAGAAAGAAGAGTAATTGATGAGCTTAAAGAATTAAACAAACCATTCATAACTTTGTTGAACAGCATAGATCCATATTCTGATGAAACGTCAAGATTATCAGAACAGATGAAAGAAAGGTATGGAATTCCGGTTATACCTGTGAACTGTATGGATTTAAACCAAGAGCAAATAAAAGACATATTGGGAAGAGTTTTATATGAATTTCCAATAAGAGAAGTAAAAATAGATGTTCCAAAGTGGATGTTAAGTCTCGAAAAGAATCATTGGTTGAAGTCTGAAATATATTCAAGCATTAAAGATTCATCTCAAAAAGCTAATAAAATCAGAGAAGCTAAAAATATTGCTCAAGATTTATGTAAATCTAATTTCGTAATTGAATCGAACGTAGATTCTGTGGATCTTGGTACTGGTACAGCAAAAGTAAAAACTATACTTGATTCAAGTTTATTTTATAGAGTTCTTCGTGAAGAAAGTGGAATAAATATTTCGGGCGAATGCGAACTGCTGACACAAATTCTTAGTTTGTCAAAATTGAGAACTAAGTATGAAAGAATAAGGGAAGCATATGACAATGTTAACAAACCTGATTCTGGATACGGTATAGTTATGCCTACTACAGATGAATTAATTTTATCTGAACCAGAAGTAATAAAACAAAACGGAAAATACGGCATAAAATTAAGAGCTTCTGCTCAAACTGTCCATCTTGTTAAAACAAATGTCAAAACAGAACTAATTCCGGTGTTCGGTTCAATAGAAGAAACACAAAATCTTGCTGACTATTTTTCATGCGAATTCAAAGCGAATCCTTCTAAAATTTGGGAATCAAATATGTTTGGAAAATCGCTATGTTCTATCGTTAAAGATGGTCTGTTGAACAAACTTAAAAGAATGCCACCTGAATCATGTGAAAAACTAAGACAGACAACTGAACGAATAATAAACGAAGGTTGCAACGGTTTAATTTGTATAATTTTGTAAAGGTTTATTAAATTTTTATAAAAATATGGAAAATATATGCTTGAAAAAATTTGGATATCAATGATATTGATAAGCGTAATATCTGCTTTATTTACTAATAATATCAGCGAACTTTCAAATTCAGTTTTGGAAGGGTCAAGTCAGGCTGTAAACGTGACTTTAATGACAGCTGGATCAATAATTTTTTGGTCAGGTATTATGAAAATAGCTCAAGATAGTGGTTTTACAAATACTGTTTCAAAAATATTTTTTCCTTTATTAAAATTTCTGTTTCCAAAATATGCAAATCAAAGAAATATCTTAGAACCAATTTGTATGAATATCATTGCAAACGTTTTAGGCCTTGGGAACGCAGCTACACCTCTTGGGATAACAGCAATGAAAGAGATGCAGAAAGTTAATAAAAATCCTAAATATGCTACTAAAGAAATGATTACATTTTTAATAATAAACACAGCATGTTTACAATTGATTCCAACTTTTCTTATAACTTTAAGAAAAAATTATGGTGCTGAAAATCCTTTTGATATACTACCAAAAGTCTGGGTCTCATCTTCTGTAGCACTGTTAACAGGGATATTTTTGGTAAAAATTTTTATAAAAAATAAAGATACAGCAAAAATTCAAAAAAATAAACCAATAATCAAAAAAGTATTCAATGAATTTAATTGAAAATTTAGGTTCTTTTGTAGTTCCATTAATAATATCAATAATTTTAATTTTTTCTGTGAAACAAAAAATTTCAATATTCAGTTCTTTTATATCAGGTACAAAAGAAGGAATAAATTGTATTCTTTCAATTTTTCCTTCTTTAATTGCCTTAGTAACTTCTGTAACAATGTTAAAAGCATCTGGTGCACTGCAATTGATTTCCAATTTGTTCGATCCTATAGTTTCATTAATTGGGCTGCCTTCTGCTTGCATACCACTGGTACTTATGAAACCTATATCAGGTTCTGCTTCTAATGCTTTATTGCATTCAATCTTAAAATCTTACGGAGCAGAAGGTCGAATAGGACGGATGGCGTCTATTATAACAGGATCAACGGACGCTACGTTATACGTAATTTCAACTTATTGCGTAGCTGTTGGCACAACAGCTAATAATGCATTAATTTTTGGACTTATCTCTGATTTAGTTTCTTTAATATGTTCTATTTTGATAAATTAGGGCAAAATGTAGTATTCCTAGTTTTATCGAAAAAATAAAAGAACATTAACTGTATCTTTTAGCAACATATTCTCTAATTTTAGAATGGACATTGGTAACTAAACACAATTTTCTGGATATACCCTCTCGACGCTTTGCTCCAGATATAATAGTATCTCAGATTTATTAATTTTTACCCTTAACTTTTCTTATTGCATTTTTTTCTATTCTTGAAACTTGAGCTTGACTTATATTTATTTCTTTGGCAACTTCTGTTTGAGTTTTTCCTGATAAAAATCTTTTAGAAAGAATAGTTTTTTCTCTGCTATCTAAATTTTTTATCCTTTGTTTTAATAAAATTTCATCAAGCCACATTTCGTCGGTCTCACCGCTAATTTGATCAATAAGAGATATACTATCTTCATTACCTGAAAAAGGCTCATCCAAAGAAGTTGGCTCGACAATTGATTCCAAAGCTATTGCTACTGATTCTTTAGTTGTCTCAAGTTCTTCTGCAATTTCCTCAATTGTCGCTTCTTTACTTTTATTGGCAAATATCTTTTCTTTTATCTGGATAGCTTTGTATGCAGTATCACGCATAGATCTGCTGACACGAATTGAAGTATTATCTCTGATGTATCTTCTTATTTCTCCAATAACCATTGGGACAGCGTATGTCGAAAATCTAGTTTTTTGTAGAATGTTAAAATTGTCCACGGCCTTTATGAGCCCAATCGTACCGATCTGAAACAAGTCATCAAGTGGTTCTCCTCTATTGGCGAATCTTTGGACAACACTTAAAACCAATCGTAAATTCCCATTTATCAATTTTTCACGCGCAGACATATCACCAGACTGAGCTTTGGTTATAAGCTTTATTTTTTCTTTCTCAGGAATAGTTTTAAGTTTATTTGTGCCAATTCCACATATTTCTACTCTGTTGCGTGGCAAATGAATACCCTCCAACAAAACAATCAGAAAAGCATACTAAAATTCTTTTATAACTGGAAAATTATCAATTATTTAATTGCAGGAATATTATTTGCGAAATCTTTAAATTTAATTCATTTTTTCGTATATATTTTTATAAAAATAAAAATTAGGCAAGAATACTTTACGTATTTCAAAAAAAATTTTATATTGTTTTTAGGGAAAATATAAAAAAGTGATGTTTTTGTAGTTACAAAGTAAATCTATTGTCCGAGTTTCTTATTGAAAGTGAAGTTATGGACTATAAGTCACCATTAAAAAAATTACTTGAAAAAATATTGATATTTTCAAATTGCGCAATAAATATAATAGATTTTTGACAAAAATTGTGAAATATGATAAAAATCACGATATGAATTTTATGTTTTATTCGAATTATAAAGATAAGTTTCTATCAATTTTTAATGAAAAAATTATTCGTAACGGTTCAAAGGATCTACTAAAATGGCTTAATGGAACAGATTTTTTTGTTGCGCCTGCAAGTGCCAAATTTCACTGTGCTAAAGAGTGTGGTTTAGTAGAACACAGTGTACGTGTCTATGAAGTACTTCGTGAAAAACATTTTGAAAAAAATGAAGATGAAGAATCGTTCGCAATTTGTGCACTACTTCATGATATATGTAAAATTAATTTTTATAAAATCTCTTCTAGGAATGTAAAAAATGAAACTACAGGCATATGGGAAAAAATTCCGTTCTTTTCCATTGATGATTCATTTCCGTATGGTCATGGGGAGAAGTCTGTATTTTTGATCGAAAGATTTATAAGACTAAAACCATGCGAAGCCATGTCAATCAGATGGCATATGGGTGGTTTTGATGAATCTGCGAAAGGTGGAAGTTTTTCTATTGGGGTCGCTTTTGATAAATATCCGCTTGCTGTAAAACTTTTTCTTGCTGATATGGAATCTACTTATCTAAGAGAAAAAGAATCAATCGCTAAGTGAAAATAGTTTGTGAAAAAATAAATTTCTTTTTTTAAAGAAGATTTTATGAAAATTTTAATAGATGTCATGACACTTTTTCCAAAGATTTTTGAATCAATTATGAATGAAGGGATAATTGGTCGTGCCATAAAGTCTAGACTAATAGAACTTACCTGTCACCAAATTCGTGATTTTTCATGTAACAAGCATAGACGCATTGATGATTATCCATATGGTGGAGGTAAGGGAATGATAATGATGGCAGAACCTATATTTCAGACTTTTGAAAATATAAAAAAAATTCGAAAAACAACACCTTATCTTATATATTTATCTCCGAGAGGTAATCTTTTAAATCAAAACAATATAAAAATGTTGTCAACAAAGAAAAATATCTCAATCCTCTGCGGACGTTATGAAGGTGTCGACCAGAGACTAATTGATGAGATTGTTGATGAAGAGATATCAATAGGAGATTATGTACTTAGTGGAGGTGAAATACCTGCATTAGTTTTGTTAGATTCTATTTTAAGAATTATTCCTGGCGTTTTGCCTTCGTCAGAATGTTTTGAAAACGAGAGTCATTACAATAGGCTTCTTGAATATCCACAATATACGAGACCAAAAGTCTGGAGAAATAAAAAAATCCCTGATGTTTTAATATCAGGAAATCATAGAAAAATTGAAATGTGGAGAAAAAAGAAAAGCTATGAGTGTACTAAAATAATGAGGTCAGATCTTTTAACATAATTTGACTTTCTTCAAAAAAAACTGCCGGTTTTCAGACGTAAACCGAACACTTATACCTTAGTAAAAGTCGTCTAATTCCCTACAAAAAATTATTTGAATATTAGACTTCCTTTGTAAATACAAAAACATCACTTTTTTTATATTTTCCCTAAAAACAACATAAAATTTTTTTGAAATACATAAAGTATTCCTGCGAAATTTATGTTGTTTTTAAAAAAAATCTATAAAAAATTGATATTTTCAAGTTACAGGAAGTCTATTGATTATTTTCTTGCATAAAATAAATTATTATGATAGAATAAAAACTCGTTTATGTGTATACTTTGATGTATTGCTGGGAACGACAGTGTAGCGTGAACCGTGTCAGATGGGAAACCAAGCAGCACTAAGCGAGTTTACTGGGTGTTGAATCAGCAGTACATCAATATATATACGTTGCACGTTTAAAGAGATTTTTTGTCTTTTGTTTTTTTGGAGATATTTTGTATAAAGTACTCTATAGGAAGTGGCGTCCAAAAATTTTTGATGATGTTGTCGGTCAAGAGCACATCACTACTGTTTTGAAAAATCAGATAATTTCTGGATGTGTTTCTCATGCTTTTATATTTTGTGGTACACGAGGAACAGGTAAGACAACATGTGCAAAAATATTATCAAAAGCTGTTAATTGTGTTAACCACTGTAAGGGAAATCCTTGTTTAAAATGTAATATTTGCTTAGAAATTGAATCTGGCACCATATTAGATATTTTTGAAATGGATGCTGCAAGTAATAACAGTGTTGAAGACATACGTATTATTCGTGAAGAAGTCAACTTTGTTCCATCGAGTGCAAAATACAGAGTTTATATTATAGATGAATTTCATATGCTTTCTTCGGGAGCATTTAATGCTCTCCTAAAAACACTTGAAGAGCCTCCTGAAAATGTGATTTTTATACTTGCTACAACTGAATTTCATAAAATTCCAAAAACAATAGTTTCGCGTTGCCAAAAGTTCAATTTTTATAAAGTTAGCTTTGATAAAATTTCAGAACAGTTAAGTTATATAGCTTCTAAAGAAAATATAAACATTAATAAAAAAGCCATAAATTTAATTTCTAAATTGTCAGATGGGTCCGTTCGTGACGCGCTTTCAATTCTTGATCAGTGTTCAAGCGAGAAAGGGAATTTGATAGATGAATTTAAAATAAATAATATAATTGGACTTTCAAATTCCAGAGAAATGGAAGAACTAATAGAGAGATTAATAAATTCAGATTTGTCCGAATGTATAAAATTTGTCGAAAATTTAAACCGAGGCGGTAAAGATATGGTTCGTTTATGTGAAGAACTTATGAACTATTTTTACAGTTTATTTTATTATAACATAACAAATAAAATAAACGAAACATGTATCCATAACGATGAGCACATAAAAAAAATTGCAAGTCAGATTTCGTTTGAAACTTCTATTTTTTGTTTTAAAATTTTAAAAAATTGTTACATTCAAATGTCAAAAATTTCTCAAAAAAAAGCTGAAATTGAAATGGCTTTATTAAAAATTTTTAAAAATATAAATTCAAAAAAAGAACCAATATCCAATAAAAAATCAATCACTTCAGCTGAAAAAAAAATTAAAGAAATTGAAATTGAAAATAAATTTGATTCAAAATGTGGACTCAACCTTTTTGAAAAATGGGATATAACATTAGATTTTATTGAAAAGAAAATTTCTAAATCAATTTCTTCAATGTTATCTGGTTCTAAAGTCTATGTAAAAAATAATCTTCTCATCATAGATGCTAATGATTTTGTTTTTGATATGGTAAAAAAGGTTTCAAAAAAAATAACCAATTTTGTAAAAGAAATAACTGGAAAGAATTATGAAATAGCTAAATTTGATTCTCCAAGTATTGAAGTGACTACAAACAATGTGCTAGACTTACTTTTAGAGGAAGCCCGCAATCATGGTATAAAAGTTATGGAACAGCAACGAAAAACTCGATGTTCCGAATAAAAAACAAAAAAATATTTGAGGTATTGATATGAAAGTTAGATTACCGTTTGGTGGAAAAAATGCAAATGATATGGCAAAAAAAATGCAAAACATGCAAGAAAAGCTTAAAGAAATTGAAGAAAAACAATATGAAGGTAGAGCTGGTGGCGGTGCAGTTAAGGCATTAGTTAGTGGAAAAATAAAATTATTATCGATAAATATAGATTCTGAGGTAATAAACGTAGAAGAAAAAGATATACTTGAAGATTTGATTGTTGCCGCAACGAATCAAGCTCTTGAAGAAGCTTTTGAGGAAAAAGAAAAAATTTCTCAGGAAGTAATTGATTTTGGTTTTTAAAAGTAGAAATGTTTGCTGTATTTCAATAATAAAACAAGGAGCTGTTAAAAATTGTTCTGAAAAACAAGCTAGGTATTACAAGTTCGTCAGAACTTGCGAGACAAGAGGAAATAATAACCAAGCGAAAAGCCAAAGAACTTTTTGAATCTGGAATATTAGATAAATTGGAAGTAGGAACTTTTAAAGCACTATCTGAAATTCATTATTTTTTGTTTCGTAATATTTATGAGTTTGCAGGAAAAATCAGAGATGTAAATATAGCAAAAGGCGATTTTAAATTTGCGCCACGTATATATTTGGAGCAATCACTGGATTATATAGACAAATTACCACAAGAAAATTTTGACGAAATCATATCTTCTATTTCAACTAACTGTACATTTTTTATGTCTTTTGCTAATTTTTTACACTCATTTGAAAAAGATATTTTTGAAAATAAATAAAAATATTGTTCTGTATAATTAGAAAAAAGCTTTATTTTTTCAAGTAATTTTTTTAATTCCGAAACATCTCTTAAATCGTTGCGCCATTTACATTCTCCTAGTATTATTTTTTTTTCAAAAGTGGCTACAAAATCAATTTCGACTTGAATTTTTAGTTCATTATCTGTGCCCCACCATCTGCCGAAGTCCACAAATTGGAAAGGAAGTTCGTTTTTTTGGTTTTTTCTGAGCATATATTCAGCACAAATCGTTTCAAATGGTTTTCCGATGTAATCCGATAAACGCGGCAAAACTATCTTATTGAATATAACTTCACCGTTTCCGCCTTCAATAGAATCTGTGTTTGGAAAAACAAATTTAAACCAAAAAGCATAGAAATTATCAGAAATTTTATAAATTCCTTTTCGACTTTTTATTTTATTTTCCCCAATTGGAAACTCTTTGTGGATTATTCTTAAATTTATTAAAGTTTGTAAATATTTTATACATTTAGAGCGTTCTTCACCTATTTTTAGAGAAATATCATTAAGTTTAACGGCTCCGCTTGCAATTGCAGAAATTATAGAATTGCACATTGATTGTTCACGTAATTCTTGTTTCAAAAGCATAGTTTGTTCATCATAAAGATAGCCAGATATATCAAAAAACAAATTCATATTGTAAGCTGTCTCCTGACCTTACTGCTCTTGAAAGTTGACGACTATTTTTCCATTCGAATTTCCAATTATCTCTATATTGAAGAGGGTTTCCTAATTCATC
>Ga0209737_10002237_pt1 | contig 13534 bp, 20 predicted proteins | sample TergutCu122P3_FD_187284 | JGI IMG/M metagenome (GOLD analysis project Ga0209737, IMG submission 187284) | Cubitermes ugandensis P3 segment gut microbial communities from Kakamega Forest, Kenya - Cu122 P3 (SPAdes) (version 2) | ecosystem: Host-associated > Arthropoda: Insects > Digestive system... | reverse complement strand
CCTTCTGGAATATCTTTGAGCTGTTTTCTATTTCCTGGAACGATAGGAGCATTTTCTCATGCTACCACCTCATCATTTACTTTAATGCCCTGTCGAGCTAATACATATCTTTTTTCTCCGTCTGCATAATTGAGTAATGCGATACGAGAAGTTCTATAAGGGTCGTATTCAATACTTGCAACTTTAGCAGGAATTCCAGCTTTATCATATCCTCTAAAGTCTACTAATCTGTACAACCTCTTGTGTCCACCTCCCATTCGGCGAGAAGTAACACGTCCTTGGTTATTTCTTCCCCCTGTTTTTCCTATGAAGGTGGTTAAAGATTTTTCAGGATCTTTTTTGGTGATATCGCTAAAATCGTATCCTATCATAAACCTTCTGGATGGGGTATACGGCTTATATTTTTTCAATGCCATTGTTTCGCTCTTAAATGTAGATAAATAAACTTTACTATTTCCTTTTACAATCCGATTTCTATCTTTTCTTTATCAGAAAGTGTCACTATAGCTTTTTTATAATCAGCTCTTACCAACTTCTTCTGAGATCTTCCTTTGTAGGGAACATTCACCATGTTTATCTTGAGGGGAGTTACCTTGTAAAGGTAGGTAATCGCCTGTTTTACGTCATTCTTGTTTGCATCTCAGTGTACTCTAAAGGTATACTTGTGAGTCTCCTGATCTTTGTGAGTTTTTTCGGTGAGAAGAGGTGCAAGGATAATATCATACGGTGAAAAGGTTTTTAGTGCTTTCGCCGCAGTATTTTTTATTGCTCTTCTTTGTAATTTCTGCTTGAAGGTCATCGTAACGTAAAGATGAAAGATTAAAGATGTTTCATTATCAGCTTTGTGCTTTTAGCTTTGTGCTTTGTTTAGTTCTTGGAGTGCATCCTCCAGGAAGACAACTTTCTCCGCATTAAGGAGATCTTTTGGATTAAGGTAATCAAGTAGTAGATATTTCACTTTTTCAATATTTCTGAATGATTTTTCAATACCATCATTTTTTGACTTCATTACGAGCAATGTCTTTTTCCCTGATAATTTCAGTGCATTCAAGATCGCGATGGCATCTTTGGTTTTGGGAGCAAGCTCGGTCAATGTGAGTCCATAAATTTCATTTTCTTTTGCTTTCAGGGTGATGATACCGTTGAGAGCAACCTTTCTTGCTTTTTTGTTCATTGCTTTTTCAAAATTCCTTTCAGAAGTCGGACCAAAAGCGACCCCTCCATGTCTACGAAGAGGAGAATTCTTATCTCCAACACGCGCATTTCCAGTCCCTTTTTGTCTATACAGCTTTCTATCCGAACCACTTACTTCAGATCTATCTTTTGTACTAGCTATCACAGTACGAGCGTTTGCCATTTGCAAAAGATAAAATTCTTGAATCAGTGTTTTATTTACTTTTTCGTCTGAGAAGAGTTGTGCATTGAGTTCTACTTTTGACACAACCTTTCCTTCTTTATTATATACATCAACTGAGTATGCCATTGTCAATCGGTACTTAAGTCATTTAAAATTATTCTATAATGAATTTTAATTTAGAATTTCTACCCCCAGGTAGTGATCCCTTGATCACTAGTAATTTTTCATTCTCTCTTTGGAGGGTATCTAACAATGTGATCCCTTTCAAAGTAACAGCTTCATTTCCCATGTGTCCTGCATGAGGGTGGTTTTTCATGGTTCTACGTGGTTTTCTATTTCCCATAGATCCAACGTGCCTATGAAACTTTGAACCATGAGTTTTAGGACCTCCAGCTATGTGGAACCTTTTCATGGCACCCTGATATCCTTTCCCTTTCGATAGACCTTTCACTTCAAAAGATTGTACTCCTGCTAAGAAGGACTCATCTAATACTTTTCCTACTTCATTAGCCTGAGAAAAAGCTGAGTCTATTCGGAATTCAGTTTGCAAAGCATAGGTTAGTTTAGTCCCCTTTGATTTTTTGACTTCTTTTTCCCCTACACCAACTACTACTGCCTGATATCCGTCTTTTTCTTCAGTCTTATATCTCAATATCTTTTGAGGTAAAATTTCTACCAAAGTAACGGGAACCATTTTACCTTCTATCCAAATTCTGGTCATTTCTTTTTTGGATACTATCAGTCCTCCTTTTGTATTCATATCTCAAACTCATTTAGAAACAATAAAAAAAGTACTCTTTTGGCTTAAAACACTTTCACATCCACCAAAATTCCTACGGGAATTGATAAATTCTGCAAATATTCTACAGTTTTAGCACCGGTTTCGGTTACGTCTATCATTCTTGTATAAGAAATTCTTTCGAATTGCTCTCTAGATTTCTTAAACTTAAAATTCGATCTTAAAACTGTGTAGATCTTTTTCTTTTTTGGCAAAGGAATAGGTCCTTTAACCTCAGCCCCTGACTTGATCAGAAGACTTATTACTTTTCCAACAGAAGCCTCCAACATTCTAATATCATAACTTTTCAATTTAATTCTTAGTTTTGGATTTTGATCTTTTTTTGCAGCTGACATTATCAAATCTTTCAAAGTATAAATAAAGAATTCTTTAAGCATGAAAAGTACGAAATTCCCCTCCACTTCCCTCAAGAGAAGTGGATAGGGCCGTACATATTAATTTACTATTTTTTAAGAAAGTACTTTTGTAACAACTCCTGCTCCAACAGTTCTTCCTCCTTCTCTAATTGCAAATCTTAATCCGTCTTCCATAGCAACTGGATAGATAAGATCTACTATAATTTTTGCATTATCTCCAGGCATAATCATTTCTACTCCAGGAGCTAATTCAATATTTCCTGTAACGTCTGTGGTTCTAAGGAAGAATTGTGGTCTATATCCAGACATGAACGGAGTATGTCTTCCTCCTTCTTCTTTTTTAAGTACATATACTTCAGCTTCAAATTTTTTGAACGTTTTTACGGTACCTGGTTTACAAAGTACTTGTCCTCTTTCGATAGCATCTTTATCGATTCCTCTTAGGAGTAATCCTACATTCATACCAGCTTCAGCTTGATCAAACTGTTTGTGAAACATTTCAACTCCAGTAACAACTGTTTTTGCTGGGTCTGCACCAAGTCCGAGAAGTTCAACTTCTTCATTCATTTTGATGATTCCTCTTTCAATTCTACCTGTAGCTACGGTTCCTCTACCTTTGATAGAGAATACGTCTTCTACTGGCATCAAGAAAGGCTTGTCTGAGTCTCTTTCTGGAACTGGGATATACGTATCCAATGCTTCCAAAAGTTCTCGAACACATTTTGCTGCTCCTTCTGCATCAGATGCATTTTCAACAGCTTTCAAAGCTGATCCTCTAACGATAGGACAATTTCTGTCGTAGTGATTTTTTTCAAGAAGATCTCTAATCTCTTCTTCAACAAGATCCAACATATCTGGATCATCAACCATGTCGCATTTGTTCATAAATACAACAATCTTTGGAACATTTACTTGGTGTGCCAAAAGAACGTGTTCTCTAGTTTGAGGCATCGGTCCATCGGTACCTGCCACTACGAGAATTGCTCCATCCATTTGAGCAGCTCCCACGATCATGTTTTTAACATAATCGGCATGTCCTGGACAATCAATATGAGCATAGTGTCTGTTTTCTGTCTCATATTCAACGTGTCTGGTTGCAATAGTAATTCCTCTTGCTTTTTCTTCTGGTGCATTATCGATCTGATCGTAAGCAGTCGCATTAGCAAACCCTTTTGTAGCACAAACTGTAGTTAAAGCAGCTGTCAAAGTTGTCTTACCATGATCTACGTGACCAATAGTACCAACGTTAACGTGTGGTTTAGTTGCCATACTTGTAATAAATTAGTGATTAAAATGTTTTATACCCTGTGTGTATAAAAAACTCCTTCAGGAAATCAAGAGATTTTTATTTCACTTTTCCTGTCTAAAAAAAATTTAGATTCCTGACCCACAATGGACAGTGCCATTATTATTGTCATTCGGAAACCTTGCTTACGAATAACTTAGCTTTAGGTAAGCCAGTTATATTCATAAAGCTCTTAATTTTTTAGAATTCGGGGATGCGGGACTCGAACTCGCGACCCCTTGGTCCCAAACCAAGTACTCTAGCCATCTGAGCTAATCCCCGTTGTTATAAGATAGTATGGTGGGCGTGGGTGGACTCGAACCACCGACCTCACCCTTATCAGAGGTGCGCTCTAACCGCCTGAGCTACACGCCCATACTTTTTCTTTACTACTCAAACCGCCGACCTTCCCGACAGCGGTCGGGACGCTCTAACCGCCTGAGCTACACGCCCATACTTTTTCTTTAGTGGTGCCAAGAGGCAGAATCGAACTGCCGACACAAGGCTTTTCAGGCCTCTGCTCTACCACTGAGCTACCTTGGCGTGATTTTTCGTAGCTCGGACTTTATAGGTATTCGACAAGTGATTGCAAGTGATTTTTTTCTGTTTTATTTCTTATCATTTGCTTATTATACATTTTCTTACAAAATATTTGACATATTTTATTTTTATAGTATAATTAGTTGTATTTATATGTATTACCATAACATGAAACAACTTACCTTAACTGTCCTTTTAGGTTGTAGTATAGCAGTAGGAATCTGTTTTGCAGATATGTCTCGTTTTGAAAATGTTATAGAAGTTCAAACATTTATAGAGAATGCTATCGATTTAAAAAATTGTGATATTACCACACCTCTCCCTTATACTACTATTTATACTACCTTGGAACAAAGATGTTCTGCCCCAAGTATCCAGGAGGGTAAACAGCTTTTTGATATTTTGCAGTATGTGTGGACCAATGATATTCGTCCTTGGAAAATTAAGTCAGAAATGCAAAAAAGATTTTCTTTATTAAAAAACACCATCATTGGAATCCGTAGCACTAATGAGCAACTCTTTTGTAAACAAAAATATTTACTCTATTCGCTTCTGGAACTTTCTCAAAAGGCAGCTTTGGGGGAGAATTTTGAGATAAGAGCACCAAAATCAGAATCTCAAGCACCCAAGGAAGTAGAAACTCAGGAACATGGAAGTGCTAGTAATGTTCCTCAGACAAACTATCTCACTTTACTTAATCATAACGAAACCATTTCTGATCAAGTTGACTATGTTTTATCCCAACGTGCTGAAGAAATTATCCAACAAGAAATAGGAATCCTGCAACGTTTAGAGTTTTTAAATGAAAGGGGTCTAGGAATATTGGATAATAAAATTGAGCTTCACTATGTAAACAAATGTGGAACGACTCGTGGAAGTTATCATATGACTCAGAAAGTTAACGGAACTGACAGGGCATTGAAACAAATTAAGCTGAATATCAATTTATGTTCGGACCGTACGTATCTTTCCCTCTTTACTAACTATGTCAGGCAGATTTTTATTCACGAATTAGCTCATTACCTGTATTATTTTGAAGATGGATTTGCAGAAGGGTTTGGAAATATTTGTCGAAAAGGAGGGACATCAATTTGTGATAGTGTGGATTTTGTAAGTACGTATGCCCAGAAAGGTAAAGAAGAAGATTATGCAGAGAGTTTTACGTATCGGTATCTGAAAAAATATTCTGATCAGAATATGATTGTCGAACAAGAACATGGAAGTGCTGAGGTTCTCTCCCTTAGAAATGAAATTAAGCGAATGTATTTTGATCGTGCATATAACAAATAAGTAGAGATAATAGAGGAAAAAAGACCTTAAAATAGGTAGTCAATAAGGTCTTTTTCTTTATTTGTTTTCTCGGAGAAAGCTGTTTCTCCTTATTAGTAGCAATGGTAATTCTGGGACTGGTTGTCGTTTTCGCTATTGTACTTTCAAGATTTTCTTTGGGATACTCCGTTGTGGAAGTACCTGTCTCAGTAACTGGTACATGGGCCGGTGCGTCCCTACCATCGGTTACCGTAATCTTTGTTGTTGCATATAATGCAGGTAAGAAATCATCAAAAAGATCTGTCTCACAGTCTAGTATGATATCTTCTTGGAGATCAAGTTCATCTTTTTCTTGAGCAAATGAAATCCCTGGCATGATGGTTCATACCCACAAGAAACTTGTGATGAGAAAAATTAACACCTTCTTCATATTCAAATTTTATGGGAATCCGACGAATAAAATCAAGGCTTGATTTTGTTACTACAAACTCTAATCTGAGAGCAGTTTTTTATTATTTTTGTGGACTGCATATGGACATCAATTGCAAAGACATCGAAAAGAAACGGCAACAAAAGCGGACTTCCGAACAGATTTATAAAGTATCTGAAGATCCAAATAAAGAGAAGTTTTATATTCTCGATATGTTTCCCTACCCTTCAGGGGCGGGGCTCCATGTCGGGCATCCTAAAGGATATGTTGCCTCCGATACCTTGGCAAGAAAAAAAATGCTGGAAGGATTCAGCGTTTTACACCCTATGGGATTTGATACGTTTGGAGTAGCGGCCGAGCAATATGCGATTGACCATAAGATGAAGCCACAGATCGTGGCTGAGAAGAATATCGCTTATTACAAGCAACAGCTGGAAGGGATCTGATTTTCCTACGACTGGGAGAGGAGTTTCAGTACCGCTGATGAGGACTATTATAAACGGACGCAGTGGATTTTTTTGCAGTTGTACAATCACTACTATGATGAAGAGGAGAAGAGGGCGAAGCCGATCCCCCCCCTTACGAAGGGGGGCCAGGGGGGTTCGAACACCTCACATTCATCAACCTCCCCTACCCCTCCTTACGAAGGAGGGCAGCGAGACGATAAAAGGCTGGCCTACATCGACTACAAGCCCATCAATCGATGTCCACATTGTCAGACGGGGTTGGCGAATGAGGATTTGGAAGATGGGAAGTGTGAAAGGTGTGGAAGTGAGGTGGAACAGAGACCGATGAGGCAGTGGGTATTGAGGATTACGAAATATGCAGATAGGTTATTGGAAGGGTTAGATGAGTTAGAGTGGGATGAGAGTATGAAGGAGTTGGAGAGGAATTGGATAGGGAAGAGTAGTGGGACAGAATTTAGGATGGATGTTGTTGACAATAACCCCTCTTCCGCTTCGTCTTCGCAAGCTTCGACTACGCTCCCTCTCCCCTCTCAGGGAGATAAAAATAAGGAAATTCCTACTTTTTCCTCCCCTGATAGGGGGATGTCCGAAGGACAGGGGGTTATAGAACAAGGAGTATTATTCTTCGAGGTCTACACCACCCGTATTGATACCGTATTTTGAATGACATTTGTGGTGATGGCACCTGAACATGAACTGGTAGATCAGATTACCACCGATGAATATCGTGAAGCCGTGGAACAATATAAAGAACAGGCGAAATTCAAAACCCAACTAGAAAGGACCGAACTTCAAAAGGAGAAGACCGGACAATTCACGGGGGCATACGCGATCAACCCCTTTAACGGGGAAGAGGTTCCGATTTTTATTGGCGATTATGTCTTGGCGAACTATGGAACGGGGGTCGTGATGGCAGTTCCAGCCCACGATGAAAGGGATTATGAGTTTGCGAAGAAGTATGACATCCCGATCGTGCAAAGCATTATGCCCACACTCTATGAAGATAAAGGTGCCTGAAAATTCCGTCCTGATAAACCTTTAACCGAAAGAACGGTGGTTTCTGCGTATTTGAAACATTGGAATGATGATAAAGTATTGGTTTTGGATTGGAATGAGTTCGGATGGAAAACCTTCGTGATGGGAGGGGCTGAAGCAGGAGAGAATCCGGAAGAAGCTATTACTAGGGAAATTAGAGAGGAAACCTGATATGTAAACATCAAGAGTATCACCAAAGCTCCGACAGATATTCAGACTTTTTTCTATGCTGCTCACAAGGATGTTTGTAGAAAGGCTCACGAATTGCTGTTTATCGTAGAGCTGGCTGATGGAGAACAAAAGGAAACGAGCGAAGAAAACACCAAAAATCACAATTACAGGCGAGTAGATAGTGGAGAAGTTGCTTGATTGATTAACACGATGGGGCATACCGCTCTACTAGATTATTATCTGCATCCTAGAGCAAATACTGAAAAAGGAAGCTTGATCAATTCTGGAGAGTTTTCCTGACTTAGCAGTGATGAGGCGATGAAGGCGATGCAGAAATGGCTGGAGGAAAGGGGGCTTGGAGGAGAGAAGCATAATTATAAAATTCAGGATCGGGTGTTCTCTCGTCAGAGATATCGAGGGGAACCGTTTCCGGTGGTGTTCTGCGAGCATTGCGGGATAATCCCCCTTCCAGAATCTGACCTCCCACTCACTCTGCCTGACATCGAGAACTACGAACCGACGGGAAGAGAGGAAGGACCTTTGGACGATGTAGATTGGTGGATGAAGACCACCTGTCCTGCCTGCGGAAAGGAAGCGAGAAGGGAAAGTAACACGATGCCGGGGCGAGCGGGAAGTAGCTGGTATCGATTGAGATATATGGACCCGAAGAATAGTGAAGCGCTTGTGGGCAAGGAGAAGGAGAAGTATCGAGGGAATGTGGATGTGTATGTCGGTGGTGCAGAGCATGTGACTAGGCATATGATTTATGCGAGGTTCTGGCAGAAATTCCTGTATGATATCGGGATTGTGAGCCATCAGGAACCTTTTCAAAGATATGAAAAAGTCTGACTGATTATGGCTGAAGATGGTCGTAAAATGTCCAAGAGACGAGGGAATGTCGTGAATCCCGATGATGTCATTGCCGAATATGGGGCGGATGCGTTCAGGACCTATGAGATGTTCATGGGACCGTTTGACCAGTCCATCTCGCGGAATACGAATGGGATGAAAGGAGTGAAGAAGTTTTTGGATAAGGTGGTTGCGTTGTGGGATAAGGTTTCCCCCCCTTCAGAGCAAGGGGTTGCAACCCCTTGTCCAAATGATACCAACATCGAGTCCCTCCTCCATCAGACGATCAAGAAGACGACGGAAGATATCGACGCCTTTAGGTTCAACACGACCGTAGCACAATTCATGATTTTGGTGAATAAGTTGAGCGAATTGGAAACGGTGAGCAGGGAGGTCTTTCAGACTTTTATTATTCTTTTGGCTCCGTTTGCACCACATCTGGCGGAAGAGTTTTGGAGTCTATTGGGGAATGAATTCTCTATCTTCACGAAAGCGAAATGGCCAACATGGGATGAAAAAAAGCTGATTTCCGATACCGTTACCCTCGCCATCCAGTTCAACGGGAAAGTCCGCGGAACGATTGAAGTAAGCCCGACGGCGAGTGAGGCTGAGGTTTTGGAGTTGATAAAAAGCGAGACCAAGCTGGCTGCCTATCTCGCTAGTGGTGAGGTGAAGAAAGTGATTTACGTGCCGGGGAAGATTATGAATGTGGTTGTGGGGTAAAGGGCTTATCCTCCCGTTTCTTTCGAGCTGATATACTTTGTTCAGAAATAGGGTCCCCTCTTACGACTTCGATTCATAAAGTATTTGCTATTTGTTGATAGATATGTTTTGCAAATCATAGCCCTTGATATTCAATAGGAATCTGAATGTCTCAGACATAAGCCTGATTTTTTTGGATGTATCTTGTATCGTTTTCGTCATTTGTTGAAATTCTTTTAGGGGCATTTTCGTAATTAATAATTATATGTAAGGTTTGTGAGGGGTCGTCACCATCAATAATAAGCTGTCCCTTGTAATACACTTGAATATTTTGGATGGTACCGCCTAAACTTTCTTTCCTTCTTCCGAGCTTGATAGTAAAATCTTCTTGCTGAATATGTAAGGCTTCACGTACGTCCATCTCATGCTTTTTCTGGAAGAGAAAAGCGCGATATTCACGCAAACTATTATGAATATCTGTATACCCCCTGTCTGTTCTGTTATAGTTGAAGTTTTTGTCTATGAACTCTAAGATCCTTTTTGTTTTTTTATAGCGATTGGGCTGATGAGTCTTTTCGTACTCAGATAAGGAATAAGCACATCCCAATTGAGTTTGTAGTAGTCGTTCTATGTGAAGCAGATCTTCGTATGAAAGATCCAGAGAAGAAGTTAGATTTTTTAATTCCCCGGTTAATTCACCGAGTGGTTTTGGTGGAAGGATTTCGTCCATGGGTTTAGGGTGGAGAATAAAAATGGGTATCATCACCCGTAATTATATTTATTTTCTTTCATTTGTCAATCTCTTGTGAACAAATGCGAATACGACTAAAAAGGTCCTGCAGCTGATGGAGAGGTAAAGATGGATCTGAACGGGCAGGTTATGGATGCGGTTGTACTTTAGATTTCAACTTTCCCGACAAATTATTCTGCAGAAGGGACTTCATCTGTGTGATAGCTACACCGTTAAGTTGAAGCAGTCTTTCTGATTGCGCGAGTCCCTGCTGGATAAGCAGAGCATTGATACTTTCCATATTGGAAAGGACGACCAGCTGTTCTATGGTAGCCGTATCTCTGATATTTCATTCAGCTTTTGGATGTTCTAATGTCCATTCTTTCGCCGTTTTTCCGAAGAGTGCTACGTTGAGTAAATCTGCCTCTGAAGCATAAATGTGCGAAGCTTGCTTGAGAGTAATGGTCGGAGGTATCAGATGTTCTTTGATTGCGTCGGTATGAATATGGTAATTCAGTTTGGAAAGTGTACGGGTCAGATTTCGTTCTAGTGAAAGTTTTTGTTGTTCCAATTCTTTCAGTCTTTGAAATTCACGGATGAAAAAAAATTTGAAGGTTGGGCTAAGTCGTGTAGCAAACTCGAAAGCAATATCTTTATGAGCATACGTCCCACCGTAACGACCAGGCGTAGCGATAATTCAGATGGCATTAGTCTTTTCCATTCGTTGCTTTGAAGTCATCACAAAACTATTACTTCAACTCTCATTTCTAATGTTATCGAATTCGACAACATTAAAATTTGGATTATTTACCCTCTCCCGAATGCCTATAAAATCAAGTGTATAGCGAGTACTAAGTCGACGAGAAATCACATATCCCGTAGCTCCAGCGTTTTTATATTTCGCCATGTCCGTCAGGGAAATATAGTCCTTTTTTTTCTTGTTGGAAAGAAGAGCAATTTCCGTCCCTTGTACTTCTATCACTTCTGGATTTGTTTTTGTCGTTGATGATTGGATAGTAAGAAAGTTAAAATCACTCTCTTAATACGAAAGCACATCAAAATTTCAAGATATTTTTGACAAATAAGTAATACATGTTAGTATCTAATATTACGAACAATATCTAATCCCCTTCTAACTCCTTCAATTGATCGCGAATAACTGCTGCATCTTCAAATCTCCACTCTTTGATAGCGGTATCAAGCTGATTTTTCAGCTCTTTTGCGATGAGAGCTTTTTCAGCTTTGGTCATTCTTTTGAGGCGTTTTACTTTTCCACGCGTGAGAGAAGAAAATTGTTGAGAGAGCTCTTCATCAGTTTTCACAATTTCCAAGTCTTTTACGTTCGATTGAGCAGCTGTGGGAGTGATACCGTGTTTTTTGTTGAACTTCTCCTGAATAGAGCGACGACGGTAGGTTTCCCGAAGTGCTTTGAGCATAGATTCCGTGAAATTATCGGCGTAGAGAATGACCTCGCTCTCAGGATTTCTGGCAGCACGACCGATAATTTGAATCAAGGAAGTAGTGGAACGGAGGAAGCCTTCTTTATCTGCGTCTAACACAGCAATAAGGGTTACTTCGGGAAGATCGATTCCTTCACGGAGCAGGTTTACTCCGACGATAATGTCGATAACTCAGGTTTTCAGCTTTTTAATAATTTCTCGTCTGTCCATGGTCGCGATTTCACTATGAAGGTAGAAGGCTTTGTAGCCCTGAGCAACGAGAAAATTAGTCACTTCTTCGCTGGATTTTTTTGTGAGCGTGAGGAGAAGAATTTTTCATTTTTTCGCGATATGTTCATCGAGTTTCTTAAGGAGATGAGAAAGAAAGCTGTCGCTTCCTTGTCATTGCGAGGACGACGGGCTAAGTTTAGGAGGACGTGGCAATCCAGTATCGGCAAAAGTCTGTATCTTTTTGCTGGGTATCTGGAGATATTGAGAAAGTTTATTTTGAGATGTTTTCATATATTGAAGGGGTATAAAGATGTTCGTAGTATACACATCATCCTCTCTCTTTCAATTTGTAATTTACTTATTGCCAACAAAATCCCCCCCGCCCCCTTTACGAAAGGGGGACTAATTTGATATTGTAGTCATGTCTGAAAACCATATATACCATATGTGACACTTCTTTTATTGTAGCTACTGGTATGCACGTTTTAGTCAAAGGATATTATGGATTTAAAAATTTAGGCGACGAGCTGATCCTTTTTCCTTTACTCAGTTGGATAGAAGAAAATTATCATCCTGATACTATCTCGATTGCCTGTGGAGATCCTAGACGGCTATCGTCTCGACTCTTGGAACATAAAGCATTCTTCCCTCCGATTTTCACAAAACTTCGCTTTCTACCCAAGCCGACCCTTTGGGAGCATTTCAAAAATTTCTTGGGGATTGGTCATAAGCACTATGATTTTGTTGTTTTTGGTGGGGGACAGGTGATTGACGAAGAGAGAAAGTTTCCCTATAATGGACGGAATATCCCTCTCCTTTATAGATCGTTTATCAACAAGAAGAAATTTGCTCTCGTGGGAGGGATTTGAACTCAGAATAAAGATCGAACTCCACTTTTACAAAAAATGTTGCTACAACAGGCAGAGATCGTGATTTTGAGAGATACGTTTTCTCTAGGATTAGCTGAAAAGGAACTTTCTGCAGAAGAAATGAAAAAAGTGTTTCTCGTAGGAGACCTCTCCATGCCTTTGTTGGAAGAGAGTAAAAAGATGTTTGAAAAACAGTCCCCCAAAAACATAAGAGACCGTTACGTTTTGGTCAATAGTTCACCTTTATGTGATACTACTAAAGCGATAAAAAAGATTAAAAGTCTGTTGAGAAAATTCCCTGATGCACAACCCATCTATTTCCCTGCCAGTCTTTTGGAGGATTTGCAGTATTTTGCTCCTCTGCAAGAACAGATCCCAGCATTAGAACTTTTTGATTGGACAAAAGCGGGGATTGCAACCACGATGAAGCTCTTTTATTTTGCAGAAGGGGGGATCGGAGCGAGACTGCATTTTCTTTATCCTCTAAAATTTTTTGGTAAACGTTATGAAGTCCTCCACAATAGTCATAAAAATCAGGTTAATTTAGCTGATATTGATTAGAGATGTTTTTCCTCTCTTTTGCACTTTCCATTGCGATTTATACGATTTGGCTGAATGCGAAGTTGGGGATTTTGATTTCGCTGATGTTTGTGGTGGTTACCCCCCTTCTGAAGGGGGGAGGAGCGAAGCTCCGGGGGGTTCGGAGTTGGAAAAGCAACAAGTGTAACGTTGACGGACAGGGAAATGGCGTGATGTTCGGACAGGGGAAGCCCAGTCTCTACAAGACATTGTGGAAGGATTTTTTGTGGGTTGTCGCAGGAAATCTCCTCGCTCTGCTCGTCGTTTGCGGAAATCTGCGGTGGAAGGATTCGACGAACGTCCTCACCCGGGTGGGGAAGCGAAATATCCCTCTTATGAAGGAGGACACAGGGGGTTCATGGTTAGAGGTTTGAACCTCCCCTACCCCTTCCCTCGATAGACTCGGGACAGGCTCTTCAGAAGGAG
>Ga0209737_10002236_pt1 | contig 13537 bp, 11 predicted proteins | sample TergutCu122P3_FD_187284 | JGI IMG/M metagenome (GOLD analysis project Ga0209737, IMG submission 187284) | Cubitermes ugandensis P3 segment gut microbial communities from Kakamega Forest, Kenya - Cu122 P3 (SPAdes) (version 2) | ecosystem: Host-associated > Arthropoda: Insects > Digestive system... | reverse complement strand
GCTGGTCGAATACGAAAGTATAATTGAAAACCCTTTGAATCCGATGATTGAAGGTCTCAGACCTAATCTTTACTATATAAATAATAATGTCTTACGGACAATTAACGAATTAGTTTATGGAACAATATCAGCGTCAACAAATAAACCAAATGGTGATAGGATTTCATTGACACAATTAAGAAACTTAAACCTCAATATAGATGATAGGGGAAATGACATACTAGATTTTGCGGTAGAACTAAATTATATAGATTATTATTACACACCGTTCAGTTATATGGATTCAACTAATAAAACGATGCTGAAATTTGCCGATCTTGGAAATAATCAAAACAATGTATATATCCGGATGAAAGTGATGTTTGGTAATGCTGAGTCTAGTGGTAAAGTGAAAAAAAGGAGTATAGATAATGCAGTAAACGATATGTTAAGTCATCTAAAAACCGGGTTTTCTAATGATATAAAAGGTGCAAAAAAAATTCCTGCTACTATGGCACCATTACTTCCAAGCAATAACACAAGTTATGGCGCTCCTATCAACTCAGATTTTGGAACCGATAACACATCAAACGCGAAAAAGCAACGTAAAAACTCCCAGAATGGAATGGGGGAAGTTAAAGACTTACTGAGTGGACTAGGTACACTAATATCTGAAGCTACTAACAAAGTATTATTACTCTCATATGGAACGGAGATGTTTTCATGTTATATCACAGGAGAAGGAGATAATGCAGATAATAACATTATAACGATGGCAGGATATGCAATGGGAACGGAGATTAATTATTTATATCAATCCGAGTTGGAATATATCTTTGCCGGAAAATCGAGTGCCAATAGCAATTTAAATACCGTTACAGGATTAATATATTTGGTACGTTTTGTGTTTAATTACATTAGTACTTTCCGAGTTGATTTTGTGAGAAATACCTTAAACTTAATCCAAATAAAAATGGCAGCATTTGTAGTAACAGCTCCCTTTGCTACCGTGACAAAAGAGCTGGTAAGGGTAATATGGACGCTTGTTGAGACTGGAAGTGATGTTTGTGAGTTGCGTAATGGTTATTCTGTAGCTCTATTTAAATGTAATAGATCATGGTTGATGGGGCCAAACATCTTATCTAAGTTAGCAGAAACATTGGACTCGGAAATAAGTACTGGAACAGGAGGCAATAAAAGTGATAAATGCAGTTGTTGCCTTCATATATATTACTCGCATTATTTAACCATCTTCTTAGTATTTGTTAATGGCAACACCATGGCTAACCGTATCTCCGATTTAATTGCCTTGAATATGACCAATAAGTATGGGGACGTAAATGCAGATGAAGATGCCATGAGTGGAAAAGTGCTCTTCCCAATGAATGAAGCAAATACAACGTTTGAGCTCACTACAACGACCCACGTCCGCTTTATGTTCCTTTCATTGAATTACGCCCAAGGTGATGGATGGATTAATGCCCGCCCCCCCAAGACATTCCCAATACATCAGACATATTATAGGGGGTACTGAAATGCGCAAGGATGAAAGAGGTTATATCGTAATTGAAACACTAGGTTCATTCATATTATTCACCCTTCTTGTAGTCAGTATTTTATCGATGATTAACATTACAACTGTGCAAATGAGAGTACATTATGCTTTGACACAGACGGCGACAGAACTTTCTATGTACAGCTATATCATTCATGCGATTGGATTGAGTGATGCTGCCAAACAATTAAATGTTGATGGAGCAGAGGGGAAGGAATTAATTGATTCTATATTGAATGATGCAAGCACAATTAGTAGTGGGATTACGGCGACAGATTTTCACAAAAATTTAGATGTAGTAATAGATGCAATTGGTAGTTTAACCGGCACACTTAGTGATGTGGCGCAAAATCCCAAAGAGACTTTCAATGCAATTTTATTATATGGTCTTAGTGAGTTAAAAGATACAGTTATGCAGGAACTGATAATCCGTTCAATGATTTCGAAATACTTGAGTAATGGAACAATGGATGCCGCTACATATCTTAAGAGTTATAATGTGGTCGAACGTTCTGGTCGTTTACTTGACATTAGTGATAGTGTATATATTGATTCTGTCGGAGACATAATCATTGTTGCATCATACGAAATTGATTACGTTTTTGGCGCTTTACCACTACCATTCACAACGATAAAAGTAAGACAAACCGCAAAGACAAAGGCATGGTTAGGTGGAGATGAATGGTCAGGTGCTATTCTATGGTAAAGATCAAAGCAAAGCAAGTTATCCCATATATAGGTATTCCGATTATTAGTATTACATTTTTGCTTTTTCAGTTAAATCGACTTGATATATTCTATATACTACAATATTTGCTACTTATCATATTTGGTTATATTGCCACAGTAAGCGATATTAAATCAAAAGAGATTAAAAACAGCCTTATTATTGCAATGTTTGCTGGGTGGATTGTAACTATAGTGCCAAGGTTGTTTATAAACATAGAAGGAACGCTTACATTACTAACCAGGTCACTATTGGGTTTTGCAATCGGTGGCGGATTATTTCTATTGGTTTATATAATCAGCCGTAAGGGTTTGGGGGGGGGCGATGTCAAATTTATGGCAATAGCTGGTTTGTATTTGGGTCTTGATGGAATCATACCGACACTTCTTTATGGATCGGTATTGGCAGCGCTGGTTGGGTGGTTTCTAGTTCTGCTTAAAAGGATTAATCGTAAAGATTCAATTCCATTAGCACCATTTTTGTTTATTGGTATATTAATTAATATTTTTCTAATGTAAGGAGGAAGCTAATTGGGGTACTCAAAAAGAATTTTATTTGCTATATTTTGCGCATTGGTTATCATCATAGCTTGGGTAGTTGTATTGAATACGGAATCTATAAGTGATAAACAACTTAATCTCATCATACAGGCAGAAGAAAATATGAGGGACGGTATATATGTTCTCGCAATACCCGTACTGGAAGAAGCTATTAGTTATAATGCTGTACATACAATCCGAGCTGAAAATGAATTAAAGAAAGCATACTTGCAATTAATTAATCAAAGCGGCAATCGTAGGAAATATTTAGGATTGCTTGATAAACAGATGAATCGAAAAGATGCGGCACCTGATGTATTTATGGAAGCCGCCGAATTTCATCTTGATGTATCAAGAATTCAAGATGCACTTGAAGTATTGAGAGATGGAATTGCAAAAACCAGAGATCAAGGATTGATTGATTTTTACGAATTAAATCGTTATCATTATGAAATAAACTTCAATGTTTATCATGAGGTTAGCAGTATCTTCGGTACTTCAATAGCCGTTATGTCGGATGATAAATGGGGAATTGCAGAGGTGACAGGTACATTAATGATTCCTTGTGAGTATGATAAAGTAAGCACATTTAACAATAATCGTGCGATTGTCTTAAAAGATGGGAAGATTTCGGCTATAAACCGGGCAAATAATCGTCTTGCCTTACTTGATCAAGAAAAAGAGCGGGTTACTGATTTCGGTAATTATGCAGGGGGACGTATTCCGTTAAAAACAAAAGAAGGTTGGAAACGCGCCACCGGCGATTTTGAAATGGGAGCTACTACGTTTGATGATATCGGGACTTATTCCGGAGGTTATGTTGCAGCCAAGCAAAATGGGAAATGGGGTGTAATAGATCTGGGTTCTAACTGGTTGATTCCTCCGGAACACGAGGGAATAGTAATGGATGAACTTGGTCGTTCTTATGGACAAGGTATTGTTTTTGTCCGTACGGGAATCTCTGTTGTTATGTACGTTGATGGTCAAGCAACCGATTTCCGGTTTGATGATGCCCTGCCTTTTGGAAGCGAGGGTTATGCCGCTGTTTTGCAAAATGGAAAATGGGGATTTATAGATAATAACGGTGTTATACAAGTGCCACACCAGTTTGATGATGCACTTTCATTTGGGCAGCACCTGGCGGCTGTTCAATATGGGGAAAAATGGGGATATATCAATTTATATGGAAACTTGGTTATTGACGCTATTTTCTTTAATGCAAAAAGTTTTGGGGGAGGCAGTGCGCCGGTTTTGACAGAGCGAGGCTGGCAGTTCATAACATTAATTGAATTCAAGAAAGGAGTTTCTCTATGATGTATGAGATTCTGACGAAAGAGGATTTAACCGGAGCAACACTAGTGGTTAAAATCAACGAAAGTGATTTGGATATAAAGGCAATGCATACCATTTTAAATGATCGGCCAAGTTTTATTATACCATTCCATTATAAAACTATCGATGGTCAAGTTGAGTTTACATATCAGATTGGCAATCTTAATAAAATGGCTTATATATCAGGAAAAAAAACTCCGCCGGAATATGCATCTATGTGGTTCAATATTTTGAACCCACTTTTGGAATGTGGTGATTGGTTTATGAATCCCTTCTCATTTGTTTTAAATATTGATTATCTTTATAATGATAAAAATTCCAAGGAAATTAAATATGTTTATATCCCATCAAAGAAAGAGTGTTCGGATTATGCTGCATTAAAAGATATGGTAGCAATTATTGTAAAGCAAAATAAAGTTACAGATGTATTTTTGCAAAATAATGTACTCTGGGCTATTCAAGATTTTAATCCGACGGAATTTTTATTAAATATTCAATCTTATCAACCACAAGATACTGTTAAAGAAACATCGTATGGGAATAATGCCGGTAATGCACCTTCGTCGATTCCGCAACCCGATACCTATAATCCGGTTCAGGTAAATGTAACTCCAACACCACCTATTGTCCAGACAGATTCACCCGGTCAGGAAAAGAAAGAGATTGATGACATAGAAATAGATTATCCAGCGGACAAAAAGGAAAAAAAGAAATGTTGGTTTTTTAGATTCAACAAATCATCGAAGAAGCAATCTGAAATAATTGGAGGAGCAGCTAAACAACATGATTATATTTCTCCAAACCCACAACCACAAGTAATTTTTACCTATGATGAAGAGGATTCTGTTACACAACTCTTTACTGAAGAATATAGCCATACTATGCTCGATTATGTAGGAAAAGGTTCGCATCCGGATTTGATAGAAGTTTTGATTAATGAAGGTGAACAATTTACTATTGGTCGATATGATATAAAAATAAAAAAAGAGCAATCAGACTTTGAATTTCCCAGTGATACTAAAGCAGTTAGTCGTAAACATGCAGTAATTATGAGGAAAGCCGATGGATACTATATTGATGATTTAACTTCTAGAGCCGGAACTATCATCAATGGTCAAAAAATAATACCAAATGTACCACAAAAGCTTATGAATGGCAGCAATGTTTCATTCGGAAATTTAGGCGCTGACTATATTTGGCGGGAATGATTTAAGAAGTTGAGGAATTTATGAAGCATGATTATGCAATATTAACCGACAAAGGAACGAAAACTCATAATGAGGACAACCTGTCAGTTGAAGTGAATCAAGACAGTGTTTGCTTGATGGTTGCTGATGGGCTTGGTGGGCATGGAAATGGGCAAATTGCTTCCGCAGTAGCCATAAAAACGTGTCAGGAGTACTTTTTTTGTGCAGTGGGTTTTTCGGGAAATATAGCTTCATTTTTTGAAAAATGTCAGAAAAAACTATTGGAAGTGCATACGGAAAAACAAATATCAGGAGCGTTGACAACTTTAAATATAGTAGTAATTGATACAAAATTTTTGTACTGGGGACATATCGGTGATACGCGGACATATATTTTTCGTAAAAATAAGCTTTTAAGACGTACATTTGACCATAGTGTACCACAAATGTTGGTGAGTTTGAAACAACTCCGCGAAGATGAAATTCGCCATCATGAAGATAGGTGTAGACTGCTAAAAGCCCTTGGAGCAAATTGGATAAATGATAAGAATTATACAGTCGAAAAGAAAATCCGCTATAAAAAAGGAGATGCGATTTTGCTATGCACCGATGGTTTTTGGGAATTTATTGATGAAGATAATATGATAGATAAATTGAAGCAGGCTACGAGCGCTGAAAACTGGCTTACCCAAATGAAGGATATTGTCGTTAGAAATGGCGAGGGTTTGGAAATGGACAATTTTTCTGCAATTACTTTATTAATAAACTGATGGCAAGACTAGGAGACTAAGGCATCATGAAAAAAAATAATTTTGGTGATGTGCATACTATAACTGAAGATGTTGATAATCATACCAAAATTGGTAATGATACCAACATAACTGTAATCGGTGAAGATGATAATAACGAAACAGTTCTTGTAAGCGAAGACGGCCAAGATGAGCAAACAAATAAAATCACATCCGAACCATATCACTTATCAGCTGGAATGATATTACAAGAGCGCTATCGAATAGAGTCGGTGATAGGTTTTGGTGGCTTCGGCATCACATATAAAGCAATGGATACAAGACTTGACAATCAAGTAGCGATTAAAGAATATTATTTTTCCAGCATTGTTACACGAATTCCGGGAAAAAAAGATGTAGAGGTATATGCTGACCAAAATAAACAGGAGTTTGAAAGAGGGCTTGGCCGCTTTCTTGATGAAGCAAAAAACCTGGCTAAGTTCAGTGAACACACTAATATAGTAAATGTTTATGATTTTTTTGAGGAAAATGGAACTGCTTATATTGTAATGGAGTTTTTGGACGGTTTATCTTTGAAAGACTATGTAAATAACGCCGGGGGCAAAATCAATGTTGACGAAACTATAAAGATTATTAGGCATGTTATCAAAGCATTGAATTCAATTCATAAAAACAGCATATTACACCGCGATATCAGCCCGGATAATATTTATATATGTCACGATGGGAGAATAAAGTTAATTGATTTTGGAGCCGCCAGATTTTTTACAGATGATGAAAACAAAAGGGTGTCTATAATATTAAAACCGGGATTTGCGCCACCAGAGCAATATCGGATGAGCGGTAATCAAGGTCCATGGACAGATATTTATGCTCTTGGCGCTACTATGTACCGGGCACTAACCGGAATAATGCCTGATGAATCAATCAACCGTGTTGTTAATGATATGGTAGTTCACCCATCATCATTAGATAAGGAAATTCCTAAGTACCTAAATAATATATTGATGAAGTGTATTGCTATAACACCGGAACTTCGATTCCAAAGTGCAGATGAGTTAGATAAAGTATTAGAAAAGAAAAAAGCTGTACTTGAAGTAAAGAAAGATTTACGGCGTCGTCGATATCGCCGGACTGTCAGTATTTTAGTAATTTTATTAATAATAAGTGTAACTGCATTTGGTAGTTTATACTACTATATATCGTTGCGTAAAGCGGCGCAATTAGTTCCTTGTACAGTTTCAATATGGTTACCGGTTGATTCACTTGCATATGGTGAAGATAAAAAAAATATATTTTTTACTATGTTATCGGACTTCATGAATGATTATCCTTTTATAAACATTGATGTTGAAGTTATTGAACAAAGTGAATATCGTGAAAGAATACTTAGAGCATATAACAATGGGACTCTTCCGGTCATTTTTGATAGTTCTGCAATTGACCCAGTTATATTAAACGGAGCTATTGTTTTAAACGATGTTTTAGATTTATTGAACTTAAATGATTACTATTACCTAAATAACTACAACCGGTTTTTCCCAAATCACAATCAAATGCCAATGGGGTTTGATATACCGCTATTATTTATTAATCCCTTTTTGCTTGAAAAACTTTTAATTGAGAATGCAAATGATTTTCAATCATTTATTAATGAAAATTCGATTTTGTATTTAGGTGATATAAGTAAATATAGTATAGTACAACAAGAATTAGCCGGAGTATATGAAATAATTTCGCTACCAACCGACTCCCAATTTATGAGCTTCAGTAATATTTGGAGTGTTAGTTCTACCGCAACTGAAGATGAGCAAAATGCAGGAATGCGAGTTATATATTATATGATGAGTGAATTTGCCCAGGATATATACTCCATTCTGAATGAAAAAATGTTACCATTAAACAAATCGATTATGAAAATATATCTTAATGTTAATCCTGAAATAGCTCCAATTCTTACGAATATTGAAGACAAAGAATATATAATCGTTATGGATGATGATTATTTACAAAGTAAGTATACACAATTACTTAATGATAGTGAGTTTATACAATTAATAAAAAGCAATCATACTTTAGAAACTATTAGTAATTGACATTTCTATGCAAGGGTTAAATGATGAAAACATGTTACGCATGCTTTAAAGTATATGAGGCGAACGATTCTTGTCCTTTTTGTGGTTTTATTGAAAGCGCAGAAAAAAGGAACAGTAATTGCTTGATGTTGGGAACCATACTTGATAATCGGTTTGTTATCGGGAAAATTCTTGGGTTTGGTGGGTTTGGCATCACATATGCCGGTTATGACAAGGTTTTATCTCGAATTGTTGCCATAAAAGAATATTTACCTAATGAATTTTCAACACGGATGCCGGAAAAGACATATGTAACTGTATACTCAGGAAGCAAAGAGAATCAATTCCGTGATGGCAAAGAACGATTTCTACGGGAAGCCAAAAGCTTAGCAAAACTACAATCTCAAGAAGGCATTGTACATATATTTAATTGCTTTGAAGAGAACGGTACAGCATACATAATTATGGAACTTCTAGTCGGAGAAACATTAAAGCAACGACTAGAATCTGTAGGAAAATACAGTTTTGATGAAGCATTGGAAATTATTATCCCAGTATTGGATGCTTTAGAGATAGTACATAATCATGGAATAATACATCGGGACATAGCACCTGATAACATTTTCATAACTAATGATGGAAATGTAAAACTTATTGATTTCGGCGCAGCAAGATATGCAACAACATCGTATAGTAAAAGCTTATCCGTAATACTTAAGCCTGGTTATTCTCCTGAAGAGCAATATCGGTCTCGTGGTGAGCAGGGACCATGGACAGATATATACAGTGTTGCCGCAACTATGTACAGAATGATAACCGGGATTATTCCGCCAGATGCACTAGAAAGGGCAGTAAAAGATGATTTATTGCCACCATTGAAGTGCAAGGTAAAAATTAGGCGTAGTAAGCAAAATGCTTTATTAAATGCACTTAATATCCCTATAAAAGGAAGACCCCAAAGTGCTTTAGAGTTTAAAGAATCATTAGAGTCAAATAGAGTAAAACGGAAACGGATTAAAGCCAGCAAAATAGATATTGGAAAGTGGCCGCTAAAAGCAAAATTAACAGTTTCATTTTCTAGTATTGTTTTATGTATATTTATTACTTTGCTTGCAACCGGCCATATTAATTTTTCAATTGCAGCATGGGGTTCCCTGTTTATGGCAGAAAGTGATGTACGCGTACCAAGATTGACCAACATGGAGTATTCCGAAGCACTTAACACTGCAGAGGATGCTGGTATATCATTAATACTGTTGCGTTACGAATATTCCAACGACATAAGGGAAGGACGTATTATTTCGCAAAGCGAGGAGAGAGGCACAATTGTAAGAAGAGGTAGTGAAATAGAAGTAGTTGTAAGTGCGGGTGCACAACCAGTAAATATACCAAATGTTGTAGCACTTATGGATTTTGAAGCGTTACCATTATTAAATAATTTAAATTTAAAGATAACAATCGAAGAAATTGAAAGCACGGAAGCACCGGGATTAGTTTTATCGCAGAGTTTAAATGAGGGGGAGGTATCTAGATATGGAGAACCAATTACTCTAATTATTTCAAAAGGAATGGATTATGATGAAAGTAAAATAATTATTGTTCCTAATATTCTTGAACTTAATTATAATGATGCAAAGTTGAAATTAAATAATCAAGGTATATATATAAGGACAATCAACTTAATGTATGATGATTATATTCTGAAAGATGCAATAATTTCACAATCTGTTTTGGAAGGAGTAGAAGTTAATGGAAATTCCGTAATAGAGGTAGTGGTTAGCAAGGGAATTGAACCGGTTATTGTGCCGGATTTAATTGGATTGACGCTTGAAACAGCTGATAGAGAGATAAGTAGAAATAGATTGAATTATGAATCGTCTGAAATGGAAACATGGCTTTTTCCGGATGGGACAGTCATGGAACAAAGTATTGAAGCTGATACTGAGGTAGATAAGTTTAGCACCATTAATATAGTTATTGCCCAAATGCCGACAATAATAATTACACCAAGCATCGGTTGCTTGCTTGGAGGGGATGAAGTAAGACAAAATTATAATCAATATATTAGTCTTAGTAATTATGAAGGTATTGAGATAGAGGTAGACGAGAGTTCGGTGCAATTTGACAGGGTTGGAACATACCAGTTAAGATATTTAATTGTAAATGAGGAAACGCGAGAAATTCTTCATGAGCAATCAACGAATATAACGGTTTCATCACCGACATTGACAGAAAATTATAGAGGAGGAACATTTAGTTTTGCTGTTGGAAGTAATCCCGCTGCAAGTCGTGCGACAATGAGTAGAAATATGCTGGTAAGCTCTAGACTTTATGGAACAATTTCTTGGGCGCATGATCGCTTTACCATTGAGGTCGACGATTCCCGTGTAAATTATAATGCGGCAGGCAGCTATAATATTACGTATCGATTGATTGATCCATTTGGCAATGTCTGTGATACTAGGGGGGGAACGATAAACATAGGAAATAGTTATTCATGGTGGGACTGAAGTGGAATGAAAATAATATTGATAAAACGCAAGTCATTCCGCGCTTTTTATCACAAAATCATTATTGATTTTGGCATACAGAGAAAGGTACTTGCTCAGGTCGCCTAGATGGTGGTTGGTGAGCAGACACTAATAAAATGATTTTAAACGAAATTGTTTGGAAGGTAAGGAAAGATAATGGATTTAGAACCAACCGAAAGTTATGAACATTCAATACGAAAGTATAAATGTTTATACAGTTTAGATGACAATAATCTTTGTTTCTTATCATTTTATTTAACCGAGCAACGAGAATTGGCATCATTAAGCTTTGATGTTGAAGCGGCTGACGATTACCACTATCAAGTCCAAGCCGATCAAATAGGCAAGTTATGTGAAGCACTTTCTTGTCAAAATACAGAAGCCGATATTGCGATGGCATTTTCTGAATGTTTAAAAGCATGGACTAGTCCTATCGGAATTGCATCATTTTTAAAAACAGCCGGGATAAAATATCAAGTATTCTATTGGTATTAACTTAATATTTAAATCATGAATAAAATATGGGTGTGCCGGATGAAATATCATGTAATCACGTTAATCTGGAAGAACCCGATTAATCACTAGATTACTCAAAAGAGGTGCCATTATGCCCTTTACAATCATAAGAAATGATATTACAAAATTAAATGTTGATGCCATTGTTAATGCCGCTAACACAAGCCTTCAAGCAGGAGGTGGTGTTTGCGGGGCTATATTTAACGCGGCAGGCGCAGACAAGCTTCAAAGAGCATGTGATAAGCATGCGCCAATTCAAACTGGCGAAGCAGTTATCACAAAAGGTTACGCCTTACCCGCTAAATACATAATCCATGCAGCGGGGCCTGTTTATCGTGACGGGAAACACAAAGAGGAAGCCTTGCTTCGTGCGTGTTATGAAAATGCTCTTAATCTTGCAAAGAAGCATAGATGCGAAAGCATAGCATTTCCGCTTATATCAAGCGGTATCTATGGTTATCCGAAAGAGGAAGCTCTTGCTGTGGCAACAAACACTATTAGCAATTGGCTCATGTCGAACGATATGGACATATTGCTGGTCGTATTCGACAAAACGACATTTGTACTTTCACAAGGATTACTAGGCGAAGTCAAGACGTTTATTGATGAAAATTTCGTCGATGAGCGTGAAAAAATGCACAGGCGAAGGTTGCTTGAAATTGAACTAGACTCTCGTTTGAAATCGGAATCTCGTTTTCATGCTGTAGAAAGAACAGCTTCACTATTTATCGATGAAACCATACAAACGAGAGAAGAACAGCAAGAATCCCATAAATCTATCGATGCAAATATATTTGATGCGGCGGCTTTGAAAAAACTGTCGCCCGAACAAGATGTAAATATAACTGGTCCGAAACCAGCCATGGTACAGGGGCAAAAAAAGCCTGTTTACAAAATGCCGATGTCTACGATTAAAAGCAAACATGATGATTTGGTAGTGCGGCTTGATGAATCGTTCTCGACGACACTTCTCAGAATGATAGATTATAAGGGTAAGACCGATGTGGAAATCTATAAACGTGCCAATCTCGACCGTAAGCTGTTTTCAAAAATCCGTACTGGCAAGGGATATATGCCAAGTAAGAAAACGGTAATCGCTCTTGCCGTGGCATTGGAACTTACACTCCTGGAAACTCGTGAACTCTTAGAACGCGCAGGTTTCGCGCTTTCAAGGAGCGTTATGTTCGATGTGATAATCGAATTTTTTATAACTCGGAAAATATATGATGTTTATGAAATTAACAATGTTCTTTTCGAATATGACCAGCCATTGTTGGGAGGGTGATAAAGTGAAACAGTGCTGCATCTTCAATGGCATTAACGTCTATTCTTAGAGTTCAATACTTGACGAGAAGATGTCGCTTTTAAAGCGACCACTCATTGAGTTTGTTGCGTTATACTTCATTTATAATCGAACGAATGGAGGGACACGCAATGAAACGAAATCTTACAGAACTAGTCTTTATTCTTGACCGTAGCGGGTCAATGGGTGGGTTGGAAAGTGACACCATTGGCGGCTTTAACTCAATGCTTATGAAACAAAAAAAAGAACAAGGTAAGTGCCGAATTACCACAGTGCTTTTCGACAATGAATACGAAATCCTGCACGACCGTATCGACATCAATGCTATAGGCCCAATAACAGACAAAGAGTATTATGTGCGCGGAAGCACCGCCTTGCTTGATGCAATAGGAAGAACTGTCAATAAAATTGATAGCGTTCAGAAGAATACCTCCGAAGAATACCGCGCTGAAAAGGTATTGTTCATCATCACCACCGACGGTATGGAAAATGCCAGCAGAGAATTCGGGTATAAAAAAATAAAATCGATGATTGAGAAGCAAAAATCGAAGCACTGTTGGGAATTTATTTTCCTTGGGGCAAATATTGATGCGGTAGAGGTCGCTAACCAATTTGGCATCTCCCGCAATCGTACCCAAAACTTTCATAACGACAGTGCAGGCATTGCCCTCAATTATAGTGTACTTAGCGAAACTGTTGCATCATACCGAGCGGCACCGTGTGGGACTAGCATTCATGATAGTTGGGGTGATGATATCCAAGCTGATTACAAAAAGCGGGGGAACAATTGATGTTTTTGAATTTGAACATAGTGGAAATGTACCATTCAATTCACTAGTTAACAGTAAGGCACATTATAATAACATGACAAATGCACGCTGGACAAGAGTGGGTGTAGGTGTCGCCAAATCCAATGGATGGTGGATGTATGGTAAGCGCATAATAAGCTACCGTATTTCCAAATAGCTTAAAATAATTCATAATAGAAGTGTTGCCTAGTGGAGACGTTTACTCTACTGTTATCTACAAAAAGTAGAGACGTTT
>Ga0209737_10002235_pt1 | contig 13538 bp, 12 predicted proteins | sample TergutCu122P3_FD_187284 | JGI IMG/M metagenome (GOLD analysis project Ga0209737, IMG submission 187284) | Cubitermes ugandensis P3 segment gut microbial communities from Kakamega Forest, Kenya - Cu122 P3 (SPAdes) (version 2) | ecosystem: Host-associated > Arthropoda: Insects > Digestive system... | reverse complement strand
AGCTTCCCAGAATAGTGCAGAAATATGATGCTGGGAAACCCAAATACCCTCTAAAAAAAGAAACCAATTGTAGTACAGCAAAAATATTTGACAAACTGCTGCCCAATATATATATATATATATATATAAATATATATATATATATAAAGCACTTTAATATGTATGACTTATTTTATTCACAATACAAGAGTGTGGTTTAACTGTATCACTGTCACTCCACAATAATTAAAATTATTTAACTATTATAAAGTATAGGCTAAGAATGGAAAGCTATTGGGAGTTCAAATTGTTTGGTGTTGGCAGACTGATGATTAACGGAGTATTATGGTGAGTTCTATTCATGTAATAAACGGACAATGTATGTGTAAGAATATGTCCGTGCATCATTAATTATTCAATAATGGAATGCTGTGAGGTCAAAGAGTGGTTGATGTACTTACCAACAGTGTACGTGATGTGTGTCATCAGTGTGGTGTACTAGTTGGAACTAAGGTATGGCATGGGAAGTAGTGTTGGGGAGTGTGGTTTATGGTGGGGGGGATTATGCATTTGTATGGTGGAACTATACATCTTGAATTAGTTCGAATAAGGGATTTTTTTCTTTCTGGTTTTGTTCTTTTACTATCACATTATGTTGGTGAAAGTAATAAATATAATAATTTTCCAGTCTAAAAGTTTACTTCTCTGTGCAGAGTGTAGTGTGGTCATAGCGGTTTCCATAAGGATATGGATCGCATATGTTGATTGTAGGTTGTTTGATGTGTGGATGTATTCTTTGAATCTTGACTCTTAATCTACGGCCAGTCTGGCCCATATATGAGATGTTACATGTGTGGCATTGCAGTTGGTAAATGCCACTCTGCGTGTGTGTAGGTGTTATGAGGTTGATTTTTAATAATTATCAATCCTTAGCCCATATTTTATATTACTTATATCATTTTAACCAAAATTATATAATTATAATTATTGTGGAGTGATGGGGACACAGTGAACTACAATTGTACTCTTGTAATGAGAACATCACCCTGAAGATTGTTGGAATACCTGCTGAAACAAGTTGAGAGTATTGTAAATAACATATATCATAAATATTAAAGTGCATTTCGTTGGTTATTTATAGACTTTTGGATCTGATTAATGCACAGAAGATGGAACATATTAAAATAATCCAGAATCAACTGGAGTCCAGCACTTAGAAAGAAAAGACTGAAGGACTCGAGAGGAAACCAACGGACAATTCTACTGGGACCTGGAGAGACCATTACGAGATAAGAAAAGTTCCAGCGTGGTTATGTAGCTCAGGCCTAACGGAAGAAACGGGGAGTTTAATAATAGCAGAGCAAGATGAAGCACTAAGTATATGTTATCATCAGAGGACAATCATGAAGCAACCAACTGATCATAAATGCAGGATGTAATATAGAGCAGAATACACAAGACTTGGGCAATCTGAACACACTAATAGACACAATAAGTTGGCTGATTACATCCACTGGACGATAAGGGGTTACATGTTACTGAAAGTAATCAAACATATACCTGAAAGGGTCATACATGTCAACATCACTATTATGCAGGATATACAGGTAATCAGAGATGGAACAATACCAGCAAACCAACCTGATACAGTACTGCATGATAAAAGAGAGAAGACTTGTCTACTGATATAGACAAACCAGATGATCCATGCGTTAACCCTTTGGCGCCAGAATTTCCTTTTAAATTTTAGCACACCTGTATTTAAAATGTGAATAATACAGGAACCAAAAAAGGTAGCGTTATGAAATAAACGGCATTTTGAAGAGAAAAAACGGAGATTATGCAGCATGTTTAAAATATTCAGTATGTATATTTGTTGAATAAATATATAAAATGCAACATCTGGAGGTTAGCTGTGCGGTTTGACCCATATAGTGGCCGTTAGGCATCAAATGGTTAATAAAAAAGAAACTACAAAACTTAAGCAACTACAAAAACCTGTAGATGGAGATCAGCAGGCTGTGGAAAGTGGGGACTAAAACTGTGCCAGTTACACTTGGAACATTAGGAACAATTAAGAAGGGATTGGATCAGAATCTCCTATTGCTGCCAGGTCACCCATCGGCCATACGGGTACAGAAGACCACACTGATGAGTACTACACATTATTTGTAAGGTGCTGGGGTAAAATGCTTTGATCTTTGCCGACATCTGGACTTACCAGAAGACCACTACCTAATAACTAATAGGCAAGAATAAATTTAAAATAATAATAATAATTATTATTATTATTATTATTTTGTGAGTTGTGTGTTGTGGTTCAGTACATGTTTAGGCCTTTGATACCAAAACATGTAGCCCAAAAGTAAGTAGTATTCAAAATGTTTTGCTGACAAGGATATTTGAGTGAACTGATCACAGCTTTGCCTATTGTTTCGCAGTATGCTCTTCAACCATAAGAGTATTTAAAATTGTTCATTTTTGTCTAGATAATCGCAAAGGTCAAGATGATGGTCCACGGATCCAAACCATGGCACTGCCAAGCATACAGCATTCAAATAGTACTGACTTCACTGTTTAGCAAGAAAGATAACAAGGGTATAGCTGCTAAGCAAAAAATAAAAGAGTGGAAAGTTTTTAAGTACTGGGGGGGGAAGTGACATGGAGGGATGAAACAACATATTCGAGGAACAATCAACAAGTTTGCATATGTACATATAGCACAACTATTATGGTATATTTCATTCACTTCAAATCTGGTGATCCTAATAGTCTGTGTTCTTCCTATATCTCATCAACAGTGTTAGAGAACTCCATTGGGTTAAGAAAGAAAGGAGGAGCTGAACCATCCTTAGCCTGTTATTTGTAGTTCTCTTAACCACAGTTATATTCCACACAATACAAAGTGCTGGCAACCCAAAGGCAGATTCTTTTAACAGTATGGACTGAGAACATTAAATGAGTTATTTAGCAATTATCAAGGCCAGGCCCTCCAAATATGTGATGTGACAATATTATGAATTTACCACAACTTACCAGGTCTGGGTATGCATCCTTAAAGTCTTCCATTGTCATCTGTTCAAATGGGAGTAGGCTCTTGAGATGAGCAACTTCTGCTTCATAGCCAGCAATACGGGTATTAGACTGCTTTATAAAGTCTTGGACCTCCTTCAACTGAAAGCATTATTCTAATTAACAGAAAAGTTCATAAATCTCAACAGTTCATTGTAATGTACATCAATTACTAACCGCTTCTCTTTCCTGTTGTTCAATTTGTGGTGTTACATTATCTGACGGGTATGGAATATTCAGAGCTTCGTATTTCTTTCGAAAATCATCAACCATGCCTTGTAGAGGTACATGGGCCTTGTAATATTCCCAGTCAATTTTAGGGGCTGATTCTGGGTTTGCCATCATTCTGAAGAATAAGAAAGAACAATTAATTGTTCATTCCATGTCTCCAGGATTCTTCAATTCATGACAACAAATGTTTGTCCTTTAAAAACAATATGAAACTAACAAAAAATACAGGATACTTATAAATATAATTTGTCATGACATAAAGCAAGAGCTGCTATCATTCAATTGCAGGGTCAAAGAAAAACTTACACAAACTCTAGGTCAACAGGTATAGGATGACCTAAGACAACAATGAAACAACTTCCACAAATTTTTGAAAATTTAGGAGCCACCTCAAGATGCTAGGTGTCAGAAGGGTGACATGAAAATCACATTGAAGATCCACAAACATTACATGCCATGTTACAAAATGTAGACACCTGGGACTTGTGCAACCCTGTAATACATGATGTACAGTATATACCAGTTGATTTTACAAACAAAATAATGACAATGAACTCCAGATAGAATATAAAACATAAATGACTGTGATAGGAAAGCATAAGGATTCTACACATTAAGTCCAATATACTGTAATGGTAAAGGTATGGACATGCCCTAAAAGTGTGAGTGGCCTGAATATTTTAATTAGGACCACAGCATTATACATCTTAGGGATCAGAATGTGGAAAAACTGAAAGAAAATTTCAAATTCACTAGCTTTCAAAATAACAGATAAACACATATCCCTTATGCATCAGACTGAAGGTTTACAAAATTCCTCTAAGAGTCAAGGTGGACTTGTGTGCTGTGCTGGCGACATTAAATGACCCACAACCTGTTTATAAGAAAGGCACAACAAAGGCAACATAAACCCCAATATTAGTAAAATGAGAGTTCGTGGGAACACTTATTAAACAGTGACATATCCTCAGTTTCCTTTAGAGGCGGAATTTCTTTTTGATTCCGGCAGGCATTTGTTATACATATTTACAGACTTCAACAATTTACCTCATCGTACTCATAGTACTACATTCAAGCGTATTCCTTCCTAAACGGTTTTACTGTCAGTTATAGTATTATACGTACGCACCTGATCGGTTTTTAAGCAACCTACCTTTCTCTCTTCTTGTATAAAAATGTTTCTTGCCTTAAGGAGTATAGGATGCGTTAATTACCTTCGTAGATATCCATCAGATTTCGCTTTGAACGCAATGAAAAACGCCTTCTGGTTTTCAGGAACTCTCTCTGCTAAAGCTGTCCAATTTATGGACGACTGAGTTATTCGTCGCGCTGCCATTACTTCGTCCTTCTGAGAACGACTTTATTCTTCCACGACCACTCCACGACCGACTACAACCAAGATGGCCGAGGAGAATCACGATAACTTCCGACTACAACCGACAGAGTGAAAAGTAACAGGTATCGATATCCCACCACCCGCAGCCGATAACAAACGAGTATTCGCGGACATCAATTTTCCCGCCTTTCTCGATGTAAATAGAATCGTCTGCTACTTGTCGCTCATTCGCCATGTTGCAGATCGATAAGTGTGGAGGGCAGGGCATAAAGAGGATAGGATATTATAGCGAACAGATTCTAAAGTTTTCGTGCTAAATCGGACGCATTAGAATGTAGTGATGCCCAAAAAAAGTACAAGAGACAGTAGATCTATAGAAAGAACTGGCTGGAAACCAAAGACGGTTAAACGTAACTCGAATGATAAGCGAATCGTGAACAATATATATATTGGTGCTGGTAACGCTAGGAGATGGATTATTTTGAAGAAGAAACTGGACTATCAAAGTGATGTTGATTTTGTTGCGTATTTGTTGGACCTTGCAGAGCCGCAGTCAGTGTAAGGAGAATAGCAGAAGTTGTTGATTTATCATCGGCCATAGATGAACGAAGGATTAATTTGGGGGGTGGTGTGTTGGGTTCAGCAGATGGATGGGGGTGTGGTTCAGGGATAAGAGCTTTTGGGATGCTGCATGAGGACATTTAACGATCAATAGAATTCCCGCCATTTTCTGCGACGTCGTCTGCTGGAGTATTATTTACGAGATTACGTTACTCGATAGTACTTACTGTTTTCATGCAACCGAGTAGCGATAATTTTCATTGTTGACGTATGAGTTATATACGTATGTTTTCATCACCTATGCGAAATTTAAACGTAGAACAATAATGCTTGTATAACAACTATTAATGTTCTTTGTTAATAATAAGTGAAGAAAATTTGGATTTACAGTCGCATGGTGTGGTATGGCATAAAAATTATGCCAATTCTCATACCTATGTTTTTTTACGTTTATCAATTTATTAGTGTAATACCGTGAAAGGTTATTTTATTTCTTTAGGATTAAAATGCAAACTTGATGTGTTATGTTTAACAATTTAATGTTTTGGAAGACTTGAATTTTAGGTTTCTACAAAACACCATTTTGAATTTTAAATGCCTAAACCATTTTCTAATCTTGTTTTCACAGGGATTTGAAACTAATGTATGTTTTGTTTATCTGAGGAAATATGATGGCAGGAAGGTGATAGGATTATCATAGCCATGCTTCCAAAGTTGAAATATTTTATCATCACAAGCGATCATGAAATAATTTTTGTATTTGACATAAGTCTAACTACTGAATTATTTTTCTATTTCTGTTGATGTCACCATTTTTATCTGAAGATGGACTGATGTAAAATCACCTGTTCTGATCAGTTTGAATAGAATTTTGAAGTTTTCCTTTTTTAATTTTAAGTAATTCAATTAAAAATGAGCCACAATTGAGTACACTCCAGCTTCTGGTTTGGAGACACATGGAGTTTGACCTTTTTTGAGTTCAGTATGATTCCCACCTGTGTATTTTTACAAATAGTTTGTTGAACCCATATTTGCAGGCATTTGTTTTCTGGGGACAGTTATTTTCCAGTAAGTTGCAATTCATTGTGTAGGATTTTATTACCACAACATTTGAGAACTGTTGAGTAGGTTAAGGAATACAAAAGTTTAAAAAGATGCAGAGTTGCAGGACTGTCTATTTCTGTCAGCATTATTAACCTGTTATTTTATCTGATAACCAAACATATGTAACATTTTTGGATTCACGGTTGATGTTTTGATGTGTTTCTGTTGCTGGATGCTGAGCGATAATTGTGTATCAGACACACAGTTGCAACACAAATGACTGACTGTATGTTGAAATAAAATATTACTGTTTATTTAATAGTTTGTTACTGAAAGTTGGGCTTCATTAAATGCTGATGTGGTTTAAGTTATTGACATTAATTTACTTCTTACTACATTCAATGGGACAGAAGCTTTGTGTGTGTGTGTAGAAAGTGGTCACCTATATAGTGAAGAAAATTCCCCAACTTTTAGGGAACCTTGAAGTTTATTGCTTTGTTTACAAGACCATATCCTGACTAAAACAAATTCATTCCACGTCTTCATTCCTCATTTCTTTGAAGTCCATCATAATATTATTCCCCCCTCTACATGTAATGCCTACAACTACAGAGAATTTACAATGTAATTCCTTTTTCATCTGTCATGTGACAGTGTATTCAGTAGATGTCTGGACCCACATACATATTGGCCTATGTACAGTTTTCTGTACACAATGCAGAAATACTGGGTAAACTGTTTCAAGCTGGCTCATCCTTCCATATGTAATTGTAGAGCAGTTCTAGTTATTATATTTCTGTTCAATCCTATAGAATGTCCAAACAACTATACTCTATGCCTGTCTGCTGTAAGGATTTGTAAACTCCTCTGTGGCTCATTTTTTAAACATTTTATATTGGATTTCATTGGATATTATGTTCATTTTATCCTCGGATAAACTGGACACCTTATATATTTGGACATTATATTCCAAGACATTTTAAGCTTTGAAATTTTCAGTTTTTTTTTTTATGAGAAAGATATTGTGCTTTTCATAAGGAAAGTGAGAGTACTCTGTTGTGTTTGCAGAAAAGGAACAGGGCCTCCAAAGTCTGATGATGGGAACAAGAAAGATGATGACAAGGATCACATTCCAGTGAGGGAGTTTGAAGAGGATACAAATGACAGGTATACTGCATAAGGGGACAAAAATATTTTTTGTGTGTCTATCTTCATGCTGCATTGAAGATTTCTCTACATTGTGTATCCTGTGACTGTCTTCTCTGTCCATAGAGATAATTGGATGCCTGTTCCTAGACAAAAATATGTGAAGATCCTCTTTTGTGTACCCTCAGTCAAAATGACTAATGCACTGTTTGTGCTAAACAGAGATCAGTTGAGACAACTGCAGGAATATTTACTCAATACTTTCATATGAAAGATCACCTATTCAGACTGAGACTAGTACATTATAGTGCCATTTGTGAAAGGTGCCGATTCAAACATGAAATAGCCTAATGTGCTATGTGGATGTGAGGCTTTGGTTATAAATAGATTTCATCACCGTAGACTTTATTCCATGAACCTAAGTGTCTGACAGTAGGCTTAATTAAGCAAATTACTGCTCTTTATTTAATGTTTAGGAGTGCTAGATTGTTAATGCTAGAAAGTTGTTGCACAACAGATTGCAAATGGTTGCAGTGCAGGGGTTGTTAATATGCTCACCCCTTCAATTCTTCAGGTCATCTCCAGTCTTTTCTGTCTTCTTGTATCTGTGGCCACTATTCTTCTCCTTTTCTTGTCCTGTGCTGATATTTGTATCTATTCCACTCAGCATGATGTTTATTAAGTCCCAAGGGGGAGCATTGGGTTTTATTGTATCAGTAATGAAATTTTTCATTGCAATTATAGATGTAAACAATATATAGTCAAACACAACTCAATTAATGATTTTATTAAGGTGTATTTCTTGCATTGTTTCATTCAATGACATGTTTCGTCTATAGTCATGAGCCATCTTCAGGTTGATTACTTTCCTTAGTAAAAAACCACTGCATCAATGAAGAATCCATAAACACGGTTAAATAGAATGACTTTTAGTACCCACACCACATTCCGTGTTTATAATACCCCGTAATTTTAATATTCTATGTAACTAACTTCCACTAACTTAATTTTAATACTTCTATACAGTTGAATAGTTTTAAAATTTTTATATGTTGTCATGAGATCTCATAGGTAACAAAAACAGTAGCATTGCGAACTGTATATTTTACCTTACTAAGAAAAGTAATCAACCTGAAGATGGCTCATAACTAGAGCCGAAACATGTCGTTGAATGAAACAATGTAAGAAATACACCTTCATAAAGTCATTAATTGAGTTGTGTTTGACTATATATATTGTTTATATCTACAATTCTATACAACACAATGAGGATGTCTCCCTGAAAGTCCTTCATTGCAACATCTGTCTGTAAGATTAATTACAATTATGTGTTCTCAGTTGTACCTTAGTCTCCCATTGGTTTCTTCTCTTTTGTGTTTTTGTAACCTAAATTTAAAATTTGCGTCTCGTTGCTTACATGCATGCTGTATATTCTGCCCATTATATATGAATTATGAAGCACTTATTTTTTCATTTTTTTATTTTGCCGTTATTTCATCTCTCTTATTCCTCTGTATTCCCATGACCTGCTTGTTTCCAGGCATTCTTAATCTCTGTTTTACCCTGTAAGTGAGAAAACCCAGGTTCACAAAAGTAGGCATATCACATTTTCATGCACATTAATTATCAGGTCTTTGGAAAAGAAATGTATGTTGTGTAAAATTGCTGTATTGTGTCTTCTGTTATGGCAGTACAGTAATGCTCAGTTGGATGTGATTGTAATTTGAGAATTATCACAACCGTGTTTTAGCACAAGCTCCGTGCAGCATGAGATTAGTGATGACGGGGAATGGAGACCATTTGGCACAGCATCAGATGGCCCATTGCGTCGCAGTCCTCGTAAACAGAGTATTCCTGTTCGAATACATGTCCGTCGCAGTGCACGCAATATGGTTGCAGAAAGAAAACAATTTAAGAAGGATGAGAATGCACAAGAACAGGCAGCAGCCACGGTAACAGAGATCAGTACTGTCGTAGATGAAGTGGATGCTGCTGGAGCCAGCACTACAGATGAGAGTTTCAAGACAGAGATTGTTCAAGGTTGGTCATTTGCTTTGTGATTGGTTGGTGAAGATATGGGCATGTTTTATGGAAACTTTGAGGAAACACCCAACATCTTAAAATAGTTGTTATCTTGTGTAAGTACAGTAGTTAAATGTCTTGCATATGAATTCTGAGTTGAATTTTTGTGAGGACCATCAAATTCCTCAACCCATGTACAGTTTCTATCAGAATGCAGGCATCTCATATTTTACATTGATTAGAAGCAAAAGTGTTTGTTCATTAAACTTCTTTTGAAATTCATTAACACTCAGTATTTTCAGTATGCTATCAGCAGAAACAAAGCAAGAGGGCCTGACAGTATTCCTGGGGAAATACTAAAACTGGGCAGGGAAGCAATGATTCCAGACTTGTCACAGTTGTTGGACATAACGATTAACAATGCTGCTGTCCCAGGGGACTCATAAAAAGCCATAGTGGTTCCTATTTACATGGGGGAAGATCGATCGGTAGTTGCAAACTATAGGCCAGTCAGCTTAACCTCAGTGGTTTGCAAACAAGTGGAGCATGTCATTTCAGTATACCTAAAACACATCTGGGGTAGGAGTGAGTGGTTATATGTGGGCCAACATGCTTTTAGACTGGGATACTCATGTGAAAGTTAAATAATCACAGTTTTGCCAGGACTTTGCCAATTCCTTGGATGAGGGAGCCAGGATTGATGTGATAATAATAGATTTTTCAAAGGCCTTTGATTCCGTTCCTCATGATTGACTGATTACAAAAATTATGGCCTCGGGAGTGGATTCGAGGGTAGTTTTGTGGGTAAGAGAGTTCATCTTAGGTCGTTTGCAGAAAGTTAGAGTAGGTGGGCAATAATGTGAGGAAGTCAGAGTAATGTCGGGAGTACCACATGGGAGCGAGTTGGGCCCTCATCTGTTCCTTGTATATGTTAATGATATTTGGAGGAACATTGAGTCAACTATAGGGCTTTTCGCAGATGACTGTATAATGTACAGAAAAATCATGGATGGTAGAGACATATAAAAGTTACAGATAGACCTGAACTGTCTGGGGGACTGGGCTGTAGAAAATGTGATGAAGATAAATCCGGGTATAGTACAGCGATAAGATTCACAAGAGCTAGAGTGCATCATCCACTGAATTATTCCTTTGGGGCCAACAAATTCTGGAAGCAAGCAGTTTTAAATATTCAGGAATTATCATACGCAGAGACTTAAGCTGGGCTGTTCAAGTTAATTACACAGTATAAAAAAGTCTGGAAGGCACTTCATTTCATAATGCATATATTCAGGAAGGGAAATAGTAATCCAAAATTTTAATCTACACATAACTAGTGTGTCCGATTCTTGAATATGGAGCTGTGTGTTGGGATCCATACAGGGAAAGTCAGGTAATCACTTTGACCGGGTGCAAAAGAAGGCGGCTAAATTTGCAGATCATACGAATGAGTCGGTCTGGGAAACCTTGGCACAGCGTAGCAAGATAGCTTGCGTATGCACCCTCTTCAAAGCATACACTGGAGAATGGGCATGGAAAGCTACTGGGGACAGGTTACAAGGACCATGCTATCTGAGCAGGGAAGATCATGATTGGAAAATTAGGAGTAGTACACAAAAAACAGATACTGGGTAATATTCCTTTGTAAATAGGTTCATAAAACTCTGGAACACACTATCTGCAGAGGTGCTAGTGACTTTCCCTTGGAAACCATAAAGTTTCAGAAAGACGGTTAGGAATGTATTTATAAGTAAAGGGAATTTAAGTGGGTGATGAAATGTTGAATAAGGGAGTGAAGGGAAGTGAAGTGAAAGTTTTGTGGAGTGAGTGTAGCATTTATTTATAGTTATGTATGATTGTTATTGTACAGTATGTGGCTCCACTGTTTGCATATTTGTACTTAAATTGTTTGTTCTTTGTCCTTTGTCATTTATCATGTGTCAATCAATTTAATTTCTTATTATCCATTTTATTTTTGTGTTATTATTTTATGTTTTTCTTACTATTTTGTGTGTTATGTGATCTGTATTGTTTCTCCGCATGCTTATTGCTGTTCTTTGCCGTTTGTGTACAAGTGTAAGGACCACTTCCACTGGGTGGAAAACCAAGTGCAGTCAGTAAATATCATATTGTATCATATCATCAGTAGTGCGGAAATTATGCCAAATATCACGTTGTGGAATACCTTCCTTTTATTTTTGTGGTGCAGCTTGAAGGAAGTTTGTATATGGTTTTCCATAGTTTGTTGGGGCATACTCCAGGATAGTATCTTAAAGAAATCATGGTCACAATGCATCCTGCCCAGTCCATTGTCCAGAGTCATCCTGCTCTTTAAAACTTAATCATTATTTGTTAAAGAAAACTTACTAGGAATATAATGTTTGGATTTTCACACATAGCTGTTTGTTGCTGATTTCATTACCAGTGGTATTTTTTCTCTTCAGAAAACTCATGAAGTTAAGGAAATTGAATTTTATTTCCATTTCTAACAGAACCTTGATTCTTGATTTGATGTTCCTACTTTGTCAAGAAAGGTAAAATAATTATGCTGAATCTAGGTAATATCTTTTATCTCATGTCATAAGCCTGTGACATCCCTTCTAAAGTATTTCATTAGCCTGGTACTAACATTGTTGTTATGATGGAACAATGCATAAATGATAAGCAGCCTGTAGGTTAAAAGTTTGTTTTATTTAACAGTCCATCTAAATGTGGGGTAACAAATGAAGCCCCACTGGGCACCCTGGTTGTGCTATGCTGATTGGTTGAGCCTGTCACACATTTCAGGGGCAACGATAGATGAATATGGAACGCTGGTGGAGTGATGATAGATGAGTGGAAATCCAAATGACTCAGAAAAAACTGTGCTACTTTGTGCACTGTGGATTCTGCATAGACTCACTCTGTTTTTTTGTATGATTTTATTGTAATAACAAAATACAAGATAACAGTATTGATATTCCTGTAGATCACACACGTCCTCTTCTCAATGCGGGCACCAGCACTGTTCGCAAACTTTTCCCATCTATGTGGTAAACGATCAATTGCAGCCCTGTATTTGTTCATGCTGAAATGGTTTAAAGATGTAGTTATGGCAGTGTTGATATCCTCTTCTGATTCAAATCATTTTCCCTGAAGATCTCTTGCACATGTGCAAACAACTAATAATCACACGGCACGAGATCTGGAGAGTAGGGAGAATGTGCCAACACCTCCCAGCCCCAACACTGCACCAGATTTTGCACATCATGATGGTAATAAGATGTTGCATTGTCCTGAAGCAAAATGACACCACATTCCAGCAGTTCTCATTGTGTATGGCAAAAATCTGGCCTCACCTTATCCTGCAAGAGTTGAGCAGTAATGTATGCCATTGAACATGACATGCATGAATTTGGAGCACCCTGAATGCACTATGCAAGTTTCTTCTTTAGTGACAGAGTGCGCCGTTCAGCATTCTCTTGTTTCAGCTGAGGTTCAAATAAATGCATCCATGACTCATCAACCATTGAAATGCAATCAAAGAATGTGTTGCCTTCATCTGCAATGGTGCGTGTGGGTGATGGCGTGAAGAACATGCATGACTCATTGGTCATTGTTGAGCACGTTATGACTGATCCAAATTTTCTTTCTTTCTCAGTCTGGTTTCTTTAGGTTTAGCTCTTTTACTATAATAGTGGTATACAGGTGGTATGAGGATCAGGTGGCTAGTCTGTGCAGTGGAGAGCAAGGCTTATCTCAGGGAATATAACGTGGTAGGTGTTAGGTGGTGGACATGCAGAAGCTACTGTATATGAATTTATATCTGTAAATTGAACACTCTAAAACAAATAATGTCACTATTGAAATAATTGAAAACCAAATATATTTCATGAACAGTACCAATAAACCATCTTGTCTGTACTGACACACCCAGCGGTTGGAGTGCAGGACCTTGAATGATCTGCCACTGCTGTGTTTTCTGCATTTCCTTCCCAAGGCTAGCACACTGGCCTGGCTTCTCACCCTTTTTATGACCTTCACGACCCCAATGTCCCAGTTCTCTTCGACATGGGGTGCCGGCCACTGTAAACCTCTCATTCCCACACACTACTTTCATGCTCCTCACAAGGACCAAAGTGTATGGTTATTATGTGTGGAGTCCACT
>Ga0209737_10002234_pt1 | contig 13538 bp, 13 predicted proteins | sample TergutCu122P3_FD_187284 | JGI IMG/M metagenome (GOLD analysis project Ga0209737, IMG submission 187284) | Cubitermes ugandensis P3 segment gut microbial communities from Kakamega Forest, Kenya - Cu122 P3 (SPAdes) (version 2) | ecosystem: Host-associated > Arthropoda: Insects > Digestive system... | reverse complement strand
AGCGATGGCACAAATTCTGGCTTCCACTTCGACAGTTACTTTGCGGGGATAATCAGTTCGCTTCTTTCTGCCCAAAGCGGATTCCATACCTTCAAAAACAAAGCGCTTTGCTATACCAGCTATCGTAGCATGCGTTGCTTTGTATGCTGACTTTATAAGGTCATATGTCCACCCTTGATTTTCAGGGATTTTGTCAAGTTTGAGCAGAATTTGAGCGTACTTAATGCGGTACCCTTTTCCACCTTTTTGTACAACCAATTCAAATTCATGACGTTCTTCTTCGGTCAGTGTGACATTATAGCGCGGCATATGGATATATTCCATAATTTATGGAAATTATACCATATGAATATAATTGCTAAAACTACATTTTATTGACGGATTGACTACTACATTGATACTGCAACTGTTGCAGGTGGTATCAGTACCTTCAACAAGGTATTCAGTTACCAGTCAGGCTGTTGCCTGTGAAAACTGTTAACCCTATACAGGTCTCTTTTTTTAAAAAATTATAAAAGGATTCTACGCTGTTATGACAATACAGCCATCTTCTGTCACGATCATAGTGTGCTCAGACTGTGAAACAAAAGATCCAGGTTCGTCACAGAGCACAGGGTGGCCATGCAGGATCCCATCCTTGACGAGACGGGTAAAACCAAGCTCTGAGTAGTTCTGCAACTGTCTTCGTGCAAATGGCATCCCTCTTCGAGGCTCGATCTCCTTTAAAATTGCACGTGCACCTGGAGAGCGAACCGGACGACTTGCAACCTCAGAAAAGATCTCAACACGCTTCCTATCAACAATAGAACCGGTTCCTGTTGATGCAAACGGCTCTATTGCAATGACCATACCTTCTTCAAGCATCATTCCTCCTCTTTTTGGAACATTTGGAACATTTGGAGGCATATGAAGCACATATTGATCAAGTCCGTGACCTGTGAGATTATGAATTGGTTTAAATCCACGAGACACTATCTCCTCTGCTACATATGCCCCAAGCACGCCTATCTGCATACCAGGCTTTACGTGAGCGATAGCAGCGTCGCGTGCTGCAACAGATGCTTCAATGAGGAGAGCATGTTCAGAGCCAAGATCAATTGTCAGAGCAGTATCAGCAATGTATCCATCGGAATGGACACCGAGGTCCACTTTCACTAGATCTCCATGAGCAAAAATACGGGTATCATCTGGAGAGGGAGTATCATGAGCGGCGGCATCATTCAGTGAAATATTTACTGGAAACGCAACTCCCATACCTGCGTCATATATCATCTCCTCAAGCGTATTTGCAACCAAAAGAAGCGAAGTATCAACCTTGACGAGATCCCTACTTGCATCAAGCACTCGCGTAGCAACACGCCCTGCCTGCATGTATCTGTCATATGCCTCTTCAGTCATTGGTGAGTATGTTTTGGATTTTGGGTTGTACGTCATACAATCAGCACCTCAGGGTATGTAGTAAAGGAAACGAAACCAGTGTTTGTTACCATTCCTATATTTTCAATGCGAACTCCACCAACATCTGAATAGTACAAGCCGGGTTCGATTGCGATAACCTGATTCTTCTGCAATGATGCGTCATAAAGAGAGAGAGCTGGAAGTTCATGTACTGCCAGTCCGACGCCATGCCCAAGGCTGTGGATAAATCCACTCTGCCCAGCGGTCTCAAATCCTTGTTCTGCAAAATAATTCAGCACTGCCTGATACAGTTCTTTTGCATTGATTCCTGGCTTTACCATATCCTGTGCAAGATGAAGGGCATGTGAAACCGCTGCATACATCTCAATTATTTTCTGTGCTGGCTCTCCCTTTGAGATCGTTCGAGTCATATCTGCATAGTACCCCGTTACATCTGATGACGGAAAGATATCAATGATAATTGGCTCATTTGCATACAAAGCACCAGTTCCAGTCCAGTGCGGCATGGCACTATGCATCCCACAGGCAACGATGGTACCATCTGCATGATAACCCTGCTTAAGAAGTACATTGTGAATCTCGTAACGAAGAGATTCTGAAGTTAAAGGAGTCTTTGCTCCAGCGTGATACAGTATTCCTTCCTCGACCACTGCATTCTGTATAAGTGAGATAGCATGTGCCATCGCAGCTTCAGCTGTCTGAGCAGAAGTCTTAATGTACTCACATTCTTTCTCTGATTTGATGCACCGAAGTTTTTCAATTGATTGTTCAGCGTCCACTACAATGTTTTGGTTATCAGAGAGGCTGAAAGCAAGTGCTGCTGGCATTGTTTGAGGAATTAAGATCGTTCCTGGACAGCGGTTTTGAATGATACGGGCGAGCGTTTTGTACTGATCACGCAGTTCAGAAAAGATCTCACGATACCCAAGTTCACTTCTGGAGATAACTGTGTGTTCTGTCTCATGTCTTGCACGTGCAACCTCCATCTCAGGGACAATAAGTTCGCGTTTATCGTTCGCGTAATGAATATAGAGTACAGGATCGTGAATAGAGAATGAGGTGAGGTAACGCATGTCAGGGTTTGCTGCGGTGTCATATATGACATACGCCTGACAGCTATGTGCTTTGAGGATGGACGCAAGTGTGCCCTGTTTCATTTATTATATATGGAGTAGATGAGCAGAAGTAATTTTATGTAGAACACATAGTACAATAATGGATGAACGTGCAAAAGCGGCATTTAAGTGGAAGTTCTGGTATCTCACAATGATGCTGAATCTGGTTATTTTATTTTATGCACTGGTATTTATTTTCTTATTGATCATACCTGAACCATATAAAGTGTCTGGGGCGATTCTATTTTTAGTTGCTGCAATTATAATGACTATTGTTACTCGAAGAACGTATGTTAAGACAAAGGAGTGGCTGGATCAGAACGCAGATTCATAAATTCAAAAACAGACAGAGATCTAATGTAGCCTGAGCAGGATGTCCATATCTGTTATTTTGTCCAACAGATATCAGCGTGATTTCAGGAGAGGTTCCAAGGTGAATTCCAGCAGAACCATGATGTGGAACAACAAGAATTATCGCCTCCCACTCTTTTATGTCTTTTTTATCTCCAGGCAGAAGGAATTTGATATCATCATGCGTGATACGAAGTGCAACTGACTGATCATTATTGTTGGATCCTTCACCAGAAGAGAAGACCTCCTCGGTAATTTAAGTTGAAATAGATTGAATAATATATTTTAATGCACTTGAGTTGACGAAGTGACTTGATACGAAAAAGCCATGAGGCTAAGTGATGCTGGTTTCAAACAAATAATCGGAGTTACAAGAGAAACCTTTGATGCAATGGTTGAGATTCTCCGTTATGCCTATGCTGAAAAACATAAGCGTCGCGGGAGACACGCAAAGTTATCGATAGAAGATCAACTTTTTCTGAGCCTCAAATACTGGCGTCAGTATATCACTCAAAAAGAGCTTGCTTTCGAGTTTGAAGTCGGTGAAGCAACGGTTCATGCTGTCATCGTGTGGGTTGAGACTACACTTGTAAAGAGCGACAAATTTAGTTTACCTGGAAAAAAAGTTCTTTTAGAGGATGCCGAAATAGACACCAGCGGTATGGATTGCGCATGTCATTGTTCCCTCAGGTAAAGCGGATTGATTCGCACGCTGTCAAGACCTATCTGAGGCCGTCCAGTGGAGATATTCTGATATAAATGTTCCCTTTTTTTGCTGTGTTGCATAATTCAATTGAATCGTATATTCATCAATTAGGCTAAATCGAAGAGTAAAACACTTTTTCAGATTTTTACTGTTCTACTAGAATTGAGAATAGCCAATAATATGCTCGTCTTTTGCACATTTCTTTGTTAATTGACAAATGTTCGTTTATATTATCAAACCTAAATATTCCATTTTCTCTCTCAATTTTGCTTTTTTACTCTTTAAAGAAGAACTGTCATTTATGCAACACAGCATCGTAACGACGATGGATTCGAGAAGAATTATAGCCACAAGAGGGGCATAACACAGATTTACGTTTCGAATGGACGAAAATATCGATACGGTCAGCATGTACTTGATGATCATGGTAAACCAAGTTTTCATCAAGCAGTTCGATGATCTCGTGCAACATAGACTCATTTACATGGATTATTATACTATTTAAAAAAGTGTACGAGAGATCACCTAAGTATACGAAGAACCCTCATTTCGCAGAATTTTTTTTATTTCTTTTTCCACAACAAAGATATCTGCGAAATGAGGGGTACATCCAAAGCGTGGCTCTGAAGCAATGGATGAAATGGGAGTCCTCAAAAAATATACGGGTGTTTTAATGCATGACTTTTGGCCTGCATATGCAAAATACTCATGTCAGCATGCGTACTGTAATGCTCATATAATTCGGGAACTTCAAGGAGTTTTCGACGGATTTAAGCAAGAATGGGCGAAGGACATGAGAAAACTCCTTGAAGAGATGTACTCGCGCGTATTTAAGGAAGAAGCAGGACTCAGTGAAGCAGAAATTCAAGAGTTTGGGGACAGATACGATAAAATTGTCGGGCAAGGGGAACTTGCAAATCCAAAACCTCAAAAGAAAAAGGGAAAAAAAGGGAGAACTAAAAATACTAAAGGGGGGAATTTGGTCAACAGATTGAAGAAACATAAGCATGAAGTTCTTAGATTTCTAACAACGAATGGAGAAATACCGTTTACCAATAATCAAGCTGAACGAGACATCAGAATGATGAAAGTTCAGCAAAAAATTTCGGGAACATTTAGAACTGAGACAGGAGCCACAGAATTCGCTATCATTAGAGGATATATTTCAACGATGAGGAAGCAGGATCAGTCTGTATTTCAGGCATTGAAAGGATTACCGGTAGCTCAGCCGGTACTGATAAGTAGTTTAGGGGCTGAATAGTTACATGAAATGAGAAATGTTTCACGCTTTTTATTACTATTTTACTGAACTTATTACGTATGACAAATTTCTATAAATATTCGTATTCATGCGAAATGAGGGCTTCAGAGTTTCACTCCCTATATCCACGATACATGTGGTATCGACTTACCTGAATAGACAGGTATTGCGCTCACATATTCTGAAACATCTATAACAATTCAGTTGCACAATCTATCACTGCTTCTTCTCCTTTTCATCCATTGTGCACTCCAGTTCCGCAACAATGTCTAGTGCATCATCTTTTTCTTTTACAAGACATATGATCTCAAGCAATCGTTCAACACCAATGAAGTGCTCTGCCATCACCCTACCCATGTCAGATAACTCCACTCTGTCGTTACTGATGTGCAGAAGTCCTTCCCGAATCAATAGATCCTCGACTGGTTGTACCTCTCCTACCATTGATTCTTCTATCTTGTGTATGACTCTGCGATCACCTTTCGCAACAACTGCATTTGCAGAATAGACTTCAGAGCTCTGTTCAATCGAGTAAACCGGAGCAACCTCCTCCATTTCACCCTTCAAAAGAAGCATTGCAACCTCTTCTTCAGTTAGGCGGGAGCTTCTATCATATGAGCCTCCAACCTCTGCAAGAATCACAACTTTCCCAAGGTCATGATAATCTGGACGACCTGCACGCCCAGACATCTGATAAAACTCCTGCACTGAAAGCCATGAGATACCCATTGCAAGAGAATCAAAAATAACCTGAGATGCTGGAAAGTCAACACCTGCAGCAAGTGCGGCAGTTGTAATAACCGCTTTTAATTCTCCGCGCTCAAACTGACCCTCGACAGTTCTTCGTTCTTCTTGTGAAAGCCCGGCATGATATGGTGCAACTTTATCCCCCATCTTCTCAGCAATCTGATGACATCGAATCCGTGCGTTCGTAAATACAATAGTCTGCCCGCGAAATCCTTTCGATGAGACTGTTTTATATTCCTTATCAATCAATTGCTTCTCAGTCGGAATCTTCTCTTTTCGTTCTACGAACACCAGATAGCGATCAAGTGAGACCGGCCTCTCATCATATCGCACGAGTCTTGCCTTGAGCTTCTTCGCAAGATGGTTTGGAAGTCCAATTGTTGCACTCAGGTATAAAAACTGGGCTTTTGGTGAAGAATATTTCAGACGTGCGATAAGACCATCGAGCCGATGACCTCGTTCTGAATCTTCAAGCATCTGTACCTCGTCGATAACAATTGTTCCGATATTGGAAAGCATATCACCACGTCGAAGGATCGTATCAATTCCTTCGTATGTCGCAATAATAATGTCTGCACTCTTGTCTCTGTTTGGCCTCTGCCTATTTTCTTTTACATGGATTCTACTGTGACCTGTAATAATCGATATGGATGCAATACTTCCATATTTCGCTAAAAACCTCTCATATTTCTGGTATGCCAGTGCTACCAGTGAGACTAAAAAAATCAGGCGGCCCCTTTTCTCAAATATATTTTTTAGGCCTGCAAGTTCACCGATAAACGTCTTGCCACTTGCTGTTGCAGAAACAATCAGTAGATCCTTTCCATATAACAGTCCTACTTCTACTGCAAGTTGTTGGACCGGCATTAATGACGCTACTTGTGATGCTTCAACAAATGGACGTGGAAGTGGGAGTTCATCAATATGCATTGTATGGAGCACAGGATGAGCTTCAAGACGATCATAGAGTGTTTTCTCCATACTCCATGCATCAGGCTCGATCATGGCAAGTACTCGATCTACATCTCTATACCGCAACAGCAGCTCATCAAGATGACGAAGAGCTGAGCGCCCAACGCGTCCCATGTGTGCTACTTCTCGACGAAGCTCTTTTTCTGCACAAGACAGACAGATCTCTTCTGCTTCTCCAAATTTTACCCGATTTTCATCGGTAATCCATGTGAGAACATCGTCCATCAGGCAAAACCTGCATAGTGAGATAATAGTGTACCTGATCTGAAGATCTGCTAAAAAAGATTCAAATGCGTGATCGTGACAGACGAGGCTCACCTGAGAGCGACGAAGGTGGTTAATAAGCTCTTTTGAAGCTGCATTTTTGTAACCCTGTGACGATCCATATCGTATCCGATAATGTGTTGGACGATACCCTTGCTGCGTTCTTTCAATATCAACAAGTACAACCGCACGCACTGATTTCCCATCAAAAAAGAGAATGCGGTAATATCGCTTTGTCGGTTGAACAATGGCCCTCATCATTTTTGATCTATGAGACAGTGAGATCAAAGATCTCATAACTGAGACGTGCACTTTCAGCACGCTTTAAAAAATCAGTAAATACGTCATCAGTAAGTACGATTACTGGATCAAGTCCGTGAAATGCTGCTTCAATCACGCCTTCTTGGGAACCATAATACAAGTCTGGCACACGATCGATGTTGCCAAGTGCAACACTTGCCTCAATTCCAACTGCTCCAACAATGTCTCCTGCCTCAACAACCGTTCGGAGTACGTCATATTTGATATTGCGCGAACCTCCCCTTTGAATTCGTGGAATCTTGCAGACGCGAATCGAACCTTCTGAGTGAGTGATAATGCCTGAAAGACGTGTTACGCCAACATCATTTTTTGCGCGTGTATCTGAAATGACAATTCCCATAGCAGATTGTTCAGTTTTTCCTGCGTACAGGAGGCCATCTTTCATGTATACCCCAACGGCGTCTCCTTGCCGCAGGTTTTCGGCAGCAAGGGCTGTCCAGATTGTAACCTGATGGATAACATCCTGTCTGATATAGCGGGCATACCCTTCAAGCTGTTCAGCATTGGCTAAGAGCCACTCCACTCCTTCTCTCGTCAGTTCGTACCTTCCTCTCCCTGCTGCAACAATATACTTCTCTTCGAAAAGATCCTGCACATACCCTGATATCGATTGAGGAGTTACACCAAGCAGCTCTGCAATCTCACGCTGGCGTATTGCGGGCTGATGTTTTGCAATCTCCACCATTATCTGAAAGCGAGAAACATCTTGCTTATTGCGAAGGACTGTATATCCTGGGTCTGTTTTTTGCGTGCTTTGATTGTGGGTGATAGCAGCAGCTCCACGTAGGTCTTCTGCCTTTCTATCTGATAGATCCACCTTTGCTTTTTCAGATGATTTTCTTTTTTCACTTTTCAAGGTGCACCAGTCCCTGTCCTTTCACATCAAGATGAGGGATGCGTTTTGCTATGCTCTTAATATATGTCTGTGAAACACCTAACTTTCGTGCAAGATCCCCAATAGAACCAGATGACTGATCTAACTCTTCTTCAAGTTTCTGTGCTCTCTCACGAAGTTCTTCGTCATTTGATGTCGATATGTATAATATATCTGCAAGGTCTGCAAAGTTACATTGAATATTTGAGCGAAATCGCGTATATGTTGCCCGATATTCTTTCTCTGACTTTTGTCCAGGAGTAGGCATTCGCCATTGTTCATCGATAAGACTGCCTTTTCGTAGAAATAACAGGCATTCTTCAACATCTTTTTCGCTGTTTTTTTCGGCCAGTTCAGCTTTTGTCATCCAGTTAACGCTAAGAGAATTAAAGATCTTTTTATACGTTGTATTGTTAAAAATAACAAGAAGAGGAACAAGCTCAACAGGATCGTTTATAACTTTTATCTGCCCCAACACGATTCAATAACCCCTATGTACTTTGTGTTATAAGCTAGAATAAAGATGCCTGATTATAACCTGCCTACCAGCAGGCAGAAGCACAATTTACAATGCACAATGTCCAATTATGTGATGCTTTATGTTTTCACTCAAATCAATTTTCAATTGTGCATTGTATTGAGAAGGATTTAGATCAAAATGGTTGCTGCAAACATTGTAATTTCAGGAATTGTGCAGGGAGTTGGTTTTCGTCCGTTTGTCTATGCAATGGCACAAAAGTATGGCATGTATGGAACGGTGCGAAATGTTGGATCAGCAGTAGTGATTGATGCGTATACACACTCGAATGAGAGCGCGCTCGCAGATGAGATGGTGCTACATCAGTTCATTGAAGAGGTTTCAAAGGGAACTGTTCATTCTGTTGTTGATTCTGTAACGGTGAATCTGATAGAAGAGGATGAAATATCTGCCTTGTATCCATACTCATTCTCAATTTCTGCGAGCAATTTGGGAGTTGGAGCACGTTCCGGTTTTATTCCCCCTGATATTACAACCTGTCCTGCTTGTCTTTTAGATATCCATGGAAATACTCGTTATGCTGGCTATTTTGCAACATCATGCGTTGATTGCGGGCCTAGATATTCTGTGATCTCTGGTATGCCTTATGATCGAGTACAAACCTCTATGAATGCATTTCCGCTTTGCACGATCTGTGATGCAGAATATCTGGATCCTGGATCGCGCAGGCATCATGCACAGAGCATCTCCTGCCCTGTATGTGGGCCGCAGTTGTCTTTGCTCTCGATCACGGGTGAGGCGATTACATCTCCTGATCTGATCAGAGAGGCTGCGGCATTACTTGATGCGGGAGCGATTATTGCGATCCGTGGGAATGGAGGGTTTCACATTGCTTGTATCGAGGAACAAGCTGATGAATTAAAACAACGTTTAGGTCGCACGAGTCAGGCTCTTGCAATTATGGCACGAGAGGATGTCATTTCGAGACTTGCAGAGGTCTCAACTGGTGAATGGAATCTTCTTCAAAGCTCTGCTGCGCCGATTGTCGTTTTGAAGCGTCGCTGTCTTTCTCCAAGTCCTGTTACCACATTGCATACAATTGGGTGTATGCTGCCATACACCGGACTTCACCATTTGCTATTTTCATATCTTACGCAACCGTTTTTGATTATGACGAGTGCAAATGTTCCTGGAACACCGATGATAACTGAGAATCATGATGCACTAAGGCGTTTGTCTGGGGTTGTCACACATATTTTGACGCACAATCGGGATATCGTAAATCGATGCGATGATTCAGTTGTACGTGATGGATTTTTCATTCGTCTGTCTCGTGGATATGCACCACTCCGCGTGCGAGCAGATCTTGGTGATGAAGCGATTTTGGGAGTCGGACCTGAACTCAATGCAAATGTAACGGTTTATCAGCAGAGTTTCTGTGTGACCTCTCCTCATATTGGTAATGTCAGAAATCCGAAGACGCTTGCCTATCATCGTGAGACAATAGATCGTCTCTCAGCTTTGCTCTCATTCTCTCCAGATTGCATTGCTCATGATGCACATCCATCCTTTCTGACGACACGGTATGCAAAAGAGCAGGCAAATGAGCTTGATATCCTTGCCATTCCTGTGCAACATCATCGTGCGCATATTATCGCAGCTGCTGGTCCTGATGCAGTGAATGATGACTGTATTGTTGGTGTTGCTCTTGATGGTACGGGGTTCGGTGATGATGGAACAGTCTGGGGTGGAGAAGTTTTTTCAGGCCATATTTTGGATTTAAAACGAATTGGGCATCTTGAACCTGTGCTCCTTCCAGGAGGAGATCTGGCGGTCGAGTATCCAGAGCGATTGCTGTACAGTTTCTTTCCCGTAGATCTCGCGCATGATATGCTACTCAAGCGTGGGTGGCCTTCAAGAGATCTGATGATGATTGAGAAGCAGATCGAACGAGGGATTAATACACCCCGTTCTTCGAGTGCAGGCCGTGTGCTTGATGCTGCATCAGCACTTCTTGGAGTCTGCACCCATAAGACACATGATGGGGAGCCTGCAATGCAGCTTGAGACTCATGCATATGGTGCCAGATATCAGGATTTTAATCTGGTTTTTTCGAGGAAAAATGGATGTACTGAGTTCTCAACACGATCTCTTCTTGAACAGGCATATGCAATGTCCTGTTCTGGTGCTCCATCTTCTCATATTGCAGCATCAGTACAGCATGCCCTTGCTTCTGGTCTCTCTTGTATTGCAATAGATGCCGCACATGAGTCTGGTGCTGCATCAGTGTATCTCTCTGGTGGTGTGTTATATAATGCAGCGATTCGTCAGAGCATTGTAGATGAAATCACTGGTTCTGGACTCCAATGTGTACTGAATAAGCAGTATCCGCTTGGAGATGGATGTATTAGTTATGGGCAGTGTGTATATGCTGGGCTACTGAGAAATGCAAAAAATATGTATTGATATTCACTTAAATATTACAAGTGAAAGTGGGTGATTAGTCCGTATGGGGTACAGCGTTGATTTGAATCAAATACCCATCCTCCGATATATGGAAATTCTTAAAAAAAATTTGTTACCGGGTCGAAAAATATTATTAGAGGATCTCGAAGAGAATTTCCATAGAATGGCAGCCACCGATATCCATAATTTGGCTGAACTTAAAAATAATATATCTTCGACCAAGCGCCTTGTCGCATTTGCCGCAAAGACAAGTGTGCCTTAAAACTATCTGACTATCTTGAAAAGGCAACTGGGAAGTCTGAAGCAAAAACCAGTACCGATCTCTGATTTTTCCAGTATTTCTGCCAATACAATCTCTATTCTGTTGAATAAGAACATCAAAAGATGTATATGATTTGACAATCAATTCGAGCAACCTATTCATAGTAAGCCTGAAAATGGGCATTGAGGTGGGCGAACTGCAAGAATTAAGTAGTTTGTGCAATCTTGTCAGAGTCAACGGTATAGGGGCAATCGCCGCAAGAACCATATATGAGGGCGGATATAAAAGCATTGGCGAGATAGCCCATGCAAAGGCTGCGGAATTGCTTGAGAGCATGAATCCTGGATTCCCGTAAGTTTAACGATGAACCCAATATCATATAATGTTTTCAATAAATGCCTGTAATTTACACGAATTCATTAATCAACACACATGAAATATATTATATGGAGTATATTCTATTCATCTCATTTGAAGGGGTTCAACACCAAGAGCTACAAAGAGATCATGTTGCTTCTGCAGAACCTCCTTTACACGCATTTTTTCCCCCGGATACTCAAAACACTCAATAATATCTAACTTATCAAGCAATTGTTCCATGGTATACTTCCCATATAGTGATTGTTCTTGTATACACTTGTTTATATAAGAAAGGTAGATGAGTGCTACGAATTCCACAAACATCTTTCCATCCAATGTTTGTTCCGATGACACGAATGTGCGGTTACCATTCAAGCGGTCCTTCAGATTTCCAAATGCTTTCTCTACAACATCCCTTGCACGATATACCTCCAAAGCAGTCACTGCCTCCATTTTTTCATTGCTTACCAAAGCGAAGAAACCATAGTAGCGCTTCGCTTCGTTAATTGCATCGTTTTTTGGCGTCACCCGTATACCTCGTTTCGGTGTTCTCTTCACATCGAAGTACTTCTCATAGTACTTCATATGACTCTCTTCCAGCTTGTCACTTTTGTCTTATTCAGACCCATGACGTTCAATTCTGCCAGATAATTTTTAACCGTCTTTGAATCTGGTGTGTTCCCCGCGAGTTTTCGGTAGTAAAACGGAAGGCGTGACTCTTCGCCGAATACCAGAAGGAGTTTTATCTGAGGAAGATGCCTGCCACCCTTATACTTGCCATACTGCACCTGTAACAACGTTTCTGAGTAACTTGAGATCGTTGTCGTGTCGTACGCCCAGTACTCTTTTTCGATACGGCGTCAGCGGTGATTGACGTAAGGAGTTCGCTGCTACGCTGAGAAGGAATATTCTTTCCATAAGGGTGTTTATGGATAGCTCCCCATTTCTCAAAGCGGAATAGAGGATTCTTATCCTCCATGATGAGGTAATAGACTAAAGAGAGGATTTGCTCATAGTCATCAGGGAAGCAGAATTTGAGGTCAGCCACAATACCAAGTTTGTCTCCGATCGAATCCAAAAGGTAGGTAGCCCCATAAAACGTGCGGGAGACAGAGCTGAGCAAGGAGTTTTCTAACTGCGCCTCTATCACCACATTTTTCTTCTTGTACGCTCTCGTTGGAACAATATCTCCTGTAACGGGGTCTACTTTCCCAAGAGGTTTCCTCTTCGCCCGCGATTGCTGCTTTTCCTTGTCCCAGTAAGCAGAATTTTCATAGGCATAGGTAACACCAGTTTTTTTATTAGTGTGATAGACGATTCCCATTGATCCACTCACTCGTTGAACAATCTAATGCTTAACGAGAGTGTACTTAAGCCTTTCGAGAGGAGGTTTGGTCAAATTAAGCACATTTTAAACAAATTGAGGGATTCATCGTTAAAAATAGCGGGAATTCAGGTTGAAAAGCTGTACTGGTGAACCAGTCGTGCGACCAGATAGGTCAATGCTAAAAGTGGTCTAGGGAACCACAGCACACGACAGAGTGCTAATCTACCTTCCTTACCTGAGGTTGAGACGCCGAAAGGGACCAGAGCATGGGAGGAAATGGATAAGTCACCAAAGGGCAGTTGGTGCGACTGAATCCAGATGTGAAGAGATATGAGGATAAGTCTGAGTTTGGCGAACGCAAGGTTCAAGTTTCAGTTTTACTCTGATATGGGTAAATGTCCTAAAACCCATTTGCGCACGTAAGCAATATGGATTTGTCAGCCATATTGTGTGGTTTATTGAGAAAACCGCCTTAAGCAAGCGGTAGGCAAAATTATCAAAGCGGAAAGACCCGCAACCTATCATCAACCTACTCACCTAGCGGAGAAATCTTAAGGGAACATTAGCATGTTGGTAAAGGCATAAGTTGGGATAATTTCCATCTCACGACTGAAT
>Ga0209737_10002232_pt1 | contig 13547 bp, 13 predicted proteins | sample TergutCu122P3_FD_187284 | JGI IMG/M metagenome (GOLD analysis project Ga0209737, IMG submission 187284) | Cubitermes ugandensis P3 segment gut microbial communities from Kakamega Forest, Kenya - Cu122 P3 (SPAdes) (version 2) | ecosystem: Host-associated > Arthropoda: Insects > Digestive system... | reverse complement strand
CCCAATGTTGTGGAAATGATCATGCCAATCCTCAGTGGAGAATCTCTTGATTTAAAATTTGTGATTATTATTTGCGTGATGTTTTATATTGCTTCTAATGGTGCTGCTTCGATAATCGTAGCAAGCAATACGATTTATAATGTTCGTCAATCAAGCTGGCTTAAGAGAAGAATAAAGGCTTTATTTCTTACCTTTATTTTTGTTATTTTATATTTGTTTATTTTGTTGGTTCCTGCCTTTGGCATGAAAATAATAAACGCCATTGATTATTTTAATATTAAATCGGTTGTAACTGATATTTTGGGTATCTTACAAAGTCCTATCTCTTGGCTAATTATCTTTTTGTTTATTAAGGTTATTTATACCATCGCACCAGATAAATCACTACCTTCTTCAAGATTGAATCCGGGGGCGTTATTTACTACTGCTTGTTGGGTAATCACTACTTATATTTATAGTTTTTATGTTAATAACTTTGCGATGCAGTATGACTTGTTTTATGCCGGGTTAGCCAATATTGCTGTCTTAATGTTATGGATATATTGCTTAAGCTTAACCTTCGTTATTGGTCTTAGTTTAAACTATCGAGCATTGGAAGAGGAATTGGAAAAAACCGGAATTATTAACTTGAAAAATTAGCTCATAATAATATCATGCACCCGAGTATTACTTAGTGCATGATTAATTTACGATATCAATCTAGTTTTAATTAAAATTAACGATATTGTGGAGTAATACTTAAGCAGCAACTATTATTGCTGCTTTTTTAGTTAGATCACAATTTACTTTTGCTTTCGGTAGGTAACTATGCTAAAATATTTCTTAGGTGGTTTTTTAATGAAAAACAAGAAGATTAATATTAATGGAAAAAACGAGGACTTAAAAGAAATTAAAACATTAATAATTATTACGTTAATTATTGTTGTAATCGCGATTGGATTATATTTTTTAACTGAAGTTGCTTTAAAGAAGAAAAATGCGCCAGCACCATTACCAGAACCTAGTATTAACTATTCTTTGACGATGATTGGTGAGGTTTTTGATCAGCCATATGATGAATACTATGTTTTTATTTATAGTAGTAAAGATAAGAATGCTGGGCAATATAGTACGCTTATTAGTAATCATAACAAGAAAGAGAGTCCAGTTAAATTATTTTATGCAGATTTAAATAGTGGTTTCAATCGCTTTGCGATTAGCGAAACTGCCAATCCGAAGCCAACTAAAGCCAGTGAAGTTGCAGTTAAGGATGTAGCTTTAATGATTATTAAAGGTGGTAAAGTAACCAAGTACTATGAAACGATAGAAGATTTTGAAAAGGTGTTAAATTAACATCTTTTTATTATTCTCTTATTCTTAATTTTAATAAAATATGATATGATAAATAAAGGTTGATGTTAATGGGAAATATAAAGAGAAAACCAACTTTTGAATTATGGGAAGTATTGCTGATTGCATTTATTTCCTCTTTAATCATGAGTTTAAGTACTGGTTATGTTGTATATCGTAATCAAGGTACTACAGATTGTAGCAAGTTAGCTACCAATCCTCATTTAGGGGAAATTATTAATACGTATAACTCACTATTAAATGATTATTATGCTGAAGTAAATGAACAAGAGTTAAAAGATGCTGCCATTAGTGGAATGATGAATTACCTTGATGACCCATATACAACATATTTAAATGAAAATAATTCTGACTATTTAAGAGATACACTTAAAGGAACATATGAAGGAGTTGGCATCCAACTCTTCACTAATGAAGAGGGACTTGCTTTAATCGAGAAAGTTTTTTCTGGGAGTCCTGCTGCTAAGGCTGGCGTTAAATCAGGCGATATTATTAAACGGATTAATTCCGTGGAAGCAGCTGGTAAGACTGCAACTGAATTAGTAGAAATTATTCGGGGGAGTGAGGATCCTAATGTTACTTTAACCGTTGATCGAAATGGTGAATTATTAACCTTTAATCTAGAACGAACAACTTTATTTATTCCTGTAGTTGAAGAGGCAGTCTTTGAAAATAATAACCAAAAAGTTGGCTATTTAAATGTTTCAAGATTTTCTGATACTGTAGGGGAACAATTCAAAAATAAACTTCAAATTTTAGAAAAGCAGAGTATCAATAGCCTAATTATTGATTTAAGAGGAAACACTGGAGGTTATCTAAATGGGGCAACTGATATTGCAGAATTGTTTTTAAAACCCGGGAGTGTAATTTATTCCTTGAAAAGTAAAATGACTACTACTAGTACTAAAGCATCTACACAAGATTTTCGTAGTTATAAAGTCTATATTTTAATTAATAAGGGTTCAGCTTCTGCTTCAGAGATTTTAGCTGCTGCTCTAAGATATAGTTATGATAAAACTCTTTTAGTGGGAGAGACTTCTTATGGTAAAGGAAAAGTTCAACATACTTCAGATTTAATCTCCGGTTCGATGCTAAAATATACGACCGCGGAATGGTTAACCCCAAAAGGTGATTGTGTTGAAGGCATTGGGTTAATACCAGATGTTAAAGTCACTTTAACCGAAGGGGTTTATCCCTATCCTTTAAACAAGGATGCTGGGCAAGACAACCAATTACAAACGGCAATTTTTGAAATCACTAAATAAATAAAGATACAACTTTATTTATTTTTTATGATATAATTTAATTAATAAATTAGGTAGTAGGGGGGCTTACTAATGAATAAACTAGAGTTCAAAGATTATGGGTTAACTATTAAATTAACCCCGTTTATTAACATTATTGGTGGACCAGGCTCAGGGAAGACCATGCTTTTAAGAATGCTCATTAATAATGTTTATAATCCTAACATTTATCTTGATGAGGTAAAGGTTTTGGATTTAGATTTAACTTTTAAAAAACAGAATATTGCTGCTTGTCTCGATTTAAAATTTAATACTAGTAGTGTTAAAGAAGAATTGGTGTATTATCAAGAAAAATGTGGGATTGACATCAAAACGATTTTCGACAATCTAGATAGATTTTCGGCTTTCTTTAATTTAGAAGAGCTTATTAATCAAAAAGTTAGTGCACTAAATATTTATGATCGGGCTTTAATCAGAATTTTATCGTTGCTGATAATTAAACCAAAGATTCTCGGCATTGATAATTTATTTACTTATTTAGATTTAGAACAAAAGACGCGGATTATTAAGTTTGCCAAGGAACAAAAAATCACTATTTTAAATATTACGAGTAATAGTGAAGAATTATTGTTGGGCATAGATATAATTGTGCTTGATAATCATCAAGTAAAAGCTTACGATAAAACCAAGGCGGTTTTATCTAATGAAAAACTGCTAGCAAGTGTGGGTTTTGACTTGCCATTTGTCGTTAATTTAAGTAATGGATTAAAATACTATCAGGTAGTAGACAAAGAGTATTATGATATTAAGTCTTTAGTGGGTGCTCTATGGCAGTAAGCTATTCAAAAAAAATTCAAAATAATTATTTTGTTAATAAAACCATTATTGGTTTGGTTGGGGATTATGCTGATTTATCGTTGTTAATAAGTAATCTTGAACCAATTGTTTTAAAACCTAATAAAAAGGTTAAAGCGATAATTGGTAATAATTTAGATTTCATTAAGGCCCTTGGCCTTAATGAAACATTATTAAATCTCAAAGTATCAGAGTTATCAACGACCGATTATAAATTAATTAGTTTGATTAATGCGGTCATTATCAAACCGGAAGTTGTTATTTTAGATAATATTGAATTAGGAATTAATCCCAAAATATTGACCAGAATTATTCGGTTTTTAAAAACTGTTCAAGCAACCTTTAGGATTAAAGTAGTTATTATTAGTCGGGATGCTATCTTTTTAGCTAAAACTGTTAAAAACATTGTGGTTATGAAGAATGAAATTATTAAGTATCAAGGGCCATTAATGCCAGCGATTAAACAAAAGCTATTACCTAAACCAGAGATTATTAAATTTATTGAATTAGCTAATGAAAAAGGGGCAGAATTAGAATTCACTCTCGATGATAAAGAAATACTCAAAAGCATTTACCGGAGTGTTCGCTAATGCGCTTCTTGGTAAATGTTTGTTATGATGGAAGTAAATATCATGGGTTTCAAAAATTAAAACAGCATAAAACAGTTCAAGGCGAATTAGAAAAAGTATTAACTAAACTAAATAAAACAATGGTTGTTGTTAAAGGAGCAGGGCGTACAGACCGTGGAGTTCATGCTTTAGGCCAGATTATTCATTTTGACTTAAATATTGATATTGACGAAGAATCACTTAAAATGGGAATAAATTCATTACTTGATTCAGGAATATATGTTAATTATTGTCAGCAAGTAAGTGATGATTTTCATGCTCGTTTTGACGCCGTAGAAAAAACTTATGAGTATGTTATCAATTTAGGTGAATATGATCCCTTAATTAATGACTACGTCTATAATTATTGTCGGCCTTTAAAAGTTAATTTAATGCGTAAAGCAGCTAAGTATCTTGAAGGACTTCATTCATATAAAGCGTATGTCACTGGGAAACGAGAGAGTTATGATAGTGTAATTCGTCAAATAAAAATTAAGAAGCGAGGAGAAATTTTGGTCATCAGGTTTATAGGAACTAGTTTTTATACCCACATGGTAAGGAATATGGTGGGGGCTTTATTGTTAGTCGGTCAAAATAAAATTAAAAGTGAATGTGTTGGGGAAATGTTAGTAAAAGGGCATAACATCTATAATTACGCAACAGTTCCTTCCGCAGGACTATACTTAATTAATATAAAGTACTAAAAAATCATTGGAGGAATAAGAATGAAAAAGGATTTGAACTTTACTAAAGATTTATATATTGCTCATCGGGGGGCTCATAATGAATTAAACCAAATACCAGAAAATTCAATGCTAGCTTTTAAAAAAGCAATTGAGAACAAAAGTGCTTTTGAAATAGATTTACATCTATTAAAAGATCATGAAATTATAGTATTTCACGATGATAATTTAAAACGAATGACTGGCTACGATAAAGATGTGAGAGATTGCACTTACGAAGAAATTAAAGATTTAAAATTATTGGAGACAAATGAAGTAATTCCCCTTTTTAGGGATGTATTAAAATTGATTGAAGGTAAAGTTTTAATTGTCATTGAGTTTAAGTGTGATAATAAAGCCGGGTTATTAGAAGCCAAGGCGTGTGAATTGCTTGATGATTATCAAGGAAAGTTTTTAGTTACATCTTTTAATCCGTTTAGTGTGAAATGGTTTAAAGATCATCGGCCACAGTTTATTCGCGGGCAGTTATCCTATGACTTTAATGATCAAAAAATGAGTGGGTTTAGAAAGTATATACTAAGAAATATGTTATTGAATTTTCTTACAAAGCCAGATTTTGTGGCTTATGATATCCATTCAATTTCAAATAAAGTAATGAATAAACTAAAAATGCAAAATATCCCTTTATTTTTATGGACGATAAGAACAATAGAAGATTTAGCCTTAGCTAAAACGTATGGTAATATATTTATATATGAAAACATTAAGTGTGGAGAAAGTAAATGAAAATAACTAATCGAGAAATAACCAGTGATGAATACAAGATGATTCGCGATGATTTTAAAAGAATAGAGGCCGTCTATGGGGTACCAGAAGCTAATACTAAGCGTCTAAATGTGACGGTAGAAGAAAATAAAGAAATAATTGGTTTTGCATCTGGATTAATTAATCATAAGTGGTTTAACTTGACGGACTTATGGATTCATGAAAAATATCGTGGACAAGGACTTGGTGCTAAAATTCTAAAAATGCTTGAAGAAGATGCCAAAAACCAAGGCATTAGATTTGTATATGCTTGGACTACAGGCTACAATTCTAATCAAATATTTTATCAGAAGCAAGGCTATAAAGAATGCTTAGTTTTTGAAGACTTTTTTGAAGTGAAAGATGGTCATCATATTTGTTTGCGAAAAGAACTATAATATTTTTTATTTTATGAATATTAGTGTATAATAGTGACTAGGGAGGCAAGCCGGATGATTACAAATAGTGTTTTTATAATTGCATCTGTTACATTAATTGCATGTGTAATTCTGGTACCCGTTGTAAAAAAGATTGCCGAGCACATTGGGGCAATCGATGTTCCTAATGCGCGCAAGGTTCATACAAAGCCAACTCCATTAATTGGAGGTCTTGCCATCTTTTTATCTTTTCTGATTGGGTTTATTCTTTTTTGTGAACCATCTGATCAGATGAACTCAATCCTAATTGGTGGAATGATTATTATTTTATTGGGAATTTTTGATGATATTAAGCCAATTAAGGCCCGTTATAAATTTTTAGTGCAGATCATTGCGGCTGCAATTGTCGTGTTTTATGGTCAGATTTATATTTATAATATTACAGCATTAGGTTGGCATGTTACTTTTGGTATTTGGGGTTATCCTTTAGCAATTTTATTTATTGTGGCCGCTATTAATGCAATTAATTTTATTGATGGGTTAGATGGTTTAGCTGCTGGTACCAGTACAATTTATTTTACGACGATTGCAATTATTGCATATGTTTTAAACCGTCATGGTGGTTTAGATATTACTTTAAGTTTTATTATGCTAGGTGCTACTTTAGGTTTCCTAATATATAATTTTAATCCGGCATCAATTTTTATGGGTGATACGGGGAGCACGTTTTTGGGTTATATGATTGCTGTTATTGCATTATTAGGTTTTAAAGCTGCAACACTGACCTCACTAATTGTTCCAATTTTAATTTTATTCCTACCAATCATTGATACTCTACTTGCCATCTTGAGGCGGATGATTAAAGGTGAAAATATTGGCGCTCCTGATAAAGAACATGTTCATCATCAATTACTTAAACTAAATAAATCAACTAAGAAGACTGTCTTAATCATGTATGGCATTAGCATCCTATGCTCATCAATTTCAATCTTTTATGCTTTAGGAGATAATCAATTAGCAATTATTCTTTATATTGGGTTAATGCTTGTGATATTGTTCTTAATATTTAAAACAGACATATTATTTAAACAATCAAAGAAATCACGCAAGTGATTTTTTAAAAAGGAGAAGATAATGTATAAAGTTGGTTTAGTTTTAGAAGGCGGTGGCATGCGTGGCATGTTTACGGCTGGAGTATTAGATTATTTTTTAGAAAAGGAATTAGAATTTGCAGGGATTATTGGGGTTTCAGCTGGTTGTATTCATGCTTGCAGTTTTATAGCGAAACAAAAAAACCGTTCAAGAGAAATCACACTAGAATTTATTCATGACAAAAGATATTGTAGTCTTAAAAGTCTAAGACAGACTGGAGATTTATTTAATACCCAGTTTGTTTATCATGATATCCCAAAGAAGTATTATCCGTTTGATAATGAGACTTTTAATAAAAGCAAATCAAAATTTTGGGTTTGTGCAACCGATATTGTTAAAGGTAAACCAAAATACTTTCAGGTTAAGACTTTTGCTAACGGTGAAATCGATATTATTAGAGCTTCTTCATCATTGCCAATGATTTCCAATATTGTTAAATATCAAGGCAAAGAATATTTAGATGGTGGGGCAACTGACTCTATTCCCATTAAAAAGATGGAAAGTATGGGGTATGAGAAAAACGTAGTTATACTAACTAGAGTTAAAGGATATCGTAAAAGACCTAGTCGTTCATATCTGGCCATGAAAAAAAGATATAAGAAATATCCTAATTTTATTAATGCTATCAAAAATCGTCATATTAATTATAATGAAACCATGGATTATTTGGAAAAACAAAGGGATGCTGGCAAATTATTCATGATTGAACCGGAAAGAAAATTGAAAGTAAGAAGAATTGAGAAAAACAAGTCTAGATTAGAGGAATCATATAATGAAGGCTATCAAACAGCAAAAAGAGTATATGATGATTTAATGAAGTTTCTATCCGAATAATTTGTGTTTTATACGCAATTTATGGTATTCTATTATTAGCGAAGGATGAATTTATGAAACGTTTTTTTAGCAATATAAAAAAGCATTACAACTACATGTGCTATGCTGCTTTTTCAGAACTGAAATCAGAAGTCGCAAACTCTTATTTAGGATGGATATGGTGGGTTTTAGAACCACTATGTTTTATGTTAATTTATGTTTTCATTGCGAAAACTGTTTTTCATTCATCGGAACCTTATTTTGAAATTTTTGTATTTATCGGTTTAGCAATTTGGAATTTCTTTAGTAAAGTTGTTCTAACTAGTGTAAAACTGGTCAAGAGTAACAGTGATACAGTTACCAAGGTTTATATTCCAAAATATATTTTATTAATTATTAAAGTTTTTGTTAACCTCTTTAAGTTACTGGTAGGCTTAGTATTAGTGCTTGTATTTATGCTTATCTTTAAAGTCCCGTTCCATTTCTCAATTATCTATATCATATTAGATTTGCTAGTGTTGACCATTGTCACCTTTGGTTGTGCAGCTTTGATGCTCCATTTGGGCGTCTTTATTGAAGATTTATACAATGTCACCAACATTGGTTTAAGACTAGTATTTTATTTATCTGGTGTTTTCTTTGCCATTCGCAAAAGAGTTCCTGCCCCATGGGGTAAAATCTTAGTTACCTTAAATCCGATTGCCTTTTTAATTAACGAATCACGTCAGGTACTTATATACAATACAGGTCCTAATTACAAATTTATTTTTGCCTGGTTAGTTGTTGGCGTAATCCTTAGTGTTGCCGGGGTTACGGCAATTCACAAATATGAAAACACATATGTAAAGGTGATGAAGCCATGAAAAAGGAAGTTGCAATTACCGTTAAAAATGTAACAATTTGTTATCGTGATATTAAACGCTTTTCCATTAAGAGGGTTATGGCTAGTGATAATTCGATTTCTAAGAGTAATATTTTTACTGCCGTTAATGATGTCTCCTTTGAAGTGAAACGGGGTGAGATTCTGGGAATTTGTGGGCGCAATGGTAGTGGAAAAAGCACATTGCTGCGTGGTATAGCTGGTATTTTTTCACCTGATGAGGGCTTGATTGATTTACACGGACATAGTATCTCTTTGTTATCAATCGGAGTCGGGTTTCAAAAACCATTAACTGGCCGCGAGAACATTTATTTATCTGGCATGTTATTAGGATTTACTCAAGACCAAATTAAGGCTAAAATTGATGAAATTATTCAGTTCTCTGAGCTAGGTGATTTTGTTGACAGGCCCGTTGCTAGTTATTCAAGTGGGATGTATTCCAAATTAGCATTTTCTATTACGGCTATTTTAGAAACTGATATTATGCTAATAGATGAAGTCTTTAGTGTTGGTGACGTTCACTTTAAAGAAAAAAGTTATAACAAGATGAAGGAATTAATTGATGCTGATGGAAGAACGGTGATAATTGTTTCTCATAGTTCTCAGTCACTGATTGATTTATGTGACAGGGTTCTTTGGCTACATGATGGAATGATTAAAGAAATTGGTTCACCTGAAAAAACGGTCAAAAATTATGAAGTGTACATGCGAAGCATAGATATATAAAAAATACTTAGATATTAACGTCTAAGTATTTTTCTAATAATATTTTGTATTTTGAGAGGAAGTATTCTTTTCAGACCCTTTTTCATTTTTTCTATTCTGCTTCTAATATATAATAGGAGCTGTTTCTTTTTCCAAGATAGAGTTTTTTTCATATCTTGTCTTAATTTATCAGCGATTTTGGTTTCTTCAAGCAAGCGTGCCTCAGTTGCTCTTAAAATACCTTCTAATCTTTTAATTTCCATTTGCTCTTGTTGGTTTACTTCAATACTTATGCCAGTGTTCTTCAGTTTTTTAGTTTCTTTCATCACATTAATTTCCTCTCTGACTTTTTTGCTTTGGGTATAAATATATAAGTAGTCTGGTTTTAATAATTCGGTGTCAACAGCATTATTAATTGATCTTTTTTCAATTTTTATAGTGGTAATCTGGTCAAAAAGACTCCTATCGTATCCGTTATAAAAGTAAGCCTTTTTATCAGAGTTAATATAAATAATGATATCATCAACACTAATTGTCTGTTTTAGATCTTTGAAGAGTTCCTGCGGATTATGATAAGATGATATATTTTCATCAATTAGTATGATTTTTCTTTGTTTTTCATCTGCTTCAATCTGGCTTGTTTTTTGAATTTTTTCAATTGTTGGTAGGGAAATTTGATACTTCTTCGCTAAATTGATTAAAATATCGTCATTAGTACCGATTGAATAGATTTTATTATCTTTTTTTATCAAAATCCTTTTTAAAACTAGCATAGTAATATAATAAAGATGGATTTTTACATAAGAATTTTGAAATGATTCTTCAAAACAAAAGGTACTATTCAGGCAATCTTTTATTCCATAAATTGCTGTTGAATAAGCAGTAATACCTAAATCAAATTTTTTGTTGTAGCAAAAAGATATTAGCTCTGATGGTAAATTCCGCCCTAAAATAGTTGCTCCAGGTAGCCATTCATCATAATGGGCATGAAAATCACTCGGATGGGGTTTAATAATTATTTTTTTATCAAAGCAAAAATAATCTGCTAACAAGGTATATAAGAGTTTTTGTTCATTGAAAGTTGATCTTTTTAAGTTAATTAGGTGTTGGGTTAATAACAATGCTAAATTTGTTTCATTGGTATCAATTTTAACACTGCCAAAGATGTCGATAATTTTGTCAATATCTTGCTTTTTAATTTTTTTTAAAATCTCAGTGATTGGAAAGTCACAATCTTTTTCATTATAATAGCCTTCTTTTTGGTTATTTAATTCACCAAAGCGTTTTTTAACTTGATTATTATTGCCTTGTAAATGATATTTCATCATAAGATGATAATGAAACATATTAAGGCTTTTTACGTTATTTTCCAAAACTGATGGATTGGATAAGAATCCTGAAGCTTCTTCAAAGAAGTTATAACCAATCTTATTCATTACTAAATATAGTCCTAAAGTATAATGATCTCCACAAACATTAATTTCTTCCATTTCTTTGAAATTAATCTGATTTTCTTTTACACTTTCAAGAATCTTTTTAATAATATGATTTGAAGACCGTTTTTCGTTGCTATAGAGTTCGATTGGAAATTCATTAAATATTTTAACATCACTAAAAATTTTACTTGCTAAGATTTTGTTTTGTAAGTTGTATTTATCCATATGAATGTTTGAAATATACAAAACAGCTTTTTTTTCTGAATGATAAAAAATTTTATGGAGTATACATTTTAGGATATGGTAATTGGTTATGGCATGATACATTATCATTTCTGTTTCCTCCTTAAGTATACTCGGTACATGTCCTCAAAAGTTTCATAAAGATTATCGCCATCTTCTCGTAAGCCAGCAATCATTCCAGAAAACTTATAATTCTTAAAATCTTTTCGAAACTTGGTGAAGCGCTCACCAGTCATTAAATATACCATTGTTTGATAAGCATCTCGCCCAGAAATATTCAGCAATTCAGGAATACCTTTTGCACGTAACATATACTCTTTAGTGAAATCAAATATGCCTTTTTGTATTAGTTCAAGTGTTTCTCTATTTTCTATTTCAACTGGATCAAACAGCATATCATAGCCACCATCTTTATTTAACTTAAAGGATAAAAAGGCGGGATCGGTTGAACTGGTAAAAATTTCTACGATTGTATAGTTTATTGCAAGACGACTACCATGAAATTCTAATAAATCTTGATTATCAATTTGGGAAAACATATAGCATTCAATGTCCTTAGTTAAATAAAACATATCAATATCTCGATCAGCGGTGCCACCACCAACAATGGTCTTAATTTTACAATCAAAGTGCCATTCGTTCTCAAATAAGTACTTTAAAATCATGCCGCCACTTCCACGCCAGCCAATATCAACAATAAAGACACTTTTTGCATCACCAACAAGGTCTTTATAATACATTTTAGCTGCTTCAGAATATGATGAGCTTAATTTTTTTACTGTTTCGCTGTTCTCAATGATTAACTTGAACAATAATTTTTCAGCGTTGCGATCTTTAATCTTGGACTTCTCAGTTAGTCCAACATCAGGTAAATTTTTAACTAGCATGCCAAGCTCCATATCTTCCAAGATATTTTTAACTGAGATATTTTTACCTTCTTTTCTTCTTCTCGTAATAAATTGTTTCATATAGTCATTAATATTGATTTTAAGGCTAGTTTTGATGGCCGCATGTCTACTCCATAAGGCATAGGCGCTTGGTATATCGTGAAAATGCTGATCATAAACTTTTTTCATAATATCACCATCTCTGGCGAGAAAAATAATTTTGTCGACTCCTTCTTCTAGTGCTTTTTTGTGAATCCACAGAATATAACCTAAAATCATTAGTCCCCCATAATTAAACCCATACCAATAAAACTGATTATTATATGGGGGTTCATCCAATAATCCGTTTTCAAAATAATTGATATTAATTGCTTTGTAAAAACTACCGATTATTTTAGACATCTCAAGGTCTTTATATTTTGAGGCTGTTTTAGTAGCGAAAGTCCGCTCATAATGCTCAGCGTGCCAGCCAATTTCTAATGGATTTAAAAAGTCAGATATTAAATTATCACCGATATGGATTATTGATTGATACTTCTTCAACTTTTTTTCGACAACTTTAAAAAGTTCCTTGTTACTCTTGCTACAATCATAATCACAACTAACAAATAACGCTTCATATCCACTGTAACCGCAGGATTTTAAAAGCTCTGCCGTCATGTCATAAGGTAAATACATATCAGAAATAATAATTACTCTTTTTCCGTTTTTAATAAGTGTATCAAAAACTCTTTTCATATACGGATTGGCATAACAAAGCTTCTTTTCCAAGTCAAATTCGTTTTTTATTCCCTCTTGTATATCAATGGATGTAAAACGGTTTACCTCTTCATAGATGTCATAAATGCTTACTTCTCTACTACCAGTCTTTTCCTTTTTATTGAGCCTAACTGTTGCTTCAGCTTTAATTCTTACTTTTTCAAAATCCAGCAAACGATACTTTGGTGAGAGAAAGGAAAAAAGATCTTTCGGATCATTAATCGATCTTAAGATTAAGGTATCAAAAATATCAAAGGAGATGACATCGTAGTTCATCAATCGATAAATAAAATTACTTACTGGGACTCTTTGATTCATTAACATTTTGTTCTCCTTATCTTAATTATTTTTGGTGTTTTCATCGGATAAATAACAAACTATTTATGTAAACTAGCATTAACCACATGTCCGTCACTTATTTTAGCATAGTAAAATATATATTCGACCGCTTCTCTAAGTGCACCTTCACCACATTTTTTATTTAATACAACATCTACTTTTTGGCGTATTATTTCTGATGCATCATTTGGCGCAAAACTAAAACCAACTAATTCAATGGCGCTTAAATCTTGAACGTCATCACCAATATAAGCAATATTTTCGTAAGTGATACCATATTTTTCACACAAATCATTTAAAATTTTCGTTTTATCTGAAATTCCTTGAAAGACTTCAGTTACCCCTAGTTCTTTGGCTCGATATTCAACGATTTTTGATTGTCTGGCAGTTAAAAAAACTGGGATGATATTGT